>Ga0209089_10000013_pt1 | contig 161211 bp, 153 predicted proteins | sample ArcticOcean_MG_C_FD_187431 | JGI IMG/M metagenome (GOLD analysis project Ga0209089, IMG submission 187431) | Marine microbial communities from western Arctic Ocean - ArcticOcean_MG_CB2_150 (SPAdes) (version 2) | ecosystem: Environmental > Aquatic > Marine > Oceanic | place: Arctic Ocean...
AAGTGCAGATGAATCAGTGTGTTATGAGGAGTAATGGTGCCCAGGGGCGGACTCGAACCACCGACACGCGGATTTTCAGTCCACTGCTCTACCAACTGAGCTACCTGGGCACTGGTGGCGCCAAAGGCCACCGGATCGGTGTATAAAAGAATCTGGCAAGCCTGTCCAGATGCCTCGAACACGGCGAATGCTGGGATGGATGCGCTTGTTCGAAATCGCCGGAAAAGCTACGAAGACAGGGACGTTCACCATCTACGGCGCGCCATGAACCCGCAGGACACCCTCCGCCTCGCTATTTCACACCACAATGCCGGGCGGATAGCGGAGGCCGAACGGCTCTATCGTGACATCCTGGGCGCGCTGCCCGGTCATCCGGTGGCGGCGACGTTGCTGGCTCGCCTGGCGTTACGGACCGGCCACCTCGGTGAAGCGCGCGGACTGATTGCCACTGCGCTGGCGAGCGCCCCCGACTATATGCAGGCGCATAACGCCCTTGGGGACTGGGCCGAGCAATCCAGCGAGCCGGCGATCGCGCACCGGGCGTATCTCCGGGCGCTTGCCCTGGTACCGGGGCAGGCCGATTCGCTGGTTAAATTGGGCAATTTGGCGCAGCAGGCGGACGATAACGCCGGCGCGAGCATAGTGTACCGCCGGGCGCTAGTGGTGCATCCGGAGTCGCTATCGGCAGCGAATAACCTAGCGGCGGCCTTGTTGAAGCAAGCTGATCCGGCGGCGGCGCTTGAAGCCACCGACCGTGTCCTCGGGCGGGAGCCGTCTCATGTTCGCGCTACCGCCTATCGCACCATCGCACTACGGGCGCTTGGCCGAGATGGCGAAGCGGACGCGCTGATCGGGCTCGGCTCGCTGGTTCGCTCGGTGCGCCTTGAGGTTTCCGCAGGTCTGGCCAACGCAGCCACCTTCAACGCGGATCTGGCGGCGGCGCTGAAAACCCATCCAAATCTTTCAAAGGATTGGGACCCGGCCCAGCGCGCCATTCGGGGCGGGGCGATCGTACACCGGCTTTTTGAGCACCAGGTTCCGGTGATCAGCACCTTCGAAAAGAGTTTGCGGGCCGCGATCGACGCTGTTATCGCTGACCTCCCGGACGATCCTCACCACCCCTATTTGGCAGCCAAACCCTCGGCTTACGACCTCGATACCTGGGGCAATCTGCTTGGCGCTTCGGATCATCAATCCGCCCATATACATAATCTTGGCTGGATGAGTGGTGTCTACTACGTCACCGTCCCCGAGCCAGAACCAGGGGATGATCCACACGCCGGGTGGATCGAGTTTAACCGGCCCGGTTACGGCATCCCGCCGCTTTCCGGCGCGGCGGGAATCGAGACTATCTGTCCCGAGCCGGGCATGGCAATCCTGTTTCCATCCTATGTCTGGCATGGAACGATTCCATTTAGCGGCGGCGGCGAGCGGATCAGCATCGCCTTCGACCTGCATCCACGGGTGGTTTAAGATGACCAGCACCGATTGGCACGCGGATGGCCGCGCCGCCGGGGCGCTCTTAAAGGCGGGCCGCGCCGAGGAGGCCGCGCAACTATACCAACGGATCGCCCAGGCCGATCCACGGCAGCCGGTCGCCCACAATAACCTCGCGGTGGCGCTGAAGGCGGCCGGCCGAACGAAGGAGGCGGTCGAAAGCTATCGCCGCGCCCTCAAGCTCAACGCCGGTTATGGCATGGCCCGCAAGAACCTAGCCCGCGCGCTACGCCAGCTGGGCCGCCACGAAGAAGCGATTTCCCACCTCGCGGTGCTATCTCGGGACAACCCGAGCAACCGGGAAGTCCAATCCGCGACCATCGGCAACTTGATTGAGATGAACTTTACCAAACCATCGCCCACGGCCCGCGAGGCCCTGCTAAATCTGTTCCAGTGCCGCGACATCGATCTGCAGCGCCTGGCGGGGCCGGCGACGCGGCTGGCCCTGGCCAATCGACGGTTCGCCGGATTGATCGCGGTCTCAAGCGATGCATATCCCGATGGGGCTCCGGGCCGTCCGTTGACGCCGCGTGAGATCGCCGATCCGCTGCTGATCGCGCTATTGACCTGGACCATCGTCCCATCGCCGGAGATCGAGGCCTGGATTACCCTGGCCCGCCGACAGCTGTTGGCGCTGGCCGGAGCCGGCGAACCGATCATCAGCGACCCAGCGCTGCTGTGGGCGATCGCCGCGCAATGTCAGGCCAGTGAACACGCCCAGACCGTTACCCCAGATGAGCAGGCCTCCGCCGCCGCGCTATCAGCAACGCTGACAGGTGACAATCCTGCCGGGTTGGCCATCGCCGGCATGTATCTGCCTCTCGGCGGGCTTCCGGCGGCACATGAGTTATGGCAGCGGCTCTCTGTAGAACCGGATGATGGATCGCCGATGCGGGCCTTTCTCAAACGCGCTGTCGCCGACCCTATCGCCGAAAGCCGGGTCGCCTCGGCGCTACAAACCCTGACGGCGGTCGAGGACAGCACATCGGTCGCCGTTCAAGATCAGTATGAGACCAATCCCTACCCGAAGTGGCTATCGATCGACTGGGATCGCCAACCCCGGAGCCTGGTCGATCGCCTAGCCCACCAGTTCCCGGCACTGAGAACACAATGCCTCGATTTGGCGGCGCCGCGAATCCTGATCGCAGGCTGCGGCACCGGTCGCCACGCGATCACGACGGCCGCCCGACACAAGGACTGCACGGTTCTCGCCGTTGATATCAGTCGGGCTTCCCTAGCCTTCGCCATGCGGCAGGCGGAGGTTTACGGCCAGGAGAACATAACCTTCATCCAGGCGGACATCCTCAAACTCGCGACCCTTGAAGACCGGTTTGACTTAATTGAATGCTCCGGCGTGCTGCACCACATGGCCGACCCGGTCGCCGGATGGCGGGTCTTGCGAGGCTTGGTGAAACCTGGCGGGTTGATGCGGATCGGCTTGTATAGTGCTCGTGCCCGGCGACTCTGGGAAAGCCTGCGCGCCCCGGTTCCGGGTGGCGCTGATCGCGAGCGGGTTAATGACTTTCTGCGCCAAAGGCGGGCCAGTTTATTGGCCGACCCCCCGACCGGACCTGAAGCCGTGGTGTTGCAGATCGCTGATTTCTATTCTCTTAGCGGTTGCCGAGACCTGTTGTTCCATGCCCAGGAGGTTCAATTCACGCTTCCAGAAATTGCCGCGGCCTTGGCCGATCTCGATCTGGAGTTCGTTGGGTTCGAGACCCTGCCCGAGCGTGAAAACGGGGCTTTCCGCCAGCGCTTCGCCAAGCCTGGCTCTGAGCGGGATCTGTCCATATGGGACGCTTACGAGCGGGATAACCCCGACACCTTCATCGCCATGTATCAGTTCTGGTGCCAGGCGAAACCCTAAGCCTGAGCCAACCTTACAAGGTCAGCCTTCGGTCAAAGCTGTGCCGTGACGCTCGATGAAGCGCGTGTCGGTCCGGGCGGCCATGAATTCCGGATGCGCAACCACGCGCTTTAGGAATTCGAGATTTGTCGTGATTCCCGCGACCTCGATCTGCGCGAGAGCCTCCGCCATCGCCACTATCGCTGCGGGCCGATCAGCGCCGGAGGTGATGATCTTGGCGATCATCGGATCATAATAAGGGGTCACTGTATCGCCCTCGACGAATCCGGTATCGATCCGCAGGCCCGGCGCTACTTTAGGGAGTTGAAACCATTCGAGAACACCCGGCGAGGGGAAGAATTTTTTCGCTGGGTTCTCAGCGTAGAGCCGGCATTCGATGGAATGACCGCTGTATTCGGGTGGTCGGTGAGCCAAAGCGTCGAGCGTTTCCCCCGCCGCCAAGGATAGCTGCAACCCGACGATATCCTGGCCGGTGATCATTTCAGTTACGGGATGCTCAACCTGAATGCGGGTGTTCATCTCAAGGAAGTAAAAATCACCCGTCTCATCATCGAGAATGAATTCGATGGTGCCAGCGCCGGCATAGTTCTGATCCGCCGCGAGACGGCAGGCCGCCTCGGTCATCTCGGCGCGAGTCCCCGCCGAAAGCCGCGGGGCCGGCGCTTCCTCTATCACTTTTTGAAAACGTCGCTGGATCGAGCATTCCCGATCAAACAAATGGAATACCCGACCGTCACCCAGACCAAAAATCTGCACTTCGATATGCCGCGCCCGGACCACGTAACGTTCGAAGAACACGCCGCCATCACCGAAGGTGCGCTCGGCCAGGGCGGAAACAGTCCGCGCCGTCTTCACCACATCCCCGGCCTTTTCAGCTAATTTCATGCCAATCCCGCCGCCGCCGCCACTGGCCTTAACCAGCAAGGGAAAGCCAACCTGATCACCGGCCGCAACGACAGCGGCATCATTTTCCAGATCCAGGCGCGGCGAGCCTGATAGCACCGGGACACTCGCGGCAACCGCCAGATCGCGGGCCCGTCCCTTATCGGCCATGGCGGTGATGCTGGCAGGGGTCGGCCCGACCCAAACCAGGCCAGCCACCTCGACCGCTTCGGCAAAAGACGTGTTTTCCGACAGCAAGCCATATCCTGGATGAATGAACCGAGCGCCCGAGCGCCCAGCAACATCGAGGATCGCCTCGATGCGCAGATAGCTCTCCCGCACCGGCGCCGGGCCGATTCCGTAGGCCTCATCCGCGAGGAGAACATGTTGGGCCGATGCATCCGCTTCCGAGAACACCGCGACCGAGGCATAACCCAACCGCCGGCAACTGCGGATGATCCGACAGGCGATCTCACCCCGGTTGGCTATCAAAACCTTTTGCATGGCAGGACTTCCGCGTGCGTGGCCAATCCGAGCGTCAGGTCTCGATAATGAAAATCAGATCATCCTCGGAGATCGCTGCGCCTTCCTCGACACAGATTTTCTTCACCGTCCCGGTTTCCGGCGCCAGCTGCGGGATCTCCATCTTCATTGCTTCGGCAATCATCAACTCGTCGCCCTCCTCAACCGCCTGACCCTCGGAGACAACTATCTTCCAGGCATTGCCGGTGACCTCGCTTAGAACCTTTACCTCGGGCATCTATATTCCTTCCATCATTTTCCAGGGCCGTGCTGGTGAGCAGGCCGGCGCCTCCGGAAACCCCTGTAGCCCAGTTTATCGCAGTGGCCAAGTAACCGCCAAACGCTACTGTCCACTCTATGATTTCGCGACACCAGAAATGCATGCTCGATATCAGGGCCAACGACTGGCGTTCCCGGCGATTGGCGCTAAACTCGGCCCCATTCCTGGGTAACGCCGTTCCTCAGCATCACGGTCACCGCGCACGCATTGGAAAAGCAGCATGTCTTGGCAAAACGAACTCGATGAACTCCGCCGCCGCGAGGACTTCGCCGAGGAGCTTGGCGGGCCCGAGCGGGTGCAGCGCCAAAGGGATGGCGGGAGATACACGATCCGAGAGCGCGTGGCTTTGATGGTCGATCCCGACAGCTTTCATGAGAGCGGCAAGATCGGCGGCATGGCCGAGTATGACGAGAACAACAATCTCACCAAATTGACGCCGTCGAACTTCGTGTTCGGCAAAGCTAAGGTCGGTGGACGACCGGTGATCATCGGCGGCGATGATTTCACCGTGCGCGGTGGCTCAGCCGACGCCACGATCAAGGGCAAGCACAACATGTGCGAGGAGATGGCCAACGCCTTACGTCTGCCGTTGATCCGCATGGTCGAGGGCTCCGGCGGCGGTGGCTCGGTGAAAACGATCGAGACCACGGGACGCGCCAACGTACCCGGTGTTTCCGGCTGGGAATTAGTAGTCCAGAACATGGGCACTATACCCCGGGTCGCACTTGGCCTTGGCTCGGTCGCTGGGCTGGGCGCGGCGCATCTCGCCGCCTCGCATTACTCCGTCATGATCAAGGACAAGTCAGCGCTTTTTGTCGCCGGCCCGCCAGTGGTGGCGCGCACCGGTCAGAACCTCACCAAGAACGAGCTTGGCGGCTATCAAATTCAGTTGAAGGCGGGCGCCGTCGACCATGCGGTCAATACCGAGGAGGAGGCCTTCGAATGCGCACGCAAATTCCTCTCGTATCTGCCGAACTCAGTCTACGACCTGCCCCCGAGGGGCGCCCGGGATGACGACCCGAACCGACAGGTCGACTGGCTGATCGACGTGGTGCCACGCGATATTCGAAAGGTCTACAAGATGCGACCGATCGTTGAGGCCGTCGTCGATGAAGGTTCCTTCTTCGAGATGGGCCGACAATATGGAAAATCGGTGATCACCGGCTTTGCCCGGCTTGATGGCTGGCCGGTGGCGGTAATGGCGAGCGACCCGTATTCCTATGGCGGCTGCTGGACGGCGGCGACCTGCAAGAAGGTGATCAAGTTTATCGATATGGCCGAGACCTTCCATCTTCCGGTGGTCTATCTAGTCGATTGCCCGGGTTTTCAGATCGGCTTGGAAGCCGAGCAGAACGGCACCATCAAGGAAGGCGTCCGGGCGATGAGTGCCATGTGGCAAACCACGGTGCCCTGGTGCTCGGTGATTATCCGTAACGCTTTCGGCGTCGCCGGCGCTGCGCATAAAAATGGCGGGCGGTATTGCACCCGGTATGCTTGGCCATCGGGACGCTGGGGCTCTTTGCCGCTGGAAGGCGGGATCGAGGCTGCCTACCGGGCCGACATCGCCGCAGCCGACGATCCCGATGCCAAGCTGCAGGAGATCTCGGATCGGCTGAACAAACTGCGCTCGCCGTTCCGCTCGGCCGAGGCCTTCTGGATAGAAGAGATCGTCGACCCGCGCGACACCAGACGGCTGCTCTGTGATTTCGCCGAGACCGCGGCGCCGTTGCGCGAGACCGGCCCAAGCGGCTTCATGATGCGTCCCTGACGGAGTGTGTAGAATGACCGTCTCCGCATTTGTTCGAGACGATGCCCGACGCGCCTTCGACGTTTTGAAGGCCGGAGGCATCGCCATCATTCCAATGGATGTCGGCTATACCTGCGCCGGCGGATCGGGCGCGGCGCTGCAAAAGATCTTCGATACCAAGCAGCGAGCTTTGTCGAAGCGCAACGCCATGGTCGGCGATCAGGCGATCGCCCGTGAGATTTACAAGCTCTCGCCGCGTGGCTGGGAGGTCGTCGATGCGATCACCGGCGATTACGGCCTGCCTCTTGGCGCCGTCGGGCCTTGTCGGATAGATCATCCGCTGCTTCGGGTCCTGGACGATCTGGCGATCGACGCCAGCACCAAGGACGGCACCCTGGTGATGTTGATGAACGCCGGGCCCTTCCATGGCGAGATCTGCCGGCTTTCGCTACAGGAAATGCATCCTATATTCGGCTCTTCGGCGAATCTCTCGCTGACCGGCACCAAGTTCCGTATCGAGGATATCGAACCGGAAATCCTTGGCATCGCCGACGTGGTGATCGACCACGGGCTGCGCAAATACCACTACTACCAACAATCCTCGACCTTACTGAACGTCGAGACCTTCGAGGTGGTCCGCCATGGCTCCAATTTCGAGATCATCGCCGATATCTGCCAGCGACGGTTTGGCGTCACCCTGACCGACAAGCCCGGGTAATTTGGAGCGAGAGATGACGCTGTATACCTCCGCCTTGGTTACCGGAGCCGGTCGCGGCATTGGTGCCGCCACGGTGCGCAAACTCTGCGCCGCCGGCTTGGCAGTCCACGCCGTCGCCAGATCGGCCGAGCCGCTGAAAGCACTAGCCGGCGAGACCGGTTGTATCCCGCATGTCCTTGATGTCACCGACAACGCTGCCGTCGAGGCGGCTTTTGGCGATCTGGCCGTCGACGTGTTGGTGAACAATGCCGGCGTCGCCGGGCCCGATGGGCCGATCCATGAACAGGATCCCGCCGTCCTGAAACGCATTCTGGAAGTCAATGTCGAGGGGGCCGCCGCGATGCTGCGGGCGGTGATTCCTGGGATGCTAACACGCAACCGAGGCCATATAGTCAACATCACCTCGATTGCCGCGCTCCACCCGATGCCCGGCCAAATCGCCTATTCAACCTCGAAGATGGCCTTGCGGGCGATGACCCAGAACCTGCGCATTGAGCTTTACGGTAAGCGCATCCGGGTGACCGAGATCGCGCCGGCGCGGGTCGAGACCTATTTCCACGCCCAACAATTCTTTGGCGACCGTGCGGCGACCAAGCGCGACCTCTATGACGGCTTCGAATCCCTCAAACCCGAGGATATCGCCGATGCCATCGCCTATTGCATCGGCGCGCCCGAGCGGGTCGACGTCACGCTGATGGAGATCCTGCCGACCCTTCAGGTTATCGGCGGGATTAATTTTCACCGGGACGAGACGAGAGACGCTACTTGAGGCGAGACGTGAGAAGAACGACCGTTTTTCCTGCTACGCGGCGTCGTGCCACCACTTGCCGCCGATGACCACGCCAGAGAGCACGAAGCTTTTGTTGCCGTTCCGGGTCTCGCCCAGAGAATCGGTGAAACTGACAGGCGCATCGGAGATTTCCAACACGGTTGCATCACCGATCCTACCGGGCTTAAGCGTGCCGAGATCCGGGCGCCTGATCGCCCGCGCCGGGCCCGAGGTGGTGGCGGCGATGATGTCCTTCACTGACATACCCAAATGCAGGAATTTCGACAGGGTCACGAGCTGATCATAGGCCGGCCCCTTAATACTAAGGGAATGCACATCGCTGGAAATTGCGTCCGGCAGAAAGCCTGCATCCAGCATCGCCTCGGCTGTGGCGAAGCCGAAGGATCCCATGCCATGGCCGATATCGAACAGGACGCCGCGCTCCCGCGCCTCGAGAATTTCCTCGCGCACCCGCCCGTCACCGCGCGCCGGAGCTGCGGGGAAGGGCCGGAAGCAATGCGTCAACACGTCGCCAGCGCGTAACCGGGTGACCACGTCGCGGCGGCTGGGCGGCGGCCAATCCAGGTGACACATCACCGGCAGGTCAGCCTCCTCGGCGACCTCAATGGCGATATCCAGCGGTGCGTAACCCATGGCTCCACTGGCCCGGGCGCCGACGCGTACCTTGATGCCAACCAATAGGTCCTTGTTCAAATTGGCCACATGCAGACAGGCCCTGGGGTGCAGCATTCGCACGTCTTCCGACTCGCCGACCATCACCGTGTCGCTAAACGCGAAGATGCCGGCGAAGGAGACGTTGAGATAGGCCAGGACCCTGGCCTCGCAAGGCTCGATCACATGGGCCCGGAAGCCGGCGAAGTTACCCGCCCCGGCCGTACCGGCGTCAATCATCGTGGTGGTCCCGCAGCGTCGGGCGTAATCAGTCGGGTCAACGCCGATCGACGTACCGCCCCAATAGACATGGGTATGCAGATCAATCAACCCCGGAGTAACCAGCTTGCCCGACACATCACGCACATCCGCCACCCCGTCACGGGGCAGGTTCGGGCCGACCGCGACCACCTTGCCGCCGACGAAGGCGACATCGGCGATGGTGTCGAGGTCCTGCGACGGGTCGATGACGCGGCCACCGGTAAGAAGAAGATCGTGAGAAGACATGGAATTCCTTATGTCAGGGGAGCCACTTGCGCGGCCTCTGGATTAACAGCTTCGTATGGATCGCCACCGATAAAGCGACCGACACGCCGGTCGCCCAACGCGCACGGTGGAAATTTCCAAGCCCAGGTCACCGCGGGCCGCCTCGATTCGTTCGCCAAGATTGCCGAGCGATTCAAGCATATCCGCCCGGGTTGCCGTCTGCTCTTGCATGAAATCCGCTAAGGCATCGATCTGGACTTGGTTGAAGCCAGCTTTCTCCAATGCTTGCACCTGTTCTTTCATCTTGCAAATCCTCTCGTGCTGGTCTTGCTTGCGAGGTTGGGGGAACGCCCCTCAATCGAGCTTTGACCAGCAATTGAGTTATGGAAGGTCTAGAGATGGAATTCGAACCCTTCGCGCTGGAGCAACTGCTTTCGGACTGGGAGCAGACCGTAGATTTCAACTTCGCTGAAAGCGGGGTCTATCCGGTGCTGTTGCGCGAATTGCTGGAGATGGCCGGCGAGGGGGTGGAGCCAATGCTCGACACGCTGCTCAACTATCCAGAGGTGAACGGTGATCTGGCGTTGCGCGAACGAATCGCGGCGCTTTATGGCGACGCCAAACCCGAGAACGTCCTGGTGACTATCGGCGCCTCAGAAGCCAATTATCTGCTGGTGAACACCCTACTGGAACCGGGTGACGAGTTGGCGGTGATGCGGCCGACCTATATGCAGGTCGAAGGGGCTGCCCGCAATCGAGGCGCGGTGATCCGCAGCTTTAACCTGGATGAAACACGGGGTTGGGCGCTCGATACCGAATCGCTGACCGTGGCCGTCACCGAGAAAACCAAGATGATTGCGGTGGTAAATCCCAACAATCCAAGCGGCAAGATCCTGACCGAGGCCGAGATGAACGCCATTGTCCAAGCCGCCGATGCTGTTGGCGCTTGGTTGATCGCCGACGAGGTCTATGCCGGCACTGAGCGCGAGCGCAATGATCAGACACCAAGCTTTCAAGGCCGCTATGACAAGGTGATCGCCGTGAACGGGCTTAGCAAGGCCTACGGCTTGCCGGGTCTGCGGCTCGGCTGGGTGGTGGCGCCAGAGACCGTGACGACTGCATTGTGGCGGCGTCATGAGTTCACCACGATCAGCGCCTCAATGCTTGGAAACCGGCTGGGTGAAGTGGCGCTCCGCCCAAAGGTTAGAGACCAGTTAATTCAGCGCACCCGCCGCTTGATTCGCGACGGCTTCGCGACCCTGGAGAAAATGCTGGCGTCGCATCGCGATGTGTTTTCCGTAGTGCCGCCAATGGCCTCGGCTCTCTCCTTCGTTCGCTATGACCTACCGATCGGCTCGACCGACCTCGTGCACCGTCTGCGCTCCGAGAAAAGCGTCCTTATGGTCCCCGGAGACTGTTTCGGCCTGGACCAACATCTCCGCATCAGCTCGGCGCTGCAGGAGGGGTATCTTCGCGAAGGCCTGGGTAGAATGAACGACCTGGTGAGTAACATCCTCGCTGGTCGGTGAGGGGCGGCATCAAGAAACCAAGAGGAAGAGGTCATGACAGACCCCAGGGGGAATTCCGCCGCCTCTCGCCCCAACACTGAAATCCCTGGGGCGCAAATCCCGTCAACGTCGAACGCAGCGAGGCTGAAGGGCTGTTAGGCGAGGCCTTTCGGCCGCTGCTCAGTCGGCGCACCTCGGTAAATACCTTTGTGGTCCGGGCGCCCGGCCAGCCCGCTGTGGTCAACGATGCCGGATCCGGCACTTACCTATTCGACACCGCCGGCCAGCAGCAGAAAAACCTGGCGGTGGCCGGGGTCGACGCCAAGGATATCGGTACGGTATTGCTGACCCATATGCACCCGGATCATGCTGGCGGACTGCTCGATTTCGCAAACAAGGCGCTGTTGTTTCACAATGCCTAACTCGTGGCCCACGAAAAGGAATTTCTGCTGATCTGGGGCGATACCGTGCATGTATCGGAAGTGCAGGGCGCCTTGCCGGAAACTGGCGTCACCTATGATATCGATCCCGCCGGCGCCATTGCCACCCTCCGGCGGATCTTCGACATGGTCGATTCCGAGCGCTTTCTGGTCGCCGGGCTGCATCTGCATTTCCCGGCATTTTTCTGACTCAAGCGGCAAGGCACGGGATATGCCTTGGTGCCCGAGGCTTGGGATCAAGCATTCAGGCAGGCACCTTGATCCAACGGTTGCTCCGGCTCACGCCTCGGTCTCAGCCTTCAATCATTGGCGCGACAAGAGGTCGGCAATCACCAGCGATCGCAATCGGAGCGCCGGTGCGGGCGCGCAGATCCTCGGCACTGATCGTCGGAATGATCTCGGTTGCAACAAATCCTCCAACCCTCACCTCAACCACCGCGATATCGGTGTAGACCCGCTTCACGCAACCCGGCGCGGTGAGCGGCAATGAACAGGCGTGGCGCAATCTTGGAGCCCCGTCACGGGTATTATACTGCATGAGTGTCCAGGTCGATTTAGCGCCTGCCGCCAGATCCATGGCGCCCCCCACCAGCGGCCCCTTGTCCGGAACCCGCGAATCCCAGTTCGCCAGATCGCCGTTCACCGCGACCTCGAAGGCGCCGAGAATCGTAACGTCGATATGACCACCGCGGATCATCGCGAAAGAACTGGCCGAATCGACGATCGAGGCCCCGGCACGCAGCGTGATCCGGCGGCTTCCGGCGTCGACCAAATTGCGATCCTCATACCCGTCCTCGGCCTCCGGTCCAACGCCGAGGATTCCATTTTCCGATTGCAGGAAAATGTCACGGTCGGCCGGCATATAGTTCGAGACCAACACCGGCATGCCAAGGCCGAGATTGACCACGCCGCCATCCGGCAGATCCTGGGCCGCGCGCCAAGCCATCTGGTTTCTGCTCAGGACGCTCATGGCTCTCCTCCAACGGCGACCACACTGTTGACGTATACACCGGGCAGCTGAACCTCTTCCTGGGGCATCGCTTCGTCCAGCGCCTCACGAACCTCGACCACGGTATGGGCACAGGCCGTCGCCATGGCATGGCCAAAATTCATCTGGGTAAAACGAAAGCTGACATTGCCGTAACGGTCGCCACAATCACCGCGTATCAACGCCAGATCACCAGTGATCGCAGTTTCCAGCACATGCGGGCGGCCATTGAACTCGCGTACTTCCTTGCCAGCGCAGAGATCGGTGCCATAGCCGGCCGGGGTGAAAAACGCTGGAATTCCGGCCCCACCAGCGCGGATCCGCTCGGAAAAACTACCCTGGGGGACACATTCAAGCTCGATCTTACCATCCCGCCACAACAGCTCGAACGGTGACAGATCACTGCCCCGGCCACGCGCGGCGGTGACGATGACCTTGGCGACCAGGCCGGCCTCGACCAGTTTATGGGTATGAGAGAACGGATGGGTAGCCGAGTTTGCCACCAGCGTTATGTCCCTCGGGCCGATTTCCAGCAGCGTGTCCTGCAGGATATTGGCGAAACCGGCGCCACCAAAGCCCGAGACCATGACCACGGCGCCGTCCTTGACCGGACCGATACCGTCAGCCGCCGATTGCACTCGCTTGTCGATTGCCATCAGTCGTTCACTCCGCCACACAGGCTTGGATCGCCGCCGCGAACCGTGCGCGGGCATCACCGCCCCGCACGAAGGGGCTGATGATAGGTAGATCGATGCCGGAATCTCGGTAGGCGTCTATCCGTTCGCGGCATTGCACCGGTGTGCCGCAGACGCTGGTCGCATCAACCATGGCATCGCTGACCGCCCGCGTTGCGCCCTCCATATCACCTCGTTGGAACGCCGCGGCGATGTCGGCGGCCTCCTCCTCGAAGCCATGGCTGGCGATCAGTTTGTTGTAGCGCGGAAAGAACCCGGCATAGAGTGCCAGACCGGGCCGCATCATCTCCATCGCCTCGGCGCGGCTGTCGGCCACCGCCGTTGGCAAAAGTGATGTGACGTCGATCTTGGCGATATCACGCCCGACCTTGGCGGCGCCCTCGGCCAGATTGCGGCGGATCTCGGTTGCCGTCTTCACCGTACTGCGGGTCAGGATGATGCCGTCGGAGATTTCGCCGCAAACCGAGGCCATCTTCGGGAACAGCCCGGCGAGATAGATCGGCAAAGACGGGCGATGTGGTTTGAACCACAGATCAAATTTCTCGATTTTGATGGTCTCACCGTCATAGCTAACCGATCCCTCGGCCAACAACTGGCGCACCACATCGACGGTCTCTCTGACCCGGGTGATAGGCTTGCCGAAAGGGACGCCATGCTCCGGCTCGACCTGGACCTTGTGGCTTGACCCCAGGCCGAGGATGAAACGCCCGCTGGACAGATCGTCCACCGTGGCCGCTGCCATGGCTATGGTCGGGGCGGAACGCACAAAAACGCTGCTGATCGCGGTGCCCAGCTTGATTGTCGAGGTCGCGACCGCGCAGCCGGAGAGCACGGCGAACTGGTCGCCGCCATGGCCTTCGGTGACCCAAGCCGATTCATAGCCCCGGTCTTCCGCCAGCTTGACGCAATCGACGATGTCTGAGGCCGTGCCACCACCGGAAAATGCCACCCCTATTCGGGCCATCCATGCTCTCCCAAGCTAGCCCCGATGCCTCAGGGCTCGTTAATGTTATCGAGAGGATAGATCGGGCGGCGCACCTTCTGGAAGTCCAGGAGTGTGTTATCCGACGTGGTCACCCCGTGACCATCACAGGTGATGGTGTGCTTGCCGAGATCGCCGAAGCCGGCGCGGTAGTGGATGCGTGATTTCAGCAACAGATAGTGCTTGTGCTCCGGCTGGATCCCAACAGATGTGAAAACCCCAAGATCCCAGGGCTCGTGGTGGCGTGAGGTGATGACAATCTCCACCATGCCGGTATCAAGAACCGCCGAGTGGCCCATCGAGACCTTGACCCCGGTATACATCGGGCCGCGCACGACCCACTCACCACTGGTCAAGGTTTTCACCGTACCGGTCACTTCCAACGGCGCGCCCTTCATGTTGATCGACGGCATTTCGGTCTTGCCGCCAAGCTGTAAGGTCACGGTGGCGCCAATTCCAGCCTTTTGCATGATAGCGATCGCGCCGGGATCGTAAACCGCGGCCACCGCCACGTCCTCCAACCCCTGGCGTATAACTTCCTCGATCACTGTCATCACGTCCTGGGTGCCACCGGACCCGACATTGTCCGCATGGTCGAGCAACAGCACCGGTCCCTCGGTCACGGCCTTGGCCCGGCTCACCGCATCCTCCAGAGGTTCGCCCTGATAGACGAATTCCGCACGGTTACGCCACATTTCGGCGACCAACCTGTCGCGCCATTTCTCGGCCTGAGCCATATCGCCATCGGCAACGATACAGACCGAACCGCCGGCATCATGAAAATCGGCGAGCGGGAAACCGCCAAACACCGTGGCGGCCAGAATACCCGGCTCGGCTTCGGCCACGCGGGCCAGATCGAGCAGGCTCTTCATCGGCTCGTCGTCATGACCCATCCGCAGAGTTTGAGCCAGCAACGGTGGATGCCCCCAGGCCATCACCGGCATGTTCTTACCGGCGAGATGATCCAGCATGACCCGCCCGATCTTATCGCCGACTGCGTGCATATCGACATGCGGGTAGGTCTTGTAGCCGATTAGACAGGTGCAATTATCGATCATCTTCTGGGTAAGGTTGGTGTGCAGGTCATAGGTCACGGCTATCGGCAGGCCGGGCGCGATCGCCCGCATTCGCTCCAGCAAGGTGCCCTCTCCGTCATCGGTGACTTCGGAAACCATGGCCCCATGCAGATCGAGCAGCGCTGCATCGACACCGTCGCGCACCGCGTCGAGAATTTTGCTGACCATGAACTCATAGGCCTCGGCCTCTACCTTACCCGAGGGCATAGCCTCGGCGGCGATCGGGGTGACTACCTCATGACCGGCCGCCTCGGCGAGATCGAGATAGGCGCTAAACGGCAAGCCCGTGCCCTTGTAGGTTTGATAGGCAGCGGCGCCGACGTGGCCGCCCCAGGCCATGAAGCGGTCCAGGTCGGTGCGCACCGGCGAGAAGGTATTGGTCTCGTGTTTCATCATGGCGACGAGAAGGCGCATGCGAGGCTCCGGGATATAGTGGCGCTCAAATAAGCCGAGGCGAGAAGTCTAATCCGTCGTCATCGCCCCGGCCAGTTCGGCGAAATCCTTGACGATCAAATCCGGTTGATGCGGGGTCTGTCCGAACGGTCGGTAGCGTCGATCGATGAACACGGTGCGCATGCCCCATGCCTTCGCGCCGATGCAGTCGAAGGCATGATTGGCAACAAACAGGATGTTGCTGCGCTCGACCTGTGAATAGTGATGGCGAATGATCTCCTCGGCCTTGGCATAGGTTCGCTTATCCGGCTTGAAGGCGCCGGATTCCTGAACCGAGATCGTCAGGTCGAAATCAAAACCGATATGCGGCTTGGCCGCCTGCAGCATGTCACGGTCGCCATTCGAGAGGATCACCAACTTGTAGCGCTGGCGCAGACGATGCAGCGCCTCGATCACATCCGGAAATGGCTTCAATTCCTCGATCCTCGAAACCAACCATTCCACCTCGGCCTGGCTATGCTTGATTTCGGCGCGATCAAGCACCTGGCTGACGGCACGATGGCCGATCTTCCGGTACGGCGTATGGCCACGATCGACCAAAGAATCGATCATCGAATCCTCGAAATGCGTGCGCCGCCACCAGGTGACAAACTGGTTTGGTTTGCCCTCCCAGCCTTTGTCCTTGAGGAACGGCGTTACCGCGTCAACCAAGCCTTTCTGCATATCTACCACGGTGCCATATTGATCGAAAATAAGGACTTTGATCTCGCGCTTCAGGATCTCGGCGGGCGATATCGACATGGAACCTCCAGGAGTGAATTGGTCCACTAACATAGTGATCTGTTGGGGCGACTTATCGAGATGGATAGAAACCATCCGTCTCGGTCGCACCACTAGCCACCAAACCTGCTGCCAAACCGCGTCATGTGCAATTCCACTATATGCACTGAACAGGTCATCTCTGGGTTTAATCCGGCGGGGTTGAAGGCTTCCGCCTATGCGGGTTTGTCGGCGACGAACACCTTGGAGAGGTAGGCCGGCCGCTTCGTTCTAACAATCAGCCCAGCTTTGGCCAGTAACGCCACCAGATCGTGTTCCAAATAGTCTCGGAAGTAAGGCTCATGAAAATTGTCCGGAAAACCCAGCAGAGCGGTGTCCAGAACCGGCGTATCGCCAAGTTGCAGGCTGTCCAGAAGCACCAGACGCCCGCCGGGCCGCAGGACCCGCGCCATTTCGCCGACGACAATCCGCCGCACCGGGCGCGGCAGCTCATGGAACACATAGAGGCAGGTGACGATGTCTCGCGATGCATCCGCTAGCGGGATCACCTCGGCATTGGCTTCTATAAACCCGATGCCCGCAAGACCCCTGCGTCGGCGCGCGTGCGCCAGATAGGGTCCGCTGATATCCAAGCCGCTTAGCGCTAAATTCGGCCAGCAATGCCCGACGGTCGCCAGGAACCCACCGGTCCCGCAGGCGATATCCAAAAGCTCGGCATTGCCGCCGGCATGGCTGGCCAGAAATTCACTGATCGGAACCAACGCTGCGCGGCGCATCGCGTCGGCGGTACCGGTGAACAGCACCTCGACTTGAAAATCGTAGAGCTCGGCGGAGCGGCGACTGAGATAGCCGTCGGTCTGAAAATGGAAGTTGCGCACGAAATAAGCCGGATAGGCGCCATCGGCTGCCAGGTCCCGCGCTTCCAACGATGTCCCGGCCTTTCGCCGTGCCCTGGCCCGCGGCAGATCCCGATAGTAGCGCAACAAGTCGCGTATCGCTTCGATCGGATTGGGTACCACATCGCGTGGCAGTCGGTAGTGACCGGCGGCGATATTGGCGAGGTCACGGCGGACCAAGTCGATTGCACCACGGATCAGGGCTTGGCGCACTAGGCGCGACCGGCGGTGGCGCTGCGCGGAAACCGGTGCGGATTTACCTACGGCCGCGAGCCTATCGAGCCGCCGCGTCGCCAGATAGTGACCAGTAAACCAGGCCATCCGAGCAGTCTGGCTGACGGCATAGGCAACTCGCTCATGGACACGCATTCAGGCCTCCCTTTACCAACCAAGAACCGGACCGCAGCCATGACTTTACTCCCGCCGCCTCTGGCGATGAATTCAAATCCGCTTTGAATCACCTGACCCGGTTGCGCCACGCCCGAACCTGTGTTTGAAAGCCTCGCCTGCCTCCTTCGGACCGGACCCCCCATGACCGTTTACAAAACCCTCGACGATTTGGACCCCGCCGGCCGCCGCGTGCTCCTGCGCGTAGATCTGAACGTGCCGATGCAGGACGGGCAGGTTACCGACGCAACGCGGATCGAGCGGGCGGCGCCAACGATCCGCGAGCTGGTCCATCGCGGCGCCCGGGTCGTGGTACTATCGCATTTCGGTCGGCCTAAGGGTCGGCGAGAGCCATCAATGTCGCTGAAGCCGCTGATTGGCCCCTTGTCCGAGGCGCTCGGCGGCACGGCTGTCCGATTCGCCGACGATTGTATCGGTGCCGCCGCCGTGTCGGTCGTCTCTAGCCTGGGAGACAGCGACGTCGCGCTGCTTGAAAATCTACGCTTTCATCAGGGTGAGGAAGCCAATGACCCCGATTTCGCTGGGGCTTTGGCGGCGCTTGGCGATGTTTATGTCGATGACGCCTTCGCCGCCTCGCACCGTGCCCACGCCTCGATCGAGGCGATCGCCCGATTGCTGCCGGCCTATGCAGGCCGGCTTATGCAGGTTGAACTGGAGGCGTTGAGCGGCGCCCTGGAAAACCCGGCCCGCCCCGTCGTTGCCATCGTCGGCGGCTCCAAGGTATCCACCAAGCTTGATCTACTGGCCAATCTGGTCGCCAAGGTCGATCGACTGATCATCGGCGGCGGCATGGCCAATACCTTTCTGTTCGCGCGCGGCATCGATGTAGGCGCCTCGCTGGCCGAGCGCGATCTGGCGAACACCGCCCGCGATATCGAGGCCAGAGCGCGGGACGCCGGCTGCGAGACCCTACTGCCGGACGACGCGGTGGTTGCCTCAAGATTATCGGCCGGCATCGAAACGTGCATTGTTCCGGTGAGCGAAGTCCCGAGCGACCTGATGATCCTGGATGCCGGGCCAGCCTCGACGGCGCGCTTCGCCGACTGTGTCGCCGATTGCCGTACCGTGGTTTGGAACGGACCGCTCGGTGCCTTCGAGATCGCCCCATTCGACACGGCCACTGTGGCCTTGGCGCGCCGAGTCGCCACGCTAACCGAGGCGGGACAACTGCTATCAGTGGCTGGCGGTGGCGATACCGTTGCGGCCCTGGCGCTAGCCGGCGTGCAGGACCGTTTCAGCTATGTTTCAACCGCTGGCGGCGCGTTCTTGGAATGGCTCGAAGGCAAGGACCTGCCTGGGGTTGCCGCTCTTAAAAATTAGTCAAGACCGCTGAATGAGCGGAAACCTTGGCTGTCACCTCAAACTTCTTAATTTAAAAACTGGGGAGGACAGAATGGTCCAACCAACAATCCCGTCGTCGATACCGGCCAACTCGGTTCTACCGAACCTTGTTGTCCGATGGCCTGTGGAGCACCTCCGCAATAATGGGATTCGACCAATCACTGCCCAGGGCATTACGGCCACCGATGAAGACAACGCCATCGAAGGTGAAATCCGCGACACTATCAGGATCGCGTAACGGCGGAACGCCAGACATCACGCGGTGGTGGCGATGGAGGCCTTGGCGGCACGGTCGACCTATTGGTCTGAGGCGGAGCCATCGGGGCGCGTTCCCGACAATTCCAACCAGCGTTGAAACAGAGCCTCGCATTTGTGGCATATCCGTCTTGCTGCATGCCCCGAGGCACGGCACAGTGCCTCAATGAGCAATTCATCATACGACGATCGAACCGGCGGTCCGATTCACAAGCGGGTCCCAACCGACGACACCTTCGAGCGCCTTGTCTGCGACGAGTGTGGCTTCATCAACTACATCAACCCGAAGATCATCGTCGGCTCGGTTTGCACCTGGGAGGACAAGTTCCTGTTGTGCAAACGGTCGATAGAGCCGCGCAAGGGATATTGGACAATTCCCGCCGGCTATATGGAGGAACGTGAGACCTCGATCGAGGGCGCCATGCGCGAGGCCCAGGAAGAGGCCTGCGCCGACATCAAGATCGACTCGTTGCTTGGTGTCTACAATGTCGCCCGGATCAGCCAGGTCCAGCTGATCTATCGCGCGAAGTTAATCTCGCCAAATGTTGCAGCCGGACCGGAATCGGAAGCCGTTGGGTTATTCACTTGGGACGAAATTCCCTGGACCGACCTCGCGTTCCCAAGCGTGCATTGGGCCCTTGGCCACTTTCGCGAACTTGAGGGGCAAACCGATTTCGCCGCCCGCCCGGAAGGCGCCATGGGCCTGTAGCCAGCGCCCGACGGTTTCGGTTTAACCCAAGCTGGTGAAACTTCGGACCGGTCACCGCACCGGGCGGTTTAGAAGATATAGTACCATGGGCTTTCAACTTTTGGAGCCCGGCGGGAAGAGCCAGGGTCGCTGGCTTGAATTGGGTGAATACTCTGTCGACGTGATCGCAGCTTTGTTGGTGCCGATTCCATGGCCGTTAGCCTAGCCTGATCAGCTGACCGACCGACGGCAAGGACGATGCGGGAACCGGCGCGCGCGACGAGCTGACAGGTATTCTCTCGCACGATCTGGAAATGACAGTTGATGATTAGCGGGGGTTCGAAATGGTCTACTCGATACTGACGACGCATCCGGCGGCAAAAATGCTAGATTCGCGCGCATTACTGATGGGGTGCTGAGAGGATCATGACGAGCCATCGGTATCCCATGAAGACGCTGCGGGGGGACTATATCCGTGGCGGCATCGGCGTCGTCGTGACCGGCAGCCTTTTGGTCGGCGCTACCACGGTGACTATTTTTCAGTACCTACTGGCCGCCGCCGCGATTCTATTCGCCGGGTTCGTGCTGCGGACTTGGCTGCGGCACCGGACAGTTTTTGAGTTGAGTGAAGAGGGTATTTGGGCAAACGGCCCCATGGGCAAGGCGCTGCGGTGGCCCGAGATCACCGAGATCGGCTTGCGCTATTTCTCCACGCAGCGCGATCGTAAGAATGGTTGGTTCCAGCTGACCCTAAAGAACCCGAATGGAAAAGTGTCGGTGGATTCCGGTTTGGACGGTTTCGAGACCGTGCTTGAAGCGACCGCATCCGTGATACGCATAAGCCAGCTTGAACTTTCCGAGTCGACAGCGGAGAATTTCGCCGCCGCCGGATTTCCGGTTCGAGCGGTCGCAGCGCCAGAATCGACGCAGAAAGACACCACGGGGGAAGAATGAATGACGGGGTGCCCCCGCTTTTAAGAATTCGCGATCTTGAGGTTGGTTTCGATCTGCCGGAAGGTCATCTGGTCGCGATAAACCGGGTCTCTTTCTAAGTTCAGGCCGCCGCTACCGTCGCGCTCGTTGGCGAGTTTGGCTCCGGCAAGACCGTGGTCTCGCCGGCTATTACGGCGTTTGGATCGACAATCTGACGCAGCGGGTGATCGAGCCGTAGAACATCAACGCGTTGGAACTTTACCCCTGGATCATGACGCCGGTGATCCCAGTGATCATCATCGTCCTGGCGTTTAACTGCTTCGGCGATGGGTTAAGGGACGCGGCGGATCCGTATCGGTAGAGGGGTTATCAATACAGCCCGACTTCCCGCGCCTTCATCACGAGAAGCACCAACACCCGGTCGATGGTCGGGGTTTGCAACCCGGCCTCGGCGCCGAACCGGCTGACGATGGTGCCAATGCTGTCGATTTCCATCGGCCGTTGGGCGTCCCAGTCCTGCAACATCGAGGGGCGGTGAACGGTGCGGTACTCACCTTCGAGTAAGCGCGGCCAGTCGAGCGTCAACTCGATACCATGCGTTGCCGCGACGGCGGCCGCTTCGACGATCATTTCCCTGGATATTGTGGTTATTAGTTTGTCCTCGGCCAGGGCCGTCTCCGGCGCCCCCGTGAGCACCGCCAGGGGAGAGCGCGACAGGTTCACAAGCAGCTTGGCCCAAATCGCCCGACGGATTTCAGGGGTTACCGAGCTGTCCATCCCCGACTCGTTTAAAACTCTAGAGAGCGCGAACACCCGCTCGCTGGCCGAGCCATCCGGTTCTCCGAGGGTAAAAATACCCTTGGTCGGGCGATTGCTGATCACGATGCCGGGCGCCGATATCCGGGCCGGGCAATCAACCACACAACCGATCGCCCGCGACTCGCCAACCACTCCGCGTAGACTGCCGGTGGGATCGAGCAATGCAGCGGCAGTGGTTGGTGGGGCGTCGCGGCCATGATCGTACCACCAGGGCAATCCGTTCATCGCAAAAACCACCGGTGTTTCACGCCCAAGCAACGGCCCTATACTCTCGGCCACCGCCGACAAAGCCGGCCCCTTCACCGTCACGAAGACCGCGTCGACCGGGCCAATCTGGCGCGGATCCTCGGTGCAATCAGGACGGGTGGTGAACCGCGTGTCACCATGATGCAGGGTCAATCCCTTGGCCTGTAGTGCATCGAGACGACCGCCGCGGGCGATAAGCGAGACGTCATGGCCTGCCTTGGTCAGATAAGCACCAAGAAAGCCGCCGATCGCGCCGGCACCGTAGATACAGATTTTCATGAACAGTGCTTTCGATTCCAGAGCCGACACAGCATTGGGAATTTAACCGTCTTTTAGCGCAGATCACGCAAAATTGCACCACCACCAAACTGTTTTCAGTATCGGTGGTATGCTCCAGAATGCAGCCGTCATCCCAACCATCGTGAGATCTCATACCCACCAACCGCCGCGCCTGATCCCTTATCCTGATTATCACCTGCCAGGTCATGGCGATGGCGCTCTGGTTCTCGGCGACCGAGGTGGTGCCAGCGCTGAACGCAGAAGGCGGGTTGGATGATTTCACCGCTGGCCTGTTCACCAGCGCCGTTCAGGCCGGTTTCGTCCTCGGGACGCTATGCGCCGCCCAATTCGGTATCGCCGACCGGTTTGACCCAAGGCAGATCTTCCTGGTCTCGGCAGAGGTCGCAGCCCTCACCAATCTCGCATTTTGGCGCTTGATCCCGCCGGACCGGCAGCGATCGCCTCGACCTCGGCGGTTCTGGCTGGGGTTTTGATCTTGGTCACATCGGAAGGTCCGGTGGCCGGACGCGCCACCGGTTTTAAACTCGGCGACGTGAAAGCCTATTGGACCAACCGCGGGATCCGCTTCACCAATCTCGCTCGGCCAGATGTGGGAGCTTTTCGCCATGTATGCCTGGATCGGGTTCTATTTGTCGCCGGAATTAGCCCAAGACGCCGCGGGTGAAGATGCCGACCCAATTGCCGCGCTTGCGACCTTCGCCGTGGTTGCCTCGGGAGCCCTGGGCGCGGTTATCGCCGGCTGGGCCGCCGACGGGGTTGGCCGTACCGCCGTTACCAGCGCCTGTATGGCCGCAAGCGGGTTATGCGCGCTGGCCATCGGTTTCGCGGCCGAGCTCGGGCCCTGGTGGCCGGTCGTCGTAGCGCTGGTTTGGAGGCTGACCATCATTTCCAATTCTGCGCAATTTTCCGCAAGCGTGACCGAGCTGGCCGAGCCGGACCGGATCGGCACCATGCTAACCCTGCAAACCTGTGACGGCTTTATGCTGACCTTGGCGGCCATCCATACGGTGCCCTGGTTCGCCGAGGAGCTCGGCTGGCGTCATGCCTTCGCCCCCTGGCGATCGGCCCCTTCCTCGGCGTGCTCGCCATGTTGCATTTGCGGCGCTTGCCGGAGACCCTGAAGCTGGCTGGCTGTCGGCGATAATCCAGTCCTTGCACGACACCCACCATCGTCGCAAAATCGCATCAATCCACTTTCAAGGCATGATCACGCGCCCAAATAGACTGCCGAGAGACATTGCCGAATCGAATCGGCGAGAGAAATATGGAGAAAACCCATGACCGACAACACTTCCGACGATCCGAATAAGGGCTTGCGTCGTTCCTCACAGTGGTATGGCAAGGATGACAAGGACGGTTTCGCGCATCGCTCCTGGATGAAGAACCGGGGCATGCCGGCGGATCAGTTCGACGGAAGGCCGGTGATCGGGATCTGCAACACCTGGTCGGAGTTCAATCCTTGTAACGCGCATTTTCGCGATATCGCGGAGCGGGTGAAGCGCGGGGTCTATGAGGCCGGTGGGGTGCCGATGGAGTTTCCGGTCTTCTCGAATTCCGAGAGCCAAAACAGGCCAACGGCGATGCTCTACCGCAACCTCGCCTCGATGGATGTCGAGGAGTCGATTCGCGCTCTGCCGATGGACGGTGTGGTATTACTGGTTGGCTGTGACAAGACCACGCCGGCGCTGATGATGGGCGCCGCGTCCTGTGACATTCCGACGATCGTGGTTTCCGGCGGGGCGATGCTGAACGGCCACTACAAGGGTGAGTTGGTCGGCTCTGGCACCCATACCTGGAAATTTTCCGAGATGGTCAAGGCCGGCGAGATGACCTTGGAGGATTTCATGTCCGCCGAGCAGGATAACTCCCGCTCCGCCGGCCATTGCATGACCATGGGCACCGCCTCGACCATGGCCAGCTTCGCCGAGTCAATCGGCATCGCCCTGCACGCCAACGCGGCAATCCCGGCAGTGGACTCGCGCCGCTATGTGCTAGCGCAGATGGCCGGTCGGCGCATCGTCGACATGGTCAAGCAGGACATCACCATGTCAAAACTGCTGAAGCGTGAGAATTTCGAGAACGCAATCATGGTCAATGGCGCCATTGGCGGCTCGACCAACGCGGTGGTACATATGCTGGCGATCGCCGGGCGCATGGGGATCGATATCACGCTGGATGATTGGGACCGGCTGGGCCGCGACGTTCCCTGTCTGGTCAATCTGATGCCGTCGGGCAAATACCTGATGGAAGACTTTTTCTATGCCGGCGGCCTGCCGGCAGTGATCCGTGAACTTGGCGACTATATCCACAAGGACGCGATGACCGCCAATGGCAACACGCTCTGGGATAACTGCAAAGAGACCGAGTGTTACAACCGCGACGTCATCTTCCCAATCGACCAGCCGTTCAAGCCAAATGGCGGCATCGCCGTGCTGCGCGGCAATCTGGCGCCGGGTGGGGCGATCATTAAACCCTCGGCGGCATCGCCCGAACTGATGGTGCATCGTGGTCGTGCCGTAGTCTTCGAGAGCATTGAGGATTATCACGAGCGCATCGATGACCCGGATCTTGATATCGACGAGACCTGCATGATGGTGCTGAAATATTGCGGGCCGAAGGGTTATCCGGGTTTCGCCGAGGTAGGCAACATGGGCCTACCCTCGAAGGTCTTAAAAAAAGGCATCACCGATATGATCCGGATCTCCGACGCCCGGATGAGCGGCACCGCCTATGGCACCGTCGTACTGCATGCGGCGCCGGAAGCCGCTGCCGGCGGACCTCTCGCCTTCGTGCAAAACGGCGACATGATCGAGCTCGACGTACCGAACCGCAAACTGCATCTCGACATCACCGACGAGGAACTAGCGCACCGGCGCGAGGGCTGGAAGGGGTTCGAGTCACCCTATGATCGCGGCTATACCAAGATTTATGTGGAGCACGTCAATCAGGCTGACGAGGGTGCCGATCTCGATTTCCTTGTCGGCAAGAGCGGCACCCCGTTGATGCGGGAGTCCCATTGAGGGCCGGGGACACTTCTGATCGACCAACCGTCGAACATAGAACGCGACGCCGGGACATCATCGGATCACACTGATGTTTCCGACATCCGAGTCTACTGAAACAGCTGAATTGTGCACTGCAGCGATTGATCCCGTTTCCCGAAACCGCTATAGCGGCCGGCGCGGTAAATGTCGGAGTGAGCCATGGAAGCCGGGCATCTCAGAATTGTACGAACTGTTTCGCAACTGCGAGAGCAGATATCTAAATACCGTGCCGCCCGGGAAACCTTGGCTCTGGTGCCGACCATGGGTTTTCTGCATGAGGGCCATTTGTCGCTGATGCGCCAGGGCCGAACCAGCCATGACCGGGTTTGTGCTACCCTCTTCGTCAATCCTCGGCAATTTGGGCCGAGCGAAGACCTCAAGACCTATCCTCGCGACGAGGCCGCCGATATCGCCAAACTCCGGGCCGGTGGCGTGGATCTTCTCTTTGCGCCGAGCGTGATGGAAATGTATCCAGCTGGTGCCGCCACGACCGTCAGTGTCTCCGGTCTGACGGACTGTCTCTGCGGTGTCACGCGCCCGGGATTTTTCGACGGCATGGCGACCGTGGTGACCAAGTTGTTGCTCCAGGCGCTCCCGGATGTCGCGATCTTCGGCGAGAAGGATTATCAGCAACTCCTGGTGATCAAGCGCTTCGCCAAAGATTTGGATATCCCTATTGAGATCCTCGGCGGCCCGACGGTGCGGGAGGCTGACGGAGTGGCGCTATCGTCCCGAAACGCCTATCTGGACGCTGAGGAACGGGCCCGCGCGCCGGAACTCTTCGCTGCGCTGAAGGCGGCGGCGTTTTCCATTGCCGCACGAGCACAATCACCTGACGCAGCGATCAAAGTAGCGCGCCAGCGGATCGAGACCGCCGGGTTTGGCCCCATTGATTATCTGGACCATCGCGACGCAGAGACCTTGGCGTCCGCCGAGGCTACCGACCGACCGTCCCGCCTGTTAGCTGCCGCTTGGCTGGGTAAGACCAGATTGATCGACAACGTGGTGGTGGGTGATGATTATGCGCCGACTAAGCGACCGCTGGGCTGAACGCCGTCGACTTCACCCCTACACCCGATTAGCCCGATTTGCGATCAGATCCTCGACCACCGCTGGGTCCGCTAAGGTCGAGGTATCACCCAAACTGCCAAAATTATTCTCGGCGATTTTGCGCAGGATCCGGCGCATGATCTTGCCAGAACGGGTTTTTGGCAGGCCCGGCGCCCATTGGATCAGATCTGGGCTGGCGATCGGGCCTATTTCCTTGCGGACCCATCCGACCAACTCCTTGCGCAGCTCCTCGGTCGGCTCCACGCCCAGGTTCAACGTGACATAGGCGTAGATGCCCTGGCCCTTAATCTCGTGGGGGTAGCCAACCACCGCCGACTCGGCGACCAAGCGATGGGCGACCAACGCTGATTCGACCTCCGCCGTGCCCATGCGATGGCCGGATACGTTAATCACGTCGTCGACGCGCCCGGTGATCCAATAATAGCCGTCCTCGTCGCGCCGGCAGCCATCGCCGGTGAAATAACGCCCCGGGAAGGTGGCGAAATAGGTTTGGAAAAATCGATCATGATCGCCATAGACCGTGCGCATCTGACCGGGCCAGCTATCGGTGATGCAGAGGTTGCCGGAGGCGGCGCCCTCCAGCTGGTTGCCCTCGGCATCGACGAGGATCGGCTGGATGCCGAAGAACGGCCGTGTCGCCGAACCGGGCTTTAGGGCCGTCGCGCCCGGCAGCGGGGTGATCAAAATGCCGCCGGTCTCGGTCTGCCACCAGGTATCGACGATCGGACAGCGACCATCGCCCACCACCCTATGGTACCAGAGCCAGGCCTCCGGGTTGATCGGCTCGCCGACCGAGCCCAAAAGGCGAAGCGACTTGCGGCTGGTTGATTTAACCGGGCCGTCACCCTCGCGCATCAGCGCCCGGATTGCGGTTGGCGCGGTGTAAAAGATCGAGACATCATGTTTGTCGCAGACCTGCCAGAACCGGCTGGAGTCCGGATAGTTCGGTACTCCCTCGAACATCAGGGTCGTCGCGCCATTGGCCAGCGGCCCGTAGACGATATAGCTGTGGCCGGTCACCCAGCCGACATCAGCGGTGCACCAGTAGACCTCGCCATCCTTGTAATCAAAGACGTATTGATGGGTCATCGAGGCATAGACGATATAGCCGCCCGACGTGTGCATCACCCCTTTGGGTTGTCCGGTTGAGCCGGAGGTATAAAGGATGAACAATGGGTCCTCAGCCGCCATCTCCTCGGGCGGACAATCCTCTGACGCCGTGGCCATGATGTCGTGATACCAGTGGTCGCGGCCCTCGGTCCAATCGATCGTACCGCCGGTGCGCTTGACCACCACGACGGTTTTGCACATTGGCGAGGTAGCGACCGCCGCATCGGTATTGGCCTTTAGCGGGATCGGCTTGCCGCCGCGTAAACCCTCGTCCGCGGTGATGATCAGGTTGCTGTCGCAATCCCGGATGCGTCCGCCGAGCGCGTCCGGCGAAAAGCCACCAAAAACGATTGAATGGATGGCGCCGATCCGGGCGCAGGCCAGCATGGCGACCGCCGCCTCCGGGATCATCGGCATATAGATGGTGATCCGGTCGCCCTTCTTGGCGCCGAGCCCCTTCAAGGCGTTCGAAAACTTGCAGACCTCGCGGTGCAACTCGCGATAGGTGATTTTCTTGTCCTCGGCCGGATCGTCGCCCTCCCAGACGATGGCGGTCTGATCCCCGCGCGTCGCCACATGGCGATCCAGACAATTGGCCGATACATTCAAAGTGCCGTCGTAATACCATTTGACGTGCAGGTCATCCTTGGCAAAGGAGACGTCCTTAACCTTGGAATAGGGCTTGATCCAGTCGATCCGTTTGCCCTGCTCGCCCCAAAACCCCTCGGGATCGGCGATCGAGCGCTGATACATGGCCAGATAGCCATCATTATCGATCATCGCCGCTTGTCTGACGGCGTCGGGGACGGGAAACAGGCTCTGATCCGACATGGTGAAACTCCTCCATTAACCGCGCGCGCCTGATCCATCGCTGGATCGGCGCGTTTCGCATTGTCTCTGCCGCACAATATCCATCTCCAAAGCCACGCTGGCAACCGGTTGGTCACGGTGATCACAAACCGGAACAGCCTTCCCGCATGTCACCCTCCACCGGCAGAACAATGTGCTAGGATCGATCTATTAGGTTCGGACTATCGAAGGCAATCGTCATGAAAATCACCGGCTACGAAGCGATCGCCCTGAACGTTCCCGAAGATGACCCGCTGGCGAACATGCCGGAGGAAGTCGGTCGCACCCGCCCTGTCGTCGTGCTGCGATTGCGCACTGATAACGACATCGAGGGCATTGCCGTGACCTTCTACGGCGGGAAGATGACCGGGAGCCTGCGCGTCGCTGTCGAGGAACTCGCGGCGATTACCGTGGGCGAGGACCCGTTGCGGACCGAGGCGATCATCACCAAGCTACGGAACGGCACCGGCGATTCCTGTGGGCCGGGGGGCATCTTCACCCTGGCGCTCTCGGCGATCGACATCGCACTCTGGGACATCAAGGGTAAGGCGCTGGAGCAACCCTTGTGGAAACTGCTTGGCGGTCACCGCGACCGGGTGGCGACCTATGCCTCGGGCTCGCTACGCCGCGGCCTGACCGACGACCAGGCGCAGCAGGCGGCGCGTATCCTAGTGCAGAAGGGTTTTCGCGAGATGAAAACCCAGATGGCCCTGCCCGGCAATCCAACCCCAGCCGATGAGATCCGACGGGTGCGCGTGGTGCGCGACGCCATCGGCCCGGACATCAAGCTGATGTGCGATATCAACCAGCGCTGGCGACCGGAGCAGGCGATCGATATCGGTCACCGGGTCGAGGATGTTGGCCTGTTCTGGCTAGAGGACGTAACCGCCCATGACGACTATCAAGGCCTGGCCCGGGTAACCGCCGCCTTGAAGACCCCGATCGCCGGCGGTGAATATGTCTGGGGTATCACCCCGTTCCGTCAGATGCTGGAGGCGCGGTCGGTTGATATCGTCATGGTCGATATCCTACGCGCCGGCGGGGTCAGCCAATGGATGAAAATCGCCGGCATGGCCGAAGCATTCAACCTGCCGATCGTTAGTCATGTAATGCCGGAAATTCTGGTCCATCTGGTCGCCGCCTGCCCGAACGGGCTAACGGTCGAGTACATGCCCTGGATGCTAGCGCTCTACGAGGAAACGCCGGCTATCGAGAACGGCGAGCTGATCCTGCCGACCAAACCGGGCCTTGGGTTGACCTTCGACAAAAAGGCGATCGCCGCGTTCAAGGCCTGAGGCGCGTCAGCCCTGATGCGGAATACCGCCCATAATGGGCCAACATTCCGAGGCCAGCCAACCGCAATCGATGGGCAGGGTCACTCCGGCGACCGCGGAGGCCTGATCGGAGGCGAGAAAGAAAACCCCATCGGCGATTTCAGCGGGCATCACCATTCGGTTCAACGGTGCGCTCGATTCCATGGCGCGGCGGTCGCGCAGGCCTTGCTGAAAGTTTTTCTCCTGGGCCGGGGTCAAAACCATCCCCGGCGCCACCGCGTTGACCCGCACCCCCTTCACCCCAAGCTCCACCGCCAGGGTCCCGGTCAGCGAGACAATCGCGGTCTTGCTTGGACCGTAGGCGAGTAGCGGCATCGTGCGATACGAGGACAAGGAGGCGATATTGATGATCGCGCCAGCGCCCCGGTCCGCCATGCGTAGGCCAAAATGCTTGCAGCAATTGTAAGTGCCGAAATAGTTCACTGCCCAGACCTGGTCACTGATCTCATCGGGAAAATCAGCCAATCTCTAAAACTTTTGAAGGATACCGGCGGAGTTGATCAACACTCCCGCCGGCCCATATGCGGCATCGATTCGTGCGGCAAGGGTCACTACGGCGACCCGGTCGGTCACGTCGAGCGGCTCGAAGGACGCGTTCCCACCGGCCTCCACGATCTCCGCCGCCACGGTCTCTCCGGCGATCGCGTTCACATCGACGACGATCACCTGGTCTCCAGCCGCCGCGAATCGCCGAACACAAGCATGGCCAATCCCGCTGGCGCCGCCGGTGACCACCACCACCCGTCCGTCATCTGTCGCCTCCGCCACGCCCGTTCCTCCATCAAACACACGCTCCGCCAAGCAGGCAGTATGGATCAATCGACCTTGGAAATGCCATACGGCTCGACACATGATCTACGAGGTCTATATTCCCTCTAAACTAACCGTCAAAGCCTTGGGGGAGGTGAAGCATGAGCGGCTCTAACCGTCCAATGTCGCCGCATTTGCAGGTCTATCGCCCGCAGCTAACGTCGGTGCTGTCGATCACCCATAGGGCCACCGGCGTCGGGCTGGCGATGGGCACGGTATTTTTGGTCTGGTGGGTCATGGCCGCCGCCGCCGGGCCGGACTATTTTGCCTATGTGAAGAATATCATGAGTTCGTGGGTCGGCTTGCTGATCCTGCTCGGCTTCTCTTGGGCGGTTTTCTTTCATCTGTGCAATGGCATCCGGCATCTCTTCTGGGACGCCGGCTACGGCTTTGAGTTGGAAACGGCTTACAAATCCGGATGGGTGACGCTCGTGGGTTCCGCGGCGCTGACGGCGATTGCCTGGGCGTTCGGACTTTCAAGGTGAGCGGGGGATGCGGATATGAGTGAAAATAGCATGCGCACGAATCTTGGCCGGGTACGCGGTCTTGGATCAGCCAAGGAAGGCGTACATCACTGGTGGATGCAGCGGCTGACCGCGATCGCCCTGGTGCCTCTTATTCTGTGGTTCGTTGCCTCGTTAGCTGGGCTCGCCGGTGCCGGGCACACGGAAACCGTCGAATGGCTCGGCTCGCCGCTGGTGGCGATCGCGATGATCCTGATGGTCGTCGCCACCCTCTATCACGCCGCCCTTGGGGTGCAGGTGGTGATTGAGGATTATGTACATCATGAAGGCTTGAAGTTTTTCTGGCTGATAGCAGTGAAATTCATCTTCCTCATTTTCGGCATGGCCGCCGTTTTTTCTCTCTTGAAGCTCGCCCTATAGGGACCCAAACTCATGGAATCCTACAAGATCGTAGATCACAGCTATGACGTCGTGGTGGTCGGTGCCGGTGGAGCCGGTTTGCGCGCCACACTCGGCATGGCGCTAGAAGGCTTGAGCACGGCCTGCATCACCAAAGTTTTCCCGACCCGCAGCCATACGGTCGCGGCCCAGGGCGGGGTTGGTGCCGCACTCGACAATATGGGCGAAGACGACAACTGGCGTTTCCACATGTACGACACGGTCAAGGGCGCGGATTGGCTCGGCGACCAGGACGCGATCGAGTATATGTGCCGCAACGCCATTCCGGCGGTGATCGAGTTGGAACATTACGGTGTGCCGTTTTCGCGTACCGAAGAGGGCAAGATCTATCAGCGCCCGTTTGGCGGCCATACCCTGGATTACGGCAAGGCGTTGGCCAAGCGCGCCTGCGCCGCCGCCGACCGGACTGGCCATGCGATCCTGCACACGCTCTATCAGCAGTGCCTGAAAAATCAGGCGGAATTTTTCATCGAATATTTCGCCATCGATCTGATGATGGACGAGGATGGCGCCTGTCGCGGCGTCATGGCCCTCGATCTGGCGACCGGCACCCTGCACCGTTTCCGGGCACATAAGACTGTGCTGGCGACCGGCGGCTACGGTCGGGCGTATTTCTCCTGCACCTCGGCGCATACCTGCACCGGCGACGGCAACGCCATGGCGCTGCGCGCCGGTCTGCCGCTCCAGGACATGGAGTTCGTGCAATTCCACCCCACCGGCATCTACGGTGCTGGGTGCCTAATTACCGAGGGCGCGCGCGGCGAGGGTGGCTATGTGACTAATTCCGAGGGGGAGCGCTTCATGGAGCGCTATGCCCCGACCGCCAAGGACCTCGCCTCACGCGACGTGGTCAGCCGCTCGATGACCATCGAGATCAACGAGGGGCGCGGCGTTGGGCCGAACAAGGACCACATAAACCTACATCTTGAGCATCTGGACCCCGAGGTGCTGGCGCTCCGTCTGCCGGGGATTTCCGAAACTGCGAAGATCTTCGCCGGCGTCGACGTAACCCGCGAACCGATCCCGATTATGCCGACCGTCCACTACAATATGGGCGGCATTCCGACCAATTATCATGGTGAGGTCCTGTCTCCCACGGCGGACGATCCAGATCGGGTCTGTGTTGGTCTGATGGCGATTGGCGAGGCGGCGTGCGTTTCCGTGCATGGCGCTAACCGGCTTGGCACCAACTCACTGCTGGATATCGTCGTGTTTGGCCGCGCCGCCGCCTATCGCGCCGGCCAGACCATGACCCCGGGCGAGGCCCATAAGCCATTGCCAGCGAATGCCGGTGACAATGCGATCGCCCGGCTCGATCGACTTCGCAATGCCTCCGGTTCCAAGAAGGTGGCGGAGGTTCGTCTGGAGATGCAACTGTCGATGCAACGACACGCGGCCGTGTTCCGCAACAGTCAGCTGCTTGAGGAAGGCGTAGAAAGCATCGTGCAGATCGCCGGAACGCTGTCGGATATTTCGGTCAGTGACCGTTCATTGATCTGGAACTCGGATCTGGTCGAGGCGCTGGAACTTGAGAACCTGATGGGTCAGGCGATCGTGACCTTGACCTCGGCCAACCTGCGCAAGGAAAGCCGCGGCGCCCATGCCCATGAAGATCATCCGGACCGCGACGACGAAAACTGGATGAAGCACAGCTGCATGTGGCTGGACGACAACAACCAGTACAGGGTTATCTATCGCGACGTGCACATGAAGACATTGTCGAACGAGATTGATCCGATCCCGCCGGCGGCTCGCGTCTATTGATCCGGGCGAGAGCACGAACGAACCGAAGGACGTCGAGAACCGAAGAGAGAAACAGGACTCATGGCTGAATTCACCCTGCCGGCCAATTCCAAGGTCAAGATCGGCAACACGCACAAGGCTCCGGACAGCGCCAAGCGGGTTCGCGCGTTCAAGATTTACCGTTATGATCCGGACAAAGGCGATAACCCTCGGCTCGACACCTTCGAGATTGATCTCGACGAGTGCGGGCCGATGGTTCTGGACGCCCTGATCAAGATCAAGAACGAGGTTGATACCACGGTCACCTTCCGGCGCTCCTGCCGCGAGGGGATCTGCGGCTCCTGCTCGATGAACATCGACGGAACTAACACCCTGGCCTGTCTGAAGCCGATCGACGAGGTCAAGGGCACGGTGAACGTCTACCCGCTGCCGCACATGGACGTGATCAAAGACCTGGTTCCGGACCTGACCATGGCCTATGCCCAGCTTACCTCCATCGAGCCCTGGTTGAAGAGTGAGTCTCCGCCCCCGCCGGACCAGGAACGTCTGCAGTCCATTGAGGATCGCGAAAAACTCGACGGCATGTGGGAATGCGTGCTGTGCTTTAGCTGCTCGACTGCCTGCCCAAGCTATTGGTGGAACAGCGAGCGTTATCTCGGCCCGGCCGTGCTGCTGCAGGCCTATCGCTGGATCGCCGATTCTCGGGACGAATACACCGGCGAGCGCCTCGATGATCTTGAGGACCCGTTTCGGCTGTATCGTTGCCACACCATCATGAACTGCACCAAGACTTGCCCCAAGGGATTAAACCCAGCCAAGGCGATCGCCGAGATTAAGAAATTATTGGTGATGCGCCAGTAGGAGATGCGGGCGGATAACGCATCTCATCGACATATTAATTCCATTCTCCGACCACCCGTTAGCGCTAGTCTTTGTTGATGCCGCCGGCTCGACCGCGCTACTCTCCGGGCCAACATGACAATGCCGCCCCAAGGGAGACCCAGAGCATGGCCGAAACGAATGAGATGACCGGTGGCGAGGCGCTGGCGCGGTTACTACAGGCACAGGGCATTGGGCCGATGTTCGGCATGGGCGGATTTCAGTTGCTGCCGTTTTATGACGCGGCGCGGCGGCTTGGTCTGATGCATTCCCTGATCAATGACGAGCGTTGCGGCACTTTTGCCGCCGATGCCTATGCCAAGGTAACCGGCCGGGTCGGCGTGGTGGATGCGACGCTTGGACCGGGGGCCACCAATCTGGTCACCGGCCTGATCGAGGCGCTGAACGCCGGGACGCCGATGGTCGCCATCGTTGGTGACAGTCACCGACTCCATTCCTGGAAGAACATGACCCAGGAAAGCCGGCAGTTGGAGATCCTTGCCCCGGCGGTGAAGGAAGTAATCCGGGTCGAGATGATCGAAAGGCTGCCGGAGCTGGTACGCCGCGCCTTCCAGGTCGCCACATCAGGCCGCCCTGGCCCGGTCGTGCTCGACATCCCAGAGGATATCTGCCACGGCACTTTCCCGTTTGACCCGGGCGAATTGGACGTTCCGCAAGCCCATCAATCGGCGCCCAGTCTGCGTTCACGGCCGGCAGCCGATGCGATTGAGGCGGCCGTAGCGCTGCTCATCAAGGCCGAGCGACCGATGATCCTGGCCGGCGGCGGCGTGCATCTGAGCGGCGCCAACGAAACCCTGGAGACCTTCGCCGAAACATTTTCAATTCCCGTCGCCCATACCATGACCGGCAAGGGCGCGATCGCCTGCTCCAATCCGCTCAATGCCGGGTTGTTTGGTCGTTACGACCGGATCGCCAACGGCATCATGGAGGAAAGTGACTGTCTGTTGGTGATCGGCTGCAAGCTCGGCGAGATCGCCACCAAACGGTTCACCTTGCCACCCGCCGGCAAGCCGATCATTCATCTGGAGATCGTCGCCGAGGAGATCGGCCGAACTAATCAGCCGGAAGTGGCGCTGTGGGGCGACGCCCGCGAAGGTATCCGTGATCTGCATGCCGCCATGGCCAATGATGCGGCCCGGCAAAAGACAGCGCGGGCCGGTTATGCCAGCGATGTCGCCAAGCGGATGGTCGATTGGCGGGTTTCAGTCGATAGCCGGCTCACCTCCGAGGAAGTACCGATCAACATGGCGCGGCTCATGCACGAGCTGAACCTGGGCCTGCCTGAGGATGCTATTTTGGTCGCCGATGGTGGGTTCGCGGCCCATTGGGGCGGGTTGCTGTACGACACCAAGCGGGCTGGGCGGGGTTTCCTGCCGGACAGGGGATTCGCATCGATCGGCTATGGCTTGCCCGGCGCGATAGGGGCCGCGTTAGCCGGCGCCGGACCGGTGGTCGCGATCACCGGCGATGGTGGCTTCAACATGACCCTGGGCGAGCTGGAAACGGCGCGTCGTATGGGCCTGGACTTCACCATCATTGTGGTAAACAACGCCGCCTCCGGTTACGTGAAGGCGCTGCAGCACCTGATGTATGGCCAGGGCGCGTATCAGTCCAGCGATCTGGCCGAAACCAACTATGCCAATGCAGCCAACGCCCTAGGCTGTAATGGTATTCGGGTTGAGCATCCGGATCAGGTCGCCGCCGCGATCGCGGCGGGCTTGGCGCATAAGGGAACACCGACGGTGATCGATCTGGTGGTGACCCGCGATCCGGCGAAGATGCTGCCGGGGGTCGATAACCGGGCGGCAACGATCAAGAAGGGCGACCGGGTCGCCTAAAAGCGCCGTTTCAATGCCGGTACGCCAGCGAAAGTTGGGTAAGGCGCGCGCGTTGGGGTCGGGTTGCTTACTCTGCGGCCAGTCTCTCCGCCGCTTGGCGCTGGGCTGCATAGGCCCGGCAGGCATCACCAAAAGCCTCAAAGATTTTGCGGTTATGGGCCTCGATCGGCCGCGGCCATTCCGGGTGCCATTGCAAACCAAGCGCAAAACCCCGCGCACTCTCGATACTGACCGCCTCAACGATGCCGTCAGGCGCCACCGCTTCGATGCGCACGCCGTCGCCCGGGCGGTTTATGCTCTGCGCGTGGAGGGAGTTCACCAGAACCTCTTTCTGGCCGATTATCCCCTGCAATAACCCACCCGGCACGATGCGGATATTATGGGCTGGCCGGTAGCGCCTGTCGTGATCATCCACATCCCGGCGCATTCGATGATCAAACTTGTCGGTCAAATCGAAAACCCGTTGGTGCAGGGAGCCACCGAAGGCGACATTCATCTCTTGCAGTCCGAGGCAAAGGCCCAGTACTGGCACCCCGCGTTCGACACAGCGGCGGATCAACGGCAGCATTGTCGCATCCCGGTACGAGTCATGCTTGGTCCCGTCGACGCTTGGCGTTCCGTCATAGTTATGCGGCTCGACATTCGCCGCCCCGCCGGTCAGCAGGATGCCGTCCATCCGATCGACATAGGTATCGACCAGGGCGGGGTCGCCAAGCGCCGGCAGGATGATCGGTGTGCATCCCGCAGGATCAACGACGCATTGAAGATATTTCTCGCTGCAACGATGAAACGGGTGAGCATTCTCGGTAACACGACTGGCCGATACGCCGACAAGGGGCCTTGGCTGAAATTCCATCGGCTGTTCCGTGGGCATTCTTATCAACTCCTCTAAGGGCGACTCAAAATGGGACAGCTCACGACCCTATGAGTTGGATAGTCTGGCAAAGTCTGCCATATCTTGGCGATGGATGACATCACCCAGACACTTCTACATTACAAGGGCTTGGTTGTCGGCGTATGGTTGGCGATCTTGCTGGTCGGAGAACGCCTGGTACCGGCGGTGGAGCGGGTCGGCGGATGGCCGCGGGTGCTGCGCAATGTCGGATTTTGGATCCTCAACGTTGGCCTGTCCCTGACCATCGTCGTGCCATTATCCTATTGGGCGACCGACAGCGCGATCGATTGGCGACCCCAGTGGTTCGCCGGCTGGCTCCCCTTGGCCGTCGACGTCATCATCCTCGATTTTCTGATCTATTGGTGGCATCGGGCCAATCATGTGGTCCCGGTACTTTGGCGCTTTCACGAGGTGCATCATCTTGATGAATTTCTAGATGTGACCTCTTCCGTGCGGTTCCATTTCGGGGAGGTTTTGCTTTCGGCTGGATTTCGGGCGCTGATCATTCTGGCGCTAAATATACCGCTGGCCTCGATCCTGGCCTTCGAGGGTCTGGTTCTGCTTGTAGCCGCGTTCCAGCATTCCAACCTGAGCCTTGAACCGGGCCGGGAACGCGCGGTTTCGACGCTGCTGGTCACCCCGTCGATCCATTGGGTGCATCATCGCGCGGTCCGCGCCGATACTGATTCAAACTACGGCACGATCTTCAGTTTCTGGGATCCGCTGTTCGGCTCTCGCAGCCCGACCCAACGAACGCCGGATTTGGCGATGGGCGTCGAGGCCGAGCCCGATGTCAGCTTTATAGCATTGCTGATTAGGCCATTTCGATATCGGAATTAATTTCAGAACCTGTTCCGGTTACGGTTGATTACCGCTATGTTCGAACATCGTCGGGTCAACCTGAAACAAGGCCGAATCGAACGTCATGCCGCGCTCTGAATCAAGCAAAGACACCTGCACTTCGACCCCCTGAGCGTCGCGAATATACCATTTTTTCAAGGTGATAGGGCCATCGGCGAACAACAGACGGACAGCGCCGGATTCGGGATCATCCTTCATGCCCAAGGTCACCGAAAGAGTTCCAGCGCCGCGTTCCACCTTCTCGACGTCATGGCTATTGGCCAGTTTGACGTTCGCGTCTACAAGCACGCTTAGCGGTGTGGCGGAAATTGGAACATTGCTGATCTGCTGCAATTCCTTATCGACATAGATTAGGAACAAACCATTGGCGACCAAGAGAATTTGTGCCGGAGGATCATATTCAAACCGCATCCGACCGGGGCGTGACAGGTAGAGCACGCCGCTCGCCAGATGGCCGGTGCTGGACCGCTGAATGAAGCGCGACTTCAATGTCGTTATGCCATTCAGGTAACTCTCTATACGTCGGACATCAGCCCGGTCACCGACATTGAGCGCCGCAGCGGTCGAATCACCGGGCAGAGTGGCCAAAAAGGAAACGAGAACGGCGGCTCGTGCAGCGCCTAGAGCGCTGAGAAAGAGTTTAGTCATCGACCCGATGTGGCATGTCCGGCGCCAATGTGCAAGGCTTGGTGCCGCCTTCAGTCTTCCGAGTGGTCGCCAACCAGCACTTCGCGCTTACCGACATGGTTGGCGCTGGAGACCACACCGTCGCTTTCCATCCGCTCGATGATGGTCGCGGCACGGTTGTAGCCGATCTTGAGATGACGTTGGATGAAACTGGTTGAGGCCTTGCGTTCCCGAGCGACGATCGCGACCGCCTGATCATAAAGCTCGTCGCCGCTGCCGCCTGTCGGGTCACCGACGCCAAGGCCGTAGGGCGCCAGCGGATCACCGACCTCATCCTCCTCGGTGATAGAGTCATTGTATTCCGGCTCGCCCTGGGCCCGCAGATGCAGCACAACGTCCTCGACCTCTTCGTCCGACACGAACGGACCATGCACCCGGGTGATCCGGCCACCACCGGCCATGTGCAGCATGTCGCCCTGGCCAAGCAATTGCTCAGCGCCCTGCTCGCCCAGAATGGTCCGGCTGTCGATCTTCGAGGTGACCTGGAAGCTAATCCGAGTCGGGAAGTTAGCCTTGATGGTGCCGGTAATGACATCCACCGACGGTCTCTGAGTAGCCATGATCACGTGGATCCCGGCGGCCCGGGCCATCTGCGCCAGGCGTTGAACCGCACCCTCGATATCCTTGCCGGCAACCATCATCAGGTCGGCGACCTCGTCGATCACCACGACGATATAGGGCAATGACGTCAGATCCAGCGCCTCGTCCTCGAAGACCGGTTTTCCGGTATCACCATCGAAACCAGTCTGCACCCGACGTTTCAACACCTCGCCCTTCTTGCGGGCCTCGGTCAGCCGCGTGTTGTAGCCGTCGATATTGCGCACGCCGAGCTTCGACATGGCGCGATACCGACTTTCCATCTCGCGGACCGTCCATTTCAGCGCCACCACGGCCTTTTTTGGATCGGTCACGACCGGGCTCAGAAGGTGGGGAATCCCGTCATAGATCGACAGCTCGAGCATCTTCGGGTCAATCATGATCATCCGGCATTTCTCCGGCGACAAAAAGTATAGCAGCGACAGGATCATCGTGTTGACTGCCACTGACTTTCCCGACCCGGTGGTGCCGGCAATCAGCAGATGCGGCATCCGCGCCAGATCCACCACCACCGGCGCACCACCGATATCCTTGCCAAGCGCAATGGGCAACTTGGCGCCGGACTTGTCATAGGGTTCCGATTCAAGCATCTCGCGCAGCACGACCATCTCGCGGCTCGCGTTCGGCAATTCGATGCCGATCACATTGCGGCCGGGAACCACGGCGACACGAACCGAAACAGCGCTCATTGAGCGGGCTATATCATCGGCCAGACCAATAACCCGCGAGGATTTGGTGCCCGGCGCTGGCTCCAGTTCATAAAGGGTCACCACCGGTCCGCTTCGCACCTTGACGATTTCGCCCTTGACGCCGAAATCCTGCAGCACTGTCTCCAGCATCCGCGCATTGATCTCAAGGGTGTCCTTGTCCGGGCCTCCCCGAACCTTTATTTCCGCCAGCGCCAGCAGGCTGAGCTGTGGTAGTCGGTATTCGCAAGCTGGGGCCAGATCCAGCGTTTCCTGCTTTGCCGCCTTGCGCCGCTGAGTGCGAGCGGCATCGGATCGGGTCTCAACCTGCGGACCTGATGCTCGCTCCAATTCCAAACCCGTCGTAGGTCGTGCGGCACCCTGGCGAGATACCGGCCCGGTCGCCGTCGCGTCGTTTCTCTTGGTGAATTTGCCGACTTCGATGGCGCCAAGGCTTGGTTCACGACGTCCACGGGCCGCTTCAAGGCCGCGCCGGGCGAGGCTGGCCGTCGCCCCCAACCCGGCGCCAAGTCCGGCACCCACGACCCGGCCACTAACGACGCCACCACGACCGCCAAGAACAAAGGCTGTCCTGATCCGGCGCGGAACCGGGCGCAGCAATCCCTGCCATTCACTCCATGTTGCGCCGTGGCACCAGAGTGCCGCCAACACGGCAGCCACCCCGAGTCCGCCGGCGAGAAAAGGCACATGAGTCGGGGTGATCCCCTCAAAAGCCAGCGCATGGCCAAGTAACAACGTGCCGGAAAACCCACCCAGCCCCGATCGCAACGGCCAGAAATCGGGCACTGGAAGCGCCGACAGCGCCGCTGCCAGAACCAACATCGCGAGCGTCAGAACCGCAATCCGCCCGAGCAACCCGCCAACCCGTCGATGCGACAGAAAACGAAACCCCCAAGCGGTTAGGACCGTCAACAGCACCACATTGGCGAGGCCGAGCGACTGCAGAAGGACATCAGATACGATCGCGCCGGGATAGCCCAACACGTTCCGCACGTCACCGCCGCCAGCCGAATTCAGCGACGGATCCGCCGGCTCATGGGTAATCACGGCTACCGCCAGCAAGAACGCCGCCGATAGCAGCAGCGCACCGGCCAGCTCATGGCCGCGCCGCTTCAGGAATGTCGACCCTTCGCCGGGCAAAAACTTGGCCGGCTCAGTCTTTTCGGTCGTCGCCATCTCTCAGTCCACTTCGTTCAACGCCTACCGGCCTGATGCGGGGTGTTCATGACTGGAACAATGTCTGTGCGAGTCGTCTTAACCCACGTTCGGTCTTTTCCGGATCGTAAACCAAAGCGATCCGCAGATATGCGGCGCCGGGATTGCATCCATGCTCGTCATCCCGGCCCATTAACGCACCGGGCAGGGTTTTGATAGCGGCTTCCCGCCACAAGGTTCGGGCGGCCTGCACGCCATCACCGACATCAAGCCAAAGGAAAAATCCGGCGGCCGGGATATGCAGGTCGATATGAGGCCGCAGGATTTCCTCGGCCAATCGAAAGTTCCCGGCGTAATAGGCGCGGTTCTCCACTACATGGGCGTCGTCGTTCCACAATGCTGTCGAGGCATGCAACACCGGCAACGGCAACGGCGAACCGCCAAAGGCGACGAATTGGCTATAACGCTCGATAATCCGGGCATCACCCGCGAGAAAGCCGGAGCGCAAGCCCGGCGCACTGGAACGCTTCGAGAGAGATTGGAACGAGATTACGTTGTCCAGACCCTGACCCAGGGCGGCGCAAGCCTCCAGGCCGCCAACCGGCGCTTCGCCCCGATAAATCTCACAATAGCATTCGTCGAGCGCCAACACGAAATCATGCTCGCGCGCAAGCTCGATCGCGTGTTTCAAATAGTCGACGCTGGCGGTGGTGCCTTGCGGATTGCCTGGCGTGCACAAAAAGAAAATCGAGGTGCGCGCCAGCAGATTCTCGGAGAGATCCTCGAGCACCGGCAGAAAGTTGTCCTCACTGCGAGCCGGCAGGTATATCGGCTCGGCGCCACCGACCATCGCTGCACCCTGATAGACATGATAAAACGGGTTCGGCATCAGCACTGCTGGGCGCTTTCCGACCTTTTTTGGCGGCGTGCAAAGGAACCCAATCTGGTATAGCGGCTCACGGGTTCCAGGCACCGGAACGATGTTACGCTCCGGATCGATAAAGCCGTCGGGCAGGTTGAATCGGCGGCGCAACCACCCCAGCACGGCACTACGAAACGCCTCATCGCCAGTCGGCGGCGGATAGCGGTTCCACAACCCTTCATGTGCGGCGATGGTCTCGGCCAAGAGCGGCGGCGGCTGCTTTTGTGGCTCACCAAGGGAGAATAGGACCGGCGGCTCATTCGACAGCGGGACCAGATCGGCAAGGATCTCGTTCAGTCGGGCGAAGGTGTAATGGCCAAGCGGTGCCAGGTTGGGATTGAGCATGGGGTTCGTTTCATCCTGGCCGGCGCCGCGACCTTAGTTACCACAATCACGATTCTAGTTTACAAGGCTGGGTCTTAACAGACAACCTTCATGTAAAGCCGGAACCTGGTAGAGTTAATCCAACCCCGCAGTTCGGCATCCGGATAAAAAAAGGGCCCGGGCCCCAGTGGAGGGAATTTTTTCTAGTGGCCTGATTCAGACGCTGCGTCGGTGATCAACGGCTGGATTCCGGGTAGGCCTCCATGCCGCATTCGGCGCGATCCAGACCAAGCACCTCGTCCTCATCACTCGGTCGCACACCAATGGCCATCTTGATAACCAGCCAGACGATAGCACTGGCGAAGAAAACGAAGGCGCCGGCTGCCAGAATTCCAAGGATCTGGGTGCCGGTTTTTGCGTCGCCATTGCTGAACACCGCCGCGATCGTGATCGTGGACAATCCCGCGGTCAAACAGAACAGCTCGTAGATTCATAATTTTTTCACGATGCTTCATTTCCCCATGGCGTCTATGCGGCGAATTCTCCGATGGCGCCTGTTGGATATCTCCGACAAGCGGGTCCACGAGGTCGTCGGTGACCGCTACCTGAATCTCTACTTTCGGCAGAAAAGTAACCGCGTACTCAGCGCCGCGATAAATCTCCGTCTATCCTTTTTGCCGTCGGAAGCCCTTCGCCTCGCTCACCGTCAGGCCTTGAACGCCCAACCCGGTCAGCGCTTCACGCACTTCGTCCAACTTGGAGGGCTTGATAATCGCCATCACAAGCTTCATCCCGTCCCCACCCCTTTACTACTGAATTCCATGGGATCCGTTGACCCCCAGGCCCAGCATCGGTGCGACATCGCACCTTCACCACATGTCTTTACAAGAACCGTTCCGGACTATAAATGACCGAAAAAATATATGTTTTTACAGTCAATTAAGGTATTTTGGTCTGAGTTATATCGAGTGGGTATTAATTTTATTAATAATATTTAGGCAACAAAAAAAAATTACCCACATTGAAATTTCGAATTGCCGTGTCGATGGAATGCCCGTGCGGTAAGGTTCGCGTCAGCACGGCTTTTGACCTCGGCCACATAACCAACGGCTCTTAACCAACCCAAAAGTCTCATGACCTCAGAGAACGACGATAAATCGGTACATGACGTCCTGATCGCAGGCGGCGGGCTGTCCGGCCTGACGGCGGCATTGGCTCTGGCGGAATGCGGTTTCGATGTGGCGCTCTGCGATCCCGACACCCCGTCGGCCTCGGGACGGGTGAGCTGGGATGGCCGCACTACTGCGATCGCTGCCAGTGGTCGTACAATGCTGGCGACCCTTGGAATTTGGGGTCAACTGGCGCCGCGTTCCGCACCAATCCTGGACATTCGGGTTTCCGACGGGGAGTCGCGCCGGTATCTGCATTATGACCATAGTGAGATCGGCGATCAGCCGATGGGCCATATCGTTGAGAACGCTTTGTTGAAAAGCGTGCTGTTCAACCGGGTTGCCAGCCATGCCAAGGTGACCCTCCTGCCCGGCATGGCTTTGGACGGGTTCAACGCCGATCCGGGTGAGGTTACCGCCGGCCTAGCCAACGGACACGAGATACGGGCACGGTTACTGGTCGGCGCGGATGGACGCGAGAGCAAGGTCCGACGACTGGCCGGCATCAGAGTGACCCGGCTGGATTACGGCCAAACCAGCATGGTCTTCACCGTCGCTCATGATCAGTCGCATAATGGGGTCGCCCATGAACGGTTCCTGCCGGGGGGGCCGTTGGCGTTCCTGCCGATGATTGGGAACCGTTCCTCGGTGGTTTGGACCGAGCGTCGGGAGACCGCCAATGCGCTCATGCAACTGAGCGATAGTAATCTTGCCGCCGCGCTATCGACCCGGTTCGACGATTGCCTCGGAGCGCTGGAAATCACCGGCGGCCGGTGGTCTTTCCCGTTGTCGCTAGTCAATGCCGAACGCCAAACCGCGACCAGGCTTGCGTTGGTCGGCGACGCCGCCCATGGTATTCACCCGATCGCCGGACAAGGTTTCAACCTGGGTTTGCGGGACATCGCGGCCCTCGCCGAGGAGTTGGTGGGTGCCTCACGATTGGGCCTTGATATCGGCGGCCCTGAGGTGCTGCACCGGTTTCAGGCGGCGCGGCGGTTCGACACCATGACCCTGGTGCTGGCGACTGACGGTCTGAACCGATTATTTTCCAATGACCTCGCCCCGCTTCGCGGCCTGCGCTCAGGTGGGCTCGGGTTGGTCAATCGGATACCGCCGCTGAAGCGCTTGTTCATGCGCCACGCCGTGGGGCTGCTGGGTGAGCTCCCGAGCATGCTTCAGGGCCGTCTGCCCTAAGCGAATTAACTGCGCGATCGATCCTCAGGGCTCGCGGCTAAGACCCTGCTCCTCCAGACGCGTGAGATAGTCTTCCCAGAGCCGGTCCTGGCCAGAGCCCAATTCGTAAAGATACCGCCATGAAAACAGCCCGGTATCGTGCAAGTCATCGAAGCGGATCCGCACCGCGTAATTGCCCACCGGCTCGACCCCGATGATATTCACATGACGGCGGCCGGCGACGGTGGTCTTCTGGTTCGGCCCATGGCCTTGCACCTCCGCGGATGGGCTTTCGACGCGCAACAATTCAGCGGGGATGGAAATCCCCTCTCCATTGTCGAAATCGATCTCCAGCCGTTTTTCCTCGGTTTTCACGCGGATTTCTATCGGCCAATGTTTGGTCGCGAAGTCCTCACTCATTCCGGAACGCTCCCATTGTTTCTCTCGGCCATAGCCGCAATGCCCGGCGAAACCGGGTCATCATTCAAGGCACGGGCCTCGTCGACCAGCATGATCGGTACGCCATTTCGAATTGGAAACGCTAGGCCTGCCTGGTCGCTGATCAATTCCCGCGCGCGCCGATCATAGCGCAACGGTGTCTTGGTCAGAGGACAAACCAGGATTTCCAGCAGCTTGGGATCAACATCGCGATCGCCGGCCGGATTCGCCGTCTCCTCGTCTTCCCGGTGATGGTGCTCAGTCTGGTTGTCTTCAGTGTCTGGCATTATCTGTCCCGCCGGTCGGATGAATGGCCATCTCCATCAATGCAATCATGGCCTCGGCACGCTCATCGATTTTCCTGGCGACCAGTAACGCTTGCTTCTCGGAGGCGTCGAAGGGGCAGATCATTGCCAACATAGTCACCAACCGGACGTCGTCGGTTCGCTCGATCACATCCCAATCGGCCTTGATGCCTTTATGGGTGAAATACCCCCGCAAGGCTGTCAGCAACCGGTCCCGATCGACCGCCGTCTCCCCGGTGGACTCGACGTCGCCCCGATAAGCCGTCCAGTCCGGAACCATCCGGCGATAGCCGCGCATTGAGGCAACCTCCTGGGTGATATCGAACCGGGCCACGCCGGTCAGGGTAATCAAATAACGGTTGTCCTCTGTCTCGGAGAATTGGACGATACGGCCGGCGCAACCGGTTGGGTACAACGCTGGAGCGCCGGCTTGTTCCCCGACCAGTCCCGGTCCGGCGCTCGGCTGAATCATGCCGATCATCCGGTTACTCGCCAAGGCATCGTCGAGCATCGCCAAATATCTTGGCTCGAAAACGTTGAGAGGCAGCCGCCCGCCCGGCAACAGCAACACTCCGGCTAGCGGAAATACCGGCAACGTGGCCGGTAGGTCCGAAAAGCTCGTGGTGAATCCGGGTGCCCGCATCTATAAACCTTTCCTCCTTTTATCACCGTTACCAGTGCCCCCCACCCCGTTAAAGCTCCGTCTTAAGGTATCTTAGGAGAAGAGGATTGAAGACAATCGCTTGCGCGCGTCGACCGTCACCGGATCGGTGTGGCCAAAAACCTCGAACAGTTTGAGCAGCTGTTTGCGCGCCGCCTCTTCGTTCCAAGCCCGATTGATCCGGATGCTTTCGAGGAGCGCATCCACCGCGCCTTCACGATCGTTCTCAGCATAAAGTGCCATTGCCAGATCGAAACGGGCATCCAGATTGTTTGGATCGACCTCAATGGCGACCCGAAGATCGCTAAGCTCGCCAACGTCGGCGCCAGCCGCCTCCAGGTCGAGCTGTGAGATTACCGCCAGGATCTCCGGGGCTTTTTTCTGATCGTCCGGCATATCTTCGATCATCTTGCGTGCCTGCTCGATCTCGTCCATGGCGATCAGACTTTTGGCAAGCCCGGCGGAGCCCCGAATATTGGTCGGATCATGCTGCAGAACCTGGCTGTAAAGCCCGCTGGCACCCTGGGAATCCCCTTGAGCCAGCATCTCGTCGGCTGCATCCAATGCCTCGTCAAGCGGCGAGTCTCCCGCCGCGCCATCGGTCAGCTTCTTGATGAACTCGCGGACCTTGCTTTCAGGTACGGCGCCGGCGAAACCATCGACCGGTCGGCCGTCCTTGAACGCAAACACCGCCGGAATCGATTGCACCCGCATTTGCTGGGCTATTTCCGGGTTCTGGTCGATGTCGACTTTCACCAAGCGCACTGTACCGGCAGCCTCACGCACGACCTTTTCAATCACTGGTCCAAGGGTTTTACATGGTCCACACCAAGGCGCCCAAAAATCGACAATCACCGGAACCGTCGTCGATGCTTCGACCACGTCGGCCATAAAGGTGGCCGTTGTTGAATCTTTAATAATGTCGGCCCCAGCGCCTCCAGGCGCCGCGGCGCCTCCATTAATCAGCGTTTCCATCCCAAACCCTCACTCTTCCTGGACATCTATCCGTCCATATGGCGTTGTCGTCTGTAAAGACAAGACCCGTCAATCCCCAAGGTCCAGATCCACCACCATCGGTTCATGACCGCAGGACCGGATGAAGACCATCAAATCCTCCGGCGCAATCGCCGTGGTCATCTCATTTGAAATAGGATGGTAGTTGAGCGGTGTGAGCGTCAGCATCGCCTTGTCGAGAATCACCGTAACCTGGTGGTCGGTATCATTGATTAATGCCAGGGGCGAAACCGCACCTGGAATGACGCCGAGCACCCGCATCAACCGATCGGCACTACCAAACGAAAGCCGGTCGGCGCCAATTTTCCACCCCAACGCCTTCAGATCAATGCGTAGATCCTCGCGGCAAACCACCAGCCACATCCGGCTCTTGCGGTCACGTAAAAACAGGTTCTTGCAATGCCCACCCGGCAGATTACCACGCATTTCCTTGGATTGCTCGACGGTGAACAATGCGGGATGTTCGTGTGTGGAGGCCTCGATGCCAAGCGCCGCGAGGCGGCCTAACACATTCGCTGGTCCAGCCCTACGCGCGTCGTCCCGCCCGGTCAGTTCGGTTTGCTGCTCCATCACCCGTTACCCACGCTTCACCTCAACAAATCTGCTCGTACAGGTGGCCCGTTGTACCGCGCCGGACCGGCCATGACGAGCCCTTGACCCAAACCCACCACATTCGTCAAAGGATCGCTTGCAAAGCGAGCCGCAGTGGGTATTATCCGGGTCCCTTTTGTCGTCGGCTTGTCGTGCCGGTGCGGGGCGCGGGCGTAGCTCAGGGGTAGAGCGCAACCTTGCCAAGGTTGAAGTCGTGAGTTCGAATCTCATCGCCCGCTCCAACTACTCCTTTGAAATTTTCAAAAATATCCCTCGGACCTCCCGAGGGCTTTCTGGGTTCTGGTCTCGCTGTCACTCGTGTGTCATAGCGGAGACTGACATGGCTGCTATTCGTAAACGTGGTGACCGTTGCAAGTCCAGATACGCCGCAAAGGATACCCGTCCCAATCTTGATCATTTCTCTCCGGCAAAGATGGAGAAGCTTGGGCAAGACATATGAAACATCGGCTAGATACGGAAGACTGGCAACCAGATAGAACAACTGACAATCGCTCTGTGCTGGATACTTCTTCACTCTATGCCAAAAGGGAACTACCCAAAAGCGTGCTTGGTATGTTGAGAAGTACAATTTACGAAATTCATCTCTCGCTCCATTCGCGTCTGCATGGGCAAGACAACTCGATGCGCGCGACATCGCGTTTTATCGAGACGACCGGCTATCACAAGTGAAAGCGGCCACTGTCCGCCGAGACCTCGTTCTTCTCCAAAACATCATTAAAACCGCGACGATCGAATGGGGGTTCGCCTTTCGTCCGGACCTAACTCGGAATATCTGCAAACCCAAGGGAATTAATCAAAGAAGCCATCGGCATCGGGTTGGCAGTCTGCCAGCATGGCATCAAAACCCGCTTTATTACTGCCGCTACCATCGTTTCTCAACGAGGCCCGTGATGACAAGCGCCTCTTGCGCCTGAAAAGGCAACTCGGCCGCCAGGAACTGTTGATCATTGATGAACATGGATTAACGCCGCATACGACAAGGGCCCCGATCGGGGCCCTTGTCGTATCAACCACGATCGGCTGGTTTTCACGTCAGCATGATGGCCAACTTTGACGCCGATATTGACAACTGGGGATCCCACGGCTCGCAAGCAGTCACGAATATTATGTCGGAAGGAGTGAACAACGCACCCAACAGGCACGTGAGCGCGGAGCCATTTGTTTAGAGAAACACTCACGGAACTAGCCTTGTAAGTCTCCATCGAACAATATCTTGGGAAGAGTTAACTTAAAGCGGCCTTATCATCAAAAATTCGTTCTGCGACCCACAGAGCGTGCCAAACAAGCGGAACCCGTCTTTACCAGCCCTACGGCTTCCCCAAGCCCCATCCAATAATCGTCTAGCCGTTGAGCTACTGATCGTGACGACCTGCTCACCACAGCGACGGACTTTGTCCGCAAGCTAAAGCTGATCCTGTCGGCGGAATAATGTTCCCGGAGATCCGTTGGGATACGCCGTAAAAAATAATAATTTCCATTCCGAGGATGTAGGTGGGATTGGGGTGTATTGTACATCAGTCTGGACATCACTCAAATCCATTGAGGGAAATATCCGATGTAATTTCAATGAGTTATCTGAAATATTTTCAACATATTGGAGCGGGTGAGGGGAATCGAACCCCCGTATTCAGCTTGGGAAGCTGATGTTCTGCCATTGAACTACACCCGCGTTCGCTGGCCGGAGCCTAGCGGTATCAGCGTTCCTAGGCAAGGTGATCGATACAAGGATTTGCCATTGCACCATCGTCGATTGGTCTGCCCATCGCTGCTATGGGAAGGCGGGGTTTAGAGATATTGGTATGAACCTTGCTTAACAACTATCGGCCCAACCCTGACTGCGGATGGCGGTTCATTAACGGTTCAATCGGGAACACTAAAGCATTGCCCTATTGAGTGTTGATATCTCGCCGCTTGGAAATAGTTGGTGCAGTCTTTCGGCGTAAAGCTATCGAGGATGATCCCGATGCGTTGTCAGAGTGTGTCGATGATGCGGGCCGGCTGGGCTCGGAGCGCAGCCTTGAGCTTCGAGAAAGCCATCTCGATCGGGTTCATATCTGAGGAAAATGGCGCTAGATAGAATAGCTGCGCCGTTTTTTTGATTTCAGTGGCGGCTATGCGATTACCAATACGTCGACGATCTCGATCGTTTTTACCAGTTCGATTGACGTCAGTGTTACCGGGGGCGCGGCGATTGGCGCCGATAGTCTGGACGGCGGCGGTGGCAACGATGTGATCTATGGCAACCAAAGCACCGACACGGTTGCCGGGGGAGCAGGCAACGATACGATATAGGGTAATGTCGGCAATGACACCATCACAGATTTCAATGTGAGCGAGGGCGCCACTATTGCCATCGATACGGGGTCACCTTGGCCTATGTAGACCCTTCCACCAATACATGGGTGGATGATTTCAGCTCCGGTGATCCTGCGGTCTTACTCCGGCTCTTGATGGGGTGAATGAAGGTTGCCGTGTCGAATCAATTCCCCTGGCTGCTTGCAGCACCGCGGACATCGAGCCAGTCCGTCTCGTCGAAATCAATTTTTCCCCCTTCGCTAAAGCGGTGTCCAGGGAATACTGCGAGCTAGCGGTGTTCGAAGCCGGCAGATGTATGATTTTATCGACGCTGGAAAATACGCGCGGCGTGGCTTGGCGGCGGCTCGGTGGTATCCAGTGGGCCTTCGTGCTTTCCGATTGGAATTTGCAGATGACAAGATACCCGAATTGACCGAGTCCAGAGCCCGGCTCGGGGCTGCCTTGGAGCGTGATGTGCGCACCAGGCCCCCGGACGGCGCCGCCGATGCCCAAGGAAATTTGACTGCTGGGTCGAGCAGCAAGAGGAAAACCACCAATTCAACCATATGCGGTCTGCCGCAAAGCCTTCCAAGCGGCGCTGTTGACCCTTGAGAGCGCCACTAAACAGAATGCCGCCGCGGCCCCGGTTGCAGCGCCGCCTAAACCAGCCGACGGCCGGACCGTCAAAGTCCTAATCGCTGCCGCGCAGAAACCCGACCCGGCCCACAACATATTGAATATGCATTCGTTTTTTCGTTTGTTTCAGCCAGACTGGACGCGGGGGAAAAGCGGGTCATCGCTGATGCGGTTGCCGTCTGAAGAGTTGCGCCAACCGCCGTTCATCTTGCCGGGCACTCCACCGTGATGGAATCCCGCGACATTTGATCAAAAGCGTGGGGTATGGCGAGGACCAGATGGCGGTCGTAACGGCGGACGAGGTGCCTAAGGTGGAAAACCGTCGGATTGAAATCACCATAAAGTGATCCGGTAGGCAAACGCAGGCGTATTGACTATGGAACAAACCGCTTGGCGCGGTTTGCTGTGGACATCACCTGCCTGCACCTTACATAAGAGGCCTCTGATCAGCCGTCGCCAGCCCGTTCCTGGATTGGGTGGGGAGGAGAGACCGTGTATTACCAGACGACCAATGCTATCAAGGTCACCGTGAAGCCGGTCTATCTTGAGGACCAGTCGTCGCCTTCGGAGGCGCACTACGTCTGGGCGTATCAGGTGACGATAGAAAATCTCGGGGACACAACGGTGCAATTGCGCAACCGCACCTGGTTGATCACCGATGCGACGGGACATACGCAGGAAGTTCGAGGGCCCGGGGTGGTCGGCGAGCAACCGGTGCTGCGTCCTGGAGAAAGTTTCGAGTATACCAGCGGCACGCCGTTGAAAACCCCGTCGGGGCTGATGGTTGGATCTTATGAGATGGAGGGTGAGGATGGCGACCTGTTCGAGGTCCCGGTCCCGGCATTCTCGTTGGATAGCCCGCATGAATCCGTGCGCTTGAACTGAGTTGACAAAGATTTACTATCCGGTTGTCGCGCTGTGGAGTGTTGAGCCCATCGATTGGTCGTTAGGCGCGACATTTGCCTAACTCCAACCGGACTGCAATGATGAAATAGCGTTCGCTAGGTGAAGAGGAATACATCATGGCGCCAGATGATCACGGCCCTGCCAATAGCACGATGCCAGTACATGCAGGCGTGCTGACCACAGTCCGGCCTTCGCGCGACGACGCTGAAGCGGCGGTTAGGACCTTGATTCAATGGATTGGCGACGATCCGGATCGTGAAGGACTGATCGACACGCCGAAACGTGTGGTTAAGGCCTACGAGGAGCTGTTCGGCGGTTATCGAGAGGACCCGACCGCGATCCTTGGGCGCACGTTCGAGGAGACCGAGCAATATGAGGGAATGGTGCTGTTGCGGAACATTCGCCTGGAATCGTTTTGCGAACACCACATCCTGCCGATCATCGGCAAGGTTCATATAGCCTATGTACCTGACGGGCGGGTGGTTGGCGTGAGTAAGCTTGCCCGGGTGCTTGATGTCTATGCCAAACGGATGCAGATCCAGGAAAAGCTGACGGCCCAGGTTGCCAACACGATCAACGATGTTCTGCGACCCAAAGGCGTGGCGGTGGTTATCGAGGCCGCGCATGAGTGCATGACCACACGAGGCGTTCACAAGCCCGGCGTAACCATGGTCACAAAGACCATGCTTGGTTGTTTCAAGGATGACCGCGAGATGCGGCACGAATTTTTGAGCTTAGTCGGCAATCCGGGTTAGGAAACAGACCCATCTTTCGAGAATCGATATTGACGACCCAGAACGCCGATAGGTGGACTTGCCAGTTATTTTCGCCAATGATCGCGCATTCTTGAACGGCACGGATCGGAGACGTCTTGGTCGCGTTCGGCCCTGTCCTGTTCATCATCGGCCTGTTGATGTCGCTGCTGGCCGCCGCTATGGGGCTGCCAGCGATAGCTGATTTGGCCGCCGGTAGTTCAGACTGGCAGGTTTTCGCCGGTTCGGCGGCGGTGTCATTGTTCGTCGGCGTTAGCTTGATGCTGACGACACGCACCGGGATGCATACCCATCTAAATTTGCGTCAGGCGTTTCTTCTGACCACCATGAGTTGGGTCGCCGTGGCGGCGGTTGGCGCCTTGCCTTTTGCTTTCTCGAAGCTGGACCTCAGTGTCGCCGACGCTTTTTTCGAATCAATGTCGGGGATCACCACGACCGGGTCGACGGTGATTGTTGGTCTGGATTCCGCGCCGCCGGGAATCTTGCTGTGGCGCGTGCTGCTGCAATGGCTGGGCGGTGTAGGCATTATCGTGATGGCGCTGGCGATGCTGCCGATGCTGAGTGTCGGAGGAATGCAGCTGTTTCAGACCGAGGCGTTCGATGCGCCTGACAAGGTGCTACCCCGCGCCGCGCAATTGGCTGGCGGCATCTTTGTGATTTATCTGCTGCTGACCGGAATCTGTGCGTTTGGCTTATGGTTGGCGGGATTGCCTGGGTTTGATGCAATTACTCACGCGATGGGTACAATTGCGACAGGCGGATATTCGACCAAGGATGCCTCGGTCGGGCATTTTCGCAACGAGACCGCCGAGTGGATCATTGTTGCCGGAATGATAATTGGTTCGTTGCCGTTCGTTTATTATCTGCGCGCTGTCCGGGGGGATCTGATCTCCATGCGCCGGGACAGCCAAGTCAGATGGTTCCTCGCTATTGTGTTGCTGGCGGTATCGAGCGTGACGATCTGGATTTGGCTGAAGGGTGGTTTCAGTTTCCTCGATGCGATTCGCTACGCCTCCTTCAACGTGATTTCTGTTCTGACCGGCACCGGATATACGACCGTGGATTTCGGTCTCTGGGGGGGCTTTCCGGTCATGCTGCTGCTCTGTTTGATGTTTGTCGGCGGGTGTGCCGGGTCAACGACCTGCGGCATCAAGATCTTCCGTTTTCAGGTGCTTTACGCCACGACGAGTGCGCAGGTCAGACGGCTACTGCTGCCACATGGGGTGTTCATTCCCTACTACAACAAAAAGGCTATTCCGGAGAACGTCTCGGACGCGGTGATGGGGTTTTTCTTCCTGTATATCGTCTGTTTCGGCGCTCTGGCGGCGGCCTTGGCGGCGCTGGGGTTGGACTTTATAACGGCGATTTCTGGCGCCGCCACGGCGATCAGCAATGTCGGCCCAGGGCTTGGCGATGTAATCGGACCCTCTGGAAATTTCAGCAGCTTGCCGGAATCGGCGAAATGGCTTTTGTCCTTCGGGATGTTGCTCGGTCGGCTGGAGCTGTTTACCGTGCTGGTGATGTTCTCGCCGACGTTCTGGACACGTTGATGCCAGCCTTTGAACTGGAGATGACTCGAAGATGACGACCAATACTCTGAGCAGTTCGATCGAGTGGCTGGACCGCTTGGTCGCCTTCGACACCACGTCGCGACTAAGCAATCTCGCGCTGATCGACGACGTTCAGAACTATCTGCGGGAGCTTGGCATTCCGACGCGGCTGACGCGTAACGATGAAGGTAGTAAAGCTAATCTCTGGGCCACAATCGGACCTGAGGATCGAGGCGGCGTTGTGCTTTCCGGCCATACCGACGTGGTGCCAGTGGATGGCCAGGAATGGAGCCGAGATCCGTTCAAGATGCATCGAGAAAATGGCAAGCTTTATGCGCGTGGCACCTGTGATATGAAGGGTTTTTGCGCCATCGCGCTGGCGCTCGCACCGGAAATGCAGCGCCGTCGTCTGAAAACCCCGATCCATTTCGCTTTCTCCTACGACGAAGAAGTCGGTTGCATCGGTGTGCGCCGGCTGATTAAGGACGTGGTCGACAATCTACCTTTGCCGCGTGCCGTTGTCGTTGGTGAGCCGACGATGATGAAAATTATCGGCGGCAATAAGGGCGGCCGCGCCTTTCGCACCACCGTGCGCGGTGTCCCCGGCCATTCAAGCGAGCCGCATCGTGGTGCGAATTCGATCATGGCTACCGGGCGGATCATCACCTTTATCGAGGATTTGCAGCAGGAATTAGCTGATAACGCCGATCCGGATAGTCCCTTTGATCCGCCCTATACCACTTTTGATCTTGGGGTGATCGAGGGTGGGACCGCGCACAACATCATTCCCGAATATACCCATTTAAACTGGGGCTATCGTGGCCTTCCAGACGAGGTTCCCGACGTCCTGGAGAACCGGGTCCGGGCGTTTATCGCGGAGACTGTCGAGCCGAAGTTGAAGGCGGTTGCACCACATGCCGGCGTCACCACGGTACTTAGGAACACTACGCCGCCGTTGATGCCGGACGTTGAATCTGCGGCGGAGCAATTGATCCGTCATCTAACTGGGTTGAACGAATCCAGTACCGTCTCCTTTGGTACCGAGGCGGGGTTGTTTCAGCAGGCTGGGATTCCGGGCGTGATCTTTGGCCCCGGTTCAATCCAGCAGGCCCACCAGCCCGACGAATTCATCGAGGTGAGCCAAATGGCCGAATGTGTCGCGTTTATAGAAAAGCTGATGGATTGGGCAGAAACTGGCGCTTGATCGCCTCAGTCTGAAGGCCGGGGCCCGACCACTCTCTATGCAAAACGCCACCATGGCTGTCTCGGCGGCGTTCACGCTCGTTCGACTTGATAAGGGCGCGGAAGATTGCGCCTATTCGGCGGTGGTAGCGCCCTTACCATTCACCAGCGAGGTGTAGTCGGCGTCGAGATTTCGACTAATCTCTCCAGGTGTGAAAATGTAGTCACCGATCTTGCCTACGGGCGTGACTTCGGCGGCTGTCCCGGTCACGAAGCACTCGGTCGCTTTGGCCATGTCTTCGGGCATGATGGCTCGTTCGACAATTTCATAGCCGCGCTTTTTCGCCAGATCGATCACCGTGCGCCGGGTAATGCCATTCAGGAAGCAGTCAGGAATCGGCGTATGAATTTTGCCGTCATCCATGACGAAGAAGATGTTGGCGCTGGTCGTCTCGGCGACCTGGCCGCGATAGTCGAGCATAAGGGCGTCGTGCAGCCCCTGAGCCTCAGCTTCATGCTTCGATAGGGTGCAGATCATGTAAAGGCCGGCCGCCTTGCTGTCGACCGGGGCCGAGGCTGGCGACGGTCGGCGCCATTTCGCGATCCCAAGATGAATCCCCTTCATCTTAGCCTCGGCGTCGAAATAAGATGGCCATTCCCAAACTGCGATAGCTAAGTGGATTTTCGCCTCCTGTGCCGAGACGCCCATCATCTCGGTGCCGCGCCAGGCAATCGGTCTGACATAGCCATCAACGATGCCCATCGCCGTGACTAACTCCCGTTGTGCCGCCTCGATTTGCTCGACCGAATAGGGAATTTCGAACCCAAGAATATGGGCTGATTTGTGCAGACGTTGGGTATGTTCGCGGGATTTGAAGATCGAACCGCTATAAACTCGTTCGCCCTCGAACACGGAACTGGCATAGTGTAGCGCATGACTGAGAACGTGGAGCTTGGCATCACGCCAATCGATCAAGCGACCATCGAACCAAATGAAACCGTCTCGGTCATCGAAAGGGATCAAGGACATGGCTGTGATTCCTATGCAGCATTTTCTTCGGGTGTATCGCGGAAAATGCCCAAGGTTGTCAATTCGGGTCATAATATTACGCGATATCCCGCTTAAGAATAACATTCAGAGGAAAATATGTCAACATGGCTGACATAAAAATCATGGCTGGTTCTCAGTTCTTACGCGAAGAGGAGTTGCGGCAGGCGATCGAAATGCTGTTTTTCGCCTATCGGGACTTTACCAGCGAACCGGATGCCATGTTGTCGGAAATAGGGCTTGGCCGGGCGCATCATCGTGCGATCTATTTCGTCGGTCGCAATCCCGACATCACGGTCACACAGCTGCTGGGCATCCTGAAGATCACCAAACAAAGTCTGTCCAGGGTGCTGAGTCAGCTGGTGCGGGAACGTTATATCGAGCAGCACACGTCTGATGAGGATCGACGCAAACGGTTGATGCGTCTGACCGAAAAGGGCGTGGAGCTGGAACGAGCGCTGACGTCCAATCAGCGCAAGCGTATCGCCAGGGCCTATGAAGCCGCCGGCGTCGAGGCGGTTCAGGGTTTCAAGAATGTCTTGCAAGGGATCATGGACAGCAGCGATCGCTGGCGTTTCGGTATGGAGCAAGATGATGGTGATGTTTCAGGTTCGAACCTGCCGTCAGGAGAGCTGGCGCCAACCGGATCACGAGGCGGTGGATCATAGCCCCCATCCAGACAATGGATGACCTGCCGCACATTCTGGTTGTCGATGACGACAGCCGGCTACGGTCACTGCTGCATCGATATTTGAGCGAAAATGGTTTTCGGGTAACCGGCGCCTCCGATGCCAGCGAGGCACGCCAGCGTCTGCTTGCGTTGGCGTTTGATCTGATCGTGTTGGATGTGATGATGCCGGGCGAGACCGGGCTGGAGCTGACGGCGGATTTGCGGCGCACCGAGCGGGTGCCGATCCTGTTGTTGACCGCGATGGGGGAGCCGGAAGACCGGATCGCCGGGTTGGAGAGTGGGGCCGACGATTATCTGCCGAAGCCGTTCGAGCCACGTGAGCTGTTGCTCCGTATACGCACTATTTTGCGCCGTGTAGCGGAGACCCCGGACCGCGGTGGCGTCGATGACTCGGTCTATTTTGGCGTGTTTCATTTCGATCTGCGCCAGGATCAGCTCTATCGTGGGCCGCTGCGGATACGATTGACTGACGCTGAGACGGGGTTGTTGCGAGCTTTTGTCGAACGCGCCGGCACACCATTGAGCCGCGAAGACTTGCTGGCGTGCAACGCGGTCAATGGGAACGCACGGACCGTGGACGTGCAGATTACCAGGCTCCGGCGCAAATTGGAGCAGGATCCGAAATTTCCCCGCTATCTGCAGACGGTCCGCGGTCTAGGGTATGTCCTAAAGGCAAATGCATGACCCAAACAACTGACCGGCCTTTGGCGACCGGCCGAACGCTGATGGCCGACACAACTGCGGCGGAGGAGCCGTGGATCAAGAGGTTTCTGCCGAAGACCTTATTCGGTCGGGCGCTGCTGATCATCGTCACCCCGTTGATCCTGATGCAGGTGATCTCGACCTTCGTCTTTTTCGACCGACATTGGGACACCATGACCCGGCGTCTGGCGCATACGGTGGCCGGCGATATTTCGTTTCTCGTTGACGCGATGTCACCGCTGCCGCCACCGGAGGAGATAGCTGATATCAGCCGCCGCGCGCGCAAGCTGCTGCATGCGATTATTGTTTACAAGCCCGGCGATATTCTGACCAACGCGTCCAGGTTGCCGCCGCGAGACAGAGTCGAACACCGATTGACCGAAGCTATGGATGAACGGGTTCGCCGGCCATTCCTGGTCGATACGGTAAGCGTGAATCGACGGGTCATTGTCCAGGTCCAGTTGGGGGATGGGGTGCTCGAATTCGATGTGCATCAAAAGCGACTCTACAGCTCGACGCCATACATCTTTTTGATGTGGATGGTTGGTAGCTCGCTGGTGCTTTTCGCCATCGCCATTGTTTTCATGCGTAACCAAATCCGGCCGATCCGCCGCCTGGCGATCGCGGCGCGTAGTTTTGGCATGGGCCGTGAGGTCGGTGATTTTCGGCCCGAGGGCGCCGCCGAGGTCCGGCAGGCCGCCGAGGCCTTCCAGCAGATGCGCCAACGCTTGCGCCGCCAGTTTACCCAGAGGACAGAGATGCTGGCCGGAGTCTCGCATGATCTGCGCACGCCGCTGACCCGGATGAAATTGCAACTGGCGATGCTCGGAGACACCCCCGAGATCGCCGAGTTGAAGAGCGATGTGCATGACATGGAACATATGGTCGAGGGTTACCTTGCCTTTGCGCGGGGAGAGGGGACGGAAGCCCCGGTTCCGACCGATTTAGCGGCCTTGATCATGGACGCCGTAGCGGCGGAGAAGCGGGACGGGTCGACGGTTACCCTCGTGGTCAACGCGACGGATGGTGTGGCGTTGGAGATCCGACCCCAGGCCTTTAAGCGCGCTCTGGTCAATTTAATCGCCAACGCCAAACGCTATGGCGAAACCATCGCGGTGGCGGTAAGTATCGGTCAGGAGGTGATCCTGATAACCGTGGATGATGATGGTCCAGGTGTCCCTCCGGAAAGCCGCGAGGATGTGTTTAAGCCGTTTTTCCGGCTCGACTCCTCGCGCAACCCGAAAACCGGGGGGACCGGTCTGGGCCTTACCATTGCCCGAGATATCATCCGTAATCATGGCGGCGATCTGACCCTGGAGGACGCGCCAATCGGTGGCCTGCGAGCCAGAATTCGACTCCCTGTTTGAGGCGGCGCCGGTGTAAGCCAAGTAATAGGTCTACAGGTATCGGTCTAATGCCGCCGACAACTCAGCTGGCTGTCTTGGTCCAGGTTTCCCGCATCCATCGGGCGCAGGCGGTTGATTGTTCGAACAACGAGTATCCGCAACCCTCGCCGTAGTCGAGATTTGGGATGAACTCGGTGCTGATCTGACCAAGTTGGCTGTCTTCATGCTCGGCGTGGTAGCGCATCAATTGGCGCACCACCTCCTTCCAGGGTTCCAGTAGCGCCCCGTCCCACGGAGCGTGATAGTTGTTCGGTCCGGGATCGCTGAACGGATATTGGATGCCCCGCCCGGGTTTGCCGTTCTCGTCTACGGCTGCGGTGTTTTTAGGATTGTTCGGCACCGCCGCACGGGCATGGCAGTGTCGTACCCAACCGGCCTCGATCCAAATTTGGCAAACATTACCGGGCCTAAAAGGGTCAAGGATCAGTCGACCAGCCTCAACATCGCCTCGGATGTCAAACACCTCCTGTTCCTTGGGATTGTCGATCTTGAAGATTACGTGGCTGTGGTCGAGGGTCATGCGGAACGGCAGGCCGCGATCCTCTGCCATGCGGCCAACGACCTCGACCCGGCGAAAGTCCTCGGACCACATGTTCACATGCACTTCCAGACAGGGATCTACGGCTTGCCGGTCACCCTCGGCGACGGCCCGTTCGTAGAAATCCACAACCTCCCGATCGCTGGCCAGGGTGCCGTCCGCCTTACGGGAGGTGACCTGCACGTTATGCACGATCGAACCAAGACGGCCGGCTAGCTTGAGGTTCTCGACCATTAGCCCCTCGTCCCGGCCAAGGGTATAAAACCAGCCCCCGGCCCGCACCGGCAGATCGTACTTCTCGCTGGCGGCAATGAATAGGTCGATCTCATCCGGCGCTGGGGTCTTGTCGACATAGTCGAAGGCGCTACTTTCCTTGACCATGCGGAACCGGGTGTCGACATCGGGCATCGGATCGCCATGGGCATGCTTGATCCCATTGGTCTGAACGCCAATTTTTAAATCTTTCGCCATTGCACACTCTCCCGACCCGGTATTTAGGGGGATTGTGCGTTGGCGAGCGCCAATCTGGCAAGCCTGGGGCACTGATTGGACTCTGAACCGGCAACCTTAGAAGAGGCGGCCGCCATTCGGGACGGGATGGTCGATCGCGACCATTACCACCTGGCCGTCGGCGTCCGGAAAGCCGAGGACTAGAACCTCACTCATGAATTTACCGATCTGTTTAGGCGGGAAATTCACCACCGCCGCGACTTGGCGTCCGGCCAGAGTTTGCAGATCGTAATACCGGGTGATCTGGGCCGAGGTCTTCTTCACGCCGATCTCGTCGCCGAAATCGACCCGAAGTTTATAGGCCGGATGGCGCGCCTCCGGGTAAGCTTCGGCGTCAACGATGGTCCCAATCCGGATATCTACCTTCAGAAAATCATCAAAATTAATTGTCACGCTCCGCCCCGGTCCGGTTACACTTGCAGGGACTCTATCACCGGGTCGAAAAGCTGCAAGACCGGCTCATTCGTAGATGAGTTGGCCTAGTTTATAGTCACAAAAAGGAGGAGTTGATCAGGCGGCCTTGAAATCCTTGATTTCGTCGATGCCCTCATCCATGCGGCGCTTCAAGATTTCGAAGGCTTCGGCTTGGGACTTCTGGATCGCCTCGGACATTTCCCGCATCGACTGGGCTGCCTGTTCGATCCCGATCTTCACTAGATCGGCCTGCTTGGCGATCCGGTCCTCGGGTGCGCCGCCGGCCATCAGTTCGCTCATCTGAGACTGAGCATCCTGGATCGCACCCTGGGCGACTTCAACCTGACGCTTGGCAGTCGCTTGATAGCCCTCGGCCACGATCTGATTGGCGCCAACAAAAGCTTCGATGTTCTTCTTCTGCGTTGCAATAAGCGCCTCAAAGTCGGGGCCGGGCGATTTGGCAATTGCAAAAAGCGACTGAAAATCGAAACTACTGAATGGGTTAGGCTATTTTCCCATGAAAGATCTCCATTGATGAACGCGAGACGCGCTATGTTGTGTCGCACAAATAAGCTAGGTTATTAGGGCCTTATCAACTGATTATCAACCGATTATCAGCTATTGTCAATTATTATGCTGCATCGCACAAAAATAAAATCATCGGGACTTAGAGGTGTTTTGCCGGTTGCGTCAAACCAAGGGATATGGCTATCCCTTCGGCTTGTTTTAGGCGCTCATCAAGCCGGCGCATGGTCACCGAAAGGTCGGGACTGTCGTCACCAATCCAAACTCTGAGCCCGTCGAGGAAAACGACGGCCAGTCCCTTGGCCCGGAATGCTCCGCTGATGCCTTCGCTGGGAATATTGACCATATCCAGCGTAACCTTCATCGAGCGAACCAGGGCGGGGACACCATACCGGATTGTGCTTGGGCTCAACGGTATCGCCCGCAACACGCCGGTGATGCCGGCCTTACACGGCGCCATGGTGTCGAAGCGCTGCATCAAGACTTCAAGCAGGCGTTCCCGGACCGGAATATCTGGATCGTCGGCACTGACGTCAACCGCAGCTAAGACCTCGGCATCGAGCTTGTCGGCAAGGACCCGCAGCACGTCCGTCTTGTCGCGATAGCGGGCGGGGAGAGCGCTGGGGTTCAGTCCCACCACCGCTGCGATATCGACGAGTCTACAACTTGCCCAATCGCCCGCCGCCGCAATGTCCATTGTCGCCTGCACCATTGCCTGATCGAGGCCGGCTTGATTGTTGGGGCGATCATTCATTCGCTGTGGCACCAGACCAAAAGACTCGTGAACAGAATCACCAAACGTATCCGGTTCGATCCGTCTCGATCGCGCTCTCGTGTCGCGAGATTAACGCATCGCCATGGCGCCGGGACAGCCTTCGCTGGCGCGTCCAGACCAGGTTGGCTCTCAGCTTGCCAGATCCTGCGACCGTTTCGTGGCCGCCGCAATGGCCCGATCGAAAACCGACTGGATGCCATCATCGCCCATCAGCACCTCAAGGGCCGCGGCGGTTGTGCCGCCGGGGCTGGTGACGTTCTTACGCAGTTGGGCCGCCTCCTCGTTGGAAAGCCGGGCCAGTTCTCCCGACCCCGATACCGTCGCCCGGGCAAGCCGCATCGAAAGGGCTGCTGGCAGGCCGGCTTTCTCGCCGGCTGCTGCCATCGATTCGATCAACAGGAAGACATAGGCCGGTCCGCTGCCGGAAACTGCGGTGACCGGATCAAGCAACCCTTCATCCTCGACCGCGATCACCTCGCCGACGGCCGAGAGCAGGGTGCCACAGATGGTGTTTTGCTCGTCAGAAACCCTGACATTCGGCGCGTGGACGGTAATGCCGCGGCCGACCGCCGCCGGGGTATTTGGCATCGCCCGAACGATCGCCGCCTCGGCGCCCAGTTTGGACTCAAAATAAGCGATCGTCTTGCCCGCCGCGATCGACAGGAAAACCGTGTCCGGCCCGACGAACCGGCGTAGCGGCACGATCGCCTCATCCATGGTCTGCGGCTTTACCGCCAGGATGACCACCGTCGGGGTTACCCTCGCCGGGATCTCGTCCGCCGTCCTATGGAGGGTGACCTGGGGGGCATTGGCAAACCGCTCGACCGCAGCAGCGAAAGGTTCGATCACATGCACGCCCCCATCGGCATGGCCGGAATCGATCCAACCATCGAGCATCGCGCCGCCCATCTTGCCGCATCCCGCCAGGATAAAGGTGCCGCTCATCTGGTCAGGCCGATCCGGCAACTTCGATCAACGCCGACGCCATCGCGTCCTCCGCTGATTTGCCACCCCAAATGACGAACTGGAAGGCCGGAAAATAACGATCGGACTCGCTGACCGCGACGTCCACCAGATCCTCCAGTTGCTCAACGCTGGCCGCGCCGGCGCCGCGCAAAAGCAGCGTGTGCCGAAACATCGGCGTGCCTTCCTCGGTGGACAGATCGAAATGGCCGAGCCAGAGCTTCTCGTTGACCAATGCCAGGAGATGATGAATTTCGGTACGGCGATCGATCCCGACCCGGGATTCGAACAAGCAGGTAAAGTGCAGGGCGCGCAAATCTTCCTGCCGCATGAAAAACAAGCGGTAGTCGCACCAGCGCCCGCTGATCTCTACCGCCAACTCGTCGCCGCTGGCGCGTTCATGCGGCCAGTCGTTGGCGTCGGCAATTTCTTCCAGCAGATCCAAAGGATTACGCGCTAGATTTGTCTCTTCGGCATAGCTCAGGGACATCCTACCACCTCCTGGTTCGGGGCCCGACGTTTGTTCAACCGCCCACTAGATCTCGTTTCCCACATAGGTGTTGTAGCGAGGCGACCAAATTACACCAGATCTTGGTAAGATCTCAGATGTAGGGACGGTGTCAACCGAAAACCCATGGGACGGTTAAATTTGACGGTCTTGATGCCTGGAACCCTGCCGACCGGCGTGATCGAGCTAATGAGGATCTGACAATAAAATGGATAATCATTACGGTTTAGAGTCGGATGTTGGTTTGTGAGGGCTCGGTGTCTTTCGTCGCCCGGCGGTCGTGGCGGGTTTGCGTGTCAGCGCCCTTGGCTTGGCCATTCGGGCTTCAAGCTCGGACAGTCGGGCCGCGAGGGTTTCTTGTTCCTCGCGGGATTTGCGGGCCATGTCGCGGACGGCGCCAAATTCCTCGCGACTGACCCAGCCCTTTTCGTTCATGAAGCGCTCAAGGCGCTGTTGCATGAACTGCTCGAGTTCTTGGCGGGCGCCGGCCGCTGCCGACAGAGCGCCGTTTGCCATCTTCGCGAGGTCGTCGAGAAGTCGATTGCTGGATTGCATGTCCGGCCTCCTGGTCTGCAGCGCGATGAGTACTAGTTTTGCATATAGGGTTGTTGGTCGGGAAAGTCGCGGAAAATCCGACGAAATGTTGCGGCCAGGCTGGCGAAGGATTACTAAACCCGGTGTCGGATGGACGCCAATGCGGGTGTCGAGGACGGGTATTGGGTCGGAGCATGCAATGATCGTGGTCACGGGCGGCGCCGGATTTATCGGTTCGAACCTTGTCGCGGCGCTTTGCCAACGCACGGGCGACGTGGTGGTTGTCGACCGATTTGGTCATGACGATAAATGGCGCAACCTTGCCAAGCATTGCGTGGCGGAGTTTGTCGCACCCGAGCGGCTGATTGATTTTCTGAATACCAATGCAGCAGCGGTCGAGACGATCTTCCATCTTGGCGCCAGCTCTTCGACCACCGAGCGTGATGTCGATTTCATCGTCGGCAATAATTTTACCCTGTCGCTGGCGCTATGGCGCTGGTGCGCGAAGAACGAGGTGCCGCTGATCTATGCCTCCTCGGCGGCGACCTATGGCGGTGGGGAGCATGGATTCGACGATGATAGTGCGCCCGAGGCCTTGGCCAAGCTACGACCCCTTAATCCCTACGGTTGGAGCAAGCACCTGTTCGACCGGCGGGTGATCGAGATGGCGCGGCGAGGGGATCCGTCACCGCCGCATTGGGCCGGCCTCAAGTTCTTCAACGTCTACGGCCCAAACGAGCAGCACAAGGGCCAACAGAGCAGCGTGGTGGCGCAAATTCACCCCCGTGCCGTCGGCGGCGAACCGGCGGTATTGTATCGTTCGCATCGGGACGGGATTGCCGACGGGGGACAGAGTCGTGACTTTATTTGGGTTGGTGATTGTGTAGACGTGATGCTGTGGTTGCGGGACACTCCCACCGTTTCAGGACTGTTCAATGTCGGCACCGGACAGGCGAGGAGTTTCGCCGATCTTGCCGGTGCGGTGTTCAAGACACTCAACCTTCCGCCTCGGATCGACTTCGTCGACACTCCCATGCAGATCCGCGAGCGCTATCAATATTTCACCGAAGCCTCGATGGGCCGGCTTCGGGCCGCCGGATATCATGGCCAGTTCACCAGCTTGGAGGATGGGGTAATGCGCTACGTTCAGGATTTCCTTCAGAATGCCGACGATCCGTATCGTTGAGTTGATGTTGTTCTCCCTCGCGTTCCCCGTCATTGATCCGATCGCCATAGAGATCGGGCCAATCGCCATTCGCTGGTATGCGCTTGCCTATATCGCTGGGTTGCTCCTGGGTTGGCGGTGCTGTGTCATCCTGACCCGCCGGCCGCCGGTTTTTATCAGCGCCGACAAGCTGGACGATTTGCTGCTTTACGCCACCTTGGGTGTGGTCCTGGGGGGGCGGCTTGGCTATGTGCTGTTCTATAAGCCGGTCTTCTTCGTGGCTAATCCGCTGGAGATCCTCATGGTCTGGCATGGTGGCATGTCATTCCATGGCGGGTTCGTTGGCGTGGTCGTGGCAGGATTTTTGTTTGCCCGACGCCAAGGCGTGCCGACGCTGCTGCTGGCCGACCTACTGGCGACGGCGGCGCCGATTGGCCTGTTTTTCGGACGGATCGCCAATTTCATCAACGGTGAGTTGTTTGGACGGATTTCCGATGCGCCTTGGGCCATGGTCTTCCCGCATGGCGGCCCGCTAACGCGCCATCCGAGCCAGTTATACGAGGCCGGCCTGGAGGGCTTGGCTCTGTTCGCGATTGTAGGTACGGCGGCGCTGGCCTCCAAGGCGCGCTATCGCCCGGGACTGATCGCCGGCCTGTTTCTGATCGGCTATGGCTGCGCCCGTTCGACCGTGGAGTTGTTTCGCGAACCGGATGTACATCTCGGTTTCATCCTCGGCCCGATCACCATGGGCCAACTGCTGTCGGCGCCGATGATCGCGGTCGGCGTCATCGCTTTGATCGTCGCCCTTCGACGACCAGCCATCGATCATGGTTGAGCCGCTGGGATTTGTTCTGCTTCGGCGGATTAAGCGCACCGGCCCGATGACCGTGGCCGAGTACATGGCCGAGGCACTACATCACCAGTCCGGTGGATATTATGCCGATGGCGATCCGTTCGGCGCCATAGGGGATTTTATTACCGCGCCGGAAATTTCTCAGATGTTCGGCGAGCTGCTGGGGTTGTGGACTTTGTCGGCCTGGGTCGCCAACGGTGCTCCGGAGCCGGCCTGCCTGGTTGAACTTGGTCCCGGGCGGGGTACGTTGATGGCCGACATGGTCCGGGCGATTGGCGGGGTCGTTGATGTTTCCAAGGTTTTCGAGATCCATCTGGTCGAGACCAACCCGAGTTTGCGCCGGATCCAGGCGGATACACTGGCGCCGCTGAATCCTGTTTGGCACAACGATGTCTCCAGCCTGCCGGAGCAGCCGTGGCTCCTAGTCGCCAACGAGTTTCTGGACGCGTTGCCAATGCATCAATTCCGTTGGACCGAGGGCGCATGGCGGGAATGCTTGGTGGTTTCCGATGCGGCCGGAACCGGTCTAGCCTGGGGCGTTGAGCGATCGGAATCGCCCTTGGCGGCTTTGCTTCCGGCGCAAACGCGGGAGAACCCCATCGATGGTGCCATGGCGGAACTTTCGCTCGCCGCCAACGCCATCGTGACCGGTATCGCCCACCATGTTGTTCGTCACGGTGGGGCGGCGTTGATCATCGATTATGGAAGCGAGCGCCATGGCGCTGGTGATTCGTTGCAGGCTGTGCGCCATCACCAGCCAGTCGAGGCCTTGCGGGACCCGGGGTCGGTGGATCTGTCGAGCCACGTGGATTTTTCCCAGATACGCGAGGCTTGCCGGGCCGGCGGTGCGGACTTCGCCGGGCCAGTCGAGCAGGGACGGTTTCTGATCGATCTTGGTATTGAGGAACGCGCCGGCGCGTTGAGCCGCGGTGCGACCTTGGGCCAACGCCGAGATATTGAATCCGGGCTGCGCCGCTTGATTGGGTCGGCGGAAATGGGCGCTTTGTTCAAGGTTGCGGGTTTGCTTCCGCCGGGAACACCGGACTTGGCCGGGTTCGGCTAGTGTGATGGAATGGGATCGCTCTTCCTCGATCGACAGTGCGGCTTGATGAACGGAAAATATTTATTTTAATTCAAAGAGATAGAGTGATATCGGTAGGGCTGGACTAGGGCTGACGGGGTAGTGCGCAGTGATTCAGATCGAAGCGTTCGAAGGTGGTGGAATCCGCCACGCGTTCTTTAGCCGGCGTGGCGGGGTTAGCACCGGGATCTATCACTCGCTTAATTGTGGGCTTGGCTCGGGCGATGATCCGCTAGCGGTGTGCGCGAATCGGGCGCGGGCGATGGCGGCGTTGGACTTGCCGGCCGAGGCCTTGGTCACCTGTCACCAACATCATTCTGCCGACGTCGCGGTGGTCCATGCGGACACCCTGCCGGCGGAGCCGCTAAAAGTCGATGCCCTGGTGACGACCAGTCCTAATCTGGCCCTCGGGATTCTCACCGCCGATTGCGCGCCGATTCTTTTTGCCAATTTGCGGGACCGGATTGTCGGCGTGGCGCATGCCGGCTGGCGCGGCGCGCTTGGCGGCGTGATCGAGGCGACTGTTGATGCAATGGTCGAGCAAGGTGCGCGGGCCGACAATATCGTTGCGGCAATCGGGCCGACGATTGGCCCGGACTCCTATGAGGTCGGGCCTGAGTTCCCCACCGCCTTCCTTGAGCAGGAGGCGAGCAATGCAGCGTTCTTTCGGGCGGGCAAGCGCGAGGGGCATTTCCTGTTCGACTTGCCGGGTTATATAGCGACTCGTCTCACGCGCCTTGGTCTCGGGGATATCATGCGGCTTGACTGCGATACCTGCCGCGACGATGCTAATTTTTTCAGCTATCGTCGGTCTTGCCATCGTCAGGAGCCGGATTACGGTCGGATGCTCTCAGCCATCGCCCTGGGGCTCTAGGGCCATAGCCCAGCATTTCAGCCGCGAGGCGTTTGCCATCCGTCAATTGGCGGTCGTAACCTTGCCCGGTTGAATGCCTGCGACTATTCGCTTGGCGCGGTGTTTATTCCGATCTGGATGGATACACTGATGCTGTACAACGCGAACCCAATTCTGGCGGCGCCGGGAGAGACGGTTCTGGTCACCGAGGTCGGTAACCAGCGTCTTTCCGCATCATCGTTGGATATCGGGGTGGCTTAGGGCCTGGAACGACAATGCCGCACCTCCTGATTCTTGTCGCCGCTATCATGATCGGCGGTCTCGCCACATGCGCCCTGACCTGATTTCAGCGCTGGCCCTGGGGGTGACCTTGGGCGCGGCTGTGACGTTGGCCGCCTGTGGGTCGGTTCCCCAGCCTTTTCGCCCACCAGAATTTAGTAAGCGGCACAACGAGTTCCTGCTCGCGCCAAACAGTTTAGGCGTCGTGGTTCGGCGCATCGAGGGTCCCGTCGGCTGGGTTGGTGAGGCCTTTGCGGCGGCGATGGCGGCGGCGTTGCGGGACCGGGGCATTGTCGCCGGATCGAAATGGTCGAACCAACAATCCCTGCAGCTGACCGCTAATGGCTATCAAAAACTCCATGGCAACCGGGTTGCGGAATTGGTGGTGACCTGGTCGTTGATAGATCGTTCTGGGAAGATCAGGGAGACCCGCGAGACCCGGACGGTACCGCCGGACGCCTTTTGGGAGACGCCGACGCCGACGATGTTCCAGGGTATCGCAGACCAGAATGCCGAGATGGTGGTTTCCTGGATCGATCCGGCTCGTGCCCAGCGACGGCCTGAAACGATGCCGACTGTGGCGATCGCGGCGATCGTCGATTCTCCTGGGGACGGCGCCACTTCGCTCGGGCGGGCTATTGGCGTGGCACTGCGGGCTGAACAAATCAAGGTTGTCGGCGACGGCGAAGGGGATCTCGTGGTTCACCCGCAAATCACCGTGAGCCCGACCCAGGTGAATAACGAAGCAGTGCGGGTGACCTGGATCCTGAGCTTGCCGGACGGCACCGAGGTTGGACAGGTGGTGCAGGAGAATATGATCGCCGCCGGTACTCTGAAGGGCCGTTGGGGCGTCATCGCGGTTGCGATTGCTGATGGGGCGGCGGACGGAATCGCTGAATTGGTGCGGGCTTATCGGGATGCTCGCGCTGCCGGACGGATCAATCCGGCGCAATAGGTCTTGCGCCCTTTCGCACCGCGCTGATAAAACGCCCGCACGCGCTCGATTGTGAGCGAAGTGATCATGGCTCACGGTTTCGACCGTCACGGTGCGGGAACTCTGCGTATGTCCACGAAGATTCTCGCCTGTAATAGCAATCGACCGCTCGCGGAAGAGATATCAGCTTACATGGGCCTGGCGCTGACCAGCGCGGATGTCCGACGATTCTCTGATATGGAGGTCTTCGTCGAGATCCATGAAAATGTACGCGGCGAGGATGTTTTCGTCATCCAGTCGACGTCCTTTCCGACTAATGACAACCTGATGGAACTGTTGGTTGCGATTGACGCGCTGAAACGCGGCTCGGCGAACCGAATTACCGCGGTTATTCCCTATTACGGATATGCCCGCCAGGATCGCAAGTCGGGACCGCGCACGCCGATCTCAGCCAAGCTGGTCGCCAATCTGATCACCGTCGCCGGTGCGCATCGGGTGGTCACCCTCGATCTGCACGCTGGCCAAATTCAGGGTTTCTTCGATATACCGACCGATAATCTGTTCGCCGCCCCAGTGTTTTTCGACGATATCAAAGAACGCTACGGCGACAAGTCGCTGGTTATGGTCTCGCCGGATGTCGGCGGCGTGGTGCGAGCTCGAGCGATGGCTCGCAGATTGGATGCCGACCTCGCGATCATCGACAAACGCCGCGAACGGGCGGGTGTGTCCGAAGTAATGAACATTATCGGTGACGTTTCCGGGCGCCATTGCATCCTCGTCGACGATATTGTCGATTCCGGTGGCACCTTATGCAACGCCGCCGAAGCCCTGATGGAAGCTGGTGGGTTGTCGGTCGCCGCTTATATCAGTCATGGTGTGCTGTCCGGCGGCGCGGTTGCTAGAGTGATGGCATCGCCGCTGACCGAACTGGTTACCACTGACAGTATTCAGGCCACCGATGCGATGCGGGCCGCCCCCAATATGCGCCAGATCAGTATCGCGCCACTGCTTGGCGAGGCGATCCTCAGGATCGCCGAATCCCGGTCAGTCTCAAGCTTGTTCAGCTATTCAGGCGTCAGTGGCGACTGAGGCTCGGGCATGGAGGCGAATCATTAAATGTCGGGTCAAGAGGTGGCTCGGTGGGAATTGTGAATTTGCCTCTCATTCAATATGATAGAGGGCAATTCATGCTTTAGTCTTCATCGCCCTCCGATTCCAATTAAATCGATTGCGCCCCCGCGCAATTTTGGGCTGGCAATAAGGTGCTAAACCCATTAAAACCTGCCGCTTGCCATGGATGGACAGAATATTTCCGGCACCCCTGGAGGTCGGTCCTGCCCTGGTTTCAAGACGTTAGTCCTAGGAGAGAAAAATGGCCGATATTACGGTTCTGGCCGCGACGGCGCGCGAAATGGTCGGTAAGGGGTCCGCCCGCGCAATACGTCGCGAAGGTCGAGTCCCCGCAGTAATCTATGGTGACGGCAAGGCGCCGATCGCGATCAGCATCGAGCGTAAGAAACTTGTCCGGGACATGAGCACCGGCAACTTCTTGACCACGATCTACGATGTGAAGGTCGGGACCGAGAGCAACCGTGTCTTGCCACGCGATGTTCAACTGCATCCGGTCACCGATATTCCGGAGCATGTCGACTTCCTGCGCATCGGCGCCAACACGACCGTCGCGGTCGAGGTGACGGTGGAGTTCATCAACGAAGACGATTGCCCGGGCCTGCGCGCTGGTGGTGTACTCAACGTGGTGCGCTATTCGGTCGAAGTATTGTGTCGACCCGACTTAATTCCGAACAGCATCGTGGTCGACCTTGCTGGTACCGAGCTGGGCGATAGCCTGCACATCAGCGCCGTCAGTTTGCCCGATGGTGTGACCCCGACGATTACCGACCGTGACTTCACCATCGCCACGATCGCTGCGCCGACTGCCGTTGTCGACGAGCAGGCTGATGCTGAGGACGAGGATGCGACCGATGCTGGCAGTGAGGACGAGGAGACCGAGGATTAAGACCCTGCGGTCTACTTGCTTCGCTAAACTGGAATGACTGAGGCATTGGGGGCTTTGTGTGCGTCCGATGCGGCGGCGTGAGCGTTTTCGTCAATGGATTTCAGGTCGGAGATCGGTGAATGTTTCTTTTCGTCGGCCTTGGAAATCCTAGCCCCAAGCACGCTGGCCAACGGCATAACATAGGCTTCATGACGGTGGACGAGATCGCGCGCCGTCATGGCTTCGGTCCGTTTCGGGCGCGATTTCAGGGCTTGATCAGCGAAGGCACGATTGCCGGTCAACCTGTCCGTATATTGAAGCCGTTGACCTATATGAACGAGTCCGGTCGATCGGTGGGCGAGGCGTTGCGCTTCTTCAAGCTCCGGTCGGCGCATGTCTACACCTTTTACGACGATCTCGACCTGAAGCCGGGCAAGTGCCGGGTCAAGATCGGCGGCGGCGCTGGTGGCCATAATGGGTTGCGCAGTCTGGACGCCCATATTGGAAAAGAATATTGGCGGGTCCGCCTCGGCATCGGCCATCCCGGCCACAAGGATCGGGTATTGACCTATGTGCTGCAGGATTTCGCTAAGGCAGAGCGGACATCGTGGTTACCAAAGCTGTTTGACGCGGCGGCGGATGATGCCGGCCTGCTTGTCCAGGGTGAGGAGAATGCTTTTATGAGTAGGATGTCACACGCTGTTTTTCCGCCCGCGGCGAAACCGCCGAAACCTCCAAAAGTGGAGCAGAAAAATAGCGCCCAGCCATTGCCGGAAGTTTTCCCTTCCGGACCCATCTCAGCCAAGCAAGAGAACTAATCCATGGGCTTTAATTGCGGCATCGTCGGCCTGCCCAATGTTGGCAAGTCGACTCTATTTAACGCACTGACCTCGACGGCGGCGGCGGAAGCGGCAAACTATCCGTTCTGCACGATTGAGCCGAATACCGGGCGGGTCTCAGTGCCCGACCCCCGACTGGAGTCGATCGCGAGGCTTGCCAAATCGGCGAAGACCCTGCCGACGCATCTGGAATTTGTCGATATCGCCGGCTTGGTGCGCGGCGCCAGCAAGGGCGAGGGTTTGGGCAACAAATTTCTTGCCAATATTCGCGAGACCGATGCGATCGTCCATGTCCTGCGTTGTTTCGAGGACGGGAACATCACCCATGTCGACGGCTCGGTCGATCCGGTGCGTGACATCGAGACGGTCGAGATTGAACTGATGCTGGCTGACCTCGAAAGCCTGGAGCGGCGGGCTCTGGCGATGGAGAAAAAGGCGCGCGGCGGTGATAAGGAAGCTAAGGCGCAGCTTGACGTGATGAGCCGGATGCTGGAGGTGCTGCGTGCCGGGGAGCCGGTACGCTCGATTGCAGACTGGAGCAGTACCGAGGGATCGATTGCCCGTTCGCTCAACATGCTCTCTTCGAAGCCAGTGGTTTATGTCTGCAATGTTGAGGAAGATTGCGCCGCGACCGGCAATGCATTCAGCGACGCGGTAGTGGCCGTGGCGGCAGCTGGGGGGGCGGAATGTGTGGTGATCTCGGCGGCGATTGAGTCGGAGATCGCGCAACTGACATCCGCCGATGAAAAGCGAGAGTTTCTCGATACTTTGGGCTTGGAGGAAGCGGGGCTGGCCCGGGTTATTCGGGCGGGGTACCGGCTGCTGAAATTGCTGACTTTCTTTACTGCCGGGCCGAAAGAGACGCGCGCCTGGACCGTCCGCGACGGCTCCAAGGCGCCGAAGGCGGCGGGAGCGATACACACTGATTTCGAGCGTGGCTTCATCCGCGCCGAAACCATCGCCTTTGATGATTTCGTCAGTCTCGGCGGCGAACAAGGCGCCAAGGAGGCCGGCCGGATGCGCTCCGAAGGCTCGGACTATCTTGTTCAGGATGGCGATGTCTTGCTGTTTCGGTTCAACGTATAAGCGGCCGGCATTGTCAGTCCTTGCCCTGCGGGATAAAAACGATCTGTAGCCCAATAAACGGGCCAACGAAGTTTTTAGGGAGCGCGCGCCATGGGCGAGATACTGAACCTGACTGCATCTGACGGGCATAATTTTTCCGCATATCTAGCGCAGCCGAGCGGCACCCCTAAGGGCGGTGTCGTGGTGATCCAGGAAATTTTCGGGTTGAACTCCCATGTCCGCGGTGTCGCCGACGAGTATGCGGCCCAGGGCTATTTGGCCTGTGCGCCGGCTCTGTTTGATCGTCTGGAGGCGGGGATCGAGCTTGGATATGAGCCCGACGACATCACCGCTGGTATCGCCCACAAGACGAATTGCGGTGATGCCGATCCGTTGAAGGACATCGCCGCGGCGCGTGAGGTGGTGAAGTCGGCCGGCAAGGTCGGTGTGGTCGGATATTGCTGGGGCGGCGCGCTTACCTGGTTGGCAGCGTGTAAGGTCGATGGGTTCTCCGCGGCGTCCTCCTATTATGGCGGCGGCATTGGCGGCTTGGTTGATCTGAAGCCAAAATGTCCGGTGATCTTCCATTTTGGCGAGCAGGATCACGCGATCCCGTTGACTGAGGTCGATAAGGTCAAGGCGGCACTTCCGAACAGCACCGTCCATATCTACCCCGCTGGCCACGGCTTTAATTGCGAACAGCGTGGCAGCTTTCACCTGGAAAGCCGCAAGATCGCCCTGGAGCGGACTTTGGCACTGTTTGGCAAGGAAGTCGGCTAAATCCGCGGAGGGTTTCAGAGCGGGACCGGACCAGTTGAACGTCAGGTTTCGCTCATACCTTCGATTTCCGCCAATGCTTCGCGGGCGGCTTGGAAATCCGGTTTCAGGAGGGCGCTCTGCTCAAAGCAGAAGCGGGCCTTGTCGAATTTTTCGACCCGGCTGAACACGTCCCCCAGGCCATACCAGGATTCCGGGTTAAACGGATCGAGATAGATCGCCCTGTTGAGCGCTGCCACGGCTGCCTGCCACCATCCGGCCTCGGCGCAGACCTTGCCGAGCTGGCGCTGGTATTGCGCGCGCTCTGGCTCAAGTGCCACGCACTTCCCAGACATTTCTGCCGCTTCCTGATAACGGCCGTTCTGATAGGCGAGGACGCTTTTGACATGCAGCGAACGTGCATCGGCGGGCTTGCCGCGCGTGACCAGCTTGTAGAGGGCTTCGAGCCTGGCCGTGCCGAGGTTAACTACCCGGTTACGGCGAGGCTTCAGAATTGATGTATCCTGCTCACGAAGACAGCATATCAAGGCCGTTGATTCTAAGCCACCTGAAAGGCCAAGTGGCGTTCAGGCGCCACCCATTGCCTTGAAATCGGGAATCGCTTCGATCCGGGCGATCCACTTTTGGATCGACGGGTAGGTGGCTCAGGCTGAAACCGCCTTCCTCCGCCACGTGGGTATAGGTGAAGAGTGCGGCATCGGCGGCCGTGAAGCTGTCCGGCGACCAAAAGGTGCGGGCCCGCTGACAGATGGGTTTCCATCAACGTCAGCGCCGGCCTCTCCCGGCGCTTTCTTGGCATCAAGCTGTAGGGTGCTTCGTCCGTCAACTTTCGATGCTTTCGCAGGAAGGAGGAGATCGCGACGTTCGGCTCCTGGGTGTACTGCTCCCAGAATAACCACTCATCACCTGCGCCCGGGCGAAGGGATCGACCGGCCAATAGCCGGTGGCCTCGGCGAAATGGAACAGGATGGCGTTGGATTTTGACAGAACCCGCCCATCCTCGAAAACTAAGGCTGGAATTTTGCCGTTCGGGTTGATTGCCAGGAATTCCGGGGTGCGGGTTTCGCCCTTTGGGATATCCAGCGCGACGGCTTGAAGGTCCCGTCCGGTTAACCGCAGGATGAATCGGGCCTATAGCCATTGCCAGAAATCGAGTCGTCATAATAGCGTCAATATCCGCGGTCACTCCTCAAAGCCATTGAGCGCATCATCGCGTGATTCCCGGAGTGAACAAACGACGATGTCTTAATGAGAGGTTAGCCCGGCTTCATCGTGACCTGAGAACCCGGCCGGCGACCGCATCGAGTTTGGCGACCATTGTCGGGTCGTGGGCTTCGGGATGGGTGATTAACGCGAAGTCCAACGCCCGGTCGCCGCCTTGTTCGTCGATATCGGGGCGCTGCGCCAGTTTTGGTGCGACGGTGCGAACTAGGGCCCGGGCGTTGTCGGCATTGTCGGTCAGAACCTTGATCACCGCTTCGACTGTAACGCTGTCATGGTCGGGGTGCCAGCAGTCGAAATCGGTGACCATGGCGACAGTGGCATAGGGAAGCTCAGCTTCGCGGGCGAGCTTGGCTTCCGGCATGTTGGTCATGCCGATCACATCGCAGCCCCATGAGCGATACAGCATGCTCTCGGCGAAAGTTGAGAATTGCGGGCCCTCCATACAGATATAGGTCCCGTCCCGATGCACTGGCAGCTTGAGCTCTCTGGATGCCTCCTCAAGGGCATCCTGCAGGCGGGTGGCGATCGGATGCGACAGGCCGACATGGGCGACGCAACCGGTGCCGAAGAAGCTTTTTTCGCGCGTAAAAGTGCGGTCGATAAACTGGTCGACGAGCACAAAATGGCCGGGAACGTACTCTTCCTTTAGGGAGCCTACGGCGCTGAGGGAAATCAGGTCGGTCACCCCAGCCCGTTTCATCGCATCGATATTAGCCCGGTAATTGATCGAGCTTGGCGAGAACGGGTGGCCGCGCCCATGACGGGGTAGAAATACTAGGGGCTGACCGTCCAATTCGCCGAATAGAAACTGGTCCGACGGCGCGCCGAAAGGTGAGGCAATGGTTTCCCAACGGCGGTTCGTCAGACCGTCAATTTCATAGACACCGCTACCGCCAATGATCCCAAGCGTTGCTTGCCGCATGATGTGTTCCCCTTTCACATCCCTCCGAAGTTGGCGAAATCTGGTTTGCCGTTCCGCCCGGAGAAATCAATTCTGAATGACGAAGGGCCGCGTCGTGACGCGGCCCTCGATCTGATCAGTGTGTCGATCAGTTAGTGAACGTCAGCCCAAATCTTGCGCTTGCTAAGGTAAAGCAGGCCGGTCATGATCAGCAAAAACAGAATTGCCATGACCCCCATTTCCTTGCGGGCTTCCATGTTCGGTTCGGTTGTCCAGGCGAGGAACGCGGTGATGTCGCGGGCCTGCTGTGCTGCCGTTGCCTTTGTGCCATCGGCATATTCGACCCCGTCATCGAAAAGCGGTGGGGGCATGGCAACCTGGTGGCCCGGGAAGTACGTATTATAGTTCATCCCTTCGGCTACTGTCATGCCGCTGGGAGCGTCGTCGTAGCCGGTAAGCAACGCATATAGATAGTTGGCACCATCAGGCCGGGCATCCACCATTAACGAGAGGTCCGGCGGCAGTGCACCGCCATTACTGGCCCGCGCTGCGTTGTCGTTAGGAAACGGTGCAGGGATACGATCCGCTGGCAGGCCTGGGCGATTAAACATCTCACCCTCCTTGTTCGGACCGTCCTGGACTTCGTATCCCGCCGCGATGGCCTTGACCTCAAGCTCGTTGAAACCAAGATCGGCTAAATTGCGGAACGCGATGTAGTTCAGTGAGTGGCAGCCGGAGCAAACTTCCTTATAGACCTGGAAGCCACGTTGCAGTTCACCCCGATCGAACGTGCCGAAGACACCGGCGAACGACCAATCTTGAGACGGAAGCTCAATGCCATCGCCGGACGCTCTAACCGGTGAAGTCGTAAGCCCAACTGCGATGATTACCGCTGCCGCGGTGATAAGTCCACGCGCGCGCATCAGGAATTCTCCTTCTCTGCGGTCACGGGCCCAGCGCCTGACCCGAGGACCGGTTGGCTGATGCTTCGAGGCAAGGGTTTTGGCGTCTCGAAGATCGACAGGCCAGGCAACAGGATCAGGAAGTGAAAGAAATAATACAGAGTGCCAAGCCGTGACAGGATGACATAGACGCCTTCCGGCGGCTTGCCTCCGAGATAGGTCAGCATCACGCAATCCGCCAGCAGCAGCCAGAAGAAGATCTTGAACAGTGGCCGGAAGGTACCGCTGCGTATCGGTGAGCGGTCCAGCCAGGGCAGGATGAACAGCACGCCGATCGCGGCGAACATCGCCAGCACACCCATGAGCTTGTCTGGGATAGCCCGCAAAATTGCATAGAACGGCAGGAAATACCATTCGGGCACGATATGGGCCGGCGTGACCAGCGGGTTGGCGGGGATGTAGTTATCCGCGTGCCCCATGGCGTTTGGCAGGAAGAATACCACGGCGGCGAAGATCGTCAGGAACACCCCGAGCCCGAACATATCTTTGATCGTGTAGTACGGGTGGAACGGGATTGAATCCTGCTTGCCTCGTACATCAATCCCAAGCGGGTTGTTGGAGCCGAACCGGTGCAGGGCAACGATGTGCAACACCACCACGCCAACGATCACGAAAGGCAACAGAAAATGGAGCGAGAAGAACCGGTTCAAGGTAGGGTTATCAACCGAGAAACCACCCCAGAGCAGGGTGACGATCCAGTCACCGACGATAGGAATCACCGAGAACAGATTGGTAATCACCGTGGCGCCCCAGAAGCTCATTTGGCCCCAGGGAAGGACATAGCCCATGAAGGCGGTGGCCATCATCAGCAGCAGGATCACCACGCCGAGAATCCACAGCAACTCGCGCGGCGCCTTATAGGAGCCGTAATACATGCCGCGGAAGATGTGGATATAGACTACAATGAAGAAGAAACTGGCACCATTGGCATGGATGTAGCGGATAAGCCAACCGTAGTTGACGTCGCGCATGATGCGTTCCACCGACTGGAAGGCATAATCGACATGCGGTGTATAGTGCATCGCCAACACGATGCCGGTTACTATCAAGATCACCAGGACAATGCCGGCTAGCGAGCCAAAATTCCACCAATAGTTCAGGTTCTTCGGTGTTGGATATTCATGCATCTCGTGGTGCATGAAGGTGAATACCGGCAGGCGATGGTCAATCCACCTGACGACCGAATTGGAGAAGTTGGGGTCACTCATCGCTCAGCTCCTCATCCGATCCGGACCACTGTGTCCGAGATGTACTCGTGCGGTGGGACCTGAAGGTTGGCGGGGGCCGGGCCCTTACGGATCCGACCGGATGTGTCGTAGTGCGAGCCGTGGCAGGGGCAGAACCAGCCGCCCCAATCGCCGCGCGGATCAGTGGCTTTCTGCCCTAGCGGTACACATCCGAGATGGGTGCAGACGCCAACCAGGATCAGCATCGCCGGTTTGGTCGTACGGTCGCTGTCGGCCTGGGGATCGCGCAGTTCGTTGACGTCCACCGCCGCGGCTTCTTCGATCTCCTTGGCCGTGCGATGCCGCACGAAGACCGGTTTGCCGCGCCAGACTATAGTCACTGTCATGCCTTCCTCGACACCGGAAAGATCGAATTCAGTTGATGCTAGCGCCAGCGTATCAGCGGCGGGATTCATCTGGTGAATGAGTGGCCATGCGACACAAGCAGCGCCTACGGCTCCCATCGTGCCACTGGCGACATGAATAAAGTCACGCCGCGTCGCGCCGTCTTGAGTTTCAGCCATCGAGTCTAGCCTCTCCCCTTACCTCAGAACACACAGCAATGTGGTGCATGGAATCTCATCGATGCGCCCCGCCATCACTGCGACACGTGGTCGCGTTTGTCGTCACCCGATCTCTCTCGCGTGGCGATTAGTTCATATACTTCAAGGAGTCGATAAATGTAAAGAATCGCGATGCCGGGTGATATCCTTTTCGCTGCGTTCGCTAATCCGGAGCAATCATGCGCCTAGCGCTTTTTCAGCCCGATATTCCGCAGAATGCTGGGACTATTATGCGTTTAGCAGCGTGTTTTAGGATTCCTCTCGATGTGATTGAGCCTTGTGGGTTTATTTTTTCCGATACCAAATTGCGCCGGGCCGGCATGGATTATGCCGAGCGCGCGGTCGTTGATCGTCATACGTCCTGGGAGGTTTTTCAGGCGACGCGAGCGCCGGGCCGATTGTTGTTGGTGACCACCAAGGCCGCCGATTCAATCGCGGAATTTGAATTCCAGTCCGACGATATTCTGATGCTGGGCGCTGAATCCTCTGGCGTACCGGACACGGTTCATGAGGCCGTTGACGCCCGCGTACGGGTGCCGATGTGCGAAGGAATGCGCTCTCTCAACGTCGCTGTTTGCGCTGGGATTGTGCTTTGGGAGGCTATGCGGCAAACCGGGCGGCAATCGGGGTAGAAAACCGAGCTGAAAAGAGAATTATTGAGCGGCGACGAGCTGGATTCAGCCAGCTGCGGCCCCTCGGATGGCGCGAACGCGGCCCCAGCAATATGCTGGGGCCGCTGGCGATCTTCAGTGCTTATACCGCCTGCTTCAGCGCTTGTTCGAGATCGGCGATGATGTCGTCGATATGCTCGATGCCGACCGACAGCCGAACATAGCCATCGGAGACGCCCGTGGAAAGTTGATCTTCCGCCGATAGTTGGCTGTGCGTGGTGCTGGCAGGATGGATCGCCAGCGAGCGCGAGTCGCCGATATTCGCCACGTGATAAAACATTTGTAGCGAATCGATGAACTTCCGCCCGGCATCGCGTCCGGCCTTCAACTCGAAGCCAACCAGCCCGCCGAGCCCGCCGGAAAGATAAGTGTCCGAACGCCGCTTGGCCTCTCCGGTCTGTCTGCTCGGGTGAATGACCGTGGCGACCGCCGGGTGATTGCCAAGGAAATCAGCAACCGCCTGGGCATTGCGGCAATGCTCGCGCATACGAAGCGGTAGGGTTTCCAGTCCCTGGATTACCTGGAAAGCGTTGAATGGCGAGAATGCCGAACCCAGATCACGCAACAATGTGGTGCGCGCCTTGATAATATAGGCGACCGGTCCAATTGGCTTTACCGCCTCGACCCAAACCGCACCGTGATAGGACGGGTCGGGGCTATTAAGCGCTGGTTGACGTTCCGGGAAATCCTCCCAGGGGAAGGCCCCGCTATCGACGATCAATCCGCCGATCGAGGTCCCATGTCCGCCGATATACTTGGTGGTCGAATAGACGATCACGGCGGCGCCATGGTCGAACGGCCGGCACAACAGGGGCGCGGCAGTATTGTCCATGATCAACGGAATGCCAAACTCTCGGCCGATCGCGGCAACCTCGGCGATTGGAAAGACCTGGAGTTTTGGGTTCGGCAAGGTCTCGGCGTAGTAGGCTCGCGTCTTGTTGTCGGTGGCTCGGCGAAACGCTTCGGGGTCGGCGGGGTCGACGAAACGAACCTCGATGCCCTGATCCCTCAGGGTGTTGGCGAAAAGATTCCAGGTCCCACCATAGAGGTCAGTGGAACTTACAATATTGTCGCCGACCCGTGCCAGATTTTGCACCGCCATCGCCGAGGCGGCCTGCCCGGAGCCGACCGCGAGCGCCGCCGCACCGCCCTCAAGCGCGGTGACCCGCTGCTCCAGCACGTCGTTGGTCGGGTTCATGATCCGGCTATAAATGTTGCCCAATTCCTTCAACGCGAACAGGTTCGAAGCGTGTTCGGTGCTTTGAAACTGATAGGCCGTGGTCTGGTAGATTGGCACGGCGACGGCCCCGGTGGCGGGATCGGCGCGGTAGCCGGCATGCAGGACCAGGGTCTCTGGGTTTTTGGAGTTTGGAGTCATCTTGGCGTGTTCCTCTAGACGACGCCGAGCATAAAACGCTCGGCGCGATAAGGTTCATGCCGCCTTAGCAGAGGAGGGTGCGACGTTACGGAGGATAAAAATTCCATCGTTGTTACGCCAGCGAGATTACCCTCCGCGCTTTAGCTGCATTTGTTACGCGCCCGCAAGCTGTTGCTCAAATCGGCGCTGTTTACCTAAGAAACGTAAATAGAGGACCGTTGTCAAGTTCCTCTCGACTTCTTCAAATCAGCCGCCGCCGGCGTTCACGGAAGACCACACTTTTTTCGGCGACGACACGGCGGCCGACGCGCGATGAGCTTAACCCGGGCTCGGGTCAATTGACGGACTACCCTCGACAGGGGTAACGGTTCTCGTGAATTGCGCGACTATTAGGTCGATATTGATGAGACAATCAGCCGTATTCGAATTCTAAAGGTTGAAAATTTGTGGGGCTGGATTAGCCGTCTCGGTCCTGGCATGGTGCGGCCATGTCGCGCTTTAAACTCACCATTGAATTCGATGGCACTGACTATGTTGGCTGGCAACGTCAAGCCAATGGCCCATCGATCCAGGAAGCGCTCGAGGATGCGGTCTTCGAGCTTTCTGGCGAACGGGCCGAAGTCGCTGGCGCCGGGCGAACCGATGCCGGGGTGCATGCCCAGGCGATGGCGGCGCATGTCGATCTACAATCCAACCGATTCGACGCCGACACCGTGCGTAAGGCCTTGAATTTTCACCTCAGGGAACAACCCATCTCGGTGTTGAGTGCAGCGGCGGCCGACCCGGAATTTCATGCCCGGTTTTCGGCGACCCAGCGGCGCTACCTCTACCGGATATTGAACCGGTCATCGCCGCCGGCGCTGGAGGTTGGTCGGGTCTGGTTCGTGCCGCGCCCGCTTGATGCCGCTGCGATGGCGGCGGCGGCGGCGGCGTTGCTCGGTCGTCATGACTTCACCAGCTTTCGCAGCGCTCATTGCCAGGCCGCCTCAGCGGAAAAAACCTTGGACCGGCTGGATGTGAGCCGTGCTGGTGATGAGATTCATGTCATCGCCGAGGCGCGTTCGTTTCTGCACCATCAGGTTCGCAATTTTGTTGGAACGCTGGCTCTGGTGGGTGAGGGGAAGTGGGCGCGGCGAGATGTAGAGCGGGCGCTGGCGGCCCGGGACCGAACCGCTGCCGGACCCACCGCGCCAGCCGCTGGCCTCTATCTGGTCGGTGTCGTTTATTAGATGTGGCAGGCCGTCCTCCGACAGGCTGCTATAGCGTGCTGGGCTGTTGAGCGAAGGTTTTCAACATCGTGATCACGACGACACTGAACACGAAATCGAGTACTACGATGCCTGCAGCCATGGCGGAGCCGATCAAGAGCTGGCGGCGGGCGATCTCGGCGAGCAACAATACAACGCTTGCATAGGCGCCGATGTTGAGGCCGATCTCCATATCGGGCGAGACCAGCCCGGCCATTCCCGCCAAGGCAATCACGCCGAAAAGATACCCGATCGGCACCGAGGCCCAATTATATGGGACCACGTAGTCGATCATTCTTTCGCCGCGGCCCAGGACCTTAGTTATAGGAAGCATCAACGCCGGGTAAGCCAACCAGGCGATCACGTAGATCAACAGATCGGTGATGCCATCATCGACGCCATACTCCCCCGGTGAGACGGTCATCTGGGCGCGCACCGTTATCAGCATATGCGCCGGCAGAACCAGCACGGCGGCGAAAAGTGAGCGCCAGAACCCATCGACGGAACAATTGAACATCGCCGGGGCGTCCGGATGGCGGCGGGCCAGCAGATAGACGCCGTATAGGGCTTTCAGGGTTTCGGTGAGTGTTGACAGCACGGCTTTAGCCGTGCGGGCGGGCGAAGAATTTGTTCAGCAAGGTATGATAGACGTCGGCCAACGCGCGAACGTCATCCACGGCCACATGTTCGTCGACCTTATGCATGGTCTTACCAACGCCGCCAAATTCGACGACCGGGCAATATTGCCGAATGAACCGGGCATCGGACGTACCGCCGGTGGTGCTGAGATCCGGTGTAACCCCCAAAATCTCCTGGATCGAGGCGACCAGATCATCGGTCAGCGGCCCAGGTTCGGTCAGGAAGGCGTTCGAGGAGCAGGCGGTTTTCAACACGTACTCGCCGCCGACGTCGTCGAAAATTCCACGCAACCAGGCCTCGATAGTCTCGGCGGTCTGGGTGTCATTGAACCGAATGTTGAAGCCCGCCGTGGCGCGGGACGGGATGACGTTGGTGGTCGGGTTGCCGGTATCGATGGTGGAAATCGCCACCGTCGTTGACGGAAAATGGGCACTGCCCTGGTCGAGCTGTTCTTCGGCGAGCGGCCGAAGCATTTTCACAAGTCGCGAGAGCGGATTGTCGGCGAGCTGCGGATAGGCGGTGTGGCCCTGGGTGCCGTGCACGGTTAACCAACCGGTGAAGCTGCCGCGCCGCCCGATCTTGGCCATACCGCCCAGGTGTTCCGGATTGGTTGGTTCACCGACGATACAGGCATCGATGGCCTCATCATTTTGGACCATCCAGTCGAGGACCTTGGTGGTGCCGTTGATCGCCGGCCCTTCCTCATCGCCGGTGATCAGCAGGCTGATCGACCCCGGAATCTCCCCAGCATGCTCGGCGGCGAAGCGCTGGGTCGCGGCGATAAACGAGGCAATGGACGATTTCATGTCCGAGGCGCCACGACCGAACAGGTTGCCGTCGTGAATTTCCGCCGCGAAGGGATCCACCGACCAGGCTTCGGCATCGCCGACGGGGACCACGTCGGTATGACCGGCGAAACAGAAATTCGGCGCCGCCGTGCCAAGCCGGGCATAGAGATTGTCGACATCCGGCGTGTTGTCATCGGAAAATGGCAGGCGATGGCAGGCGAAGCCGAGCTCCTCCAGCACTATCTGCAGTTCACCCAGCGCGCCGCCCTCGCTTGGCGTCACGCTCGGGCAGCGGATAAGTCGCCGGCTGAGGTCAACCGGATCGATGGCGCCCGTATTTGACATGATGGATCAGTCGCGCAACAGCTCGTTGATCGAGGTCTTCGAGCGGGTTTGCTCGTCCACCTGCTTGACGATCACCGCGCAATACAGCGACGGTCCCGGGCTGCCATCCGGCAACGCCTTGCCTGGCAACGCGCCGGGAACGACGACGGAATAGGCCGGAACCCGGCCCATCGAAATCGCGCCGGTGTCACGGTTTACGATCTTAGTGGAGGCCCCGATGTAGACGCCCATGCTGAGCACCGAACCGGTCTCGACAATCACCCCTTCGGCGACCTCGGAGCGGGCGCCGATGAAGCAGTTATCCTCGATAATCACCGGATTGGCCTGCATCGGCTCAAGCACGCCGGCGATCCCGGCGCCACCGGAGATATGACAGTTCTTGCCGACCTGGGCGCAGGATCCGATGGTGGCCCAGGTGTCGACCATGGTGCCGCTATCCACATAGGCGCCGAGATTGACGAAGCTCGGCATCAGCACCACACCCGACGCGACATAGGCTGATCGGCGCACGATACAGTTTGGCACCGCGCGCAGGCCCGCCTCGCGGAACCGGTTTTCACCCCAGCCTGCGAACTTGGAAGGCACCTTGTCCCACCAATGCGAGTCACCCCGGGTTGGATCGGTTGGGCCGCCGGGGATCGTTTCCATCTCATTCAGGCGGAACGACAGCAAAACGGCCTTCTTCAGCCATTGGTTCACCTGCCATTGATGGCCGCCCAGCGGCGTCGCGACACGGCTGGCGCCGGAATCCATCGCCTCCAGCGCGGCTTCGACGGCGTCGCGTGCCTCGCCCTTAGTTGAGGGATTGATTGAGTCCCGATCGTCCCAGGCCTTTTCGATCACCGCTTCGAGTTGAGAATCGCTCATGGCCCCTACTTCCCGTGTCTTGATTGCGAATGGATGTTCAAAATGAGCGCGGTGCGCGAGGCTGTCAACACGCGACACCTGCTCCGGTGATCTGTTCAAGCCAAGTGGTTAGATCGGTGATTTCGTGATGAACATGCCCATCTCCGGCGCCGTCGCTGGACCATTCCATGTCGTGGCGCAACCAGACGGTCGTCATGCCCATTTCGGCGGCGGGTTTTAGGTTTTTTGCCATGTCCTCGATCATCACGGCGCTGGTCGGGTCAAGCCCGAACCGCGCGATCATGTCCCGGTAGGGTTGCGGGTCGGGCTTCGGGATGAAGTTGCCGGCGACGATGTCGAAGGTGCCTTCGAACAACCCGTCGATGCCGAGCTGGCGGGTGATTCGATCGGCATGCGGGACCGAGCCATTGGTGAAGATCACCCGGCGGCCCGGCAACCGGTCGATCAGGGTCGCCAGTCGAGGATCCGGGGCCATGTCGCTAACGTCGATATCGTGGACATCGTGCAAAAACCGTTCCGGGTTCGTGTCGTGCTCGACCATCAGGCCGCGCATGGTGGTGCCGTATTCAAGAAACAGTTTTTTCTGCAACGCCCGGGCTTCCTCTTCCGCCAGGGTAAATTCGGCCTGAATGAACGCGGTCATGCGCCGCGAGACCCGGGCGAACAGATTGGAGGCCGCCGGATACAGCGTGTTGTCTAGATCGAAGATCCAGCAGGAGACCGCATCTGGATCGATGGCCGGACGGGACTGGGGTGTGGGATGAGGCGAAGATATGTTGATCATGGCGCCACCCTGGAATGAACCGATGATGAAGGCAAGATCGCAGACGATTCGCCGGCGGTTATTCTCATGCTGGATTGTGCTGCAAATCGGATGGGGATGAGATGGCCGGCGACGCGGCGGACGCAGGCGACATCGAGGCGATAAAGGGGACGCCGCCCAGCGCGATGCTGTTGCATCGCCATCCCGGCCCGATACTGCTGATTGACCGGGATAAGAATGTGGTCGCGGCGAATGTCGGGGGCCGGGATATTACCCATGGATTGATCACCGCGACGGCGCCTCCGGTCGCCGGGCTGGCCTGGAAGGTTGACTTCGATATGGCCTTTACGTTGCAACTGCAATTGCGGCTCAGGAATCTGCCTCCGGCCGGCCCCATCCGCCCGGACGCCGAGGGGGTGTTTCCGATGACCGAGTATGACGTGATCTGGCGAATCGACTTGGTGGAGGACGTCGATTAGCAGCTTTTGCGATTTTGGTCTAACCGGCGTGGATGATGGTGCCGTGACCTTGCGAGGTGAATAGCTCCAACAGCACCGCATGGGGTATGCGCCCATCGAGAATCACGGCGGCACCGGCCCCGGCTTCGACCGACTCGATGCAGGTCTCGACCTTGGGGATCATGCCGCCGGTGATCGTCCCACTCTTAATTAGGGCACGGGCGTTTGCGACGGTTAATTCAGGGATCAAGGCGCCGGTGCTATCCAGCACGCCCTCGACATCGGTCAGCATCAGCATCCGTCGGGCATCGGAGGCGCCGGCGATGGCGCCGGCGGCTGTGTCGGCGTTGATGTTATAGGTCTCACCGTCGGCGCCGAGGCCGACCGGCGCGATCACCGGGATGAAGCCGCCAGCGGTGAGCGTATTGAGCAACGTCACGTCGATCTCCGAGGGATCCCCGACGAAGCCAAGATCGACGATCTTTTCGATATTGCTATCCGGGTCGATCTTGGTTCTGGTCAGTTTGGTGACCCGGATTAGATTAGCGTCCTTGCCGGAAATTCCGACAGCACGGCCGCCGGCCTCGTTTATCGCGGCGACGATCGATTTGTTGATCGATCCGGCCAGCACCATCTCGACGACCTCGACCGTGGCGCGGTCAGTCACCCGCAATCCGTCGATAAATTCGCTCTTGATCGCCATGCGCTTGAGCATGTCGCCGATCTGCGGACCGCCGCCATGGACCACCAGCGGGTTCGTTCCGACCTGCTTTAGCAGGACCATGTCGGCGGCGAAGGTTTTGAACAGGGCGGGGTCGCCCATGGCGTGGCCACCGAACTTTACCACCACGGTGCGGCCGCTATAGCGGCGCATAAATGGCAGTGCGTCGGTGAGAATACCGGCTTTATCAAGCCAGGCAGCCCGGGCTTCGGCGTCTGATGGGCTCATCGGCTGTGCTCCTGCTGTGCGGGTGTGGCGTCCGTGGCGCCTTTCCTGGCTTTCCCTGCCGCCGCTTGATCGGCGCGAGGCGCTGCGTGCTAACTCATCATTGCGCCAATTGCGCTAGCCCAGCGCGCAGTTCGGTGATGCCGACCTGCTTTTCCGAACTGGTGAGGGCGAGGACCGGAAAGGCCGCCGGACGTTGAGCCAATTCCTTGGCCACCGCTTTTTCCAGGCTTTCGATCTCGCCCCTCTTCAGTTTGTCGATTTTGGTTAGTACCACCTGATAGACTACGGCGGATTCATCCAACATCTCCATCATCTCCCGATCGAGATTCTTGATCCCATGCCGCGAATCGATGAGCAGGCAGGCGCGGCGCAGGGTCGTGCGACCGCGCAGGAAAGCCTTCAAGGTTTGGGTCCAGGCTAGCACCGTGGTCTTCGAGACCTTGGCATAGCCATATCCTGGCAGGTCGACCAAGGTCAGTCGTTGACCAAGATCAAAGAAGTTCAGTTGTTGGGTGCGCCCGGGGGTGTTCGAGATCCGGGCTAGTGTCTTGCGGCCGGTCAGGGCGTTGACCAAGCTGGATTTCCCGACATTCGACCGGCCGGCGAAAGCGATCTCCGGCAATGCCACGTCGGGCAATTGATCCAGGGTCGCGGCGCCCATGACAAAGGTGCATTCGCGCGCGAACAGGAGCCTGCCACGCTCCAATTCCGGTTCGGAATAGATTGGCTCGTCGGCCTCGACGGTTATCGTGGCATCATCCATGCGGCACCGGCTATTTCACGCCCATGCGGAACATAATCAGCTTCTGTTGGGCAATCGACAGCAGATTGTTCCAGGTCCAGTAAATCACCAGCCCGGCCGGGAAGGTTCCCAGCAAAAAGGTAAAGAACAGCGGTAGGAACATGAAGATCTTGGCCTGCACCGGGTCTGTCGGTTGCGGGTTCAGACGTTGTTGCAGAAACATCGTCAGCCCCATGAGCACCGGCCAGGCACCGATCAACAGGAAATCTGGCGGGTCAAAGGGTATTATGCCGAAGGCGTTGAAGATCGACGTCGGATCAGCGACCGACAGATCCGTGATCCAACCGAAGAATGGCGCGTGCCGCATCTCGATGGTAACGAACAACACCTTATAGAGCGCAAAGAATACCGGAATTTGGACGACGATTGGTAAACAGCCCGCCGCTGGATTGACCTTCTCTAGCTTATAGAGCGCCATCATCTCCTGGTTCAGTCGCACTTTGTCGTCACCAAATTGCTCGCGGAGCGTTTGCAGCTTCGGCGTCAACGAGCGCAGCTTGGCCATCGACTTGTAGGACTTGTTGGCGAGTGGGAAGAACGCCGCCTTAACGCAGACGGTAAAGCCGAGGATCGCCAATCCAAAATTTCCGAACCACTCATGGAGATAGGAAATGGCGTAGAAGAACGGTTTGGTTAGGAAATAGAACCACCCGAAATCGACCGCCAGATCGAAATTGGCGATTCCTAGTTCCTCGCTATAAGCGTCGAGCCGTTTCACTTCCTTGGCGCCGACGAACAAACGGTTGGTGGCTTCCACGGTCTTGCCGGGTCCAATCTGAATTTCGGAACCGAGATAGTCGACCTGATAGCGGTCGTCTTTTTCTTTAATTGAGTGAAAGAAACGGTAGGTCGCCACCGTTTTCTGGTCCGGTATTAATGCCGTGAGCCAATATTTATCGGCAATCCCGATCCAGCCACCGACCGAGCGTTGCTCTACATTCCCACCGTCTTGCAGGTCGTCATAATCGACTTCCCGAAGCGTGCCGTCGAAGACCCCGAGTGGGCCCTCGTGCAGGATATAAAATCCAAGCGTCTCCGGCGTGCCGGAGCGCGAGATCAGGCCATAGGGGAAAAGCGTGACGCCGACCTTACCGGTATTGCGCACCCGTTGGGTCGTGGTGACCATGAAGCCGTCATCAAGCGCAAAAACCCGTTCGAAGACGAGTCCTTCGCCATTGTCCCAGGACAAGGTCACCGGCTTGGCTGGCGTCAATCGGCCCCGGTCTGCGGTCCAGATAGTGTCCGGCGTCGGTAACTTCACCTTGCTGTCACCACCAACCCAACCGAATTCGGCGTAGTAGGATTTAGGTGCGCCAATCGGGCTCAACAGGCGGATTTGATCGGAACTTGGGTCCACTTTTTCGCGATAACCCCTGAGGGTGACGTCATCGATGCGACCGCCCTTCAGGGTAATCGAGCCACGGAGCGCCGGGGTATCGATGGTGATTCGCGGAGTCGCCTTCAACACCTTGGCCCGTTGAGCCTCGGTAACCGCCGCTGCCGCAGCCGCGATGGCTGCTGGCGCGCGGTTGCCGCCAGGAGCTGCTACCGGCGCCTCGGCATTGCCGGACGGCGCGCTTGACGTGGAACTGCCGGGCGTTGCGAGGCTTGGCAACGGTTGGCTGGCGGCGAGTTCAGCTTCGCGCTCGCGTTCCTTTTCAGCCTTGGGAAATTCGTACAGGAACTGGAAGCTAAGCAGGATCACCAAGGACAACGCGATGGCGATGATCATGTTTTTTTGGTCGCTCATGTCTCGGATCGCCTGATGTTTGGTGAATTTTCTTTGTCGGTCGCCGGGACAAGATCGAGCCCTGAACCGCCCCAAGGATGACAGCGACCTATACGCTTCAGCGCCATCAGGCCACCTCGGAATGGACCGTGCGTATCAACCGCTTCCAATGCATAGGCCGAACAGGTCGGATGGTAACGGCAGGCATGTCCAACGAAAGCCGATAGCGTGAGCCGGTAGGCCCAAATGGGCGCTTTCACGACCCAGATCATTGTCCATTTGATCGTTGCTGGCATGGATACCCGGGCCGGGGCAGGCGTTGGCGCGCACAACGGGATCATCGCGCCACGCCCAAGGAAGTGTTCTCTATCCGGTCGCCCTGTCGCCGCTTGTCGCGTGACCGGTGTTCATGGGGACGGTTCACTCGGTCGAGCGCCTGGCGCAGATCATCAAGGAGATCATCGTAAGAGCGAGCCACGGTGGCCGCACGGGCGATCAATACATAGTCTATTGCTTCGCCAGCGCGTTCGTTAAGCACGTCCTGAACCACTGCTTTCAAACGCCTGCGCGCCCGGTTGCGGGCCACGGCGTTACCAACTTTCTTGCTTGCGGTATAGCCTATCCGCGGTCTCGGCCCGAGCGGCGGCAAGTCAAGAGAAGAGGCTTGCAGGACCAGTCCGGGCGTCACTGCCTTGCGCCGCCCTCGGGCGACCCGCAAATAGTCCGGGCGTCTGGTTAAGCGCCCTAAGAGCGCCGTTGCGATGCTTCGCATGGGTATTCCGTCGTGCGACGGCTAAACGCCGCGTGATTAGGCGCTCAGCTTGGCACGACCCTTGGCGCGTCGCGCCCTGAGGACCCGGCGACCTCCCACTGTTGCCATTCGGGAGCGGAAGCCGTGCCGGCGCTTACGCACCAAGACGCTAGGTTGATAGGTCCGTTTCACGGTAGGTACTCCGTCGACAGAGTTCTTTTTCGCCGCAGCGAGTGCGGAGGCGTGTATATCGATTTGGTTCGGGCAAGTCAACGTCGCGTGGCGCCTTCTTTTGTAGAAGCCTCACGTCAAGGTGACTGGCGTGGGTTGCTGGAGTTTGGAACAGTCCGGTAAGGCCGAACAAAGGGTGCTTGATGGTTGAACGGTTGGAGGTAGACCTCTGCGTCATCGGGGGCGGGGCCGGCGGTTTGTCGGTTGCCGCGGGCGCGTCGCAAATGGGCGCGAGTGTGGTGTTGTTTGAAGCCGGCGAGATGGGGGGCGACTGCCTCAATCACGGCTGCGTGCCCTCAAAGGCGTTGTTGGCCGCTGGCAAGGCGAGGGCACGCCAACAGGGTGATGCGCGGTTCGGCATCACCTCTGAACCCGGGGTCGTGGATTTCGCGGCGGTGAAAGCGCATGTCTTGGGTGTGATCGATGCGATCGCCCCGATGGATTCCGTTGAGCGCTTTGAAGGCCTGGGCGTGCGAGTGGTCCGAGCGCAGGCCCAGTTTGTCGGCCCCAGGACCGTTGAGGGTGGTGATCTCAGGGTGACCGCGCGACGTATCGTTGTCGCCACCGGCTCGACACCGATGGTGCCGCCGGTTCCCGGCTTGCCCGACGGGCCCTATCTCACCAACGAAACCGTCTTTGGCATGGATTCGCTGCCGGAACACCTGATCGTTATGGGCGGCGGGCCGATCGGGATCGAACTTGCCCAGGCCTTTAGCAATCTAGGATCTCGCGTGACCGTCGTCGAGATGGCGCGGATCATGGCCAAGGACGATTTGGAACTGGTCGACATTGTACGGTGTCACTTGCTGGAGCAGGGGCTGGAGGTGCTTGAGGGGGCTGCGATCCGCCAGGTCGCCTATCCCGAAGGCGGCGGTGTGCGGGTGACCTTGGGCATGCCAGGAGAGGATGCGCCGCGCGAGATCATGGGTAGCCATCTTTTAGTGGCCGCCGGTCGCCGGGCGACGGTCGAGAGGTTGAACCTGGAGGCGGCCGGGATTGAGTGGGCCCGCGCCGGCATCGCTGTCGATCAGGGACTTCGCACCAGCAACCGCCGGGTTTATGCGATCGGCGATGTCGCCGGCCCCTATCAGTTCACTCATATCGCTGGGTATCACGCTGGTCTGGTCATTCGCAGCGCCTTGTTCTGGTTGCCGACCAAGGTTGATTACCGCGCCGTTCCGTGGGTGACCTATAGTGATCCGGAACTGGCCTCGGTCGGCCTTAGCGAAGCCGAGGCGCGCGAGACGCATGGCGAAATCCAGGTGTTACGCTGGCCCTTTGCCGAGAACGACCGGGCGCAGGCGGAGCGCGATACCCGGGGTATGGTGAAAGTAATCATCACGCCGAAGGGCCGTATCCTGGGTGCGACGATCGTCGGGGATCATGCTGGCGAGGTGATTCAGATCTGGTGTCTGGCGATCCAACAGAAACTGAAGATCAGCGCCATGGCCAGTGTTGTCCTACCCTATCCTACCTTGGGCGAAGCGAACAAGCGGGCTGCCGGTGGTTACTACACGCCGAAACTGTTCAGCGAGCGGATCCGAAAAATCGTCCGGTTTCTCGCCCGCTTCGGGTAGACTGCGGTCGCTTGACCCGTGCCAATGTTGACCATCGCGACTCTCTTGCGAAGTTTGCTCTTCCGAGTGCTGATTTTGACGCCCCTCTTCGTGATGTTATCGGAAGTATTGATCTATACGCCGTCGATCGCCCGGTTTCGACTGACCTACCTTGAAGAGCGATTGGCCGCGGCGGGTCTGGCGGCGCTGGCTCTTCAAGGCCGGCCGGATGCATGGTGGCCGACGAGTTGGCGGGAAAGCTGCTGAACCATGCCGGCGTCCATAGCACCGTGGCGCACCCGCAGTACGCTGAAATTGATCGCGCGGCCCTCGAACCGCAAAGTGGACGCGGAATTCGACCTTTGTGACCATAAGGCGGCGGAATTGATTTACGACACGGTCATGTTGTTAGCGCAATCCGAGAATCGGATCATCAAGGCGATCGGACAATTACCCAAGGACGCCAGAGTGTTGTTGGCGATCGAGCCGGACGAGGCGCCAATGCGCTCCGCCATGTATAGCTACTCCTGGCGGATCCTGGAACTGACGGCGGTGATCGCGCTGATCACGGCGGAATTAGTGTTTCTCTCGCTTCGCTGGCTGATGATCTTGCCGATGCAGACGATCACCGCCAGTCTGGTGTCGTTTCGGCGCAATCCCGAGAATTATACCAGCGATATCCAAGACGCCGGGCGGAGCGGCGAGATTGGAATCGCGATGAACGAGTTGGCGTTGGTGAAGGCGCGGCTGCGCACGCCCGGCCCCAGCGCACCCGCCCGGCCCCGCTGGGGCCGGCCGTTAACAAGATCAACGATAACCTGCCCAACATGCTGGCCACGGCGACCCTGATCTCGGACCGGTTGGCTGAAAGCGAGGATGAAAATGTTCGCCGCATTACGTTGCCACTGATCCGGGCCATAGACCGGGCGGCCCGGCTCTGCTCGCAAACTATCAGTTTAACCCAGGATACCCAGGCCCTCGAAATTCGAGACACATCATTGGCGGAGCTGTTGAACGACGTCGAGATGGAGATCCAGGTTGGCCAACTCGAGCCCTTCTCTACCGACTGTCAGGGGTTGGTGATGACTAACGTGCGGGCCGATCGAGATCAGCTGTTTCGGGTCTTCGCTAACCTGGCGAATAATGCCGCCGCAGCCGGGGCGACCACCCTGACCGTCCGTCGCGAGCCGGGAAATAACCGCTTTAGGTTGTCCGTCAGCGATGATGAGCCGGGGATCTCTGAGAGGCTGCGAGACCAACTATTTAAGCCATTCCATGTTTCGACCAAGAAAGACGGTGTCGGTCTGGGCCTGGCCATTGCACAAGCCCATGGCGGTAGCCTAAGTCTCGCCGAATTCCACCTCGATCTGCCCGACCTCTGGTTATCGGATTTTTTAGCGTATTAATTTGGTTCTTGTCCGTTGCAAAACCTATCTCTTGCTTCCGATGATGGGTTCAACCGGTCGCGGTTCCAAGTCCCAGGGAAAATAGATCCAGGTGTCTTGGCTGACCTCGGTGACAAAGGTGTCGACCAAGGGACGCCCGGCCGGTTTGGCGTAAACCGTGGCAAAATGGGCTTTGGGAAGCAGGGCACGCACTGTCTTGGCGGTCTCTCCCGTGTCAACTAGATCGTCGACGATCAACCAACCCACGCCATCTGTGGTCATCGACGGCGGCTTGATGATCTGCACCTCACCGCGTTCACGCTCTTCAATTTTTTCGACGGCATTGTCCTGGTAGCTGACGGCGCTGATCGTGTCGATGACCCGGATTTCCAGTTCTCGGGCGACGATCGCGGCTGGTACCAGGCCGCCACGAGTAATGGCGATAACGCCGTCGAAGGCCGGCATCTCGGACAGCCGCCAGGCGAGCGCTTTGGCGGTGCGATGCAATTCCTCCCAGCTTACTGGAAAGGCCTTGGAATAGCCTACATCCGCAATGTCATTCACGCCGGGCCCCCGGGTTCAGGTGTTGGGAGGATCACTTAATCTGGAACGATGGAGGATAGCAATCTCGAGAGCAGCAGGGCAGCCATTCGAATGGCCTGCATCAGCTGACTAGGCAGACTGGTCAGCCAAGGGAATTATGGAAATGCCGCCGATCCTCAAAATCTTGCTGTCTTGCTTTTCCATGAGATAAACTACTATGGATGCGTTACCGTCGGGGCCAATCATGAATACCTTTTGCGCTAATCGTCCCCCGATTTCTTCCGGGTCCCTGAACGTCTTGGTGCGCAGGCGGTGGACGATGGCATAACCTCCCAGCACCATGCGCAGAACATGTCGGGGGCCTGAATTGCTCCTGGAGACAAGGCGTCGCATAGCTAAATGCCTCGGCCCAGTTATCCCTATGAAACGCATCAAGTTGTTTTTGAATGACGCCGCGGATGTGCGCCGTTTTCTCGGTGTCGAGCGAGGCCGCTACCAATATAGGAGCCGGCAAACCGATCAGCAAAAGCAGGAAGAACCCGCTGAAAATATGAAGGATATGCGGCCGACCCGGTCTCCTCAGGTCAATCCGCCTAAGGTTTGCCCGGTGTGTCTCGCTACACGGGAGCCACCAGCGATGATCCGAGCCGGATCAGCGCAGCCGTCAAGGATCAGCGAACGTAGAGGCGGACCTCGTTACCACCGGTTGTCTCGGTCGTCGCCGATAAGGCAACCCGACTTGGCGGCAGTCCCATGTCGACCAGCGCGCGCAGCACCGACTGAGCGTTGCGCCGGGCACTATTGGCGTTCAGCGTCGATCGGGCCGTCCCGCCACGCAGTTGACTAACCGAGACCAAGTCAAAGGCCGCGTCCGGCTGACGCTGCAGGGCGCGGTTCACGGCGCTGTAAAGCGCTTGCTGGTAATTCACGTCCGGTCGATCGAAGCGGATTACCACCAGCGGCCGACGAGCGTCGGAGCGGACACTGCCACGCGGCGCGGCGGCGGTTGGTGTCGCATTGGCCCGCGTATAGGCAGTGGTCGCCAGGCTGGGACCGAAGAACTCACCATTCTTAATCGCCAAGGCCAGCGTGTTCAGGTCATTACGCTCGGTCGAGACATAGTTGGACTGGCGGCGGATATCGTCGCTCAGCTCCGTGAGCAGCCGGTCAATCAAAACGACCGACCGATTCACGTCGTCCTCAAGTACCTCAAGCTGGCGATGATCCTCGTCGATCGCCCCTGACAGCCCAAAGGCCGCGCGGGTGGCTTCCAGCAGATAGCTCGACATCGCGGCATCGGCGGCAACCCGATTGGACAGAGCATTCATCCGCCCAATGTCGGTATTGATTTTCTCTAGCTCGATTTGGGAGTCATTCCACCCGCGGACCAACTGTGGATTGCCCGGCGTGGTGCCAAGTTGCAGACGCGAGCGGATAACGGCAACCCGCGTGTGATAGCCCTGGGCATTGACCATTGTCTGTTGTCGGACAGCCTGCAGGTCAGAATTTTCCCGGTTGACCGAGGTTTGCAGCCGGCTCAGGTCATCGCGAAGTTGCGCGACCTTATTACCAACGAACGTCCCCGTAGGTTGTCCGGCGCGCGGTGGCTGGATCTCGAAATTTGTAGTTCCAAGCCTTGGCGGCACCTGCCCAACCGCCGGGTTGACCAGCGGTTGCCCGGCGGTTTCGCCTGAGGACGGTTTAATCGATACGGCCTTCATCGCCGTATTGGCGTTCGATGGCTGACCGGAAGGCGCTTGACCGGACAATGAAGGCCAGAGCGCATCTGTGGAGAACGAGCAGCCTCCGAGCATAAGCACCGTGCTGAGAACGACGATCGGCAACGGAGAATGGACCATTTTACGCCAGCACCTTGGCATCCTGTTTTCGCTTCCTTAGATTATCCGTGATCCCGTTGACCGACCGACCGTGAGACCACAGTCGGTCGGTCAAAAAACGTCACTTTGGAATCAATCGCGTTGAACCAGATCGAGCCAGCCCACCGAATTCATTGACACCACCCCAGGTTAGGGGACCTTAAGCCGCGAATTTCAATGAGATAGTACAGAAACCGACTCTCGGTCACAAGGGTTTTGGCGAGTGACTTTTTTTCCCATCATCCCCTTGCCATTGGAAACCGCTTTGAGTACCTTCCGCAACCGTTCGCGCGCCTTGGCGCGTGCGAGAGTGCCCGTAGCTCAATTGGATAGAGTGCCTGACTACGAATCAGGAGGTTGGGGGTTCGAGTCCCTCCGGGCGCGCCATTCTTTTTATTCCCGCCATACCTTGATCACAGCCACTACGGCGCCGTGCAGTCAGTCACCATGAGGTGACGGGAACTGCAGTGGAAATCGCCTAGTTCAGCCGAATATGACCCATGAGATGACGCCGCGACGCGGCGGCGGCTTGGTCCCGGTCAGCATTCTTGCTCAACCACTCAGCAAACCGGGCCTAGTGTTCTCCGAACAGGAACGCCAGTATCGCGAATCGGCTGCCCTCGCGCATGCCGACGACTTCATGCAACAGCGAGCAGGAAAACACGACCGCGGCGCCTGAGCCCGGTTTGTAGAGCTGGTCGCTGAACTCGGGAAACCGAAGTTCGCCGCCCTGATAGTCCTGGGCATTCAGATTGATCGTGACCGCGAATCGGCGATGTGCGACGGATGGTTCTACATTATCGCGGTGCCCCAATTGCTCGCCGCCGCGCTCTCCTTCGTAACGGGCGATGCGATATCGCTCGTGCCGAGTGACCCGATAGTTGAATGCTTTCAAGACCTCCGGAAATAATCGCGCCCGCAGCCGGGCGGTGATCAGGGCTTGGGTGTCGGCTTCTACCACCCAATGATCAATCCGGTCCCGCCGGCCGAGATCTGGGATTCGCATCTTGCAATCGGTGGTTCGGTTGCCGAGCGCTAAATGACCGGGTTCGACAAATTCTTGCCCACGGGTATGAAAGATTGATATCAGATGCGCGCAATCGGCCGGGCTGAACACGTCCGGGATTGTCAGCACCGGAGGATGGATTGCCGGTAGATAGGCTGCCCGGTGCTGCGCCCGGCGCTCCAGCAGGCTGAGAATGTCGTCGACGATGTCGGCGCCGCCGTCCTCTGCGCCGGTCCTGGCGCGCCGGGGCTTTGCACCCCCGACGATATCGATCACATGACGGTTGGGACCAACCGCCAGCAAGCCCGGATCATCGCCGTCGACCCCGGTCAGGCGGAATACCTCGCCGGCAAGATCGATCAGTCGCATGGCGCCGGCCCTGAGTTCGCCGATATCAGTTACCGGCGCTGGTCCGGCCCCGCGTGCCAATTGCGGAGCCTTACCTAGTCCCGGCAACGCTGAGGTGATCGGCCCCGATGGTTTCGGCCTGCCCGGCCGGGTAACGAAATAGCACCGCACGCCGAGGCTTTCGATTCGGTCGCGTTGGCTGGCGAGCCTCGCCAGCAAAGCGGAAGTTGCGGTCGCATCGTGCCCGGAGACGATCCATAAAGTGGACCGTCCAGCCATCGGTGGCGCGTTGCTGTCAACGGCTTCGCCGCGTGGTCCGGTCAGGGACAGGCGCGGGAAAATGTCGCCCGGGTTGAGGGTATCGCTCTGTTTCGTGGGCGTTTGCATAGATGCGTTCCGTATGCGCCTCGACTAACCCGGGCTATTCTATCGCAGTATCGATAAAACAAAACCGGCCCCCGTGAGGGGGCCGGCTCCGCGCCACCGACCCTCTCGGGCGTGGCAGACGTTGGTAGAGGTTCCGGCTTAGTAGAGGTTCTGAGCCGACACCATTGCGTAGAGCATCGGCACCGAAAGCAGCGTGTTGGTGCGTGAGAACAGCATCGCTGTGCGGGCTGAGGCCGCCTTGCTGGCGGCGTCAGCCTCGACCATGCCCAACGCCCTTTGTTGGTTCGGCCAGATAACGAACCAGACGTTGAACCACATGATCGCGCCGAGCCACATGCCGATCCCAATCGCGGTGGTCTTAGGCGAACCGTTCTCGCCCAAACCGATTAAGATGGCGTCTATGATATAGCCGTTCATCGCGGCCAGAAGCAGACCGGTGACCAGGGTTGCCATCGCGGCCCAACGGAACCAGAACAGCACTGCCGGCGCGATTACCTTACCAATAGCCGGCTTCTGCTCGTCCGGAATATTCGGCATGTTCGGGATCTGCACAAAATTGAGATACCACAATAGGCCAATCCACATCACGGCGCTCAGCACATGTAGCCAGCGCATGAAGAAGGTGAAGTAGGCGTGGTCGAAGACCAAGGCCTCGCCACTGGATTGGGTAATATAGAGCACCATGAGAATCGTCAGCACGACGCCGGCGATAATCGTGTTGCGGAGACTGGTAAGTATTGCGGCCATGGGATTTCCCCCCCCCGTTGCAATAGTCGTTTGGGCGGCCCGCGATCATGCGGGGCTTGAATTTGCATGCCTCTTAACACGACGTTCTAGGTGATTCGCGTTCTGTATGAAAGAGCCCCTGTGCGAAATCTAGAAAAGAACTGCTATTGTAACAATCTCTAATGATTGATGTGAGGCGGAAATGATGGTTGTTGGGGGCGTGATTTCACCCTGTCTGACGAGGCTTCCACTATGTTGATTGCCCAGATTACTGATTTGCATCTGGTGGCCGAGAGTGGGTTGGTCTATGGGGTCGTGGATACTGCGGCGTATGCGCGTGCGGCGCTGACAGCGCTGTCGAAGCTCGAGCCTCTGCCCGACATGCTGTTGCTGACCGGCGACCTGGCCGACGCCGGCGAAGCCGAGGCCTACACTTGGCTTAGCGGAGAACTCGATGCGCTAGGCATCCCGGCTTATGTGATCCCCGGCAACCACGATCTGCGCGGACCGATGCGTCAGGCTTTCGCCCATCACGGTTATTTGCCGCTGGACGGGTTTCTGCACTACACGATCGAAGCGGGGCCGGTCAGGGTGATCGCCCTGGACACGGTGATCGAGCATCAGCCCGGCGGATTGATCTGTGAACAACGCCGAACCTGGTTGGCTGAACGGCTGGCTGAGGACCGACGGACACCCACCCTTATCATGATGCATCACCAGCCTTTCCTGACCGGCACACCTTTTTTTGATGCGATCGGGTTGGAGGGGCGCGAGGCCGTGGAGGCCGTGATCGCCAAGGCGCCGAACGTGGAGCGGGTGATCTGCGGCCACATGCATCGCGGGGTCATTCAGCGTTGGGCCGGCACCGTCGCCAGTGTTTGCCCTGGCTCGGCGCATCAGGTCGGCCTCGAGCTGGTTGATCCAACACGGCTCCGCGTGGTGGCGGAGCCGGCCTGTTATCAGCTACACCATTGGACCGAAGAGGCTGGCCTAGTGACCTTTACCCGTACCGTCGATGACTTTCCGGTGCTTTATGAGCGAGGCAAGAGGTAGGGACAAAAAGTCGGTCCCGTCAGCCGTGGCTCCAATTGCCCGGATAGTCATTGTTGCCCGGTGATAGGCCAAGCACGCCTCCGTCGGTGCTCACGCCTAGGCCAAGAACGGTGCGGTTGGCATAGGCGAAATAGCTGACCACCTGGTTCACTTCCGAGATCATCCCGTCATCCATTCCGGCTTCGAGCATGGCTATGAGGGGCTTTAAGCATGGGGCACTTAAGCAACGAAATCATTGCATAAGTGCCAAACACCGAGCGACCACGTGCTCCAAAGCCTCACCCGCGTCGCCCAACTGCACCGCGTCCGCCGCTTTTGCCGCGCGGATGGCGAGCGGTTTGTCCTGGACCATCGCGCGAATACCGCTGGAGATCTTCTTGGCCGGCCAATCGGCGGCGGCGGTTACCGACGCTCCCAGGCTTTCAATCTGTCGCGCAGTCACCAGGTGCTCCAGATTCCATGGAAAGATCAATTGCGGCGTACCGGCTAGGATGGCGGTGATGGCGGTCGACAACCCACCGTGATGGAGGATTAATCGGGACTCCGGCATCACCCGCTCAAAGGGTTGCGGTTGTGCATGGATAGTGAAGCCGGGGGCGGCCAGTTTCGCCGCCACATCTGGGCGGATGTCGGAAATATAGGCCTCGCAATCGACCGAAGCCGCCTTGACCGCATCGATCGCCCGGCTCAGGTTAGGTTGGCTTCTGGGCATGTAGAAGAACACGCTTTTCTTGCGTCGCTGCTCAATCGGCAGTGGCGCCATGCTGGTTGGCAGGTTGAACGGCGACAATTGCGGCTCGCTGCGATAGGCGGCATAGGGGTCAACCAATGGCAGCGAAAAGACGGAAGTTTGGTCGCCGTTCAGGATATCGGCCAGAAACTCGATCGGCGAGTCGCCGCGCCGCGCCAGGACGCCATTTATAGTTTCCAAGAGCATGCGCTCATGGTCAATGCTGAACGGCTTCAACTCGGTTTGCCAGGGGCGGATCGGCGGGAGGGGGCGACCAGGAGGGGGGATCGTATAGCCATTGCCGACCATCATCATCGGCACCCGTCCACGGGCGGCCAATCGAAGGGTCGGGCAAAAGTCGCCGATGGCCAGATCGGGTTTTATCGCCTGTAACAACCCGGCCCAAGCTTCGATCCGAACACCCAACGCCGCCGCATTGCCGTAGTGAATGATATTGAGGACATCGGCGAAGCTATGAGTCGGAATTTTCCGGGCTTCGGGATTCGTTGGCATGTTCCAGCGTGGTCCGGTGATCACGCTAAATCCTGGCAGCGCGGTTCCGGTCTCCGAGTCGAGAAAGGCCGAGGCCCGATCCAGATCCTGCAGGGCGATGACGATCTCGGCGCCGGTGTTACGCAGAGCGGTGACAATCGGCTTCAGGCGGGTGATGTGGCCAAGGCCGGCGCCAAACTCCCAGCCACACAGAATACGCTTGGTTGTCATCCGTTCATGCTCGCTTGCTGATTTCTCTCCAGGAGGCGAGGCTCATGACGCCTTTCCTTCCTGCCAGTTCCTCCGCATAGTGCCTCCGTCGCGGGATAGGTCAAGATCGGTCCGCGCCGATGCCGGCTGGTGGAGCGCTTCTGGATGAGGTTATGGCGGGTTCCTTTGGGTCAGTACTCGATATAGCGATTGCTAAAAAGGGCGGCGTTGGGGCGATTTGTCGGGACCGAAATAGGTCGAGGAACTTGTGGAAATTCCGGATGACCGGGGGCTTTTGCAGATGACCAACCGGGTCTTTCAAACCGGTTTTTTTGGTCGGTGGTCGAGGCAAAATGGGACGGGTTTGAGACGACTTTTGAAAGGTTTGTGCCGCGCTAGGCAGATTGTTTTCCGAATGGTCGGACACGGATTTTATCGGTCTGTTGGTGTCGCTGAAGAAGCGTGGCAGCAGCCGACTTGGTCGTAATACCTGACAATACGTCCTGCGTTTCATAGCGGAACCCGCCTATATCTGCTCCAAGGATGTGGTGACGGCCTTGATCCGGCAGGGTGTGATAGATAAGCCTGCGTGATCTCCAAGCGGGCGTTCGCTGCGGTGCAGGAAGCCTTTAACCAATGGAGCCGGGAAACTGAGCGTGATCTCTTGCAGCTCAGTCTAATCCCGGTGGCGAGTGTGTGATGTCGGAATTCTTTACCCGTCCCCCGGACATTCCCGAAGAAGAGTTGAACGGGCCAAGGATCATTCCGCCGGAAACAGCCCTTACACGGACCGTCTCCACCGTGCTGATGGGGTGCTGGGCCTGGTGGTGGTGGCATGGGTTTGCCGACGGCGCCTATTGGGTCGTCGCGGCAGTGGTGATTTTCGCCACCGGTGAGACCATGCCACATCTCTTCCGATTCCTGACCCCGCTGTGGTGGCCGCTCTCGTTCGTAGTTCGGCCGATCACTTATGTGCTTTTGGCGGTCACCCGCGCGGTAATTCCCGAGGCGTACCGAAAGCGACAACAAGTGACTACGCCGCTGAGTTTCAAGCAAATTAATGACGCTCTGGACGAAGCGCGCGAGGAAAAGGAGCGCAAGATTCGCGAGGAAGAGTAGCGTGCTCGAGACGAATAAATCCGGCGGGCATATCTTAGATCAGTCTTGGTTGCGTGAATTTTGGCCGCATGGTTCTTGACTGTACGATTCTTCGCTGCGACTGGGCGCCGGTTGATCAAACATCCAGGTTGGCGACCTTCAAGGCATTCTCCTGAATGAATGCCCGCCGCGGTTCGACCAGGTCCCCCATCAAAGTGGAGAACACCTCGGAAGCCTCCTCGACATGGTTGATCCGAACCTGCAACAACGTGCGCTGGTTCGCATCCAGGGTGGTTTCCCAGAGCTGTTCGGGGTTCATCTCTCCGAGGCCCTTATAACGGTTGATGGTCAATCCCTTGCGCCCGATTTCATGGGTGGTCTGCGCAAGACTGACCGGGCCGTCGATGTTGTGCTTGTCATCCTTGATTTCAAGGGTCGCGCGCTGAGCGTAATGCGCCTGTAAATAGGGAGCCATGGCATCAAGTCGCCGGGCTTCAGGAGTGCGGATCAGCATGGCATCGATGCGATAGCGTTCGGTGACCCCGCGCAAGGTGCGTTCGAGCTGCATCTCCTGGCGTTCTTCGTCGAATTTCCCGGTCCATCCGCGCTCTATATCCGCGGAAAGCTGATCCATGTGTTGCGCGATCCCAGCCACCGCTGCCTCGGCCCGGTCAAAGCCTAGCGGTCCCATTACGCCGGCAATAGCACATTGTTCGACGACCATCCGCGAGCCGACCCGGCGAACCAGGGTGTCGATCAGGGATCGCGCCTCGCAGGCGCTCTCGACCGAGGCGATAAGGTCGGCGCCAACGATCGCCGAGCCATCGGCAAGCCGCAAGGTAGCGCCGTCGACGCCATTGCTGTTCAAATAGTCCTCCATCGCCTTGTCGTCCTTAAGGTAGGTCTCGGACTGGCCACGTTTGGCGCGGTAGAGGGGGGGTTGAGCAATGTAGAGATAGCCTGCCTCGACCAGTGAGGGCATCTGTCGGAAGAAGAAGGTCAGCAGCAGGGTGCGAATGTGCGATCCGTCGACATCCGCGTCGGTCATGATGATAATCTTGTGATAGCGGGCCTTATCAAGATTGAACTCATCGGGGCCAATGCCGGTCCCAAGAGCAGTGATCATGGTGCCAATTTCCTGGCTTGAAAGCATTTTATCAAAGCGTGCGCGCTCAACATTAAGGATCTTGCCGCGCAACGGTAGGATCGCCTGGGTGCGTCGATCGCGACCTTGCTTGGCGGATCCGCCGGCTGAATCTCCCTCGACCAGGAATAATTCGGCCAGCGCCGGATCGCGTTCCTGACAATCAGCGAGCTTACCGGGAAGGCTGGAGATATCCAGGGCCCCCTTGCGCCGGGTTAGATCCCGGGCCTTACGAGCCGCCTCGCGGGCTGCTGCTGCCTCATAGGCCTTGGAGACGACCTTGCGAGCATCAGCCGGGTGTTCCTCGAACCATTGCTGCAGCCGATCGGAAACTGCCGACTCAACCACCGGGCGAACTTCCGAGGAGACCAGTTTGTCTTTGGTCTGGGAGGAAAATTTCGGGTCCGGGGCCTTGACCGACAGCACGCAAGTCAGTCCCTCGCGGGCGTCATCGCCAGTCAGCTGGGTTTTCTCTTTCTTGGCGATTCCGCTTTCCTGCGCGTACATATTTACCGTGCGGGTCAAGGCGCTGCGAAATCCGGCCAAATGGGCGCCACCGTCGCGCTGCGGGATGTTGTTGGTGAAGCAGAGCATGGTCTCGTGGTAGCTATCGGTCCACTGCATCGCCAGTTCGACGGTGATGCCGTCACGCTCCGTGCTCATTTCAATTGGTGGGTGAATGGCTTGATGGCTTCGGTTGAGATATTCTACGAAAGCGTTCAGGCCACCCTCATACTCCAAATCTATGACGCGGGCCTCAACCTCGCGGTCATCACGAAGTTGGATATGAACGCCGGAGTTCAAAAACGCCAGTTCCCGCAGCCGGCGCTCCAGCCGCGGCAGTTCGAAATTGACGTTGGTGAAGGTGTCTGTCGACGGCGTGAAGGTGATCTCCGTCCCGGTCCGCCCCACGGTTTCGCCGGCCACGGCGAGACTGGCCTCGGGGACACCGTGCTTGAACCGCAGAAAATGCTCCTTGTTGTCGCGCCAGATCCGCATTTCCAGCGTTTCCGAGAGTGCGTTGACGACCGAGACGCCGACACCATGGAGGCCGCCGGAGACCTTGTAGGAATTTTGGTCGAATTTACCGCCAGCATGCAGCTGGGTCATGATGACCTCGGCCGCCGAAACGCCTTCCTCTTGGTGAATATCGACAGGGATGCCGCGCCCGTTGTCGCGAACCGTCGTCGAACCATCGCCATTCAGAATCACTTCGACCAGATCACAGTGGCCAGCCAAAGCCTCGTCGATGGCATTGTCGACCACTTCATAGACCATATGGTGCAGGCCCGAGCCATCGTCGGTGTCGCCGATATACATGCCCGGGCGCTTGCGGACCGCGTCAAGTCCACGCAGAACCTTGATGGAGCCGGCATCGTACTCTTCGACGTTGCTCTGGGGAGGGATCGGTGTATCGGACATGGTTTCGCCTATCGCTTGGTGAACACAGCCTAGGTTATTGTCGGACGAGCGCACCGTCTTGAACGGTGAAGCATTGCGCTCGGGGTCGTATCGCATCGAAGAGGGCCGTGTCGGTTCCGGTCAGCCAGGCTTGGCTGCCTAGTGTATCGAGAATGTCGTAAAGCGCCGCCCGTCGCTCGCTGTCGAGATGAGCGGCCACTTCGTCGAGCAAAAGCAGCGGGGCACCGCCTAGGTTTCTGGTGCGCAATCGTGCATGAGCCAAAATGATTGCAATCAACAGAGCTTTTTGTTCGCCAGTCGAGCACTGCTCCGCCGGCATATCCTTGATTGAGTGGCGGACCCGCAGATCGCTGCGGTGAGGCCCCGGCACCGGTGTAGGCTCGCCCGTCGCCAGGCTTCGGGCACCGGCAAGAGCGGTCCGAAATTTGTCCTCGGCATCAAGGGCCGGACCTTCGTCTAACCACGCCTCGACCTCTCCCTCGATTGACAGAACAGCGCCTGGAAACGGTCCGGATCCGGCGCGTGCCAGAGGCATCAACCCGCGGATAAGCTCACGTCGAGCGGCAACGACTGCGACGCCGGATGCGGCGATTTGCTCTTCCAGGGCCGCGTGCCAGGAGGCGTCACTGCGGCCTTGGCGCAGCAGCCGGCCTCGTTCCCGCAAAGTATGGGTATAGCTGTTCATCCGGCCTGCGTGCTGTGAATCAAAGGCATAAACTAAACGATCGAGAAACCGCCTGCGTTGACCGGCACCCTCGGTGAACAATCGGTCCATCTGTGGGGTCAGCCAGGAAATCGCCAGATGGTCGCCCAGCACGGTCTGGGATTTTGCCGGACTGCCGTCGATGCGGACCAAGCGCTTATCGCCGCCGGTTTCCGCTGCAAACGGGTCACGACCGGTCCCGATGATCGTGCGTCCCATGTTCCCCTCGACTTCGGCGGAAATCGCCCAGGTTTTCTGAGTTTTACCGGTTACGCGATCGCTGTCCAAACGGTCGATATCGGCGAGGCGGGCGCGCCTCAACCCGCGGCCCGGCGCGAGAAAAGAGAGTGCTTCCAACAAATTCGTCTTGCCGGCGCCATTGGGGCCGGTCAACACCACCGGTGCGCGATCCAGGTCCAGCCGCAGCGCCTCATAGTTTCGAAATCCGGACAGAGTAAGCCGCCTCACGGACGGGCCGGTTGGTGTCGGAACTTCGGCAGAGGTTGGATCGAACGCGCGGGCGGTAGCCGTCATCGTGTCAACAAGGAAGAATTAAAGGTTCGCGAAATCACAGGCACTCAGACCCGCATCGGCATCAGGACGTAGAGCGAGCTATCATCGTCCTGATCACGCACGATTGTAGGTGAGGCGGCGTCGGCGAGCGAGAAGATAATACCCTCTCCCTCAATTTGGTTAGCAATATCAAGCAAATAGCGAGAGTTGAAACCAATTTCTATCGGTTCGGCACTATAGCTGACTTCCAATTCTTCACGAGCGGTACCGCTCTCCGGGCTGCTGGCGCTCAGCACCAAGATGCCTTCGTTCATTTGTAGCTTCACCGAGCGGGATTTCTCGGTTGAGATCGTCGCCACCCGATCCACCGCGTTGGCGAAAATCTTGCAATTGACCATCAATGTCTTGTCGTTGCCTGACGGGATCACCCGCTCGTAGTCCGGGAAAGTACCGTCGATCAACTTGGTGGTTAGCACCGTATCGCCGAAGGCAAAGCAAAGTTTGCTGTCCGACAAAGCGATCGAGACCTCGCCTTCGGTATTCTCGATCAGCTTGTGAATTTCGTTAATGGCCTTGCGAGGAATGATCACCGCCGGCATTCCGGCGGCTCCATCGGGCAACGGCATCTCGACGCGGGCGAGGCGGTGCCCATCGGTTGCTACCGCCCGCATCACGGCTACATCGTTGGCCTCAGTGGCGTGCAGATAGATGCCGTTCAGATAATAGCGGGTCTCTTCGTTGGAGATCGCGAACCGGGTCCGATCGATCATCGATTTGGTGTCAGCTGCGGCCATGGAGAAACGATGCGGCAGATCCTCGCCGCTCATCGCTGGAAATTCGTCCGCCGGAAGCGCCGGCAAGGTGAATGATGAGCGCCCGGCGGTGACCGATACCCGTCCAGCTTCGCCCGTGGCTTCAAGGCTAACTTCCGAGCCATCCGGCAGCTTGCGTATGATGTCGTAGAGCGTATGAGCCGGCACCGTCAGGGTCCCGTCACCATTGACGTTACAATCGACGGACTCGACGATGTCCATGTCCATGTCGGTCGCGGTCAAGCTAAGCCGGCCATTGCCTGCCTTCAACAACACATTGGCCAGGATGGGGATGGTGTTACGGCGTTCCACGACGCTTTGCACATGCCCAAGCGGCCGGAGGAGAGCCGCGCGATCGATGGTAAATTTCATTGGCCTGTCGTCGTCCAAATCGGGTTCATTAATGCCCCGGAGATAGGCGGCCTGCAGGCCAATCTACAATCATAAAATGATTGCGAATCACCGGATGGACAGTATAACACGCCCACGCAAAAATAAGGCAGTTTTTCCGCTGGCCCGATGACCACTGTACCAACTCGTGACCGGGCAGGCTAAAAATAGGCGGTCGATGGGGATCAAGATCCCAGCATGCGCTGAAGCAAGTCGACCTCGTCATTGAAATACGTGTCTATCGAGCGCAATTCGTCAATTCTTTTAACCGCGTGCAAAACCGTCGTGTGATCCCTGCCGCCGAATTGACGACCGATATCCGGCAACGAATGCTGGGTCAGTTGTTTGGCAAGATACATGGCGACCTGCCGCGGTCGGGCGACGGCCCGTGATCGCCGCGCCGAATGCATATCGGCCAGGCGAATTTGAAAATGTGTGGCGACCTGACGTTGAATATCCTCGACCGTGACCCGGCGATCATAGGCCCTCAACAGGTCGTGTAGCACTTCCTGGGTGGTTTCCAGTGTGATGTCGCGGCCAACCAGCGTCGCATGGGCGACGATCCGGTTCAGCGCGCCCTCCATCTCGCGCACGTTAGAGGTGATCTTATGAGCGAGAAATTCCATCACCCTGGGCGGTATCTCGACGCCAAGCTTCTCGACCTTGGATTGCAAAATGCCGAGCCGTAATTCGTAGGTCGTCGGATGAATGTCGGCGACCAGTCCCCAGCCGAGTCGGGAGCGTAGTCGTTCCTCGACGCCTTCCAGGTCGGTTGGCGATTTATCTGCGGAAAGCACCACTTGCCGGTTCTGATCCACCAGCGCGTTGAAGGTGTGGAAAAATTCTTCCTGAGTGGAATCCTTGCCACCGATGAACTGCACATCATCGATCATCAGTACGTCGACGGATCGGAACTGGTCCTTGAACGCCACCGTATCCTTGAAACGCAAGGCTCGGATGAACTGATACATGAACTTTTCGGCCGAGAGATAAATCACCCGTCGCGATGGATCGCGCCGCCGGATGTCCCAGGCAATGGCGTGCATCAAATGCGTCTTGCCGAGGCCAACCCCGCCGTAGAGGAACAATGGATTCAGGGCAACGACGTCACTGCCCGAGACCCGTTGCGCCGCTGCATAGGCAAGTTCATTCGGCTTACCGACGACGAAGTTATCAAACGTAAAGCGCTGATCCAGAGGCCCACCCAAAGCATCTCTACCCGTATCGGAAGCGGCGACGCGAGGCGGCGGATTCAGGTATTCGTTCCGGTCCGGATTGCCGTCTGCATCTGCATCCGCGCCGCTCGCGTCCCGCCCTGCGTTGGCTTCACCCGTTGCGGTTTTTGTCGTTCGGCCGGCAGAAATAATCTCAACATCGACGATCGCCTCACCACTCTCGACGCTCCAGGCGACACGCACCCGCTCGCCGAATTGTGCCTCGATCCGGTCCCGCATAAACGGCGTCGGAGCGGTAATCATGGCCTTGCCGTTCTCGACCCGGTCCATGGTCAACGGTTTCAGCCAATTGCGGTAAACTGACTCACCAAACTCCTGGCGCAGTCTCGCGCGGACGCGGGCCCATTGTTTGTCGCTGGTTACCGGGCGCTTATCAGACATCCGCCATTTCCCCTATGCCTGAATTTGGCATGGAAATGGCCGGCGGGTTCTGACGGAACCTGCTAACAACCGGCATGATGAAGCGCCCCCCCAAAATTCCCCAGTGCAGTTTTTGTTCGAAAACGACCGTGGAATGCGTCAAACATCCCCCTGAACGCGACTGAATCATTAGGCTGTAGCCGCGGATTCCGTCGCGTTAAAATAGTATTGCCAAAAATCGAATAACGATAATCCGGCAACCTCGCAAGTATTATAGTTTGCGAGTTATTGATGTTTTCTTATGAAGACTGCATAAAACATTCCCAAATTTCATGCAATCTCGATATCGGACAGAACGCGAGGTTAATTTTTTTATTTTCCCGCGCCATTTCTTAATGTTTTCTCTATCCTACCCTCTCTCACTGTCAGGATAAAGTAACCAGGAGACCAACCCCATGCAACCACGTAGTCAAAAAAAACGAACAAAAATTTGCACCCACTAGGGCTGCCTGAAGGATCATGGGAAGAATCAATATGTTGCTGGATGGAGGCAATCCATGCCGTTAAAATGAGCACGTTGGCGATTGGCGGCGGCGGCAATATCCACTGCGGCATTGCCGAGCCCATAGGAAGCTGCTCCGATCGATGCATCCACCAATAACAAACGGCCGCGAATGGTATCGCGGCCGTTTTGACAGGGTCGTTTTGGATAGAGTGGTTTAAGCGGTCGCGGCCAGCGCTTTAATGGCCTTGGACAAGCGCGATAGTTTCCGTGCGACCGTGTTCTTATGCAGAAGGCCGCGGGTAACCCCACGGTGCATTTCCGGCTGCGCCAGTTTGAACGCACCGGCTGCCGCCTCCTGGTTTCCCGAGGAGATAGCTATTTCCACCCTCTTCACGAAGGTCCGTACGCGCGAAATTCGTGCGTGATTGATAACCCGTCGCTTTTCGTTACGACGGATCCGTTTCTTGGCGGACTGATGTTGGGCCATGCAAGATTTCCCAGGAGCTAGCACTGAATTCGAGAGCGCGGGTTATAGACAGCGTGGATGGACACGTCAACGGCGATTCCGTCTTCGGCATCAACGATTTTTAAAGTTGGGCTGCCGCTTCTCCGCGAAAGCCGCCATGCCTTCCTTCTGATCCTCGGTCGCGAAGGTCGAGTGGAACAGCCGGCGCTCCACCCGAATGCCTTCGGCCAGAACCGTCTCAAAGGCGCGATTAACCGATTCCTTGGCCATCATGACCGAGGGGCGCGACAAACTGGCGATCCTCTGCGCGGCCTTCATTGTCTCGTTCATCAGCTCGGCTACCGGGACAATCCGGCTGACCAGTCCAGCCCGCTCGGCTTCCTCGACATCCATCATCCGACCGGTCAGGCACATGTCCATAGCCTTGGCCTTGCCGATGAACCGGGGTAGCCGCTGGGTGCCGCCGGCACCGGGGATTGTGGCGATGGTAATTTCCGGTTGGCCGAACTTGGCGTTGTCGGCGGCGATGATGAAGTCGCACATCATCGCGATCTCGCAGCCGCCGCCAAGTGCATAGCCGGAAACCGCCGCGATGATCGGCTTACGGGTTTTGGCGATCTGCTCCCAGGTGGCGGTGATGAAGTCCTCCAGATAGACATCCATATAGGTTTTGGACTGCATCTCCTTGATGTCGGCTCCGGCGGCAAAGGCCTTTTCGCTGCCGGTGATCACCATGCAACCGATCTCATCCTCGCCCTCAAGGTCGATCAGCGCGCGCCTCAATTCGTCCATCAGGGCGGCGGAAAGCGCGTTCATCGCCTTTGGACGGTTCAGAGTGATTACTCCGACCCCGTCCTTGCGTTCGACAATGATGTTCTCGTAACCCATCGTGGATCTCCTGTTTGATGCTGCAGACTACGCGCGGTAGCCGCGGTTGTCGCGCGCCTCGGATTTTACTGGGGGAGCAGCGAGAACCGGACGATCGTGTCCGGACCATCGGAAAGGTAGTCGAAACTCAATACCTCTTCCTCGCGCAGAAACGCCGCTTCGCCGTGTTTACGCCAACCGAGCTGCGCCAGGGTGGTTTGATAAAACGCCACGATGTTTTTCCGATCCGCCGGGGTCCGGACGAACGCGATAATGATTCGCCCGGCCGTGGTGTCGAAGGACACGTCGGTATCAGGAACCTCCGTCATGCCCGGCATCAGCGGCAGATCGTCGAAGCCGGTGACAAACCTGCCGGCTGCTAGGCCGCTGGCGGCGAAACCCGAGACCAGCAGTCCGATGAGCGTAGCGTTGATCACCCAACGAGAAAAGGAAGGCTTTTTCATAGCGCACCGCTTCTACCTCAGCGTTGGCAACTGGCACAATAGAAAGTCGATCGGCCGGATTGCATGATCCTTTGAACCTCGCCCTTGCAATCGGGCTTGGGGCAAGCGTTGCCTTCACGATCGTAGACCCGGAAGCGGTGTTGGAAATACCCTAATTCGCCATTCGGTTGTTTGTGATCGCGCAAGCTGGAGCCGCCAGCTTCGATCGCGTCGCCGAGCACCTCGCGGATCGACGAGACCAAACGTTCAGCGCGCTTGCCCTGGACGTTCGTGGCCAGACGAAGCGGTGAGATGCCGGACATGTGCAGCGCCTCGCAGACATAGATATTGCCAAGACCACAGACCACCCGCTGATCCAAAAGCGCTGTCTTGATAGGCGAGCGCCGGCCCGCAAGCGCCGTCGCCAGGCTGGCGCCGCTGAAGCCGTTGCCCAAAGGCTCCGGGCCAAGGTTTGTCAAACGCTTGTGCTCAAACACGGTTGCGGCAGTCGCGAGATCGACACTGCCGAAACGGCGTGCGTCGTTGTAGCGGATCACCGCTCCGGCGTCCGTGGTGAAGACAATGTGATCGTGGGTGTCGAGGGTCTCCGGCCGCGCCTCGCTGATTTGCACGCGACCGGACATGCCGAGATGCAGAAGCATGACGGTATCATTGTCCATGAACCAGAGCATGTATTTGGCCCGGCGTTCCAGCCGCTCCACCCGTTGACCGGTCAGGCGTTCAACGAAATCTTTCGGGATCGGCCAGCGCAAATCCGGCCGGCGTTGCTCAACCCGAACCAGGACTCGCCCCTCCAGCACCGGTGCAAGACCGCGTCGGACGGTTTCGACCTCCGGAAGCTCGGGCATGATGGTGGGTCTCGACCTGTCGAATGGAGCACCATGATGGCGAGGCAGGGGGGCGAGTGCAATTCCCCATACCAGTAAATCCGGCTTTCCTTGGAACATCAATCGGTTTGCGCTACCTAATGCGCCAGAGCATAGAGGCTAGTAGAGCATCAAGGCGGGTTGGGTATCGAGGATAGGGCGATGGTGGCACCAGGGACCGTAACAGGCTCCATACACGAGAAAGCAAATTTCGGCTTCCGCGAGGTGCCGGCCGGGGAAAAGGCCGGGATGGTGCGGGGTGTTTTTGATTCCGTCGCCGGGCGCTATGACCTGATGAACGATTTGATGAGCTTGGGGGTGCACCGGCTCTGGAAGGCGGCGTTCCTCGATTGGCTGGCGCCGCGCGGCGGCGCGCGGCTGCTTGATGTGGCGGGCGGCACCGGGGATATCGCCGTGCGGTATCGGGCCCGGGGGGGCGGACCGGTCATCGTCTGCGATATCAATCACGCGATGATCGAAAAAGGGGTGGAGCGCGCCGAGCGCCGCCAAGAGAGTGAGGGGATATCCTGGGTTTGCGGTGACGCCGAGGCGCTGCCTGTTCCCGACGGCTCTGTCGACGCCTATACCATCGCCTTTGGATTGCGCAACGTTACCCGAATTGATAGGGCGCTGGCCGAGGCGCGTCGGGTCTTGCGTCCGGGCGGGCGTTTCATGTGTCTGGAATTCAGCCGACCGGCCCTGGCCGTGCTGGACCCGGTCTATGACTTTTATTCCTTCAAGCTGTTGCCGGAGATAGGCCATTGGGTCGCTGGCGATCGGGATGCCTATGTCTATCTGGTCGAGAGCATCCGCCAGTTCCCGGATCAGGAAAGTCTGAAGGATCGGATGGCGGTGGTTGGGTTGGAGCGAGCGTCGTACCGCAACCTCTCCGGCGGGATAGCGGCGATTCATTCCGCCTGGCGTCTTTAGGGGCAGATGATGTGGCGGGCGCTTCGTAATCTCCTGAGGCTTGTCTGGGTCGGCTGGACGCTTGCCCGGTTCGGCGCGCTGTTCCCGCTGGAGAATTTACCTCAGGCGCCGGCGCTGGGATTCCTGGCCCGGGCATCGCTGCTGGTGCGCAGGCGTCGCCATGCGCGATTGCGGCCCGGACAGCGGCTGGCGGCGGCGCTGGCGGCGCTGGGGCCGAGCTTCATCAAATTTGGCCAATCTCTGGCCACCCGTTCCGATCTGATCGGTGACGAGGTCTCCCATGATCTGGCGCGTCTGCAGGACAGATTGCCGCCCTTCCCCTTCGCGGTGGCCAAGGCGACCATCGAGGCCGAACTCGCGGCGCCGCTGACCGAGGTCTATGCCAGCTTTGACGATGTTCCCGTAGCCGCCGCTTCGATCGCCCAGGTGCATTATGCCGAAACGCATGACGGCGCCGAGGTGGCGGTGAAAGTATTGCGGCCAGGGATCGAGGCCTCGTTCGCCAGGGACATCGATTTGTTCCGCTGGATCGCCGGTATCCTGGAGCATCTATTGCCGTCGATCCGGCGGTTACGCCCGGTGGAGGTCGTCGCGTTATTCGCCGAAGCGGTTGTCATCGAGATGGATATGCGCATGGAGGCCGCCGCCGCCGCCGAGCTCGCTGAGAATTTCGTCGGCGATCCGGACTTCATGGTCCCGAGCGTCGATTGGCAGCGCACGACCCGGCGGGTCCTGACCCTAGAGCGGTTGCACGGTCATCGACCCGATGATTTGGAGGCTCTTCACGCTGCCGGCCATAATCCGACCGAGGTGCTTCGCAAATCCGCCTGCATCTTCTTCAACCAGGTGTTCCGGGACGGCTACTTCCATGCCGACATGCATCCCGGCAACGTCTTTATTTTGGCGGATGGCCGGGTGGCGCCGGTGGACTTCGGCATCATGGGGCGTCTTGACGTGAAGACCCGGCACTTTCTGGCCGACATGCTGACCGGCTTCTTGTCTGGAGATTATCGCCGGGTCGCGGCTGTGCATTTTCGGGCTGGCTATGTTCCGGCCCATAAATCAGTCGATGCTTTCACCCAGGCCTGCCGCTCTATCGGAGAGCCGATTCTGGGCCGGCCCCTGGCGGAAATTTCACTGGCCACGCTATTGGCCCAGTTGTTCCGTATCACCGGGCAGTTCGAGATGGAGACCCAGCCGCAACTCTTGCTGTTGCAGAAAACTATGCTGGTGGCCGAGGGGGTCGGCCGGCAGGTCAACGATCAGGTCAATATCTGGGAGCTGGCGCGACCGCTAATTGAACAATGGATGATCGAGAACCGTTCACCCCAGGCGCGGGTCAAGCAGGCGGCGATTGACGCGGCGGGCCTATTGGAACGTCTCCCAGGTCTTGCCGAGCGCGCCGAGGCGGCGATCAATGATCTGGCGGATGGCGGTCTGCGCCTACATCCTGATACGGTCCGCCGTTTCAGGGAGGCGCAGCCGCACCGTCGCTGGACGACATGGCCACTTTGGCTGACGGCGCTGGTGGTTCTGTTGGTGGTGGCGTTGGGCTAACCCTCTTTCGCCCCGATCCACATCGTGTCGTTCGGCGGATATTTGGCTAACGCCTCTTCGTTGATGTCGGTGCCCCAGCCGGGCGTGTCGGGGAGGATTAACATGCCGTCCTCGATCACCGGCGGTGAGGTGAAGACTTCATCCTTCCAGGTGACGTCCTCGTAGTCGGTTTCCAGCACCCGGAAGTTCGGTACCGAAGCACAAAAATGCGCGCCCATCAGCGTGCCGAGATGGCCGTTGAAGTTATGGGCCGCCACGTTGATCTCGTAGATCTCGGCCAGATTGGCGATCCGCACCGCCTCGGCAATGCCATTCCAGGGCACATCGACGATGCAGACATCGACGGCGGCGGCATCGAAGAACGGTTTGTACTGGCGCCGACCGAACAGGGATTCGAGCGAGGCGATCGACATCGGCGCGTTGTCGCGCACCGCCCTAAGCGGCGCCGGGTCGAAGATATCAAGCTCCAGCCAATCCATGTTTAAATGTTCAAGCGCCTTGGCGACCCGTATATAGCCCTCGGTTTTGAAGTTGAAATTGAGATCAAGCTTGAGCCCGACATCCGGCCCTGCGCCCTCGCGAAAGGCCTCCATCTGGCGGGTGATCTGGTCGATCAGCCAGGGCTCGCCATTCAGCTCCGGGGCGCCGTTGGAGCGGCCAAAGCCCGGCATATAGACTTCCGGCTCCTCACCATCGAACAGGAAGATATTGGTCTTCAAAGAGCTGACACCGCTATCGCGCACCTCGCGGCCGAGCGCCCTAATATCATCCAGAGAGCGCGGTTGGAGCTTGCCCATCGCCTGGTGATGGTTGAGGCGGAAGGTTCCGCAATGCGACCAGTAGACCGGTAACCGGGTGCGAAAGGGGCCGCCGAAAAGAGCCGAGACCGGCACCCCCAGATCCTTGGCCTTGATATCGTAGAGCGCGTTCTCGATCGCCGCGACCGCCTGGGCGGCCATGCCTCCGGGGACGTGCCGGGTGACGCCGCGCAGGCGGGCGATCACGACTTCCGTCGCCCGAGGGTCTTCGTCGACGATCAATCCACCAAGCTTGCGAATAACGCCGGTCAGGCCGGGGCTGCCAAAGCCCTCCAGATATTCGGAGTAACCGATGATCCCGTTATCGGTGGTGATTTTCAGGAAAGAGAAGTCGCGCCAGCCGGCGCCGCAATGCAGGTCTTCGACGGAATGGATTTTCATCGCAAGAATTCCAGTTGGCGTTGTTGGCGCGGCATCGAGCGCTCGACAGAGGCGAAACGAGATCGTCTATTGTGCTGCTAAGCACCGGCTTCTGTCATGTTCCGGTTTCGCGCCGGCGGGTCTTTAGGGCAGGAATTGGAAGTTTTAGGGTGGATATTTTGACCATGATTGGATTTCGCGTGAGATTACCCAAAAATCAAGGCCTCGCATGCCTGTCTGGCTGAGATACGCGTTTGGCGCCCAGGCCGGATTGCTGGTGGGCATGGGATTGGGGCGGTTCGGTTACTCGCCGATGATCCCGGCGCTGATTCAATCCGGGGCTCTCGGTGAGGCCGAAGCTGGCTATATTGGGGCGCTGAACCTCGGCGGATATGTGATTGGCGCCCTGCTTACACCGCGCTTGCGCCGGCTGTACCACGAAGCGGATGTGCTGCGGGCATGCCTGGTCCTGGCGCTGCTTTCGCTGGTCGCGAGCATTCTGCCATGGGGGTTCGTCTGGCTCGGCTTCTGGCGGCTTCTGGTTGGCATCATTGTTGCGGTGATGATGATCCTGGGCATCTCCTATGTGACCCGCTTCGCGCCACGCGACCGGATCGCGCAGGCGACCTCGATCGCGTTTACCGGCGTCGGCATGGGAATCTTTTTTTCCGCCGCCGGTCTGCCTTGGTTGTTGGAGCGCGGTCTTGCCTGGGCCTGGGGTGGCAGTGCCGTGGTCGGCGCCGTTGGGACCGCGGTCGGTCTCTGGGCTTGGGCCGGCGCGCCGCGCCTGGAAGAACCGCACGGTGCGTCCGAAGCTGGGGAGGTAATCCCTGAAACGGGTAACCGGATTTCGCTCGATGGTAAGAAGCTGGTGGCTGCTCAGGCGCTGTTCTCGGTTGGGCTGATCCCACATTCTATCTATTGGGTGGATTACATCGTGCGGGGGCTTGGTGAGCCGATGCGCGAGGGGGCGCTTCAGTGGGCCTTGGTTGGGGTTGGTGCCGTCCTGGGCACGGTGGTCTGGGGCCGGCTCGCCGATCGGATCGGTCTGACCGCCGGTTTGGTGACGGTGTTCGCGGCGCTGTCCGCCTCGATCATCCTGCCGGTCCTGGTGCCCGGGGCCGCCGTGATCCTGTTCTCGTCCCTGGTTTTTGGCTCCCAGCCGGGATCGAGCGCGGTGATTGCCAGCCGCGCGCAACAGGCGATGGGCACGGCGTCCATGGTGCCGCTCTGGCGTTGGATGGTGGTGTCTGTGGGTACCGCACAGATCGTTGGTGGGATCGGCCTGGTTGAGCTGTACAACAGAACCGGTGATTATCAGCCGGTGTTCCTGATCGGCGGCACTGCGATGGGTATGGCGGCGCTGGTCTGCGCCAGCCTGAGTTGGAAGCGACCAGGTTAGGGTTCAATTAATTTAGTGAAAAAGTCTCTATAAATTTTTGAAAAAGAAAGAAATTTATAAATAATGCCGAGCCACAAGGCGGCTCGGCATTATTTGATGCGGCTTTAGGAAAGCGGTTGTAAAATTGCCTGCCGAAAATAGTTTACTCCGGATGCTTGGTCGCTATTTCGGTGAGTTGGTCGAGCAGTGGGAGTACCGTGTCGGCACCTTCCGGCGGGAGGTTGAAGACCACCCGGTCGACGCCGGCGTCGGCGGTACGGGAGACCTGATCGGAGTTGGGCTGTAGACCAAAGGAGGTAACTGGAATATCATCCGGTTCTCGCCCGGCCTCGGCCGCCATTTGCCTAAATCGGGGTAGCAGATCAACCACGTCTAATCTCCCGCCGATCGGCATCCATCCGTCGCCATGGGCGATCGCCCGCTTGGCGCCATGAGGGAAACCGCCGCCGACGATGATCGGCGGATACGGTTTTTGTACTGGCTTGGGCCAGGTCATCATCGGGCCGAAATCGACGAGGTCGCCGTGAAACTCCGGCTTGCTCCCAGTCCAGATCACTTTTAGGGCGGCCAGCCGTTCGTTTAACAGTTTACCGCGGGCCTGAAAGTCGGTGGTGCCGTGATCCGCCATCTCCTCGGCGTTCCAGCCGGCGCCAACACCGAAGATGAAACGGCCCTTGGAGATCGTGTCGAGAGTGGCAACTTCCTTGGCCAGCTGGATCACGTCACGCTGGATAACCAGGCAGATCCCAGTTGCCAGCTTGATCCGCTTGGTCACCGCCGCCGCCGCGCCAGCCGCCACGAACGGGTCGAGCACGTCGTAATACATCTTCGGCAGATCGCCGCCGCCGGGCCAGGGCGAGGTCCGGGGCAGCGGGATATGGGAATGCTCGGGGAACCAGAGCGATTCCAATCCGCGCTCCTCGACCGCGATCGCCAACTCATGCGGCGACATCGAATAGTCGGTGGTAAACATCATTACACCGAATTTCATTGTCTTATCTCCTTGATTTAGTGGGGACAAATATTGCCCACACGAGATTGCGTGAAGCAGTTCTATATTCAAAAAATAGAGCGTATCGCTTCCACCATATGTGGTGAATAAACCGGGTCCTGATTATCGCTGGCGTCATCCCTTGGCCAAGTCTGCCCGTGCCCGTTCCAGCAATCGGGTCATCTCGACCGCCCCTTGTCGCAGGTCACAGAGCACTGCTCCTTTTCCCTCGACGGCTCCGAGGAACTGGCGAAAGCATTCGCCCAGCAAAACCACTGGGGTGATGTTGACCACCCGCTCCTGCTGCATCGCTCCGATGATCGGGGTGTGGCCGCCGGCGGTTACCCGGTAGGTGATCCCGGTGATGTCCATAGTGTCGCCATTGAAGTCGAGGCCGATCGAGCCCTGATCGCCGATCAAGGTCAGGGTCTTGGTGGTCAGCGAGCCGGCGAGGTAGGCGTCACTCTGTTTGCCACCGAACATGATGCCAAGCCTGAGATAGCCGCGCGCACCACAGGGATAACCGAGGCGCAGATGCACGGTCTCGGGGATCTGTCCGCCGAGCAGATGGTCGCCGGTGACGGTGAATTCCTCCGGCGCGGCGCCGGCGAACAAACGCATCAGGTCGAGCATATGGACGCCGTCATTCTCCAGCAGACTCGCATCCGGGCGCATCCGTTTCCAGCCGGTAAACACCGCATCCATGCCGACCAGCCGGCCAATCCGCCCTTCGGCCAACAGGCGCCGGGCTCGGATCACGAGGGGATGGGCGCGGAGGACGAACTGCACCTGCGCCGGCAATCGGGCGGCCGTGGCGATGGCATACAGATCCTCGGCCTCGGCCAGGGTTTTGACCGCTGGCTTCTCGATCAGCACTGGCTTGCCGGCGTCGAGTGCGGCGCGGGCCAGCCGGTAGTGATCATCGGAGGTGGTGACGATGTCGACGATGTCGGAGCCGGCGATCAGGTCCTCGGCCTTGGCCGTGATATCCTCCGGCGCGCATCCCGCCTCACGAGCGGCGGTGCGGGCTGCTTCTCTGGGGTCGGCGACCCGTAACCGCAGGCCTGGTGCTGCCTGTCGCCAGGCCTCGCCATGCTGTTGCCCGAAGGCGCCATAGCCACAAAGCAGGACGGCTGGAGGCTGCGCCATGGGCTGGTTCCTTCCCGGTTAGGCCATCTGAAAGCCCTGGTAGCCGTTCTCGACCACCCGCTCGCATTCCGCGACATAGCGTGGGAAGCCGCCGATATAGGGCATAAAGACCCGCGGCTTACCGGGCACGTTGGCGCCGACATACCAGGATGCACAGGTCGAACGCAGGGACAGGTCGGCGACCTCGTTCACATGCACGCCCCAATCCAGCTCGGCCTGCAATTCCGGCTCGATCCGGCTATGACCGTGCTCGTGCATATAGGACAGACAATCGGCGATAAAGTTCACATGTTGCTCGATCGAAGGCAGCATGTTGGTTAGCACTGACGGGCTACCGGGGCCGGTGATGGTGAACATATTGGGGAAGCCGGCTGTGGTCAGACCGAGATAGGTTTGTGGGCCGCCGGTCCACTTCTCTTTCAGCGACTCGCCGCCCTTACCCTTTATATCGATATTGAACAGCGCCCCCGTCATCGCGTCAAAGCCGGTGGCGAAGACGATGGCGTCGAACTCATAATCAACGTCGCCGTGGCTGAGACCGTCCGGTGTGATGGTCTCGATCGGTGCCTTGGAGATATCGACCAGCTTTACATTTTGGCGATTATAGGTGGCGTAATAGTCGGTATCGACGCAAAGCCGCTTGCAACCGATGATATTGGTTGGGCACAGCAATTCGGCCACAGCTGAGTCGGTCACCGTCGCGCGGATCATGTCCTTTACGAAATTAGCGGCGGTCTCGTTGGCCTCGGGCTTGAGCAACAGATCGCCATAGGCGCCGAGATAGGCGGTTCCGCCCTTCTCCCAACGACTGCGATACTCGCGCCGGTATTCCTCCTCGGGCACTTCCAGCACTGACCCGGCGTTGAACGGGAATGAATAGCCCGACGGCATTTTCTTTGCCCGCTCGCGCAGGCCCGAATAGTCGGCCTTGATCGATTGCACGTATTCCTCGGCCAGCTTGGCGTTGCGGGCTGGGATCGTGTAGTTGGCGGTGCGCTGAAACACAGTCAGGTGTTTGGCCTGCTTGGCGATCTCCGGGATCGACTGGATAGCCGAGGAGCCGGTGCCAATGACGCCGACCCGCAGGCCGGTGAAATCCACGCCCTCATGGGGCCAATGCCCAGTGTGGTAGGTGGCGCCCTTAAAGTCCTCGACGCCTTCAAACTTCGGCTTATTAAACGACGACAGGCAACCGGTGGCCATCACCACATAGCCCGAGGTGACGGTCTCGCCGCCATCGGTGACCACACTCCAGATGCCGTTGCTCTCGTCATAGGTGGTCGAGGCGACCTTGGTCTCGAATTGAATATCGCCGCGCAGATCAAAGCGGTCGGCGACGTGATTCGCGTATTTCAGGATCTCTCCCTGCGGCGAGTATTTCTCGCTCCAGGTCCATTCCTGCTCCAGCTCTTTGTCAAATTGATAAGAATATTGAACGCTCTCGACGTCGCAACGGGCGCCGGGATAGCGGTTCCAGTACCAAGTTCCGCCGACCCCATCGCCAGCCTCGTACACCCGGGCGCTCATGCCCAGCCCGCGCAAGCGGTGGAGCATATACATGCCGGCGAACCCTGCGCCGACGATGACCACGTCGAAATCGGTAGTGCGGGTGGTTGAGCGGGTTGGCTGGTGCACAGAATCGGGCATGGCAGGCTCCGTAGGACGTTGCTTGGACGCTCGGCGCCCCTATAGTCAGTAATTTTACCGAGGCAAGCCCGGCGACTGCAAGGATTGCGGATGGATCAACGGTGGATAACAGAATGGTGGTGGTTATTACGTCTTAATCAAGTCGGCGTAGCTTGATCACCACAGCTTAAGAAAATCCGATAGGCTCCCGGCAAATCGACTAGTGCCAACGGAGCCGTGAATGTTAAAGCCGATATCGGACCTGAGCGACGATGAATTGCGCGCGGCTTGGGAGGACGGCAACTGGCTTGCTTCGCAAGGCTCTCTCACGCCGGAGCACGAGAAAGTGCTCGAGGAGATTGAGCGCGAGATGAGCCGCCGCGCCGCTGCGCCGTCATAGGGGCAACCCACGTTCTAACCGCTTCCCTAAATATTAATGCAATACTATAACATAATGAAAGCGTCGCAACACAGTGAAACTGCCGGAAGGCTGGAGATGGAACGGGTATATCGCGGGCGGTTTGCCACTCCCGGACATGATCACGCTCATTGCGTCGCCGATGCCCTGGCCAGCGCCGAGACCGTGTGTCGGGCTCGCGGCGCCAGACTGACTGGGCAGCGGCGTAAGGTGCTTGAGATTATTTGGAAAAGTCACGTGCCGGTGGGCGCCTATGACATTCTCGCGGTGTTATCACCGGATGAACGCCCGGCGGCGCCCCCAACGGTCTATCGGGCCTTGGAATTCCTCCAGGCGCACGGGCTGGTGCATAAAATTGAATCCCTCAAGGCCTTTGTCGGGTGCCAACATCCGGGTGAGGATCATGTCGGCCAGTTTCTTATCTGTGAGCAGTGCGGCAACACTGCCGAGATCGAGGACCCGCAGATCACCAATGCGGTCTGGGGCCGGGCCGCCGCCGCCGGGTTTCGGATCGCTGAGATGATCCTGGAAGTGCGTGGCCTCTGCCCGGTGTGTCAGATCGATCGCAACGCCCTTGATCACCCTGCCCACGATCACACAACGCGATGAGAACCGATATGGCCGCGATCACAAGTCCTTTGGCTGGAAACTCTGTCGTTGAAGGCCCCTTAATTGAGTGTCGGGGCATCACCGTGCGGCGCGGCGGAGAGGCTGTGTTGGACAATGTTGAAATAGCGGTGCTGGCCGGCGAGATGGTCAGCCTGATCGGCCCCAATGGCGCCGGCAAGACTCTGTTGCTTCGAGTTCTTTTGGGTTTGGTTAAGGCGGAGCAGGGGACGGTTGAGGCTCGGGCGGGTCTGCGGATCGGCTACATGCCACAGCAGCTGGTGCTGGACGCCACTTTGCCGCTGACCGTGCGCCGGTTTCTATCCCTAGGCGGGCTGGTGCCAGCCGGCCAAAGGCGCGAGGTGCTAGAGGAAGTTGGCATTAGTAGGTTGATCGATCGGCCGATGCAGGCGCTTTCCGGCGGCGAGACCCAAAGGGTTCTGCTAGCTCGTGCCCTGCTGCGCAACCCGGATCTTTTGGTGATGGACGAGCCGGCCCAGGGTTTGGACATTTATGGCCAAGGCGAATTGATGGGGTTGATTGAGGCTGCTCGCAAGCGCCGCAATTGCGGCATTCTTATGGTCTCGCACGATCTTCACGTGGTGATGGCGGCGACCGATCGCGTGGTCTGCCTCAACCACCATATCTGCTGCACCGGCCATCCGACCGAGGTCGAAGCCGACCCCAGCTATGTAGCTCTGTTCGGCAAGCGGGCAGCCTCCCATCTGGCAGCTTATCATCATCACCACGACCATGTTCACGGTATTGCCGGCGAGGTCGTCGACGCTGGGAACCATCAGTCTGGAATTCAGTAATGGATGAGTTCCTGATCCGTGCGCTGCTGGCGGCTATCGGCGTCGCGGTGGTCGCTGGGCCGCTGGGAAGTTTCGTGGTCTGGCGGCGGATGGCGTATTTCGGCGACACGCTGTCCCATTCGGCGCTGCTCGGGGTGACGCTAGGTTTTCTGCTTGGCGCCGACCCGACGGTTGGCATCATCGCGGTTTGCACGGCGGTGGCGCTGTTATTGGCGCTTGGCGAGCGTCAGCGTGTGCTGGCTTCCGACACACTGCTTGGCATCCTCTCCCACAGCGCTTTGTCGTTGGGCTTGGTCTCCCTAGCCTTTCTGGAGACCTTGCGGGTCGATTTAATTGGTTATCTTTTCGGCGATGTTCTGGCCGTCACCTGGGAGGATGTCAGCGTCGTCTATATCGGCGGTGCGGTGGTCCTGGGGGTGCTAGCCTGGTTGTGGCGGCCGTTGCTGGCGATCACTGTCCACGAGGACCTGGCGCGGGTCGAGGGGGTGCCGGTGAGGCGAGTGCAGATCGCCTTCATGCTGATCATCGCGGTAACCATTGCGATTGCCATGAAGGTGGTCGGGATCCTGTTGATCACCTCGCTGTTGATCATTCCCGCCGCCGCCGCCCGCGCGCTCTCACGGACGCCGGAGCAAATGGCTGTTCTGGCGAGCATCGCCGGGGTGCTGGCGGTGTTTGGCGGCCTTGCCGGGTCGTTTCACTGGGACCTGCCGTCCGGCCCGTCGATCGTCACATCGGCGGCGGTCCTCTTCGGTCTTTCGCTGGTGGGACGGCGACTGTTCTCTATTGGCTGAGGCACGCCGCGAGTGACTTGGCGAGGCCGCGCAGCAGCGTCGCATAGGCGCCTGGTCCGTTAGGAATTTCTGCGCCAAGTGGGTCGAGAATTCCGGCTTTGGCCATGGTGCCCTCGCGGGCTGTTGTGACTAGTTTTGGCGCGAATTGTGGCTCGGCGAACACGCAGACTGCGCCGGATTGCCGAATTCCAGCGCGAATTTCGTATAGCCGCCGGGCGCTTGGGGAACGGTCGGGAGAGAGGCTGATCGAGGCTAGCGCGTTGGTCCCAAAGCGCATCTCGAAATACTGATAGGCATCGTGAAAGACGACATAGGGAACCCGTCGCACTGGCTCCAGGATCGTGGTGATCTCGGCTTGCAGATCGGTCAACTCGACGATTAGGCGCTCGGCGTTTGCCTGGTAGGCCTCGCCGTTATCCGGATCTAGGTGCGACAAGGTCTCGGCGACCAGAGAGACGATGGCCCGCCCGTTCGCGGGATCGAGCCAGAGATGCGCGTCTATTTCATCGCCGCCGGGTGGTCGGGCGAGCTTGGCATGGTTGTTATCATGTTCGTCGGCATGATGGTTCCAGGCACCGCTTTGGCGGACTTTCAGGCGGTTTAGCGAGGCGCTGTCGATTAGGGTGAGAAGCGTGACCGAGGCCGGGACGGATTGCGCGGGCTTGATGAAGAAGCTCTCCATTTCCGGACCAACCCAGATCACTAGATCAGCTGTCGCCAGCGCTCGGGCGCTTGACGGTTTCATCGCGTGCATATGCGGCGAGGCGCCCCCGGCAACCAGGAGAACCGGCTTGCCGACACCCGCCATCACTCCGGCAACCAGGGCGTGGATCGGCTTAATGGTGACCACCGTCTTTGGCGCCTCGCCCGCCTTTACCTCTGTCCCCACAACGGTCAGAGCGGTTGAGAGGGTCAGAACCAGCGCAACGGTGATGGCACGAAACAAACGCATGAGAATTTTATTATGATATAACATATCATTTTACTAGCAACCCAGTCGGATGCTGTCAATTGGGTTGATGCAGCGGGGTATTGGCAGGCTTTTAAGAGCGCCTCGCCCCGGCTCCTGGTTACTTGGGTAATCGCTAGCTGGATAGCGTCCGTCGGACCGCATCGTGCCAGCCGGCGACCCCGGTCTGGCGGGCGGTCTCTTCCATCGTTGGCTCGAACCGCCGCTGCAGCGTCCATTGTTCGGCAAAGCCATCCATGTCGGGCCAGACCCCGGCGCGCCCGCCCGCCAGCCAGGCGGCGCCAAGCGCGGTAGTCTCCAGAATCATCGGCCGGTCGACCGGCGCCGCCAGTATGTTCGCCAGGGACTGCATCGTCCAATCCGAGGCCACCATGGCGCCATCCACGCGCAGCACAGTGTCCTTCGCGGGGCTGGCCCAGTCACACTGCATGGCTTGTAGAAGATCGAGGGTCTGGTAGGCGACGCTCTCCAGCGCTGCTTTAGCTAATTCGCGCGGGCCGGTATTGCGGGTTAGGCCGAACAAGGCGCCGCGCGCCTCGGCATCCCAATGCGGCGCGCCAAGGCCGGTAAAAGCTGGGACCAGATAGACCGACTGCTTGGGGTCGGCCTGTTCGGCCAGAAGCTCCGATTCTGCGGCGTCTCTAATCAGTCCCAGCCCATCGCGCAGCCATTGAACGGCCCCGCCGGCGATGAAGATCGAGCCCTCCAGGGCATAGGTGGTCTCGCCGCCCAGCCGATAGGCGATGGTGGTCAACATTCGGTTCGTCGACGGCACCCGGTCCCGCCCAGTATTGAGTAGCGCGAAGCAGCCGGTTCCATAGGTGGATTTCATCATGCCAGGCTGGAAGCAGGCATTGCCGATAGTCGCGGCCTGTTGGTCTCCAGCGACCCCAAGAATCGGGATCGCCGCGCCAAGCAACCCCGTCATGGTCACACCAAAGTCGTCCGCGCTGTCCTTGACCACCGGCAACAGCGCCGCCGGGATGTCCAGGATCCCGAGCAGTTCGTCGTCCCAACGGTTTTCCGCAATATCATACAGCAGGGTCCGCGAAGCATTGGTGGCGTCGGTGGCATGGACTGTGCCGTCGGTAAGTTTCCAGATCAACCAGCTATCGATGGTTCCGAAGCACAATTCGCCAGCCCGGGCCCGAGCGCGCAGGCCGTCCTGCTGGTTCAGCATCCAGGCCAGCTTGGTGCCAGAAAAATACGGATCGAGCAGCAGACCGGTCTTGGCGGTAAAGGTCGGTTCCAGGCCGCGCGCCTTCAGATCCTTGCACATTAATGCGGTGCGCCGGTCCTGCCAGACAATGGCGCGGCCAACCGGCTTAGAGGTAGCGCGCTCCCATAGCACCACGGTCTCGCGTTGGTTGGTGATGCCGATCCCGGCGATAGCGCCCGGCGACATGCCGGCTTTGGCGATGGCAAGGCGCGCCGTTGCCAGAACGCTGACCCAGATTTCCTCGGCATCATGCTCAACTAAGCCGGAATCGGGGAAATGCTGTTCGAATTCCTGCTGGCCAACGCCGGCGATCTGCAGATTCCCATCAAAGACGATTGCCCGCGTGGAGGTGGTGCCCTGATCGATCGCAAGAACATAGCCGGACATCGTATGCGCTCCTGAAACGAGATCGGGCCCGATTGGCCCTACGGGTGATCCTATGATGAAACGCCCCCGCAACCGAAGCGCTTCGTGTCCGGATTAGGCACGCGGGGGCCGCCAGCGCTTTTACTGAGATATTCTGCCAGCCACCGGGTTTCGGTGCCCAAGAACCGCAGCCCCAGCTAGCTGCGCCGCTGGGGCAGGGCGCGCCGCGCCGGCCCAGTAGCTCTTGGACCTGCTCCAGTGCGTTCTCGGCGAGCTTGCTGCCGAACACATTGGTCAGCGCCAGGCCGTCGGCGGTCGTCTCGGTCTTCAGCACATAGTCGCGGGGGGCTTCCTGTGCATTGCTAGCCCCGTCATTGTACAGCGGGCGCACCGCCGGATAACTATGGACGGCTCGGCAGGATTAGTGAAATAAGCGCTGGCTGCGCGGTGCAGGGATAGTCGGTTCCTTCGGTGGCAATTCCTTAACCCGGTGTCCCCTTCGGCACATAGTCGAACAGCATCTGCGGGAATTTCAGGGCCAAATCGGGGAACGCCATGATCAGGCCCAGGCAGATGAAGTGCAGGATGATGAACGGCACCACGCCCCTGTACATGTCGGCGAGGCGAATTTCCGGCGGGCTGATGCCGCGCAGAAAGAAGATCGCCGGGGCCATCGGCGGGGTCAGGTAGCTGGTCTGGATCACCACGAGGAACATAATTGAATACCAGACATCGTCGACGCCCATACCGCGCATCACTGCCATCGCGACTGGCACGATGATGATCATGATCGAGATGAACTCAAGCACGAAGCCGGCGATGAAGGTGATAGCCATGAAGATCAGCATGGTTGGCCAGACACCCAGGCTGGCGGCCTCAAAGGCGTTGCGGACCGAACTGATGCCGCCCAGGGCGACGAAAACCCCGGCAAACATCATCCCGCCGAGCAGAATGGTCAGGATCATCGCGGTGATTTGCAGAGTTTTCAGAAAGGATTCCTGCAAAATAGCAAAGCTGAAGGTACGGTAGATCATGGTCAGTACAACGGTCCCGGCGGCGCCCATGGCGGCGGCCTCGGTCGCGGTTGCCCAGCCGAGCATGATGGTTCCCAGCACCGAGAAGATCAGCATTCCAAGCGGCAAAAGCGAGGTCACGATGATCTTTGATTTTTCGATGATCGTGGGTTCGACCTCGGGAGCGGGAAGCACCGGGCCGTCTTCAGGCCAGATCGTGCAGCGACCGATGATGTAAATGATATAGAGGCCGGCGAGCAGCAACCCCGGCAGCATGATGCCGACGAACAAATTGCCAACGCCGACACCGGCGATTGGGCTGAGGATCACCACCACCACTGAGGGTGGAATGATCGTGCCTAGGGAACCGCCGGCGCAAATAGTTCCGCTGATCAGTCCCTTATCATAGCCGTGGCGCAACATTACCGAGATGACTAGCATGCCGACAACCGCCTCGGCCGCGCCGACGACACCGCTGGCGGCGGCGAAGACGACACAGAGCAGCACCGTGCCGACGGCCAACCCGCCGGGCAACTTTCGGGTGAACAGATGGATCGCTCCGAACAGTTTTTCGGCGATGCCGGAACGCTCCAGCAAACAGCCCATGAAGATGAACAGCGGTACCGCTGAGAGCACGTAATAGGAGGCGACGTCATCGACCTTGGACACGAGCTGGTGAACCAGAACATCGCCAAAGCGGTAATAACCGAAGGCGAGCGACACTCCCATTAGGGAGAATGCGACTGGAAACCCGATGAAGATGCAGATCATCAGGGCCGGGAACATCATCAAACCAATGCCAAGTGTCATCATCGGCTGCCCCCGGAGCCAAGGTAGCCGTGCTTGATGACACTGACCGACCAACCTGTATTGAAAACTCACCGCCTTGTAACATTCAACGACCGCAGGGGACACTAAGTCGGTGGGTTGGCAGGAGCAAGGTTGGCACCGGGGGCGCGAACAGGTATCGGATGCAGATTATTCGTGCTCCACCGTGCGCCGGTCGGAAAATCTCATCCGTCGCCCTAGCGAACGGCAGGGCCCACATCTGAACAAGTTCACTGTAACCGATGGGCGGGGATTGGGGGCCGTATGTCGTCATTCTTCGCCATTGTTAGCCATTAGCGCTGCCGAGCGGCCTAAGGCTTCGCCCTGCCGTTCGGCCGGGGCGACGGCGATCCCAGGACGCGGTTAAGCTGATACAGGAAGTGGCGCACCACGCTCCGAGCGGGCTCAGCACCTCAAAGCTCGATCCATTGGCGTTGCGGGTTGGTAACGATCTGGAAGTCGTTATTGGCTTCGAGGGCCCGGTTGATTTCGAGATTAATTGTTTGTGCAGCCTCGGAATCGCCGCCACTTCGTGGTTATGGTTGGCGTGGCGAACCGTATTGCCGGCGGCCCGCACGTGTTAATAAGGGAACCGCCGGGATTAATGACCTCACGAAATTGTCTCTTGCTCCCTGCCGAGGCCCACATTAATTCTTTTGTTACTGCTTAACCGGAGTGGTCAGGAAATACGGATGTCGGCAGTCGAGGATGGGGGACGACTTGATTCCCGAAAGTTTGTAGATCCAATGCTCACCGCCGGCGGCTATACCCGCGCCTTTGTCAAGTTGACGGCGCTGGAGACGCTTTGGATCAATACCGGCACGCTTTGCAATATCACTTGCGCCAATTGCTATATCGAGTCTTCGCCGAAGAATGATCGGCTGACCTATATCAGCCGCGCTGAGGTGGCGGCTTATCTCGATGAGATCGAGACCGACAGGCTGGGCACGCAACTGATTGGGTTTACCGGCGGCGAGCCGTTCATGAACCCTGCCTTCATCGCCATCCTTGGGGATAGCTTGGAGCACGGCCACCGAACGCTGGTGCTGACCAATGCGATGAAGCCGATGCAGCAGAAACGCGCCGGTTTGCTGGATCTCCACAAGACCCATGGCCAGCGGCTGGTAATCCGGGTGTCGATCGATCACTACACCCAAGCCGTGCACGAGGCGGAGCGGGGGGGCGGCACCTGGGCCCCGATGTTGGACGGATTGCGCTGGCTGAGCGAGCATGGCTTTGCGATCAACGTCGCCGGACGTAATCTAACCGGCGAGCCTGAGGTGGTATTGCGCCAGGGCTTTGCCCGCATGTTCCGGGATCTCATGCTAACGCTCGACGCCCAGAGTCCGGTCGATCTGGTGGTCTTCCCGGAGATGGACGCGACCGCCGACGTACCGGAAATCACCGAGGCGTGCTGGGGCATCCTCTCGGTCTCGCCGGATGCACAGATGTGCGCCTCGGCCCGTATGGTGGTGAAGCGCAGGGGCGCCACCCTGCCAGCGGTGGTCGCCTGCACGTTGCTGCCTTATGATCAGCAATTCGAACTTGGCGCTACTCTGGCTGAGGCCGACCGGCGGGTGCAGCTCAACCATCCCCATTGTGCCCGGTTCTGTGTCCTCGGCGGGGCTTCCTGCAGCGCCTGACCGGCCCGCGCCCGTCGAAGGGCGGCATTCCACGACCAGAATCAAAACCTAAAAACCCAATTCCGACAGTTTGCTGGGGCCACGCCAGCAGGCGTGGAGCCATCGGCGGATCAGTTTAACTGAGCGGGCTCGCTTATATATATACTAATCAAATTTTATATAGATAGACTATTTAAGTGCTTCCTGAATTGGTATTTGTCTATTTGGGTGACCGCGCCAGATGCTGAAACTCACGAACCACGGCTTCATAAACAGGGCGCTTGAAATCGATGATCAGGTCGGCCAGCGCGTTAATATCACACCATTTCCAGGCATCGAATTCAGCGTGACCGAACCCCAGGTCGATCTCTGCAGCCTGCCCCAGAAACCGCATCGCGAACCACTTCTGGCGTTGCCCGCGAAATCGGGTGGCGAAAGAGCGGCGCGTGATGGTTGCCGGATAATCATAGTCGAGCCAATGGGTGCTCTCCGCCATGATCTCGACGGAGCGGATACCGGTTTCCTCGTGAAGCTCCCGAAGCGCGGCGGCTTTTGGCTCTTCATCGGCATCAATCCCGCCTTGCGGCATCTGCCATGCGTCGGCGCCGACATCGTTGCGCCGACCGACAAAGACGTCGCCAGCCGGGTTGAGCAACATGATGCCGACACAGGGTCGATACGGTAGACCGGCTTGCGGGGAGATGGCCTGGCTCATGGACGATTATCTCAAGCTCTGTTTGTTGGCGATTGCGGTTATCGGCACCAGCACGATTCCTTTGACCCTTAACATTTGCAGCTCTGCGGCCAGCCGATCGATCGGCCCTGGATAGAGTTGATCGACACCAACCGCAACCGGTTCACCTTGGAGGTTTCCTGCAATTCTTGAAGCCGCGCATCAATGGCACGAACCGAGGGGATGGAATCGACCTTCCGATTGCTGAAGGCGGGCGGTAGCTGGATCTGCGATGCCAGTTCCGGTCTTATGCTGTGGAAGGTAGCGCGCCGGCGCACAAAAAGCAGCCCGCGTCCCTTGAGAATTTTCAGGACCTGGCTGAAGGTCTCAACGTTGATAGTGAACTGTGACCCCATCGTTGCAAACAGTCCGACATAGCCGCCTGCACTCTTCATCACGCTTTCCTGACGGTTCAGATTTTTGATCTCACTTGTCGTGGTCAAAAAGGGTATTGCGGCACGGATCACTGCGCGGAAACCCGACAGACTCCATGGGCAGATTCACCAGGACATCATGTCCCTTTCGCCACGCTCGGGCGACCCACTCCTGTAAGTCCAGGATAATTGCTGAAAACGAATAGGGTTACGCTTGGCGGCAGGGCCTGCAGAGCGGCTTCGGTGGACCTTGGGGGCAGGTCGAGACTGGTCACGGTGATCGCAATCCGGGGCCGGCGGTCGGCTTTCTCGAAAGGACGAGAGTATTTAATCCAGGGTTGACGACCATCGATGGGTATTTTTGGCAGCGATCCATCGTCGGTTTCCTCGACAAGGTCGGGATTGACGACACCCGCTAAATGGTCGACCGGCGCCTTCGCCTCTGGCGCCGTGGGCACTTGCCGCCGTGTCCCCGTCGGACACTCTCCTCGGTCCCTTCGAACACGTCCTGGTCTCCGGGTTCCTCGGCGCCGCGTTTGCGAAATCGGCCGAGAAGCCCGGAGAGGAAGGGATTTGGAAATCGTATTTTCAATTCACCATGCGCGTTTGAAGGAGGCTCAGGCCCCGCAGGAGATCAACGGCACGGGCGAGCTGATAATCTTCTTCGGCGCGTTGCTTGGCGGTCGGTCGTCCAGCGGGTTTTGGCTCCGGAGATTGTTTGGATTCGGGAGTTTCACCGTTTTCCAGCGCATTTCGCAAATCAGTTTCACGGCGGCGCGTTTTCCCGGCAACTTTCTCGATCCGTGCCGTCGGCACGATGATATCCGGAGAGATTCCGGTTTTCTGAATCGAGCGGCCGGACGGCGTGTAATAGCGCGCGGTAGTCAGCCGCATCGCAACATTTCCGGGTAACGGAACGATCGTTTGGACCGACCCTTTGCCAAAGGATTGTGTACCCAGGATGATCGCCCGGCGATGGTCCTGCAACGCACCAGCGACGATTTCCGAGGCCGAGGCGGAGCCGCTATTGATCAAAACGACCAAGGGTTTTCCGGCGGCGAGGTCACCTGGGGTCGCGTGCACGCGCGCGGCACCGTTCGGGTCGCGCCCTCGGGTGGAAACAATTTCACCCTTGTCCAAAAAGGCGTCGCTGACCAAAATTGCCTGATCCAGCAAGCCTCCGGGATTATTTCTGAGGTCGATCACGAACCCGGCCAACTTGTCGCCCACCTCGCTGGAAAGCGCTGCCAAACCTCGCTGCAACCCGGAACTGGTTTGCTCGTTGAAGGTGGTGATGCGGACATAACCGACGACACCAATCGATTCATAACGAACCGAGCGGATCTTGATGGTGGCCCGTTGGATCGGTACGTCGAAGGGCTCGCCCCCTTCGCGGCGGACCGTCAGAACGATTTTGGAATCGATCGGGCCGCGCATCCGCTCCACGGCCTGGCCCAAACTCAGGCCAAGGATTGCCTCGCCATCTAGATGGGTGATCAGGTCACCTGGCTCCATGCCGGCGCGGGCGGCGGGGGTATCGTCGATGGGCGACACCACCTTGATCACGCCGTTCTCCATCGAGACCTCGATCCCTAGGCCACCAAACTCGCCCTTGGTTTGGACCCGCATGTCGCGGTAGCTCTTGTCATTGAGAAAGTTCGAATGGGGATCCAATGACGTCAGCATGCCGTTGATCGCCGCTTGGATCAGCTCTTGGTCACTGACTTCCTCGACATATTCGGCGCGAACCCGTTCGAAGACGTCCCCAAACAGATTCAGTTGGCGATAGGTATCCGTCGAGCTGCCGGTTTTTTGGGCCTGGGCGGCTGGAGCGAGGGTCGCTAATCCAGCCACGATCAGAGCCAGGAACAGCACGCCGCGCATTTTGTCGATGTGCCGTCCGATGGTCGCGAGGTTTGAGGTCATTGGATTGCCGTATTCCTTTGGGTGGATAACCAAGCCAGCGGATCCACTGGCGCTCCATCTTGTCTCAACTCGATATACAGGCGCCGGGCGCTTTCCCGACCGTTGGGCTTAGCGCCGTTCATCGTGCCGACCGGCTCTCCCGCCAACACGCCCTGGCCCGGTTGAACGTCAATCCGGCCCAGTCCCGCCAGGAGAGTAAGAAACCCAAAGCCGTGTTCGATGATTATTATACGCCCGTACCCGCGAAACGGCCCCGCATAAATCACTTTGCCGTCATGGGAGGCCAAGACCGGGGCGTTGGGATGGGTGTAAAGGGTGATTCCCTTGGCGGTCAGACCTTGCGCATGGGTCTCGCCAAATCGCCCGGCCAGACGGCCAATAGCTGGAAAGGTTAACTGCCCCTTATTGGCGCGGATCGATCCCGAGGGCGGAACGATCCGCGCCGGCGCGGGAGAATGCCTTGGCGCTAACGCGACGCTGATTTGATCGGACGGCTGCGCCGGAATCAGAGCCGGCTGGGAGTTGGTGGCAGTCTGTGTGGAGCCTACGTGAATACTGAACGCGCTCTTAATCAGAGACGAAAGTCGCTCGGTTGCGTCCGAGCGCGCATCGCCCTGTTCGCGTAACGCGGTAAAAAGCGCCGTCAATGAGGCAACTGATTTGACGAGTTCGCTTCGTTGGGCCGTCGATGGGCGGGTCCGCCCATCGACCTCCAGCCATAGAGTATTCTTGCGCTCGATCAGAGCGTCGAGCTGGTCCCGCCGGGTCTCCAACGCAGCGCTTGCGGTTTGGAACCGCGCTTGTTCGGTGCGAATTTGATGGTTCAAGACTTCTATTTTTGTCAATTCGACGTCGATTTGGTCGGTTTGACGCTTAATCATCGGCACTAAATACTGAACAAGCATCATTGCTCGCGCCGACGCCAAGGGCGGGCGCGGCGACATCAGGATCGCTTCCGGCGGGCTGCGGGCCAGGCGTTGCAGGGCGCCGATCAGCCCGGATAGTTTGACCCGTAAGCCTCCAAGCTCGCGCGTCCGAACCCTATAATAGGATTCCAGCCCGGCCACCTGCTGTTCCGCCTGCTCGACCAAGGTTTCCTGCGCTTGGGTCCGCCGCGCAGTTTCGATGAGTTGAGCGCGGGTATCTTTCAGTTGCTGCCGGACTTCCTTGACCAATACGGCGGTCTGCCGAACGGCTGGCGATGGTTGATCCTGCGCCTGGGCGGACCCGCAAGGGCCCCCGGCCACAAATTCGGCGGTCACCACCCCCGCAGCCACGAACCCAGTAATCAAAAGATTTCCGAGGGACTTACGCCGGCCTCGTGAACCTGTGAGGCTATCCGGCGGCACGGGTCTTGGCGTCCACTCCCGCTCCGATCAGAAGCGAGCGCCCGGCCATCGCGTCGGGAACGGCAAGCCCCATCAGTTCCAGCAGTGTTGGCGCCACGTCGGCAAGACGGCCAGAGGCCAACCCGGACACCGTGGCCGGCGCGTTGACCAGGACCGTCGGCACCAGATTGGTCGTATGGGCGGTATGCGGGTTGCCGGTGTCTTGGTCGAACATGGTCTCACAATTGCCGTGATCGGCGGTGAGGAACATCGTGCCGCCCACGGCTTCCAACGCCTCGGTAACCCGGCCGAGGCAAAGATCGACAGTTTCGACGGCAACGATCGCCGCCGCCAGATCGCCGGTATGTCCGACCATGTCCGTATTGGCGAAGTTGGCGACGATCAGATCGAACCGCTGGCCAAGAATGGCCTCGACTAGGCGGTCGGTAACCTCGTCGGCCGACATTTCTGGCTGCAGATCGTAGGTCTTCACCTTGGGCGAAGGGATCAGGATCCGCTCCTCGCCGGGAAATGTGGTTTCCCGGCCGCCGTTGAGGAAGAAGGTGACATGGGGATATTTCTCGGTTTCGGCGATCCGCAATTGCCGCAGGCCGGCATTTGCCACCACCTCTCCCAGGGTCTCAACCAGATCGACCGAGGGGAATAGAGCCGTCATATAGCTGTTCAATTTCGTCGAATACTCGACCATCCCAGTCACGGCGGAAAACGCCGGGACCAGGGGGCGGTCAAAGGCGTCAAACTGGGGATCAACCAAGGTCGCGAGTATCTCCCGCGCCCGGTCAGACCGGAAATTAGCGAACAGCAGGCCGTCGCCATCCCGCATGCCGTCGTAGTCGGCGATGATGCTTGGCTCGACGAATTCGTCAGTCTCGTCGCGGGCATAGGCAGCAGTCACCACGTCGATGGCGGTATCCACCCGATGCCCCTCACCGAGTGCAAAGGCGCGATAGGCGGAATTGACCCGCTCCCAGCGATTGTCCCGGTCCATTGCGAAAAATCGACCGGTTACCGTCGCGGTGCGAACTCCGGGACGATCCGATGCATGGAAGCTTGCGACATAATCCAGCGCGCTTTTAGGTGGCGTGTCCCGACCGTCTAGAATCGCATGCAGCAAAACCTCGATACCGGCCTCGACCAGGATATCGGCGAGCGCACCGATGTGATTCTGGTGGCTATGAACGCCGCCCGGTGACAGCAATCCAATCAGGTGGCAGCGTCCACCCGCGGCCTTGATCCGGTCGATGAACGCGCGCAGTTCCAGGTTCGCCGACAGGGTTCCATCGCTAATCGCGGCGTTAATTCGCGGCAGGGCTTGCAGGACCACGCGACCAGCGCCGAGATTCATGTGGCCGACCTCGGAATTTCCCATCTGGCCATCGGGAAGGCCGACATCACCGCCCGACGCCCTTATCAACGCCGATGGCGATTCACGGCGCAGTCGATCAAACACCGGTGTGCGGGCCTGGACAACGGCGTTGTGGTCGGTCTCGGCACGGTCGCCCCAGCCGTCCATGATGCAAAGCATGACAGGTTTCATAGAGATGTTTATAGCGGATTGACCGGTAGGGAGACAATCAGTCTCGATGATAAGGGTGGCCGGCGATAATCTGCTGCACGCGATAGAGTTGTTCGACCACCAGGCCGCGCACCAGGAGATGCGGCCAGGTCAGCCGACCTAGCGAAAGGGTCAGGTCAGCGCGGACCAGGACATCGCCATCCAAACCGTCGGCCCCGCCAATCACCAGGGCAAGATCCCCCATGCCATCGTCCATGCCGCGCGAGATCCAATCAGCCAAGCCGCGACTGGTCAGGGTTTTACCGCTCTCGTCCAAGGCGATGACCAAGGCGCCTTGTGGCACCGCCGCCAGCAAGCGCTCGCCCTCTTCGCGACGCTGGGCTTCCCCACCACGGTTGCTCCGCGCCTCGACCTCCCGCAGGTTAATCGGCCATCGCAGGCGTTGAGCGTAAGTGTCATATAGGTCGCGAAACAGGCTTTTTCGGTCACGACCAACCGCCGCGATGGTCACGCGCATGGTTTCTCCCGGGAGCCGATATAGCGTCAGGCGTTGGCGGCTTGCGATGCGTCGGCGCCGACCGCTATCGTCGGAGCACCAACATCAACGCCCCACATCTTTTCCAGACCGTAGAATTCGCGCACTTCGGGACGGAACAGATGGACGATTATATCGCCGGCATCGATCAGCACCCAGTCGCCGGCGGTCATGCCCTCGACGCTGATTCGCTTGACGCCCGTTTGCTTTAGTTTACCGACCAAATGCTCAGCCATCGCGGCAACGTGCCTGCTCGAGTTGCCACTAGCGATGACCATATAATCGCTTATAGTCGACTTACCGGCCATATCGATGGCTACGATATCCTCCGCCTTGTCGTCGTCCAGTGATCTGCTCACCAGATCGAGAAGGTCGTCCCGGGGTAGGGACTTAGTCTTGGTCTTTATAGCAGTCTCCCTATGTTTTTCAGTGCCGGGCCATGTCCGGCAGGTTGCAGTTTGGGCCATCAAGAAGCAATCCTCGCTCGTGTTCGAATATGGGTCGCCGATACCGGATTCAGCAGGGTGTGGTGAAACACCCAGACCGGTGGTCGCCGCCGCGTCAGCACCCGTCCCTGTCGTTCCGGGATGCGGAACCGAGCGAATCGTCGCGCCGTTTGGCCAGACAGCGCCTTTAAAGCATAGGAGGGTCGGTCGAAAACGGCAACGCCGACGCTACGAAGAATGGCCGGCCAGGCGCGCCAGGACGCCATCTGCAACAAATTATCCGCTCCCATGATCCAAACGAACCGGGTGCTTGGAAAGCGTTTGCGCAAAAGCCGAAGCGTGTCGGCGGTATAGGTCGTGCCAAGATCCGCCTCCAAGGCGGTAACCTCAATCCTAGGGTTGCGGGCGAAGCGGCCGGCCTGGGCGAGGCGGGCTTCCAACGGCGCCATGTCCGCACGTGACTTCAAGGGATTTTGCGGTGAGACCAGCCACCACACCCGGTGCAATCGAAGCCGCTTCAGGGCCAGTTCGGCAATCATACGATGTCCATCATGGGCCGGATTGAACGATCCGCCCATCAGCCCAATTCGCTGACCTCGGCAATCGCCAAAGCCAATCGTCGAGAGGTGACGGCGGGATCGTCGCTGCATAGTCACGACCGGGGTGCACCAGTAGCGGAGCGGGCGAGCAGCAGCAAAACAGTGGGCACGGTCGGGATCGTCACGGTCGGGTCTGCCCGCTGCCTCTGACAACATATTTAAAGGTGGTCAGTTGCTCGGTGCCGACCGGGCCGCGCGCGTGCAGCCGGCCGGTGGAAATACCAATCTCGGCGCCCATGCCAAACTCAGCCCCGTCAGCATATTGGGTCGAGGCATTGTGCAGCACGATCGCGCTGTCGACCTCGGTAAGGAAACGCTCTGCGCTGGCCGGATCGCCGGTCACGATGCTATCGGTATGACTCGATCCATAGCTGTTGATGTGATTGATCGCCCCGCTGACCCCGTCGACCAGTTTCACCGCCAGGATTGCGTCAAGATATTCGGTGGTCCAATCCTCATCCCGGGCAATCTCCATACCCGGCACCAAGGCGCGCGCGCCGTCATCGCCGCGCAAGACGCAGCCGGCACCGATCAACGCTTCGGCGATGGCTGGCAGCAGCTGCTTGGCGCCCGCCTGATCGACCAGCAGCGTTTCCGCCGCGCCGCAAACGCTGGTCCGCCGCATCTTGGCGTTGATCACCACCGCGCGGGCCATGTCGGGATCAGCCGCGGCATCGACATAGACGTGACACAGCCCTTCGAGATGCGCGATTACCGGGATCCGGCTTTCCTCCTGCACCCGTTTGATCAGCGATTTGCCGCCGCGCGGTACAATGATGTCAATATATTCCGCCATGGTCAGGAGATGGCCGACGGCGGCGCGGTCTCGGGTCGGGACCAGTTGCACGCAGGTTTCCGGCAATCCGGCAGTTTTGAGTCCCAGATGCAGACAATCTACGATCGCGGCGGAGGAGTGAATCGATTCCGAGCCACCGCGCAGGATCGCCGCGCTGCCCGCCTTCAGGCAAATAGCGCCGGCATCGGCGGTCACATTGGGTCGGGCTTCATAGATGATGGCGATCACGCCAAGCGGCACTCGCACGCGGCTGATTTCAAGACCGTTTGGTCGGGTCCAGCGATCCATGACCATGCCTACCGGGTCCGGTAATTCAGCGATCGCTTCCAGTCCTGCCGCGATCCCTTCCAGGCGCTCCTCATCAAGCGCCAGTCGATCGATCATCGAGTCGCGCAGCCCTTTGTCGTTGCCAAAGGCGATATCGCGCGCATTGGCCTCCAGAATGGCCGGTACGTTGGTCCGGATTGCCGCCGCCGCCGCCCGTAGCGCGGTGTCCTTTTGCGCCGTCGGCGCCTGGGTCAGCGCCCGCGCCGCCGCACGCGCTTGCCGGCCAAGATTTTGCATGGCTCCTTCGAGATCATCTTGACCGGTGGTGACGGCGCTATCGTCGATTGGGGTGGCTTGTGCGGTCAACATTTCCCACTCCTTAGAGCTGAACCAATGAATGACGAGCCTCAGGGTGGCTCAGCTTGAATAGTGAATACGCTTCTTATCCATAAGACAGAGGGCGATTCACGCCTTAGTCGACATTGCCGGATGATGCCAAATGCGATTCCGACACCACCGATCGTTCTCTAGTCAGTCAGGACTAAATCGTCGCGATGGATCAACTCATCGCGCCCACGGTAGCCGAGGATCGCCTCAATTTCACGGGATTTATGGCCCTGAATAAGCGCCGCGTCCTCGGATCCATAGGCAGTCAGCCCTCTCGCGATCTCTTGGCCGTTGGCGCCATGTACAGTGACCAAGTCTCCCCGCTTAAAACGCCCGGTCACCTCGGTCACGCCAGCCGGCAGCAGGCTACGGCCTTGGGTGAGTGCGCGTTCGGCGCCGGCGTCGAGATGGACGGTACCGGCCGGGTTGATCGCACTGGCGATCCAGTTCTTACGAGCCCCGCGCGGTGTGTCCGAGGCCTGAAACCACGTGCAACGCGCCCCCGCCTCCATCGCCGCCAGCGGGTGCATCGGAATACCGGCGACGATCGCCATGCGGCAGCCGGCGGTGGTGGCAATTCGCGCCGCCGCCAGCTTGGTGACCATGCCGCCTGAGGCATAGCCGGTGCCAGCGGTGCCGGCCATCGCCTCTATCTCGGGCGTCATCCGCTCGACCAGCGCTATATGCCTAGCGTTTGGATCGGTCCGGGGGTCGGATTCGTACAGCCCATCAACATCCGAGAGGAGCAGCAACGTGTCGGCGCTGATCATTTGTGCGACCCGAGCGCCGAGCCGGTCATTGTCGCCAAAACGGATCTCAGCGGTCGCCACCGTATCGTTCTCGTTGACCACCGGCACCGCACCGAGCGACAGCAAGGTCGCTATGGTGGCGCGCGCATTCAAATGGCGCCGCCGTTGCTCGGTATCTTCGGGTGAAAGCAAAATCTGCGCGACCGTGATGTCGTGGCGGGCCAGAGTCTCTTCATAGGCATGGGCGAGGCGGATTTGCCCGGTCGCGGCAGCGGCCTGTTTTTCTTCGAGTTTAAGCTCCGGGCCGACAAGACCGAGATGACGGCGACCGACAGCGATGGCGCCGGAGGAAACAATCAGCACCTCCTTACCGCGCCGCCTGAGATTAGCGACGTCGTCACCCAGCGCTGCCAACCATTCCCGCCTGATCCGACCGCTTTCCTGATGGACCAACAGCGCCGAGCCTATTTTCACGACGATCCGCTTTGCGTCCTTCAGCGGCGAGGTGGAGACCATCGCGCTTAATGCGGCGACCATGCCGCGCCCCCCCCGGACGCCACCTGTTCGACTTGGTCTCGATCGACTCTGGAAGCATGCACCTGGCCCAGCAGCGTGGTGAGCAAGGGATCCAGGCCTTCGCGCGCGACCGCGGAAATCACATGAATTGGGCTATCCGTCACTTCTTGCAGGAGACTGAGAACGATGCTGATAGTTTCCTCATCCAAGGCATCGGACTTGGTCACCGCGACAATCTCGGACTTTTCGGCCAGACCGCCGCCGTAGGCCTCAAGCTCGCCGCGCACGGTGCGATAGGCCGCTGCTGGGTCATCCTGAGTGCCGTCGACCAGATGCAAAAGAACACCGCACCGCTCTACATGGCCGAGAAAACGGTCGCCGAGACCAGCGCCTTCATGCGCCCCCTCGATCAGTCCCGGGATGTCAGCAAGGACGAATTCTTGGTCGGAAAACCCAACCACGCCAAGGCCCGGATGCAGGGTGGTGAATGGATAATCCGCGATCTTTGGCGTGGCCCGAGTGACCGTTGAAAGCAAGGTCGATTTGCCGGCATTTGGCAAACCTACCAGGCCGGCATCGGCGATCAGCTTCAGCCTGAGCCAGATTGGTTTTTCGACGCCGGGCCAACCGGGCAGGTTCTTGCGGGGCGCGCGGTTGGTCGAAGTCTTATAACGGGCGTTGCCAAAACCGCCATCACCGCCACGGGCAAGCACGAACCGTTGGCCGACTGCCGTCAGATCGGCGATCAGGGTTTCCTGGTCGTCCTCAAGGATTTGCGTTCCGACCGGCAGCCGCAAGACAATCGGCTCACCAGAAGCGCCGGTTTTCTGCCGTCCACCGCCAGAGCGACCAACTGGAGCCTTGAAATGTTGTTGGTAGCGATAATCGATGAGCGTGTTCAGGCCGTCGACGCAGATCGCGATCACATCGCCGCCCCGTCCTCCATCACCTCCGTCGGGGCCGCCGAACTCGATATAGGCCTCGCGGCGGAAACTGGCCGCACCACCGCCGCCATCGCCGCTCTTGATATGAACCTTGGCTTGATCGAGGAACTTCATCGCTGCCGCCCTCTTTCAAAGGCTTAGTTTCAGGCTCCCGCTAGAATCCGGGGGCTGGGGTCCGGGGCCGGGGTAACTGTTTCACCGAGTCGGTGGCGGACCATGAAAAAAGGGAACAGCTGAGCTATTCCCTTCATCAAGCCGCTTCCCGATTTGGAGGCGGCACTACTCAGCCGGTGCCGCCGCAGGCTCTACAGTGATGTAAGTGCGACCACCGGTCTTGTGCTTGAAGGCGACCTTACCTTCGACCTTGGAGAAAATCGTGTGGTCTTTGCCCATGCCGACATTGAGGCCGGGATGAAACTTGGTGCCGCGCTGGCGAACGATGATGTTCCCGGGGATTACCGCCTCGCCGCCGAACTTCTTCACGCCAAGCCTGCGTCCCGCTGAATCGCGGCCGTTGCGTGAACTGCCACCAGCCTTCTTATGCGCCATGACATGCTACTCCTTGTTCTCGGTGACGCGGGGCGTCGCCTCGGCGGCGGCAGCCTCAACCGGCGCTTTCCTGGCTTTCGCCTTGGCGCGGCGGGCTGTCTTTTTGCCGTCGGCAAAAATATCAGTGATCCGCAGCACCGTCAGTTCCTGGCGATGCCCTCTGGTGCGGCGATAGTTCTGCCGGCGCTTCTTCTTGAAGATGATGATCTTCTTGCCGCGCTTTTGCTCCAGCACCTCGGCGGTCACCTTGGCGCCGTCGAGATTAGGATTTCCAACACTAGCAGTTTCGCCATCACCAATCATCAGCACCTCGTCGAGATCAATTGTGCTTCCGGCCTCAGCCGCAAGCTTCTCAACGATTATGATATCGTTCTGAGCGACTTTATATTGCTTGCCGCCAGTTTTCAGGACTGCGTACATCGGACATCCCGAGACAATGAGGAGACGCGCCGGCCAAAAGCGGCCCGCGTCGGAGCGCCGGACTATAGCGACGGCGCCGTTCGTGTCAACCGATAATGCCCAAGAAACCGGGCGACGGGAGCTTAGACCCCATCAACGACCGAGAACAGGAAAGAAAGAGGTTGGCGTGGCCGGTACGAGCCTGTGAAACCCGCCTCCGTTAACGCCCGCGGTGGGGTGCCGGAGTGGTCGAACGGGGCCTCCGCTTCCTTTTCGATAATCGTTTTCTGCCGGGTAAACTCCGTATCACTGATGATTGGCGAGAAGGCCGCCGACTTGATCCGCGGCAAGGCTCCTCATTCAACAGGCAAGGCTCCTCTCCAAGAGGCACGGCTCTAAGCGCTGGAGTTCAAGATCACGCGCCGGCCCAAGTTTTATTGATCCAATAGCCGATGAGCAGTTGATTATGATCATCCCGGATTATTTTCAAGCAGATTTAATCTTTGAAACTCTGACGAGAAAATGAATTGTTCTAAGTCTACTCAGACGGGGCGCGCGACTCCACATAGTGAGGTGCTATAATAGTTCTTCACACTTTGTCTATAAAGAGCTATGATTGTACCGTTCAGAAAATTACGAACACTTATAACCTAGGGTTTTTTACCCTGCGCACATTCATGGTGGCGGCTAAGCCGTGCACCCGGGATCCGTCAAAGTCGCTGCGTGGGCATACTAAAAAATTTCCGAAAATCGATCAGCCTCCATTTTTGGGGCCGATTGTCGCGTACCTATTCCGATCATTGCTGTCAAAAGCATGGAAGAATTTAAAGGAGTAAAATTTGTGAAAGAGCAACTATTATTCACGCCGGGGCCGGTGAATCTGGCCCCTAGCGTGAGAAGTGCTATTGGCAAAACTGATATTTGTCACAGAGAAGTTGAATTTGAAATCTTGCTGAAGAGTATTGAGGCCAAAATCCTGAAATTATTTCAGTTGGAAGAAAAATCCGGCTACAGGGCTGTCGTCATTACAGGGTCCGGAACGGCTGCAAACGAGGCTATTCTGTCTTCCGTCGTCGGCGACCAGCATATCCTAGTGATATCGAATGGTGAGTTCGGGGAACGCCTGCACGCCATTTCGACGATCTACAACAAGAACACCCAATTGCTCGAATTCCCCTGGGGTGAAGAACTCGATCTGGCTCGTATTGAGGCCTATCTTGAGAGCCATCCGATCGATGTGGTGGCGATGGTTCATCACGAAACCAGCTCCGGAATGCTGAATTCCTTGGAAAATGTTGGCGCGATTTCCAAGGCAAACGGAGCCATGTTTATTGTCGATTGCGTCAGCAGTGTCGGCGCCGAGGTCATAAATCTAAAGAAATGCGATATCGCCTATTGTTCAAGCTCGAGTTCGAAGGCGCTCGCCTCACCCGCTGGGCTTTCCTTCGTCATTGGAAAGATTCCGGAATTTGAAAAACTGAAGGATTTCCCTGCTAAAACCACCTATCTGAACCTAGCGACCTTTTATCATTTCCTGAAAACCCGCTCGCAGACGCCGAACACGCCGGCCACGTCGCTGTTCTTCGCCCTAGAGCAATCGCTGATCGATATCCTCGAGGAGGGCACCCTCAAGCGATTTGAGACTCTGCGGAATAAGGCAAATGCACTAAGGCGGGGGATGCTGCGTCTCGGATTGAGGTTTCTGATCGACCAGAAAGATATGTGTTCTATCCTCACGACGGTTCATCTGCCGTCGCATATAGATATGGCGACTTTCCGACAAAAATTACGCGAAAAAGCCATCATCATCTATGGAGGCAAGGGTTGCTTTAAGAACCGCGTATTTCAGGTCGGCAATATTGGCGAATTGTCGTTAGGGGATATTCAGTTCTTTTTGAAAACTCTAGGCAGTGTCCTCGGAGATTTCAAAGAGGCGCGGCCACCAGCAGCCTTCGCTCCGAGGCTCGGACCCCATCCTCAATCGGATCAATATGGGCGTGGTTACGTCGAGGGATAGCGTGTGAACGATAGATTGATGGGACTATGGGCAACAAAAAATAAGGATGACGAATGGTGGTCGCCGTTTGTGACATCGCCGATCGCCATCGCCGCCAGCTATGCCGCTTACATGCAATCGCAAAGCGTTCTACCCGTGTTTCTCGCTTTTATGGGCGTCGCCTTCTACACGCTGCGCGGATACTCGTAGTACATCAAAATTTTCGCTCAGATGACGACTGATAGGGATTACTTGGACAAGAGTATCAAGGAAGAAGCCCGCGCCCAACAAACGTCCGAGGTCGCAGTGCTGGGGTTTGGCTTGCTGCCAACGTGCGCTGGCTTTTCAAGGAGCAGCCAAAAGTTCTCTTGTTCAATGAAGGTTTGCTCGATCGTTTAGCTCCGATGTTATGGATATTTGCCGTCACGTAGATTTGTATTGGCCTGGGTAGCGGTTGGCGGCGGGGTTCTCAAGTCGGGCGCGGCGAGAACATTACAGGTATCAAATAACCTTCCCTGCCGGCATGTCGGCGCGGACCAATCCGTTCGATAGAAAGGAGCCAATATGAAAGCGATTATTCTGGCGGCCGGGATGGGTTCAAGGATTAGACCGTTGACCGACAACTGCCCCAAATGCCTCCTGAAGGTCGGTGGTCAAACGATTTTGGAGATGATGCTCTCCCATATTCAGCGTTGCGGAATCACCGAAGCGATTTTTGTGCTGGGGTATCGCCAAGACCAGATCAGGGATTACGTAAAGAAAGCCTTCCCGGAATTGGATGCGACCTACCTGGTAAACGATGATTACGCCACGACAAATACCGGATATTCACTGATGCTGGCGCTGAGGGAGACAAAGGGCTGCGCGTTTGTGAAGTTCGATGCGGATGTCGTGTTTGATGAGGAAATTCTCCGGCGGCTTATCGATAGCGAGCATGAAAACTGCCTGTGCATCGATAAAAACATCCAATTGGATGCGGAAGAAATAAAAGTTACCATTGAAGGCGACAACAAAGTGGTCAAGGTCAGTAAATTGGTTCGCCCGATCGATGCTGTCGGTGAATCCATCGGCATTGAAAAGGTCAATGGTCATACCGCTGAACTCCTGCTGGCCGAGCTTCAGAAGAATATGCTGGATGTGGCAAACCACCAGAATTACTACGAAGATGCCTACGAGCGGCTCATCGCAAAGACCGTCCCTTTTCATGCACTTGATATTTCAGAGTTGAGATGGGCGGAAATCGACACGCATGAAGATTTTGCGATGGCTGAAAAGATATTCGGCCTGTCGTTGCCTCACGAAGCTGATCGAGATCCTGGAGACATTCTGCATTCCTCTGCGCATGTTCAGGGAAATTAACTGTCACCTCGTTCAAAATACTCACTATTTAGTGGGGGCGAATAAATTGGCCCTCGTACTTTTAGGAACTCCAGATGACAATTGAAAATTCTGAATCTCAAAGTCAACAACCCAAATCTATCATTTCTTACCTCTGGGATCTTCCTAATATTCTCTCTCTTGCCGGTCTCGGATGCACAACCCTTGCAATATACTTTATAATTTTAGGCGTGTACCCGGCGGCGATGATAGGAATGATTTGGGCCGTTGCGTTTGACTGGGCCGACGGGCTCGTCGCCCGCAGGATGAAGGGACGAGTTGGTTCAGACCAATTGTTTGGTGGGCAGCTTGATGTGTTGATAGATATCGTGAGCTACGGTGTCACGCCTGCGATACTTCTATTAAGTTATGGAAAGTTCGAGCCAGAGTTCCTGCTGGGAGCATTTTTAATGCTTGTAGCTGGAGCGATAAGATTGAGCTATTTTAGTGTTTTTGGTCTTGCCGACGGATCCAAATACACAGGTCTGGCGATTGATAACAACAGTATAGCGATCGTCTTTCTATTTCTATTTGAAGGCCTGATCAGCTCGGGCGTATTTTCAGTAATTCTCTATCTTATCGGACTGAGCCTTGCGGCCTTGAATGTATCGATGATTAAAACGCCTAATCTTTCTGGAAAACCAATTAATGTCGTTCTTTTAGCGTCTTATACTGTTGCAATAACAGCGATTTATGGCTGGAGACTTTTATAGGCAATAAGAGCAATAACAAGCGCCAAACTGCAAAATATCAACCTAATCCGGATTGCTCACACGATCAGTTTGGTCGCTTATTCTGAGCGTTTCGGTACCTTTATTTCGCCGCGTTGTCGTTAGGGATACATGATCGTCCATGTCAAATGGCTGACGCGGCCGAAATTGAGCCAGGTCATATATAATATATATTATATAAAAATGCTATATGATTGTAACTAATAATAAAATACTGCTACGGAGTAACCTTATCGTGTTGGATGAAACGCCGGTGTCGAAGGATGCCTTGCCGCTTTCCGGGAACACGGAAATCGAGCTGCAGCTTGCCGCCGATGCGAAGGGTTTGGCTCAGGTTCTTCGGCGCACGACGGTCTGGTCGGGACCGGTGCGGGCGCAACCCACGTGCTGGATAACGTCTATTTCGGCACCATCGGACACGATTTGCGCGCGACCAAGGCCACGCTCGTGCGGTTGCCGAATGCCCAGCATTTTACGATCCTCACCAAAACGAAAGATGGCCGCATGGTGTGAGTGAAATACGAGTTTCAATTGCCCTAAAAATTAGTATAAACATCCCGCAGCGGAGAGGTGGCAGAGTGGTTGAATGCGCCGGTCTCGAAAACCGGTGGGCGTGTAAGCGTCTCGAGAGTTCGAATCTCTCTCTCTCCGCCAATTCATGTTGATATTAACCGATAATTCTCAAGTAACTGATGACGTTCCCACAATCGCTCCCCGATAGGAGCCATGCTAGGGGGACGGTCATTCAATAAAGAACGCATCGAAAGCTGTGATTTTCCGGCACTGGCGGCAATCCCTAATCCGGGGGTCACCGCAACGCGCAAGAGCAATGCGTCTAGATCGAGCGCGTGCCAGTTACCGGCCAAAACGGGGGCCGCCGCAACCTACGTGGAGTCGCGCGCCCCTCGCCTTCCTGGTTCGTTTTTGAGGCCCGTAGTGGACCCGAAAACCACCTGGTGTCGGCGTTAGATCCGCAATAAAAAAGTGACGGGATACCTGGAAAGATTTCCCGCCTGTCTCCCGCACAATCCGCCGTCGTCCCGTTGAACAGCGATTACGGCCGAGCGCGGCAAGGAGCCACCTCCGTCCGGGAAATGGCTGTTGCCTTTCTCGCCAGGATGTTGGACCCTGATGAAAATCGTCTTACGGCCGACTCTCCGACCTAGGAATTGGCGACGGTTCATCGCACGCTCCACGACGCCAGATTCTGGCACACCATATTTCTACGCATCGCGGCTACGTAGCTTACCACTCTTCGGCACGCCGCAAAAGTTTGGGCGCGTAAGCAATAACCTTCCCTATTCCGACGTCCCCCCTTCCTCATATTTCGAACGCCATCGTCCGCAATCGTTCGCGCGAAGGCTCTGGTTAAGAAAAGTATATCGGGAAAGAAATGAAACCCGATCAGCAGGGCCGGAATGTAGCTTAAATCAGTAGATAGACTGTCGATCGATTGGGGAGGGCGTCACCGCTCGTCCTCGCGGCGCCTCGGGGAATCGCCGATGGTCGATCGTTCGGCCTGCATACTGGTCTCCGTATGCTCAGGCCGTCAGCACCACCGAGCCCATGGTCTCCCGCGCTTCCAACGCCCGGTGCGCTGCCGCGGCGTCGGCCAGTGGATAGGCCATCGGGGCGGCGACCTTGAGCACGCCATCGGTCAGTCCGGTGAACAGCGCCGCCGCCATCGCATCCAGGGTGTCGCGATCGGCGGTGTAGTGAAATAGCATCGGCCGGGTCACGCTGTACGAACCTCGGCTAAGGTTTGAGATCTGGAACGGTTCGACCGGCCCGGAGGATTGGCCGAAATTTACCAGATGGCCGAGGTCCGCCAGACAGTCGAGCGAGCCGCTGAACGTGTCGCGGCCAACTGAATCATAGGCGACATCGACGCCGCGGCCCCCAGTAATCTGCTTGACGCGCTGAACGAAGTCCTCATCGCGATACAAGATAACCTCGTCGCAACCGGCCTTTTTGGCCAGGTCTGCCTTGGCGGTGCTGCCGACGGTTCCGATCACTGTCGCTCCGATATGCCGGGCCCATTGGCACAGGAGCTGTCCGACCCCGCCGGCGGCGGCATGCACGAGTATCGCGTCCTCGGGTTCGATCGCATGAACCCGATGTAACAGCATATACGCGGTAAGACCCTTGACCAGAACGGCGGCGGCGATATCGTCCCCAACGCCGTCCGGCACCCGCACCAGGTCTTGCGCGGGGATCAATCGGGCACTGGCGTAGCTGCCATAGCGGTTGGTGAAATAGGCGACCCGGTCACCCGGGCAGAACTCCTCGACATCTGGTCCCACGGTCTCTATCACGCCGGCCGCCTCAAGCCCGGGAATACCCGGCAAACTCAAGGTCTGGTAAAGGCCGGAGCGCACGTAGCAGTCATGAAAATTGACGCCGATGGCGGTCTGCCGCAAGCGTACCTCGCCCGGCACGGGCGCGCCGATATCGACGTCCTCCAGCCGAAGAACCTCCGGCCCGCCGGTTTCCCTTAAAACGATCGCCTCGGCCATCTCGTACTCTCAACCCCTGCTACCCAAAAATCATGGACTTCATCGATTTAGCCGGGACTTCCCAAGTAAAAGCCTCCCAGCCCGCATAGTGTGGTTCGGATTGGCCAGACCTACAACCAGCTTGCTTCTCACGGCTCCCGGAAAGCCAATTCGGTTGATTGAAGGCCGATTAGCTGGCCATGCCGGGTCTGCTTCGCGATATCGCGGCGGGATAGGTGCCATAAAAACCTCTCGCCGGGCGTCCCAAAAAATCGGAAGCATTCTGGTCTAAGAAAATTTTGTGAACCCGCCTTCCGTCAGACCTTAAGGGATTCGTGTTTCGGGTTCGGGTCTAGTTCAACCCCGTTAACTGTCATTGCTAGCATCGCGTAGTAACCGATGCAGGTCGTTAATTGCACATACTCATCTGCTCCTAACCGCTCCATGACCGCTCGCGCTAACGGTTCGTCTACGCGGTTTGCGCGCAGCAGTTGCCGGGCGAAGTCGATGATCTGCAGGTCTTCAGGAGGAATTCCATCGGCCCGATCGTCACGGACCGCGTCGATCGTCGAGCGGGGAACGTTCCGCTCCGCGCCAATCACACCCTGGACGCCCCAAACATACTGAGCTTGGAAGTGTCGGCCGACAACGAGTGCCGCGAGCGTACGAATTCGCGGTTCCAACGTACCTTCCCAGCGTACCAGCGCACCCAGATGAGCGACACGTTCAGCCCACTCTGGCGCGTGCATCCAGACTGAGAAGGGGCCCTCCAAGGATTTGCGGGTATCGACGATCTTTTCCGCGATACGGCGGGCGTCGCCGGTCAGTTGGTCAGGGGAATTCAAGACAGGGACGCGGGCCATGCGATGTCTCCGGTTTTGTTGCGTTTGGCCAGGGGCTGACTGGCCCAGGGTGGCCAGCTCAATGTCGATCTTAATGCATCCAGCTATTCTGACCATGCATATCGACAGTAAACGAAACTGATCATCCGGCTGACGGGCCTTAGAACCTGACAGGCACCCCCCCCCGCGATCACCGTCCACAATTCTTGTGTTCGCGCGCCAGACACTCGCTACTCTGACATTATTGTTGACTTTGGAAACGGGTCCAGCCTGCCCGAAACGCTCTGCAGACCCCACAGACGAGTTGACTACCAGGGCCCCAATACCGGGCGCCTCAAGAGGCGGGACAAAGGTCCCCGAAGCGCCAACAAGCGGTAATTCCATATGAGGACGACCCACCCTCGGATAATCGACGAAACGTCGAAGGTCTGTTGCACAGACCGACCGTTCTGCTCGACGAGCGATGCGAGGTTCAGGATGTTCTTGACCACCAAGAGAATTTAAAGGAACAGCACATTCCGATCTCCGGTGGCGAATAGGGCCCGACCCCGCACAATTAAATGATGGGTTTAGCCACGGTCGGGCCGCCGACCTGAACGACGAGAGGAGAATTTGAGATGGCAACTAAAAAAGCATCGCGTGTTCATTTGACGGCGGCAGAAGGCCAAGCATTGGGAGAGGCGGCCATGCGAGGCACCGGTTATGATGAGGAAGAAATCCGCTTTCTGGCACCGCTGTTTTGCTCGACAATACCGGCATGATTGCCCTCCACCGGGCCGCGGAAACCGCGACCGAACGGGCGACCACGCACGCGCTTGCCATGGGCGCCTTGGGCAAGCTCGCCGCCGGGATCAGACCGAAAGACTCCGTCTCCGGCGACTTCTTTGTCGCCTTCAAGCCCGACTTGTTTCAGTCGATGGATGATTATGGCCGCGAAATCACCAAACGTATCGAAACGATCAAGGCAACGCCCAGGATGGTTGGTGTCCAGGAAATCCGTACCCTGGTGAGCGTGTGCAGGCCGAGCGTCGTCGCCTCTTGGTTGAAGGGATTGAGATCGACACTAAGGTTTTCGGCGCTCTGAACAATCTTGCCCGAGGTAAACTGGATCACGAAGGTTAACAAGGCGCGGCGCGGTGGTAAAATCAGCGAAGGTGTGATGAAGCGAGCGTCGCGGTGGGAATGGAGCAAGACAAGGATGGGCTAATCGGAAACCGGGCTATAGTCGCGGTAACGATAGCCCTTCACAAGGTAGACGAAGCCTCATGAACCAAGCGATTGAAACCAATCACTTTGACGCCCTCGTCATAGGCGCCGGATTTGCCGGCATGTACCAGCTCTATTGCCTGCGCGAGAAATTAGGCCTGAACGTTAAAGTGCTGGAGACCGGAGACGGTGTCGGCGGTACCTGGTATTGGAACCGCTACCCGGGCGCGCGCTGCGACACGGAAAGCCACGCCTATTGCTTCACCTTCGACAAGGACCTGTACCTCGGCTGGGAATGGAGCGAGCGCTATCCGGGGCAGCCAGAAATCATGCACTACATGAACTATGCGGCCAACAAGTTGAACCTGAGAAAGGACATCCGCTTCAACACCAAGGTCACCAGCGCGGATTGGGACGAGACTGGTAACCGCTGGGTACTGCGAACCGAGACGGGCGAGCAATACACCTCGACCTATCTGATCACGGCCATCGGCTGCCTCTCCGCCGCTAATGTGCCTGACTTCCCGGGCCGCGACGGCTTTAAGGGCGATTGGTACCACACCGGCTCATGGCCGCATGAGGGCGTGGACTTTACCGGTAAGCGGGTTGGTCTGATAGGCACGGGTTCAACTGGCGTGCAGGCAACACCGGTGATTGCGGAACAGGCTGGGCATCTGACCGTGTTTCAGCGCACGCCGAACTATTCGGTGCCAGCGCGTAACAAGCCCCTGACTGAGGCATTCAAGCAAGAGGTCAAGGAAACGGCGGACGAAATCCGCTTCAATATGCACCAGACCACGAGCGGTCATCCCTGGGGCCCGGAACCTCGCCTGGCCGTGGAGACAGGGCCGAAAGAGCGGGAGCGCATTTACCAGGACGCTTGGGATCTCGGTGGCCTACAGTTCCGTGCGTCTTTCCAGGACATCATGATCGACATCGCCGCGAATGAGACCGCCGCCGATTTCGTCACCCACAAAATCCGTGACTTGGTGAAAAATCCGGAAACCGCGCGCAAGCTCACCGCCTTTGATCATGCCTACTCCACCAAGCGCCCAATCATTGATAGCCATTATTTCGAGGCCTATAACAGAGACAACGTCTCGCTTGTGGACGTGAAGGCCGCGCCTATTGAGGCAATTACGGCGAACGGTATCGTGACCGCGGACGGGGTGGAGCATCTCCTCGACATCATCATCTTCGCGACCGGCTATGACGGTGTCACCGGCCCACTCATGCGCCTGAACGTGACGGGGCACGATGGCGTCTCCCTGAACGAGTTCTGGAAAGACGGGCCGAAGACCTATTTGGGCCTGCAAGTAGCTGGCTTCCCGAACATGTTCACCATTACCGGCCCCGGCAGCCCGTCCGTCCTGACCAACATGCCGGTCGCATGCGAGCAGCATGCCGAGTGGATCACCGAGTGCATCGGCCACATGCGCGAACATGGCAGCGCTCGGGTCGAAACCAACCCCGCCGCCATGGTTGCTTGGGGTGAGAAGGTTCAGGAAGCGGCGCAAGCCACTCTGCTGATCACCGCCAAGTCGTCTTGGTATCTGGGCGCGAACGTGCCGGGCAAGCCGCGCGTGTTCCTGCCTTACGCTGGTGGCATGGCCAAATACCGCCAGATCTGCGCGGATGTGGCGGCCAATGGCTATAATGGCTTTACCTTCTCAGCGGCGGGATAAGTTCTCAATTGAAGAACCTCCCTCATGGAATGACTGCTTCGGGTCAACAAGAGACCTTTATGCTTGAGGTTTTCACGTCCGCTTTCGGGTAATTCTTGGACATTCCCGATGGCAATCTATTGGTCTCAAAGGCACCAGGAGTGGAAGGCCGCAAAATCATCCAGTAATGTTTGCGCAACCTCCAGGTCGCCCTTATCAAAGCCTTACTATTCAGCCCCAACCCCGAGAAGTCATGGTAAACGCGGTCTCGGGCTGTGACTTGTCTGACGTCAGCACCTGTGGGATCGATTAGGTGCTTTGCGCAGCGTTGGTCTGGCAACGCCATATTCAGAGCCTGGGTCTAGGGCTGAAGACGCGTTTCGCCGCTGGCCGGGCCCCAACTCTGTCGACGTAGCTGTGCAGGTGGGTCAGCCGGCCGTCGGCCTGCAGCTCTCTATCGGCGCTGGAGAAAAACCGGTAGAGGCAGTAGAAGCGGATGTCCGCGAGGGAGAAGCGCGACCCACCGGTGCCACTTCCGCTGATTTTGCACAGGTACTCCCGCCCATCCGCCGCCAGTTGGGCGTCCAGGAAGGCGAAACCCGCCCACATCTGCTTCAAGGAAGGCGCCCGGAGGGAGGCGTGCACCTGACCCGGGCGGGTATTGCGGTAGAACTCGACGGCGTGGGCGGCGTGGCGTGCCCGCTCCATGGGCCCCAGGACCTTGTTCTCCAGCCGGACCAGCCACATCTGCGTTTCCGCACGCTCCTCCGCTGTCGTGCCCAGCAGCGGCGTCCCGATCGCCCCGCCTACCATCGACGCTGCCACGGTCTCATCGAGGAATCGGCAAATCGCGACACTTTCGGAGATGCACATGCCGCCGTCGGTGATGAGCCACGGGATCTCACCCAGCGGGTTCATGGCCAGCATGTCCGCGGTCCGGTTTTCCCGGCGGCGCACGTCGAGCTGCACGCGCTCCGCGCACGCCTCCGTGCCGGTCTCGGCCTGGTAAAGGTGCACTACGTCGGGGTTTGGGAGGCCAGCGCCAGTGTAAAGCCGCATCTGCTGAGTGCCTCCGTGTGTCTTGGCCTGAGAGCCAAGTTAAGAGTGACCGTCCGGTGAAGGCGCTCTGGGGAATTATCAGACCAATTTTCAAGGCTTGAAAAACGCCTGAACGATGGAAATATCAAGCCGTAAAATAAAAAATGACCTGCACGTGGCCTCTACCTATGCCTAAAAGCCTTTACGTGTTTCATGGTCGGGCAAGCCCACAGCATTGATCAGTGGAGCTTCAGTTTGAATTCTATGACGAGCCGATTTACCGAGTTCGCCCTCCAATCTTCTCCGCCGTCGCATGGCCCCCAATCCCAGCAGCGTTACCAACATTTCTCCGCAAATGATGGCTTGGCATGAAATATTGTGACCGAAGGCAAATTTTAACTCGGAGTAGCTTTAAGTTCCTCTGTTGGCGGCGACCGGTTCATGGAGGCGCCATTACAATATTCAGTCCATGAGTTTCCGTCCGTCAAGTAATCAAACTCTAAAATGAACTTTTCCGACCGTGACTACCGCGCAACTTGGCGGCGTAGTTTTCGCGCGTTACAAAGCCAGCCCATTCGCTCTCTGGGCGAGGATCGACCACTGGTGCAATAAATCGCTTGCGACCCCAGTTGGAAGTTTATTCGCTGCAGGGCTCGCCAAACCTTGCAAGCGAAAATTAGCTCCGGTCAAAATAGGCTGATCATCGATATAGCCGTTGTCGAGCAGATACCGTTCAAGGCCCTGGATACTGGCTTTCCTAAAACCCTTGAGCCGTGGGTCCTTGTTCGTTTCTAAAAAAGCGAGAAGCCGTTCCGGATCCCCATCCAGCTCTCCAGCGACTGTTACAACATCATCGAGGTACCGCTCTCTCAAGGCACCGCTATTCTCGAGGGTCGCGCGGTCCACAGGCCGTCCCCTGCCCTGTTTCCACAATTCGCAGAACACGTCGAGCAATTCGGTGCGGGCTGTAATCTCATGAGAAGAGATCTCGCCGGAACAGAGCCTGTCAGCCAGCGCAGAATCGCAGACAGTTTTCCATTGCCCCGCAAACTCGACGTTGTTGGCAAGAAGATCGTGCAAAAGGTCAAGCGAGTCCGGCAGGAGATAGAAAAAGTGCTGCTCCGCAAAGCCGAGCACTGGCTGGAAGCCGGGCACGCTGAGTGCTACGCCATACGCCTCAACTGACAACGCCTCGGGCGCTGGAACCCTTTGTCGCGGGGGAACGTGAAGCAAAAGCGGATCGCTGACACTTGCGACGCTCGTGCGGATGAAACCGAGGTCTATCGTCGAGGCTATTTCATAGTTTTCTTCGGCGAGAGCCCGGCGAATCCGCTCGACGTCGGAGGGATCGCTTGTCAGATAAAATATCTGGCGTTCCTGGTCGCTCGCGACACGGCCGAGGCTGCGCACAATGGCTTCGAAGCGCTCGGGATCGCTTTGATCGAGCGTCTCGTCAAGAAACAGGGGAAGTGTTCTACCCTGCTCGACTTCTGCAGCGAACGCGATGCGAGCCGCCAGCAGTAATTGGACGCGCGTGCCGTCTGACAGTTCATCCAGGCCCTGTCCCTCACCGCTGCGGAGTTCGACCGCAAACAACTGTGGTGCGTTAGCCTCCCTGCTCAAGCGTAGCTCATATTTGTGGTGGGTAAACGCCGAAAAATGAGCGTGTGCGCGCTCAAAAACACGCGGCATCTGATTTTTTTCATGCTCGGATTCTACCGAAGCAATCAAAAATTGACCCGCCCTGGAGAACAGCGCCTCGTCACGGCGGTCCAGCAATTTCGTGCGAGCTTCTTCTCGAGTGGCAATCAGATCCTGAATATCACTCCCGAGTTTCGCCCCATTCACCTGAGCGTTGATATCAGCAATCTCGTCTCGCAGACCGGACGCCTTTTCCACCGCTTGCGAGAGTTTGGCCTGCAACGCCTCCAGCCTCGGGCGATCGTACTCAGCGAGCTTAGCCTCGCCAGCCTGCTCAAGCACGTTTTGATCCAGATCAATCTGGCCGCCCAGGCGGGTTGTGTCGCTCTTCAATTTCAGGTGATGTGGCCATGCGTTGAGCAACGCTGTGAGGCCGCGTAAATCGTTATTTTTCAACGACGCATCGACATAGATTTTTTCTATCGCATCAAGAGAACGTTTGCGATCGGCGGAATTTTGCTCGAGTTGATCGGTTACTGCTTTTTCGTCGAATATGGCCTCCCTCAACAGCGTGTTGCGACGTGCTAGCTTATCGAGGAGGGCCATGCCCATTTTGGCATCTTCGGGTTGCACTTCGTCATGGCACTGAAGGACATTGGCTAAATACGAAAGAAGGGCTATGCACTTTTCTTCGAGTTCGAAGACCTTACCTGCCGCTTCTTCGGCATTGATGCGGGCCGTCCGCAGTTGATCGAGCGCGCGTGCAAAATCGACCAGTTCCGCATCGGGAGGGATCACCTCAAGTTTCAGGCTGTTTGCGAGTGCTTTTCTTCTCTCTTCGAGACCTACCTCCATTTCGGTGAGCCCTTCGAGCTCACTTTCCAGTGACCGTCGTTCCACATCGCGATCGCGCACCCGCTGCATGCGGGCATCAAGCGTCGCGATTTCACCCTCAATGCTACGCAACCGAAATTCTACCGACGGGACATCCCAGGCCTCGGGTTCCTCTATACCAAGCTTCGCAAACGTGCTTTCGGCGATGGCACGTGCACCAGAAAAAGCATTCAGGTACCGTAAGATGAACACCGGTATGGCAACGCCCAACCCAGCAGCCGCCAACAAGGCAAACGTCGGGTCGACGAACGCGGCCAAGCTAGCACCAACAACGGTCATCGCTATCGCGAGTAGCACCCAGGAGCGGCGCGCCCGGATCCTGTCTGAAAAGGTTTCAGGTTCCGGCGCGCGCAGCCAGGAACGCAACGTGTCGGCGAAACTTCTTAATTTTGCAAGCGTGCGTTGGTTTTCTTCAGGACGGTCGACATGCGTCAGAAGACGCAGTCGTTCCTGTATAGCTTTGAGTCGGGCCCCATGCCCTTCGACGGCACGCAGGAATTCGAATAGCTGGCCATGAGCGGCGAGATCGAGTGCCGACTCATCGACATTGCTGCCGCCGCATGCTGAAAGTGCGGCGGCAAGGGCATTCTGACTCGCACGATGCTCGGTTTTCGCCGTACCCAGCGCCAGTTCAACCCGGCCCAGCTCATTCCCATTTTCGCGCCAAATAGCGAGTGCTGCTTCATCCAACGTCGCGTCGAGGTGGGCATCACGTTTCGCGTCACGCGCAGCATCGCGTTGACCTTCGAGGATTCGGACCCGTCCGTCCAATGTGTCGATCTGACCCTGTAGCTGCTCAACTTGCTCGACTTCTTTGCCGGTCAGGTTAGCCAGTCCTTCGGGTAGGGCCGCTATCTCAGCCGTGACCTGGACGAATTCCTCAAGACGCCCCGCAAGGTCCAACGCGCGTTCAACCGCGACGAGCCGCCGAGCGCTTACTTCTGCTGAAGTGAGCTGTTCTCTAAGGGCATCGAACTGGTCGGCACGCCGCTGAAGGCCCGCCTGTTCTCCTTCCGCCTTCTGGACCTCATGTAATGCCGCGTTGAATTCGTTCCGCTCGCGGCGGCCATGCCGTGCACCGACCCCGGTGAACAGGTCGGAAGCAATCTGGTTGAGGTCGAAGCCACCCGACATCTGGCGGCGAATTTCAGATGCTATATCGTGGGTGCCATCCGCAGACGGATCGATCAGATCCCGTAGGCGGAGGAAAAAATACCGGTGATTATGGGCGGCCGGCAGGTTTGGCGCCGCGCTTTCTTCGCCACGAAGTTGCCATCGCACGCGTGAGCCATCACGTTCCGCCCTCCAGGCTTCTCCGTCCAGTTCAAATTCGCCGGTAACCGAGGTTCGCAACGACGACCCGCGACTTTCCCAGTACAGCCCTTCGACCGCTCGAGAAAGGCTCGATTTGCCAATAGCGTTCGGGCCAAACACAACATGAAAGCCGGCCCCCGCCGCATCGATTGTGAACGGCTGGTTGATCCCGGGCAGCTGATTGATGGTGAGCTGCTTCAGTTTCAAGAGCGATCACCCTCAGGATTGCCAGCAAGCATGGCATTGAGCGCTGCCTTCCCCGAACGCATGAGAAGGTCGCGTAAAGCATCGTTCGAGAGAGGGTCGGTGGCGTTGCGTTGATCCTCAACAGGCGACCAGTTATCCTCACGCGCGATAGGGCCCAACTCGGTTCGTGCCGCGTCGAGTATGACCTGCGATTGCTCATCGCCTCGCCCTAGGGCGAGGAGCCGCTGCGCCATCAGCGCGGCCGGATCGTCTCCCTTGGCAATCTCGATGACGTCCAGACGCAACTCCATCGCGTCGACGATTTTGTTGAAAAAGACGGCCGTTCCGTCGACGACCCGCCCCATATCGTTCCACTCGCCTGCAGCGACCCGTTGCCGGATTTCCTCATAGTGGGGGCTTGCTCCGGTCAGGCGCGCGCGTAGACCGAGCGCCTGCGGCGCAACCCCGGATTCAACAAATTGGCGGACAAATCTTTCCGCTTCGGCGAGTAACCTGTCGGGCACGTCCTCGACATGTTCGAGGCCGCCGATCGAAATGGACACGTGCTCCCAGCGCAACGGCGCGAGCGGTACCTGTTCGAGATGCAAGGGACCACTATTCGGCACGCGCACGAGCCAGGGCCCGTGTGGACCCGTTTCCGACGGATCGAGGCCAACGAGAGAACCGAGATAGCCGGACGGGCGACGCCCCGCCGACGCAGCGAGGTTATCGAACGAGGGTTTATGAATGTGCCCAAGAAGCCAGGCATCGTAGCCGGTATTATCGAGCTCGCCCTGGCGGATCGGCGCATAGCGTCCGCCGGACGCGTCAAGATCGGCATGTAGCAAACCAATCCGGGGGATGCCTGCCGCAGGCGCCGGGAACGGGTTGGCTAATAATTGTGCGACCGGGCTTTGGCGCACGTAGCGTTCTCCAAAGGACCAGCCAACTACCTCGGTTATCGGTGTCTGATTCTTTGTAATGGTCCGCGCTTCCCACTGGCCACCGGCGCCCAACAGGCTGAACCCGTCAATTACCGCCGCCAATCGTGGCAGCGCCTCGAAATCATGATTACCCGCGACGGCTATGACCTGGATATCCTCCGCAAGGAGCCGCCTTATGGCGTCCTCAAGCGGCAGGATTGCCTCGAACCGGGCGTTGGAGCTTTCGACGATGTCGCCGGCAAACATCACGGCATCAACTTTCTGCTCGATCGCCAAATCGACGGAACGCCTCAGCGCGGCGGTCGGCGTGAGTTCGCGGGGGTCAAGGCCCCAGGACGGAAGCGCATCGGGCAGGCCGGAGCATGCCGTGCCGAGATGGACATCACCAATCGCAAGGATCGCCGCGCCGTCACCCATTTGGTTCTGATCCGATCAATTCTACCGGAAGAGAGTGGACCATAGACAACGGCGTACATTCAATCCGTGTGATGCGAAGACCCGCCCGCACAATGGAAACTAGATGGGGGAAAAGGGCGTTGTAAAGCGGCAGAGCAAGGCGATGAAAAGCACATAAAATCGTGTTTGCAGATAGCTCATAGAGGGTTGGTTGAAACGCAATACAAACTGGGAAAGTTGTTTCAACTTCGACAAGCGATCATCGCTTACCCGGGGTGGTGACTAGATCGAGGCGCGACGCGGAAACACCTAGATGAATCTATGCCAGTTGGACCAACCGAACAACAATGCCATGGGCGGTGTTTTCCCTGGCGGTCCGGCGAGGCAAACCGAAACGATTTCAATCGGATCGAGTGTGTCATTGTTGGGTCGGCCAAACAGATCCTTGAAGTGCCAGGTGATAGAGGGCGTGGCGCTGCCTTTTCGCGCGCCGTCACGTGGGTTATCATTCACCAGATCCAAATGAAATGCTCGGGCGATCAAAAAATGCGATTTCAACAATCCTTTGATCTGGCTGAAATTCCCGATGCCTCATTCGACTAGATCGATCTGCCAGAGAACGCGTGAATGGTTGGCCGATGGTGATGCGCGCCCGTTTTTGACATTCGTCGATCAAAGAGGATCCGCCCACGAACTCAGTTATGGAGAATTCGACAAATACGCTCGTCGTATCGCCGCCCGTCTTTTGGAGCTGGGGTGCAAGCGCGGTGATAAGGTTTTGTTTTGCCGCTCACATTCCGTGGTGCTTCTCGCGAGCATAGCTGGATGCCTGTTAGCCGGTATCGTTCCGGTAGTTTTCGCGAGCCCCTCGCAGAAATTCTCGACGGAAAATTACCTGGAAATGATACGCACCCTGAGCAGCCAACTTCAACCGGACATGGCGGTCATCGACGATCATGTATTGAAGGTGGTTCGGGACATTTTCCCGTTCAAGCTAGTTGGAGGCAGTTCCTTCGCGCCGGGTTATCTGCGAAAAATCCTGGGTATCCGAGGGGCTAAGTTTCAAGCCCCAAAGGATAGCGTGGCGTTAATTCAATATAGTTCACGAACCACCGGGTTGAAAAAAGGCGCGGTATTGACAGAAACCGCGCTCCTCGATCAAGTCGATAACTATGCAGCGGCGCTGAACATGTCGTCCGACGATCGAATCGCCAGCTGGCTGCCATTGTATCATGACATGGGGCTTGTCGCCGGCTTTGTAATGCCTTGGATTTTAGGCCTGCCGATTGTTTCAATGTCGCCGTTTGATTGGTTGATCCGACCGGAGTTTTTTCTAAAAACCGTCACGGCATCCAGGTCGACGCTGATGTGGCAGCCAAATTTCGCGTTCTCCCACCTAGCCCGATTATTTCAAGGCAAGGATCTTTCGGGTATTGATCTGTCCTCGCTGCGAATGGTCATTAATTGTTCCGAACCGATTACCGAATCCGCCCACGCGGCGTTCCTTGATGTCTTTGCGGCGTGCGGTATTTCCGACCGTCAACTGGCTACCTGTTATGCCATGGCGGAAACAACATTCGCCGTCACCAATTCCGTCGCGAATTCCACTCCCGTCAAGAAAGCCGTCGCCCCGGCCAGTCTTGGCCTTGGCGAGGCGGTGCGGCCAGGAGAGATGACGCTCGTGTCCTCGGGCCGGGCCATCCCCGGGACGAAGGTTGAAATCGTCGACGAGAGTGGCCGGCCGCGAGAGACAGGCATCGTCGGAGAAATTCGTATCGCTTCCGAATCCATGATGAGCTGCTACCTCGGTATCGACCCCAGCGAGACTTTCACCACCGAGAGGTCTTATCCGACGGGCGATGTGGGTTTCTTGCAGGGCGGTGAATTGTTCGTCCTTGGTCGCAAGGACGACACGCTTATCGTCCGGGGACAAAACGTCTACCCACAATCCGTCGAAGAGTTGGTGTCGCTGGTTTCAGGCGTGGTTCCGGGCCGCTGCGTCGCCTTCGGATCGCGCCTATTCTCAAAAGACAGTGAAGACCTGATCATCCTGGCGGAGAGTCGGGAAACGGACGCTAGGCAGCGATCCACGATCGCAGCTCGGATTACCGCGAGTATTGCCAAGGTCTTGGATGTTCCGCCGCGCGAAAGCTAAATCGTGGACCATATGAGCTTGAAAAAATCAACCTCGGGAAAAATCTCTCGAAACGCGAACAGAGACATTTTTGAACAGTCCAATGAACGATCGAGCCCGCGCGATGAGCACGAGTCCAAGACCGAGTTTGCGACGGCCCTCAGATCCTTCATCCACGACGAATTCGCCAAGGGCCGGGAAATCACCGACCAGACACCGTTACTCAGTGGTGGATTGGTGGATTCCCTAGGCTTGGTGAATGTGCTGCTTTTCGTCGAGGAGACCTTGAAGAGGCAGGCACCATTGCCAACCGTCATTGGGTTTCATCACTACGACACCATTGAGCGCATCATTTATCTATTCGGCCCACATTCCGAGGTCGCCGACTTTACCGGTATTCCCACCCCTAAACCGGCACGGGAAGAGAAGCTCCAGCGCTATAAAAATAGCCAACGGGATTTTGATTTTATTTTGTTTTCTTCGAGTACCATGATGTTGACGCCAACTCGACGCCTTGCCGCCATTGGACATAATGCTTTTAATTTTTCGCTTTCAGGCGGTAGGGTTATCGACTTCTATACGTTGCTAAGATTTGTCGAAGAAAATGGATCGCGAATGCCACGGCGCATTCTCATGGGATGCGACCCCGATACGATCTTGCGTAAGTCCTTATCGCCTTTATTCAAGGACCCAAATCCGGATTTAGAACCCTTCTTGGAAGAAATACGGATTTCCGTGAAACGTGACCCGGTCGAATCGAATGATGGAGGATCCGATAGAAGTTCGAGACTGGCTGCCCGATTAAGGCAATTGCAAGACTCCGAATGGTCGCCGAAGCAGTACGACTTTGAACTAGTGGCCAATGGTGACCAGATCAGGACCGATCGGATGGCAACGAACCAACTGAGCATTTCCGATGACGCAATTCGGTCGGATCTGTCGGGGAAAAAAATTCACATCGACCAAATACTTGATTTTGTCCCTCCCCGAAATGGCCGGGCCATGATGGGACTGGCCGAGATCGCGCGGCGCCACGACATCTATGTTGATATTGTTCTGCCCCCCGTTCATCCCTTGTATCGGGCGGAAATTTCCAATGATCCAAAATACCGGCGCGGTATCGACCTGACCCATGGCTTGATCGAATATGCGAAATTCGAAAATCTTACCGTCCATGATTTTTGTGACATTCGGTCATTCGGGGGCGTGACGGGGGACTTCGACGATTCAACGCATCCTGGTCCAGAGAATTGTTTCCGGGTTTTGCGAAAACTGTTCCCTGGTCTGGACCGGTAGGAATATTTGGTCCAAGACACGATCGAGCACGCGGCAATCGCAACAGACCATGACCCCGGAACATTCTCGACGGCGTGGGTGCGGAAAGTGATTTTTTTAAAGGCGATGCGGCTTATAAAGCTGGCGACTATGCGGAAGCGGTGAAGTGGTGGCGCAAGGCGGCTGAGCGGGGTGATGCGACAAAGCTGAGAGATTTCCTTGTAGAGAAAGGTCTGTCTGGACGCTCTATCGTCCGGGTTTTCACCACCATCAAAGCAGTCTTCAATTTTGTCTGCTCAGAATATGGATTGGATCTGAAGAACCCATTCTCCGGCGTTTATATGAACCGGACTGATGGGGTTAAAGAGAGAGTACCCGTACCTCAAAAAGCTATCGCCCGTGTTCAATCAGAATGCGTGAATCTTGATGACGATATCCGATGGATCAGTGCCTTAATCAGCGATACCGGCATGAGGCTGTCAGAAGCGGTTGGTCTCGCTAAGACCGATATTGTCCTGGACCATCCACACCCACATGTCGTGATCAAGCCGCACCCTTGGCGAAGGCTCAAGACCCAAGGCAGTAAGAGGATCGTACCTCTTGTTGGATCAGCACTCTGGGCAGCTAAGAGAGCAACCGAGGCATCAACCAGAGACCATCTCTTCCCTCGCTATATCCGTAACGGAGATTGTCTTTCGAACTCAGCCAGTGCGGCTATTAACAAATGGT
>Ga0209089_10000016_pt1 | contig 158210 bp, 117 predicted proteins | sample ArcticOcean_MG_C_FD_187431 | JGI IMG/M metagenome (GOLD analysis project Ga0209089, IMG submission 187431) | Marine microbial communities from western Arctic Ocean - ArcticOcean_MG_CB2_150 (SPAdes) (version 2) | ecosystem: Environmental > Aquatic > Marine > Oceanic | place: Arctic Ocean...
CGGCACTCGCCTGATCTCGAGCAGTGCGGCGGACCCGGCAGCGGAGATGATTGTCGACACCCACATGCACACCTGGTCGGGCGACGAGGCACGCTTTCCTTTTGCCCATCCCTACAGCGACGACTTCAAGGCGCCCGAGGTGGCTGCTACGGTGGAGCGACTGGTTGAGGACATGGACCAGAACGGAGTCGCGCATGCGATCATCGTACAGACGATTTTTCATGGCTGGGATAACACTTATACCGTTTACAGCGTCAACCGTTATCCCGATCGCTTTGTCGGACATGGCTTGATTGACCCAACCGACCCGCGGGTGGCTGACAAGCTGGACTACTGGATGAGTGAGCATGGCCTGGTCGGGATGCGATTCAGTCCAATCTATTACCACAATGGCAATCATGGCGGTGACAGTTGGATCACGTCGCGTGCCCACCACCGCTTGTGGAAACGAGCGAGTCGCCTGGGAGCGGTCTTTAACATGTTCATCCATTCGTCCCAGTTGCCACGACTTGGCCAGATGGTCGAGCGATACCCGGGCGTCAAGATCGTGGTGGATCATGTCAGCCAGATTGACCTGGCGGCCGAGGATGCTCAGCAGCAACTGGACAACCTGCTGGCCCTTTCACGCTGGCCGAATGTCTGGGTCAAGCTTACCGATCTGACGTCGGTATCGCCGTCGAAGCAGTATCCCTTTAGCGAGGCGATGCCCTATCTCAAGCAGGTTTATGATGCCTTTGGCGCAGACCGGCTGTTGTGGGGCACAGGATATCCAGGCGCCGTGCGAACTGCCTTTGACCGGCCAACACTGGCCAGGGAGCTGGAGCTGGTCCAAAGCCAGTTCAGCTTTATGAGCGGCGAGGAGAAGCGCAAATATCTGGGGCTCAACGCCCAGCAACTCTGGGGACTTGGCAGCTAACCGGCAACGAACTCGACGTTGCACTTTGCTGGGTTGTCCGCCAGAGGGAAAGAGGGTGGCTGAGGGGATTTGAACCCCCGACCCCCGGAACCACAATCCGGTGCTCTAACCAACTGAGCTACAGCCACCATGAGCGAACAGGACAGTGTAGTTTTGCTCTGCAGGGTGGTCAATTGGATCGTGCCGTTCAGACGTCGAAAGGAAAAGTCTCGTCGAGCGGGGAGTCAGAGAGTTCGACCAGGAAGCTCGACAGTCGCTCGACCAGCTTCTCCATCAACTGTTTCCCCTTTTCGGCTGTGGCGGCATGCGGGTTACCGGCACCACTATTGGTGGTCAACAAGTGCCACTGCCGGGTGATTGAGACCCAGCCCTGGTTCACTGCTTCGAAACGAGTCGGGCGGATGGCTCCGTCATCGGCAGCCAGGCTGCCATCCTCATTGAGTCGTACCAGTTCAGGGAAAAAGGCAAGTGCAAAGGAGGTTTCCATTTCCCCCGCGTGGTCTTCGGGCACCTCGAAAATATCGTGATAGATATCCGCCAGGACCTGGAACCAGTTGCAGAGGAACAGCTGTCCTTCTGTCTTGTCACAGAGTTCCCGCAGCAGCGGTTTCATGTCGTTGCCACCATGGCTATTGAGCAGCACGATCTTGCGGACATTACTTCCCACCAGCGAAGCTACCAGGTCGGTGATTACCTGGTTCAGCGTCGACGGGTTGAGATTCATGGCCAGCGGCATGGCGTGCATGTTGGTCTCGGTGCCATACGGGATGGTCGGCAGGAGCACGACCCGCGCGCCCTGCTCGTGTGCTGCCTGGCAGATATTCTCGCCGACGATCGTCGCTTCCAGCAGATCGGTTGCATAGGGAAGATGCAGGTTATGGGGCTCGGTGGCGCCCAGCGGCAGTACGGCGACCTCGTAAGGATGCTGCTTGACGTAGTCGTAATTGGTTTCTGCAAGAATCCAGGGTCGCATGATGGCAGCCAATCAATCGGTGGAAAAGAGAAAGGAGGTCAGGGTTTCTTCAGCATCGGTAGCTTGGCCTCGAGTGCCTGCCAGGCCGCTTCGCTGACTTGGGTATCTGTCAATTCGAGCAGCTCCAGCTGTTTCATCGATTCGAGGTGTTTGATGCCCTCGTCGCCGATAGCCGTGCTGGTCAGCCAGAGTTGTTTGAGTTTACGAAGTCCAGCCAAGTAGGCTAGCCCACCGTCATCAATCTTTGTTCCGCGCAGGTCCAGTGCTTCGAGTTGTGTCATGCTGGCAACCAGCGTGAGCGATTTGCTACCGAGTGCCGTCTGTGCGGCAAACAGCTCTTCCATCCGAGTGGAATCGGCCAGTGCGGCGAATCCCACGTCAGTCGCCTTGGTGCCGGTCAGGTCCAGTTGTCGCAACTCGGCCTGGCCCTTGAGATGGACAAGTCCAGCGTCGCTGACCGGGCAGTTGCAGAGTATCAGTCGTTTCAGTTGGATTGCCGGAGAGAGTTGAGCCAGGTCAGCATCGTCGACAACCAGGAAGCTGCCATACTCCTCGTCCAGCTGTTCGTATCTGCGATTGCACAATTCGGCCAGGCTTTGAGTCTCATCCTTTCCCTGGTAGACCATCAACAGGTACTTCACCAGGGCCGATCGATAATGGCCGCCACGGTCGTCCATCAGCAGGTGGGTGAGGCCGTTCGACTGGGTGTATATCTCCCGAATGTCGGCACTCAGCTGCAGCCCATCACGACCGAAGAGGACCAGTTGTTCCAGTGGCACATAGTAGTTTTCGGCTAGCCGCCGGTAGCGGGCGATCTGCAAGCGGTCCGACTCAAATCCACCCACGGTGCAGTAGGTGTCGAAGACTCGTAACGATTCCATGTAGAGGGCGATCCCCTCGACGATCCAGAAATTCTGATTCCGGCCAACTTCAGCAATCACCGGGCGGGATTCCTGCATGAGCTGGTGAGTTACTTCATGCAGCCAGGTTGAGCTGGGGGCTGGATCTGCCATGTAAAAGAAGGCTACCTGCGAGTCGTACTGGTAGTACCCGGTGGAGAGGCCAATCCGGGCCTGCACGGCAGTCAGGGTCTCGACATATTTCTTGCGGTCCTTAAACAGGACGACCTGATGTCGCTGGGGGGCCTTACGCTTGACTCCTTTCGCCTTCCAGCGGGCGGCGAGGTCGTCGCCGTCAGACCAGTAGTCAAAAAGCAGTTGGCGCCAGGCGGTATGAAGTTGTTCCAGCTGGCGAGCCAGGTCGATTCCGGCACGAGCCGAGTGGTCGCTGACGATGGTGAAGTTCGGGCTGGTGATTGTCCAGTATTCTTGAGCAGCCCAGCCCAGCTGGGGGTGTCCATTACGAGCTCGTTCGGCACGTGGGCTGCGGAGCAGTGTGCGGGTATCGAGGATACGAGCTGCCTGGGCGTGATTGGGGTCCAGGTAGAGGATCTCGTGCAGCATCCGGTAAGCAGCAGCCGGCTGCTCGTCCTGGACCAGTTGGCTGGCGATGGTAAATAACCGTGCCGCCTGCTGACGACAGGCTGTCTGCAGGCGTTCGTACCAGAAGGGAGCAGCTGCTGGGGATCCGGCCGGCGGCCGCAGGCCTCGCGACAGGCTGGGCAGGTACAGCCGGTTTTGGTCCGAGCGGTGGGGGGCAATCAGGAGTCGTGTCAAGCGAGCCTGTTCGGCGAGCTTTAGTTCATCACAGCGCAAGGCCAGCTGCTGCAGCTGCTGCTGGAATTCCTTGTCGGCGTCAGCGCGTTGCGGCAGCGGCAGGTCGGCCACCAGACTGCCGCTCGAAAGCGAACATGTGGCGGCGACCAGCAGCAGCATCAGCCGCCGGGTCGCTCGGCCACCAAACAGTCGTAAGAGGTACGGGACCATAGGACTCGGGTGAGGTTGCAGTGAACGCAAGTCCTTGACGGCTGTGGGGAACACTAGTCGTCCGAAAATGCCGAATCAAAGGCATGCTCACTGGGTGTGAAGTCCAGTTGCTTGGTAAAGAGGCAGGCCTCGGTTGCTCCGAATTCGCGATCCATGCCCGAATCTTCCCATTCGATTGACAGCGGACCCTGGTAGTCGATGTCGTTCAGGGCGCGGATGATCTCTTCAAAGTCGATACCGCCACGGCCCGGGCTGCGGAAATCCCAGCCACGCCGGGCGTCACCAAAGTTCAAGTGGCTGGCCAGGATGCCCGACCTGCCATTCAGCGTGGTGATCGCATCCTTGATATGGACGTGGTAAATGCGATCCGGGAATGCCCGGATGAATTCAACCGAATCAATTCCCTGCCAGTGCAGATGGCTGGGGTCAAAATTAAAGCCGAACTCCTCGCGGTGACCGAGTGCTTCCAGTGCACGCTCGGCAGTGTGGATGTCAAAGGCAATCTCGGTGGGATGGACTTCGAGAGCGAACTTCACGCCGCACTCACCAAACACATCGAGGATCGGGTTGAACCGCTCGGCCAGCAGATCAAAGCCAGCCTGGATCATCTTCTCGGGAACAGGTGGAAAGGAGTAATTCAAGTGCCAGATGCTGGAACCGGTAAATCCATTGACCACGCTGACATCGAATTTCTGTGCCGCCCGGGCGGTATCCTTGAGCTCCTCGATGGCTCGTTCGTTCACGCCGGCCGGATCGCCGTCACCCCAGACTTCTTCAGGCAGGATTGCCTGGTGCCGTTGATCGATATTATCCAGGACCGCCTGGCCAACCAGGTGAGCACTGATGGCATGGCATTCAAGTTCCAGCGAGTCGAGCTTTTCGCGGTGCTGCTGGCAGTAATCGTCCTCGCTGATCGCTCGCTGAACTTCAAAATGGTCACCCCAGCAGGCCAGTTCAATACCGTCGTAGCCAAAACTCTTGGTTTGCTGGGCGATGGTTTCGAACGGCAAATCAGCCCACTGGCCGGTAAAAAGTGTGACGGGTCGCGCCATTATTGAGTCCTTGTCTTTTTGCAGCTTGTGTCAACCATGCTCCTGGAGAGTAGAAACCGGATCCTTGGCCTTCGGTTTATCTTTCCAGAACAGCTTCGAACCGATTATTGTGGCGTTGGAAAACAACCGATGCAACACTGGTGAGAGAGCCGATCTCGATGATTCGCAACTGGCAGCGCTGAAACGGGGACGGAGGAGATGACAATGCGACGACGTTCATGGCTGACTCTGCTGTTGTTGCTGAGCGTCAGCTACCCACTGCAGGCAGCGGAACCGACCGTCGATTTTGAACTGGCTACTGCTCCAGGTTTTCCAATTACGGGGGCCCGCAAGTGGATCGACTTTGTCAAAGACTGTGGCATTTCCCAAATTCGGATTCGCGGTGCGCGGGCGACTGATGAACCTGGCGTGAAGAACATCGGGACTGAGGCCCGACCGATCTACCAGGTCGTCGGTCTGATTTCTGCCGATAACAAGCTCTACCTGGAGGGCGGCACTTTTCGCTTTGGGCAGAAAACGCAGCTGATCAGCTGGGTTCGCAAACTCAAGCTGGATGGCATCGAGGCCCTGACAACGCGGACAAGTGCCTTTGGCTTGACCGACGAACAACTGGTCAAGCTGCACGAGCAACTCTCTCGTAAAGTAGCTTTCGCCACGCTGGGCCTGGACAGCGGCGACGCGGTACGTCGGATAGCTCAGCAACTGGATATGCGGCTCAGCCTGGCAGGTACGGCGCGACAGAGCCTGGCCAGCAACCAGCAGGTGCTGGATGAACTACGGGGTTTCACCAGTGGCACTGCGCTGGCCGCAATCGTGCGACCGCTGGGACTTGTACTGGTCCCCAATCGGCCGCAGGGAGGCGAGCTGGGGTTGGTCCTCATGCCCAGTAGCGAAGCCAAGGAATCGTGGCCAATTGGCTGGCCGCCGGAAAAGGCGCCCGGAACCATCGCCCCCAGGCTATTCAAGTTCCTTAACGTGGAGATCCGTGACATCATGCTGGCCGATGCCCTCGAGGCACTCAAGCCGCGACTGGAATTACCGTTGTTGATGGACCATAACTCGCTGATCCGCTTTCGCATCGACCCGTCCAAGGTCCAGGTTGCCATTCCAGCCGGCAAGACCTTCTATAAGAAAATCCTCGACCACTTGCTGTCGCAGGCCGGCATGTCCGCCGAGCTGCGGGTCGATGAAGCCGACACGCCCTTCCTCTGGATCACCACGGCGAAAAAACGGTAACCAGCGGACGGCCTCCATGCTGCGAGCTGGGCAGGACCACCACTCAATCCGCCAGCAGACCATCGAGCTGTTTTACCAGCTGACCGAAGTGATTCAGGGCAATCTCAACCGCGGTTGGCTGTTCCATATCGACGCCGGCGGCGCGGAGCAGATCCAGTGGGTCCTGGCTGCAGCCACCCTTGAGGAAGCCGAGGTAGTCTGCCAGTTCGGAGGGGCCACCTCCCAGCACGCGGCGACTGAGCGTGATCGCTGCCGACAGGCCGGTGGCGTACTTGTAGACATAGAAGGCCCGGTAGAAATGGGGGATGCGGAAACATTCCAGCGGCAACTCGTCGTCAATTGTGAATTCCGGTCCGAAATAGTCGTCCAGCAATTCACGGTAGGTGGATTGCAAGGAGTCGACTGTCAGGGGCTGGCCATTTTCTGCCATCGCGTGCGTGATCTTCTCGAACTCAGCGAACATTGTCTGCCGGAAGATGGTGCCCCGAATATCATCGATCATCCGGTTCAGCAGGTAAGCCCGTTCACGGTCATCGCTGGCCTGGCTCAGCATGTGCTCTGAGAGCAGCTGCTCATTAAATGTGCTCGCCACCTCGGCCACGAAGATCACATAGTTGTAATAGCTGAAGGGCTGGTTGGCTGACGAGTAGTAGGAGTGCATCGAATGACCCGCTTCGTGGGTCAGGGTGAAAGTGTCGTTGAGCACATCCGGCTTGTAGTTCATCAGGATATAGGGGTCACCGTCGAAGGACCCACAGCTGAACGCGCCACTCTGTTTGCCACGATTCGGATAGCGGTCACACCAGCGCTGCCGTAATCCCAGTTCGAGCGCCTGCGTGTACTCGCTACCGAGTGGCTGCAGGGACTCAACCACCAGGTCCACGGCGGTATCCCAGTTGCGCGTCACTTCCAGATCAGAGAGGATCGGAACGTAGGTATCGTAATGGTGGATCTCCTCCAGCTGCATCGTTCGCCGCCGCAGGTCGTAGTACTGGTGAAGTACCGGCAGCTGGTCCCGCACGGCACCGATCAAGTTGTCGTAGACCGACTGGGGCACATTGTCGGGAAATAGTGCAGCTGCCAGGCTGCTCTCGTGTCCACGAGCACGGGCGTAGTAGATATCTTTCTGGATTGAGCCAGAGAGTGTGGCTGCCAGCGTGTGGCGGTGATCAGCGAATTGCTGGTAGTACTGCCTGAAGGCGGTCCGCCGCACATCGCGGTCGGGTGAATTGAGCAATTCGAGGAAAGTTGAGTTTCCCAGCTCGACCTGCTGACCCTTTTCATTGGTCACCAAGCCGAACTTCAAGTCTGCATCGTGCAACTGGCGAAAAGCCTGGGAGGCTGCCTGCGACATTTCACTCTGCATCGCCAGCAGGCGTTCCTCATCCTTGCCAAGGGTGTGGGGACGATAGCGAATGATCCGTTCCAGCGCGAGGCGATAGAATTCCAGTTCAGGATCATCCAGCAGGGCTGCCATCGTGTCGGGATCGATTGCCAGGATCTCGGGCCGGATATAGCTGGCAGCCTGGGCGGCCCGGGAGGCGACATTCTGGAAGCGGGACAGCATCCCCTGGTATTCACTGTCCGCCTGGTCCTCGGTGGTCTTCAGGAAGGCATAGACGCCGAGGCTTTCGGCCAGCCGATCTAACTCGTCATCCAGTTCGAGGCAGGCTCGCAAAGTTTGGGCACTCTCAGCCAAGGTGCCCTGGAAAGCTGCAAAGTCGTCGATGCGGCCAGTGAATTCCTCCAGTGCCTGCTCCCACTCGTCGTCACTCGACATCAGGCTGGAGAGATCCCAGGTGTCGGAGAGGGCAATCTCACTGCGCGGAGGCAGTCGTTTTACAGTGCTCATCGAAACTTACCACCTGATAATCGCTGAACCCCAGGCCAGTCCAGCTCCGAAACCCGACATCAGGACGAGGTCGCCTGGGTTGATCCGACCCTCGCGATTGACTTCGTCCAGCACCAGCGGGATGCTGGCGGCGGAGGTGTTGCCGTAACGGTCGAGGTTGACCGCCACTCGGTCTCGGTCGATACCGAGGTTGTCCGCAGCGGCGTCAATGATACGGATATTGGCCTGGTGGAAAAGAGCCATCTGCAGGTCATCCGCGCTCAAGCCGGCGAAATCAAGCACCTTCGTGACCGAGTCCCTGAGGTGACGCACTGCCCACTTGAAAACTGCCCGGCCATCCATGTGAAGAAAGTTGGCGTTGTTGTCCAGTACCTCGCGGGTGACTGGCTGGCGAGTACCGCCGGCCATGATCTGCAGCAGGTCCGCCTTGCTGCCATCGGCACCAAGTGTGAAAGCCAGCAGTCCCTGCTCGTCAGAACCGGGACCGAGCAGCACGGCACCCGCACCGTCACCAAACAGCGGGAACGTTTTTTTGTCTGATGGATCGACCGTCCGCGACATCAGTTCAGCGGCAACGACCAGGACCTTGCGGTAGGTTCCCGTGCGAATGAACTGCATGCCGGTCACCATCGCGTACATGAACCCGGCACAGGCCGCACCGATATCCAGGGCCGGCGCCTGGCAGCCCAGGATTCGCTGGACGTGGCAGGCAGTGGAGGGGGTTGGCTGGTCGGGGGTGATTGTTGCCAGCAGGATCAGGTCGACTTCGCTGGCCGCCACGCCGGCAGCTTGCAGGCAGTTGCTGGCTGCTTCAGCCGCAATGTCGCTGGTCGCTTCATGCGACGCGGCTCGTCGACGAGCCTTGATGCCACTCCGCTGAACAATCCACTCGGCGTCGTATCCCAGTTCCGCCAGGTCTTCATTGCTGACGATCTCCGCTGGAGCGAAGCTGCCAGTCGCCAGGATCTGCACGCCGGTCAGGGTCTTGATCACGTCGTTACCCGTGGCGGCAGGATCGCCGGCAGGCCGGGGTGAGCTGGATGACTGGGAAGTGCTGGGGGAGGCCATGGTCGGTGGGGCGGTGAAGGCTGGGAGCAGTAGTGCTTCAATATAGACCGCAGCATTGCTGCATGAAAGCAGCTCGCTGGTGCAGGTAAAGGTAGACCGGCCCGGCGTTGCTAGCCAAGTTGTTTAGAGAGGTCGACCCAGTTGCGTTCCTGTCCGGAAACGAGCACAGCGTCGGCAACTACCTGTGCGCGACGGCCTTCCTCGAAGCTGGGGACCGCGGCACGACCCTCGACGATGGCGGACACAAATTCCCAGACCAGGTCGTAGCGGAAGACCGTGGCAGGTTCGCCGTCGGCAGGATCTCGTGGACTGCCAGCCGGCGAAAGCAGTTCGCTCGGCACATCGACAGCTTCCAGGTCACCGCCATGACGCCCGATCAGCAGCGTGTTTGGTTCGTGCAGACGATATACCGCCGAAGCCTCGCTACCATTTATCTCGGCCCACTCGTGGCCAAAGCCGTTCAAGTTATAGCCTTTGGCCAGCGTGGTTCCCTCCCAGACGCCGACACCGCCGTCACGGAAGACGCCGATAATCGCCGACCAGTCGTCCACGTCCGAAGGCGGGCATGCTTCACCGTCAACCGTCTGCTGGCGACTGGTGAACTGGTTGGCAGCCCCGCAGAGCCGATCGATGGGCCCCATCAAGTCCATGCCGAAGTCGATGCGATGAATTGTCATGTCAAACAGGTCCCCCGCGCCGGCTGTCTCCTTGTACTGCCTCCAGCCCCAGCTGGTTTCAGGCCAATCGAGAAAACGCTGGCTGCGGAAATGCCGTAACTCACCCAGCTCGCCGCCGTGGGCCAGTTGCCTGAGGTATCGCATCGAGGGGGCGAAGCGGTAAGTGAAGGCGGTCATGTGGACCACGCCAGCCTGCTCGGCTGCGTCGACCATCTGCTGAACCTCGCCGGCATGCAGCCCCAGTGGCTTTTCACACATGATGTGCTTGCCGTTTTTGGCTGCCGCAATCGCCATCGGACAATGAGTGAAATTTGGAGTGGCAATGATGACGGCATCAATCTCCGGGTCCTGGCAGATCTGCTCGTAATCGGTGGTCAACTTGTCAATCGACCAATCGCTCCGTCGCTGCTCAAGTAACGACTCGCTGCTGTCGCAGACAGCCACCAGCTCGGCCCGTGGATCCAGCCGAATGCCAGGTACATGGTGATAGTCGCTGACCGCACCGGCTCCAATAATTGCAATCCGGACTGCTGCTTGATTTGCTGATGTCGACATCCTCTACTTCTCCCATTCCGCTGATATTTCGCATTCGTGGGCCGCCCGCGACCGCTCACTCGAAGCGTGCCAGCAAAACATTACGCTTCGTTCAGTCGTTACTCAAGTAGGGCAGGGCCCCGGCCGGTCCGGCAGAGGTTGCAATTGCCCCGCAGGAAATCTTGCATAGAACCCCCCATCAGGGGGTGTCGGGAGCGCGATTTCGGGTGTAGAAATAAAGGTTTGCTTGCAGCCATTATGTCGCCGTATTGAGGAATAGTCGGCAGGGCTGAGTTTCTAGTCGGCGGGTAAATTTGTGCCTAGCTGACCTTGAGGAAGGATTTAATCACGTCGCATGTGTATTCTCGCTATTCAATATCAGCTTGTTCCCGAAGCACCTATTCTTGTTGCCGCCAACCGGGAAGAGTATTACGACCGTGCCAGCAGTATTCCATCGATTCAGTCAGGCAAACCACGAATTCTCAGTGGTATTGACCAGCAGGGTGGTGGTACATGGCTGGGAGTCAACCAGCATGGCATGTTTGTCGGTGCCAGTAACCGTCGCAAGATGATTCCGCCAGTTGCACCACGCAGCCGCGGGGCTCTCTGTAAGGATCTCTTAAAGAGTGGTTCGGCGCAGGAAGCGATGCACCTGGCCATGGAAGAACTGGCGACGCACCGTTACGAGGGCGTCAATTTCGTCATCGCCGATGCCGAGAGTGGCTGGGTTGTCCATGGTGGCGACGATCCCGATGTTGTCCAGCTTGAAGAAGGGCTGAGTATCATTGCCAATCGCAACGTCAACGATCCTCGTGACGAGCGAGTTGAATTGGCGCGGCGATTATTGACGCTGCAGACTCTGGATTCTCCCGTCAAATTCCTGGCGGTGGCCAGCAAGGTCTTTGCCCGGCCTGCCACGGCACCAGGTCGCCCCAGCATGGTGATGCACAGCAAGGACCGCGGCACCGTCAGCTCCACGCTGCTCTGCCTCGGTGTTAAGCCGCGGGATGCGATCTACCAGTTTGCCGATGGCCCGCCGAATGAAGCCAAGTACGAGGATTATTCACCGCTGCTGCGTGATATCCTCAGTCGTGGATTGCGGGAAGTTCGCGCTCGCACAGATGCCTAGCGACCAGTAGGCCGTTGAGTCAGTAAACATTACAGGGATGGAACCGGTGTACGACAAGCAGGCGCTGATTGACTTGATGGGCCGGCAGGCCCTTGAATTTGGTGACTTTACGCTGGCTTCCGGCAGGAAGGCCAGCTTCTACCTTGACTGCCGCAAGGTGACGCTCGATAGCGACGGTGCTCGCTTGATCGGCGCTGGCATCCTGGAGCTGCTTGATCAGGATGATCTACCAGCTGCCGTGGGTGGCATGGCAATTGGTGCTGATCCGATTTCTGCCGCGGTCATCATGACGGCCGCATACCAGGGCAAACAGCTCAAAGCCTTCATCGTGCGCAAGGAAACGAAGCAGCACGGCCAGGGACGCATGGTGGAAGGGCCGGTGGAACCCGGTCAGAAAGTTGTCATCGTCGAGGACGTGGTCACCACCGGCGGAAGTTCCTTGCGGGCAATCGAGGCGGTCGAGGATTTTGGCCTCGAGGTCCAGGGTGTGATCGCCATCATCGATCGACTCGAAGGTGGCCGCCAGGCATTTGAGTCACGCGGCTATCCACTCACCACGCTGCTCACTATTCGTGACTTTGGTATCGAAGCCAGTGAACATCAGCCGAACGATTGACTCGGCCAGGTAAGAATCGCTGAACGACTATCGCTGGACAGCGCTAACGCTGAATCCGCACCTGCGAGCCGGCCGTCAGAATGCCGTAGACATCGGCAGCATCAACCTGGCCCATCCCAATGCAACCCAGCCCGTCTTGGTCCAGCGGCGGAGTTGCCGGACGGCCGTGCAGACAGATGTTGTTCCCCAGGTCCATCCAGAAGCGGCCGTAAGGGTTGCTCCGGTCGCCACCCGGCAGAACGCTGCCATCGCTCAGGTAGTACGATCGATTTTGTTGTTTAGCCAGCACCGAGTACTGTCCCGTTTCAGGGGTCGGGTCGACGCCGAACGAGCAGGGGATGCGGCCGGCGTAATACTGGCCGGCAAACAAGGTGATTTCTGATTGCGAAAGATCGACCACTGCCCGGAATGGCCCGCGCACTACTTTCAGCTGGCTGCCCGGTACCACGGCGACCGGATCACGAATGCCATTGATGTTCTGTAGCAGTCGCACCGGGATCCGGTACTGGTGAGCGATCATCTGTAGCGACTCACCCGGCCCGACCGTGTAGGGTGGTTCGATCATGTGCCGTTGCGAGTAGATTACTTCGCCTGCCAGGTAGTCGAGAATATTTATCAGCTGGTGCTTGTAATCCAGCGGCAGACTCTCGTTGCCGTGATAGACCGACAGGGTCAACAGGCCCTCACGAAATTGGCCGTTTTCAACCTGCTTCTTGGCAAGCTCCCAGGCCTTGCGAAAACTGACCAGGTCGGCAGTCTCCGGCCCAGTCGTGGTGCTGTCGTCAGCAACCGCTGGGGCAGGGAGCGACGTAGGGAATGCGGAATCCCGTTCGGTGGTCAGAGTACTCGGAAGTCCCGGGTTCTGCAGGCCCACGGGCGGTACGGCAACAGCTGGAGTCTCGGCTGCTGGGAGCACAGTAGTGAAGGCTTCAGGCTGTCCAGCGAGACCACCCGGCAGCTCAGCCGACAATGGTTCCTCGCTGAGTGGCTCGTCCAGCAGCGGCTGGGCAGGTGTCTCAACCAGCGGTGCATCCGCCATCACAGTTGTTGGTGGTTCGCTGTCGAGTACCAGTGGCGCGATCTCGCCGGCCCCGGTTGATTTGCTGGCTGCAGGAGTTTCCGGGCTGGTGACCGGTTCATTAAGCAAGCCTGCAAACCCGTCCGGCGTTGCCTCCGCCGTGTACAGGATCACGTAGGCACCGTAGAGTATCACCATCATGAAGACGACAAGCAGTGCGGTCTTGATGGTTTGCATTTTCCTTCTCCTTGGCAAATGATGCCGCTCGCCAGTCAGTGTGGCTTGGCGAGGTGTTGTTTGATCAAGTCAGTACGGTCTGGTTTTCTGGAAGATTTGTGACGTGGCTGTTGACACGGAATTTGATGACTGGTGGAGCGACGTCGACCTGGAGGAAGAGGAAGATCCGCTTAATGACCTCGTGTCGTGCCCGCAATGCGGGGCCGAAATCTATGAGGATGCTCCCAAATGTCCTTTCTGCGGCGACTACGTTGTTCAGACTTCCTCCGGGTGGTCGGGTCGACCCAGCTGGTGGATCCTGCTGGGACTGCTCGGCGCGCTGGCAACCGTGCTGGCGCTCATCATGGGCCTCTAAAACCCCACGTCGTCATGCACATCGGCTGGGATAATACGCAATTCCCGTAACTGGGGCTAGATCGATATCCGCCTAAGGTGCATCCAACAAAGACGAATCACAGACGCGCCGAGAGCTGGATCAGGATAGGTCTGCAGGACCGGCACGAGCGTCAGCCCGCCCTATCCGTTCTCCTGCTCCGGTTCTCGAGCGGCTTTCAGCCGCTGGCGAATCAGCGTCAGTCGTTCGATCAGCTCAGCTTCGAAGCCCCGCGGTACCGGCTGGTAGTATTCACGTTCAACCCCGAGGTAATCCTGGCTGGCAATCCCATCGTCCTCGTTGTGAGCGTAAACATAGCCTTCGCCATGCCCCAGCTGGCGAGCGCCGCCATAATGGGAGTCCCTCAAGTGAGTTGGTACAGGTAGAGTTCGTCCTTCAGAAATATCCCGGCGGGCCTGGCCGATCGCCGTCGTCGCTGCATTGGACTTGGGAGCACATGCCAGGTAGGTCACAACCTGGGCCAGTGTCAGCTGACACTCCGGCAGCCCCACCATTTCACAGGCTTGCATACCGGCCACGGCAATCGTCAGAGCCTGGGGGTCGGCATTGCCAATATCCTCGCTGGCCAGGATCACCAGTCGCCGGCAGAGAAAACGAATGTCCTCTCCTGCTTCCAGCATGCTGGCCAGCCAGTAAATCCCGGCATCCGGATCGCTACCACGAATACTCTTTATCAGCGCGCTGATCGTATCGTAATGCTCGTCACCACTGGCGTCATAATGAATCGCCTTGCGCTGGACCGATTCGATTGCCAGTGCCAGGTCGAAGACCAGCGGCGAGCTTTGGCTGGAGAGGACACCGATTTCAAGGGTGTTCAGGGCACGGCGTGCATCGCCATCGCAGACTCTGGCCAGATGCTGTCGCGCATCGGCCTGCAACTCGACGTCGTAGGCCCCCAGCCCCCGCTCACTGTCCGCCAGTGCACGATCCAGCAGCAGCTCGATCTGCGGCACATCCAAGGGCTGAAACTGGAAGATCTGGCTGCGACTGACCAGCGCGCTATTGACGGTAAAAGATGGATTGCTGGTGGTTGCCCCGACCAGCGTGATAATCCCCTCCTCGACATCAGGCAGCAGGGCGTCTTGCTGGGCGCGATTGAAGCGGTGGATTTCATCGATAAACAGCAAGGTTCGAAACCCACCACCTGCCAGCTCCTCTCGCGCCTCACTCAGCAGCTCGCGGACCTGCGCCACACCACTGCTGACTGCACTCAGCTGCCGAAAGTGGCTGCGACTTTCCTTGGCCAGCAATTGGGCCAGCGTCGTTTTGCCAGATCCAGGTGGGCCGTAAAAGATCACGGAACCGAGCCGGTCAGCTTCGACCAGCCTGCGCAGCAGTTGGCCAGGGCCAAGAAAGTGTTGTTGCCCGACAACTTCGTCGAGTGAGCGGGGGCGCATGCGGGCGGCCAATGGCTGGGCACGCTTCAGATTGTTCTGCTCGGACTGTTCAAACAGCGACATGGACCGCCTCCTTCCTGGCCATTCTCGGCCTGCTCCATGATAGCAATCGCTGCTGGTCAATGAAAAACTGTGCGCTTTTTTGTACGGATTGTGCCACCAGCTGACACTAACAAGGGAAAGGGGAGGGGAAACCGTGAGCCAGGAATTTCCTGGTGACCAGCACACAGCCCGCGGGGCTTCAGAGAGTTATTCATGCGACTGACACTACGAACCATGTTGGCTTACCTCGACGATGTGCTCGAGCCAGAGGACGCAGAGGAACTTGGTCAGAAGATTGGCGAGAGCGAGTTTGCCAGTGAGCTGGTGTATCGAGCCCTGACTTCCACACGCAAGCTGGACCTCTCAGCCCCGGCAGTGGTTGGCACCGGCATGGGCCGGGATGCGAACACGGTGGCAGAGTACCTCGACAATGCCCTCTCAGCGGACCAGCTGCCCGAGTTTGAACATGTCTGCCTTGAATCAGACGAACAGCTTGCAGAAGTCACCTCATGCCACCGTATCCTGACGATGGTGCTGACGGAGCCTGTCGAAGTGCCGAGCCAGTTGCGGGATCGCGTCAATACACTGAACCAGGTCGTGGTCGAGGAGAGCACGACATCGGAAGCTCGCCGTCGTGATCTTCACAACCTGACGCTGGCGGAACGCCGCGAGCTGGATCGCCAGCCCGCCTACCTGGCGGCAGGCAGGAGTCGATTGCGTGAGCGAATCATCCCGGCCACTATCCTGGTCGTGCTGTTTGGCCTCGTTGGCCTGCGAATGGTCGGCCACTTCGACTCCACCCACCCGCTGCTTGGAAGCTTCTTTCCGATGCTGGTGGACGACCGTTCCTTCATCGACACAGATGATAGCCAGCCCGCCCCACTGGCCCTTGGATCCAGTCATTCCAGTCAGCCCACGGATCCGAACGCGCAGCAACCGTTGGCTCAGAACAGGAATATCTCGATAACCAACCATTCCGCGACAGACCTGCTGCTTGTACGTTCCGTCGCTGACAAGACCTGGCAACGGATGGCGCAGGGTAAATTGCTTGAGAAAGGAATGCAGCTCAGCTCGCTGCCAGCCTTCCAGCCTCAATTGTCGCTATCCAACCGAATGCGGCTGACATTGTTCGGGCATTGCCAGCTTCAGCTGAATCCTGCAATCTCCGTGGCAGGCTCGGCTTTGCAGATCGATCGCGGCCGATTGATTCTTTCCAATGCCGGTGCTCGTGACAGTGAGTTGCAGATCACCGTGGCAGGTACGACTGGCACAGTGGAGTTACCAAGTCCCGGCGCATCACTTCTGCTGGAAGTCGAGCGATACTTGCCGCCGGGCTCAGATCCAGCAGAGGTCGAGTCGCTGTCGGTGGTCCGGATCATCTGCATCGGCGCCGCCCGCTGGCTGCAAAAGGGAGCCAAGGGTGCTGTCCAGCGAATCAGTGATGAGCCTGGCTACCAGGTCTATACCCTGATCGGCGAGCAGGATGTGATAACCGGCAAGACCAGCCTGTTGCCGGCCTGGGCGAGACAACAGCCGGGCCAGCGACCGCTCGAGCATCAGGCGGTGACCGAGTTGATCGAGGGGAGTGACCAGGAGTTATCGATCAGCGACTCCCTGCGTGCTCAATTTGACACCCATCGCAAACCAGTAGTCCGTGCCCTGGCGGCCCGCTGCCTGGCAGCTCTGGGTGAATACGATGCAATCGTGCAGTGCTGGAGCAATCCAGATCTGCACGCCTTCTGGGAAGACCAGTTACTTCAGTTGCGGGCCGAACTCGCCTGGGGAACTGAAACGGCCCAGCAGATCGAGCAGGTTTTAGAGCAGCAGCGCAAGGCCGACGCTGAGATGCTCTACCGAATGCTCTGGGGCTATAGCCCCAGCGAGCTGGAGTCCGAAGCGGGTGCCGAGCTGGTGGAACGACTTAGTCATGAGCAGATGGATGTACGGCTGCTGGCCTATACCAACCTGCACTGGATGACAGGGCGAACCCAGCAATACCAGGTCCACCGGTCTCCGGACCGCGAGCTGCCTCACATCCAGGGCTGGCGGCGGTTGCTCAAGGACGGCCTGGTTCGTTATGACAAGGCCCCGCATCCTTTGATGGTGTTGGCACCGATCGAATCGCCCTGAGTAGCAGGTCGGTATTCTGGGCTGGCAAGACCCTTTTCGGGCTGACCACCGGTTGGTAGACTGCACTAGTCAACGCTGCCGCCGAAGGCATTTACCCTGTCACGGTATATCCTGCGGCGTTTGGCCGCTTCCTTGTCCAGCAGGCTGAACTGGTTCGTCCCCGCCTTCAGACGCACTTCGACGAACGTGGCTTGTTGATCGAAGGAGTGCTGAGTCTATGCGGATAAAGACGTCTGCTCGCCATGGCCAGCATGGAGCAGACGGGCGACTTTGTGGCTTGTAACACGGCAGCGGATCTGATTGCCGAGGGCGCAGAGAAGCGAGTGAAACAACAGTTGCGACGTTTCAAGGAGAGACAGTTAACATACCGACATTCCGCTGGCCGGCGATCTCGTGGCAACGATGATCAGGCTCCGGAGTAACCCGGCGACGACCGGAATGTGCGGCTGACATACAGTTCAAGGAATCTTGTCTTATGAAGTTCGCGGATTTTCTCAGTGAAGCGGCGATCAAACCGGATTTGGCCGCAGTCGACAAACAGGGTGTTATTGAAGAGCTCGTCGCGTCGCTCGTATTGGTTGGTGCGGTCGACGCCAGCGAACAAAGCAACATTGTTGAGGCAGTGCTGAAGCGGGAAGAACTTGGCAGCACCGGGATTGGCCGGGGCGTGGCAGTTCCTCATACCAAGCATGCCAGTGTGGACCAGTTGATAGGGACCGTCGGTATCAGTGCCGAGGGCGTTGATTTCAATAGCCTGGACGGTCGCAGGGTACAGCTGTTTTTCTTGCTGGTCTCGCCTCCCGATCGTCCGGGAGACCACTTGAGGGCGCTGGAGAATATCTCGCGACAACTTCGCGATGAGACGTTCTGCCGGTTCCTCAAACAATCCAAGACGACTGCGGATATCGCGCAGTTGCTCGAGGAAGCTGACAACAACCAGTTCGTCAGCTAGCAATCCTCAAAGGAGTGTCGGCTAGTCATAAGGCCGGCAAGGGTTCCCCGCGGGTACCGTTATTTGCAGGAAACCAAGCGGAAACGAAGAAACAGTGATACGATTTTGAGTGTGAGAGAAAATGGCTGAGGTGAATCATAGTCAGAGCGTGGTCGTGAACAACCCGCAAGGGTTGCATGCCCGACCCGCCGACTTGTTTGTCAGCACCGCCTGTCGCTTTGAAGCGACCGTCGAGGTCGAGAAGGATGGGGTGCGTGTTGACGGCAAGAGCATCATGGCGATTCTCACACTGGCTGCCACTCAGGGCAGTGAATTGACGATATGGGCCAGCGGCAGCGATGCCCAGCAGGCACTCGAGGCGCTGGTTGAAGTCCTACAAAATGATTGTGCCGTGTCCTGAACGGCACGTGAGTACAAGGAAAAACATAGGTGTGATGAGCAGGGCAGCGAGTGGAGCGGCTTAAATCGCGCTCCTCATTGTCAGCTCATCCGGGCAGGTGATTGATCTCACCGGCAGGCACGTGCGCCGGCCGGCGATCGATTCCGCCAGGCTATCGACGCGTTACGGCGCGGCGATGCAAGAAATACGATAATGCAGGTTTTACAGGGGATAGCTGTTTCGCCCGGCATTGCCATTGGCGAGGCACTTGTCATCGATAACGAGGGGTTCCGGATTCCCAACCGGTTCGTCCTGCGTGACGCCGTTCAGAATGAACTGGAACGGCTCGATCGAGCGATTGAAGCAGTCGCCAGCAAGATTCGTCGAAATCGCGACCAGGTGACCCAGCAACTGGGCGACCAGTATGGAGCGATCTTCTCTGCCCACCTGCAAATGTTGCGCGATCCGATGCTCTACGATGAGTTGGAGACGCTCATCCGCCAGCAGCATCATTCAGCAGAATATGCTGTCAGTCGCACGCTGCGGCGATATGCCAAGGTCTTCCAGCAACTCGATGACGAATACCTGGCTGAACGGGCACATGATGTTTTTGATCTCGAACGCAGCCTGCTGGGTGAACTGCTTGGCCGCCGCAGAGAATCACTGACTGAACTGGAACAACCAGCCATCGTGCTGGCACATAACCTGACACCCAACGAAACGGCCAAGATGAACCCCGAGTTCGTACTGTCGTTTGTTACCGAAATGGGGGGGCCAGGAAGCCATACGGCAATTATCGCCAAGGGACTGGAGATTCCGGCCATTGTCGGAGCAGGAATGTTCCTGACAGATGTCTCGGGCGGTGATCGAGTGATCGTGGATGGTGACCACGGCCAAGTCATCCTGCAACCCGACCAGGAGACGCTGGAACGCTACCAGCAGGAAATCGATGAGCACCGTAGCCTGGCAACCCGGTTGGCCGAACTGAAGGACGAACCGGCCGAGACACTCGATGGTAGCAGCGTGCAACTGCTGGCAAATATCGAGTTCCCACATGAGGTCGATTTGTGCCTCAGTAGGGGTGCCGAGGGAATCGGCTTGTATCGCACAGAATTCCTCTATCTTGGCGCCGACCGTGAGCCGACCGAGGAGGACCATTACCGGGCCTATGCGGACGTCGTCCAGGCGATGGGACCGCGGCCGGTTGTGATTCGAACTGTCGACCTGGGTGCCGACAAGATGGGCCAACTGCCTCGTACCGAGGAAGAAAACAATCCCTTCTTGGGCGTCCGCAGTATTCGCCTTTCGCTTCGTAACCTCGACCTCTTTCGTGTCCAATTGCGAGCCATCGCCCGCGCCAGCGCGCTGGGTGAAGTCAAGATCATGTTTCCGCTGATCGCCACTCTGCAGGAAATCCGCCAGGCCAAGATGCTACTGGCCGACACCATGGAAGATGTTCGTGAGCAGGGATTTGATTGCGCCGACCAGATCCCGGTAGGGATGATGGTCGAAGTGCCGTCGGCAGTCATGATGATTGACAAGCTGGTTGCCGAAGTCGACTTCCTCAGCATCGGTACCAACGATCTGATCCAGTATGCTCTGGCAGTCGACCGGACGAACAAGGATATCGCATCACTTTACCGGGCCAGCGATCCGGCCGTCTTGCGATTGATCGATATCACCTTGAAGGCTGCCCGTATGGGGGACGTGATTGCCAGCGTCTGTGGCGAGATGTGCAGCAATCCCGCTTACACAACTCTATTGTTGGGGCTCGGCTTGCGCACCATGAGCGTCGCACCGAGCGCTATTCCAGAAATCAAACAAATCTGCCGGCGGGTATCGATTCAGCAATGTGAGCTGATTGCCGAGCGAGCTCTTGATATGGACTCTGCAAGAGAAATCGATGCCTACCTGCAGGAAGAACTAAGGAAGGTCGCGCCAGAACTGGTGTTCTGATCTCGATCGGTCCCACTCACGGGACGGATGAACTTATTTGACGTACCAGCTGGTACGGGACAAGGGTGAAATCATGAAAAAAGAGATGGTGATCAACGTGTCGCAGCCTGAGGAATGCCGCGTGGCAATCCTTGAGGACGGCGTTCTCGAAGAACTGTATGTGGAACGTGCCAGCCAGGATAACCTGGTCGGTAATATCTACCTGGGCAAGGTGGTTAACCTGGAGCCCAGTATCCAGGCCGCCTTCGTCGACTTTGGCGTCGGCCGTAATGGCTTCCTGCATATTAGCGATGTTGAGTCGCAGTATTTTCGCCAGGGTGGATACGATCCAGAAGAACTGGCAGCCGAAGAACGGGCGAATGCCAAGTCGTCCGGCCGGCGACGGCCGCCACGCGGTGGCCGGCCACGTGTCAAACCGCCAATCCAGGAACTGCTGGCCCGTGGCGACCACGTGCTGGTGCAAGTCATCAAGGAAGGTATCGGAACCAAGGGTCCCACCCTCTCCACCTACTTGAGTATTCCCGGCCGATACCTGGTACTGATGCCGGCGCTCGGTCGAGTCGGTGTTTCTCGCAAGATCAATGATGATGATCTACGACGCAAGTTGCGTAAGACATTGCGCGAATTGGATCCGCCCGAGGGCCTCGGATTTATCGTTCGTACCGCCGGGGCCGAGCGGACCAAGAAAGAACTCTCGCGCGATATGGCCTACCTGATCCGACTCTGGAAAGTCATCGTTCGCCGCCTGCGAAAAAATGATGGCCGTACCGATATCTACGAAGAGAGCGATATGATCATCCGCACGATCCGGGATATCTTCACCTCGGATGTGGATGCCGTCTATATCGACCAGGAGGATGCCTTTAAGCGGGCCAAGGAGTTCCTTCAGTTGGTGATGCCGCGACATGCCAATCGCCTGCATCTCTATGAAGGCAAGGAGCCGCTCTTTCACAAGTACAACTTGGAAGATGAAATCGATGGCATCTACAAGCGCGAAGTGCGATTGAGTGAGGGAGGATCGATCGTGATCGATCCCACCGAGGCACTTGTTGCCATCGATGTGAATAGCGGTAACTTTCGCTCGGATGGAGATGCCGAGGATTCGGCCTATCGACTGAATGTGGTGGCGGCCCGGGAAATCGCCCGCCAGCTGCGACTACGGGATCTCGGTGGCGTTATCGTGAATGACTTCATCGATATGCGCAAGGAAAAACATCGCCGCGGTGTCGAGCAGACACTCAAGGATGCGATGAAACGAGATCGAGCTCGGACGAAGATCCTCCGCACCAGCCCCTTCGGGCTGGTGGAAATGACGCGCCAGCGAATTCGGCCAAGCCTCAAGCGGGCTGTCTATGAGGATTGCCCCAGCTGCTCCGGCCGTGGTGTTGTTAAGACGGTAGAGTCAATGTCGATTGAAGTTGTCAGGCAACTCATGCTGGCCTCCCAGGTGCCGAAGATCGAGAAGATCACCGTGAATGTGAGTTACGATGTGGAAGCCTACCTGGTTAACAAGAAACGACCGGACTTTGACCGCCTCGAAGATGAAGGCCGAATTTCCATCAAGGTCAAAGGGAAAGACCATGTCTATCCCGAATACCTCGAAATCGACTGCCTCGATGGCAAGGGAAAGCGAGTTTCCTTTAGCTAAAAGGACCCTGTGGAGGCCCCTGACTGTGGAAAAATCAGCCTCCGCGGGCCTCGACGAAGCCACCACCATTCGCTACTGTGACAAGTTGCTACAATAGCCCGGAAGATCAGTAAGGGAAGCCGCGATGTACGCGATCGTCGACGATAACGGACAGCAAATCAAAGTCGAGCAAGGCCAACGGCTTGAAATCGACCTGCGCGAAGCGTCCGCAGGTGATCAGATTACCTTTGACCGTGTGCTCGTTATCTCAGGCGATAACGGCATTCAACTCGGTCAACCAACTGTCGAAGGCGCCAGTGTGACCGCTGAAGTTCTCGGCGTTGCACAGGGCCCTAAGCTGATCGTGCAGAAACTGCGCCGCCGGAAGAATTCGCGGCGAAAAAACGGCCATCGACAGATGTACACTCTGGTCCGTATCGATGCGATCGAAGGTAGCCTCGAATCAAGTGGCGATGAAAAAACGTCTGTAGAACCCGAAGAGACCGTCGAAGTTGAAGCTGCTGAGCAGGTTGATGATCAAGAGGTCAGCAACGAAACAGCAGCCGAGGTCGATGAAGTAGAAGCAGCTGAAGCTGCCGAAGAAGGCGCCGCCGAGGGCGAAGCGGAAGAAGCTGCTGAAGAAACCGCCGCCGACGAAGGTGAAGCGGAAGAATCTGCCGAAGACGAGGGCGATGAGTCGGATGACTCAAAGGACGCCTGATTGTCGCCAGGGCCAGCCATCCGTTGGCCGGTGTTAAGAGCGGCGAATGTTTTTTTGGCCCAGCAGAGTTTTTTTTGGGAATTCCAGCAGCTGTCTGGCCAGTAGCTCGGCGACAGGAAAAACTCCCAAGTCGTGTGTGGCAAAGGACTTAAATGCGTCCCATACTGTTGCTCGCCAGCTTTTCCACAATTCAGGACTTGTACTTAAACCCTTTGATAGTAATGGGATACAGCTTTTCGCAAGGTGGTATTTTGACGATTGGCTGGTATTGAGTATCTTTAGCCTTCTCGCTAAATGTTGTAGGTCGAACGTTCGATGGGTACAACATATAGTGGTAGAAGCCAAAACTCCACCAATATGGGGGGAGTGGTAACTACCGGCACGAGAAGAGGCACATCTCGAGGCCAAGGAGCCGCCATACTCCTAGCGAGTCACATCTAGAAAGCACGACGGAAACAGGAATTCCACGAGTTCGGCTCACGGACGAGACGCCGCAGCCTCGACACTATATATTTGTACACTATGGGTATGCATCTCCCCGATGGTAGGGAAGCGCTGTCAACAGAAGGAACTGGCGGATGGCAAGTGTGAAATCTTCGGATAAGGCGACAGAAAAAGTGGCCACAGCGACAAACACAGGATTGAAGATCGAGTCGGCATTTTGTCCGCCGGAGGCGGCAGATCCGTTTGACACGGTCGAGTGGGAAACTCGCAGTGCTCAGATCAAGAACGAAAACGGCGAGTTACTTTTCGAACAGACAGACTGCGAGATCCCGACGAGCTGGAGCCAGTTGGCGACCAACGTCGTTGTCAGCAAGTATTTCTATGGCGAAGTCAATACGGACGAGCGAGAGAACAGTGTCCGCCAGTTGATTCATCGAGTCAGTCGAACGATTGCGGACTGGGGGCTGAAGGACGGCTACTTCGCTTCCCCGCAGGACGGCGAAAATTTCTACCGGGATTTGACCTGGCTGTGCCTGCATCAGCACGGTGCATTCAATTCGCCTGTCTGGTTTAACGTTGGCCTGTTTCACCAGTACGAGGTAATGGGCGACAAGTGCAACTGGCACTGGGACCCGGAAACAGAAGGGGCCTACCAGCCTGACAACCCCTACGAATTCCCCCAGGCATCAGCCTGCTTCATCCAGGCGGTTGATGACAATATGGAAGACATCATGCGCCTGGCGACCAGCGAGGCGATGTTGTTCAAGTTTGGGTCCGGCACCGGCACCGATTTGTCCACCATTCGGTCGGAACGAGAAAAACTATCGGGCGGCGGTCGACCATCCGGTCCCCTCTCATTTATGCGGGTTTACGATCAGATCGCTGCTGTCGTCAAATCGGGTGGCAAGACACGTCGAGCAGCAAAAATGCAATCACTCAAGGTCTGGCATCCAGATATTCTTGAGTTCATCGAGTGCAAGTGGAAGGAAGAGCAGAAGGCCCATTGCCTGATCGAAAAAGGTGGCTACGAGGCCAACTTTAACGGCGAAGCTTACAGTTCGATCCTGTTCCAGAATGCCAATCTTTCGGTCCGCGTTACCGATGACTATATGCAGGCCGTCGAAGACGATACCGAATGGAAGACTCGTTGGATACGTAACGGCGAGGGTGATGCGCCCAGCTTCCAGGCGACCGAACTGCTCAACCGGATGGCCGAATGTGCCTGGCAGTGTGGTGACCCGGGTGTGCAGTACGACACCACCATCAACGACTGGAATACCTGTTCCACGGCAGGGCGAATTAACGCCAGCAACCCCTGTTCTGAATACATGTTCCTGGACGACACGGCCTGTAACCTGGCCAGCATTAACTTGATGAAGTTCCGCCAGGACGACAACACTTTTGATTTTGTCGCCTTCAAGAAGGCTTGCCGGCTGTTCTTCATCGCCCAGGAGATCCTGGTCGACCGGGCCAGTTACCCGACCGAGACGATTGCCGTTAACAGTCATTACTTCCGGCCACTCGGATTGGGATATTCCAATCTCGGTAGCCTGATCATGACCAGCGGCGTTCCCTACGATTCGGAGATCGGTTACGGACTCTGCGGATCGATCACCTCGATGCTTCACGGCATGGCCAACCGCACCAGTGCTGAGTTGGCGGGCGCAGTGGGGGCTTTCGAGAAATACGAGGAGAACAAGGAATCTTTCCAGAACGTGATGCAGATGCATCGTGCTGCTGTGGAGGAGATCAATGACGCCGGGCCAGGATATCTTAAGGATGCTGCCAGGATCATCTGGGAAGAGGTACTCCAGCTGGGTGGGCAGAATGGATACCGTAATGCCCAGGCCACGGTACTGGCTCCGACCGGCACCATCAGCTTTATGATGGATTGCGATACGACCGGTATCGAACCCGATATTGCGCTGGTCAAGTACAAGCAACTTGCCGGCGGCGGGATGCTCAAGATCATCAATAACAGTGTCCGCGAGGCACTTGATGTCCTCGGCTATGATGCCGCCCAGATTGATCGCATGATCAGCCATATCGAACAGCACGATACGATCGAGGGTGCCCCCGAACTGGACCCGAAACACCTGCCAGTCTTTGATTGCGCTTTCAGGCCAGCCAATGGCGAACGCAGTATTGCCTGGAAATCACACGTCAAGATGATGGCTGCAGCTCAGCCCTTCCTCTCTGGAGCGATTTCCAAGACGGTCAATATGCCTGCGGATACGACCCCAGCGGAAATTGCTGAGGCATACCATTGGGGCTGGAAACTGGGCCTCAAGGCACTCGCTATCTACCGCGACGGTTCGAAACAGAGCCAGCCTCTCAATACCCAGGCGGAAAGTGGTAACGAGGATGCCGAGGAGATTGTCGAGCCTCGTCCTATCCGAGAACGACTGCCCGACACACGCCAGTCCTTGACGCACAAGTTCAACATCTCAGGCCACGAGGGTTATATCAACGTCGGCCAGTATCCTGATGGACGACCTGGCGAGCTGTTTATCACGATGGCCAAGGAAGGCAGTACGATTGGCGGCTTGATGGATAGCTTCGGCACTGCGATCTCCCTGAGCCTGCAATACGGTGTGCCACTGGAAGTACTGGTCAACAAGTTCACGCATTCCCGTTTCGAACCGATGGGCTATACCACCAACCCGGATATACGGATTGCCAAGAGTATCGTCGATTACATCTTCCGCTACTTGGGCATGGCCTTCCTGCCAGGTTACAGGGAAGCTACCAACGGCATTACCCAGGCTGAAGTCAGAGAATCGCCCGAGGATTCTGCCGACGGCGAATCAGCCGGGGATGGCAACGGCAATGGCAACGGCAATGGCAACGGCAATGGGAACCAGCCAGCGGCAAACAAGGATGTCGACTTTGCTGTACTCGAGCGAGCAGGTGCAACGCTTCGGCCTGACGAGACCCGCACCAACCAGTTCGCCCGTTTCCAGAGTGATGCCCCCAGTTGTGACAACTGCGGTTCACTCACTGTCCGCAGTGGAAACTGTTACCTCTGTCACAATTGCGGTAATAGCCTGGGCTGCTCCTGATCTGCTCCTGATCTGCTCCTGATCTGCCACCGGCAGCCTTCCTCCTGGGGTCAACTCTGGCGAGAACACCACAGAGCTCGCGGGAGAACTCCAGCTGCGCAGCATCATCTCCGCATCACCACCGACTCACTCTCCCATGCTCTGGATAAAGTTAGCATTGCGGGATAACCTAGAACTACTGGTTGTGAGGTCCTTATCGCGGTGTGAATCGAGTTGGAGTGACAGATGAATCGACGCCTGGTCGCCATTGCTGGTCCCGCCACAGGGACCACATACGAATTGGAAGACGGTGCTGTGCTTGTCATAGGCCGTGGATCTGACAGCGACACACAGATCGATGACGCTCGGATGTCGCGAATCCACTGTCGCGTGATCGTCGATGGTGACAAGACCACTGTGTCAGATGCTGGCAGCAGCTCCGGCACGCTGGTGGCTGGTCAGCCGATTGAGCAGGCGGACTTGCAGCCTGGCGACGAGATACTGGTTGGCAGCACACGGTTGCGATATGAAATTGGCGAGGCTGGAGCTGTTGCGCGTGAAGGAGAGACGATGGGCCCGCCTGCCAGCGATACGCCGGCGGCGGTATCGCCAGCAGACGCAGCTGGACTGACGGAATTGGCGGGCAAGGAGCTTCATGGCTTTCGACTCGATGAGATCCTCGCCATGGGAAACACCGGCATCGTCTACAAGGGAATGGAGCTCGAGAGGGACAGGCCCTGTGCGATCAAGGTCATGCCTCCCGGTTTTGCCACGTCGGAGGACGAACATGCTCGCTTTGTCCGTGCCATGAAGACGATGATGCCGATCAAGCATGATCACATTGTGGAGATCTACAATGCCGGACGAAGCGGCCCCTACTGCTGGGTCGCGATGCAGCTGGTCGAGGGTGAGAGCCTGACCGAGGTGATCCAGCGGATCGGTGTGGACGGCATGCTCGATTGGCGTGAGGCCTGGCGTGTGGCAGTCCAGATTGGCCGCGGGCTGCACGAAGCTTCCAAGCATCAGATCATTCATCGCAACCTGACTCCCAACAACATCCTGCGGCGAGAATCTGACCGGGCCTGCCTGTTAGGTGACTTGATGCTAGCCAAGGCACTGGAAGGATCACTGGCGGTCCAGATCACCCGGCCTGGCCAGATGATTGGCGAGATCCCCTACATGTCTCCCGAGCGAACTCGCGGAACAGAGGATGTCGATACTCGATCCGATATCTATGGACTGGGTGCCACTCTCTACGCTCTGCTGACAGGTCGAGCACCGGTCGAGGGGAAGTCGCTGCCCGAGCTGGTCCAGAACGCGCGCGAAACGGTACCGGCGGCGCCCAAGGACTTTCAGCTGTCGATCGAGGATTCCTTCCAGGATGCTGTCATGCGGATGCTGGAGAAGGACCCGGACCGTCGTTACCAGACGGCCGACCAGCTATTGCGCGAACTGCATCGGATTGGCAAGTTCCACAGCTTACAGGCTGACTGGACCGGCTGGACCGGCTAGGCTGGCCTCTGCGCTCTCTGCGCTCTCTGCGTCTCTGCGGTGAGCTTTTTATTAGATGCACCCGTGAAGGAAGTGACCCTGAAGCGAGCGGGGGCGTCTCACGTCATTCAAGCCCGTAGGCGCCGACCGGCGGCAGGTCGATTCCACTCGACCTTGAGAAACGTCGACTCGCCAGGAACCGCGGCTCAATCGAGAGATGCACTCCCAGATTGTCTCGGCTCTGGTCCATATTGATACCGAAGCGAAGCAAGGCGGACTCACCGATCTTGACGACGTCCAGCCGTTGGCCGATGTTGCCGGTATCGCCCAGGTCGAAGGATGTGCCGGCAATGCCTGCCCACTTCTCCCCCAGTCGGTAGCTGAGTGAAGCATGTACAACGGTGCTCTCGATCGGACCCTCGATATAGCGGAATCCGACGTACAGTCGGCCACGTTCCGGACGGCTGATCAGGCCTCCCACGGTCACCATTCTCAGGCCATCACCAAAGAAATCGGCGTAACCGTCAGAGAGCAGGGTCAGCCGATCACCGAGGTGCCAGCGGAAGTCGTAATCGAGCAGTCCCAGGTGCTGGCCAAAGTTATCGCGGTTGGCATTGGGAAACAGTGTGCCTTCGATATCGAGTACCATCCAGTCGATGATTCGTTCCTGCCCCGCCACTCCTCGCTTGGTTTGCCAGCGCTGATGTACGCCAACCTTGGCGGCAATCATGTCATCGGCAATTTCCGCTGAGCCCGCCGAGACGGAACCCTGCATGTTGCGCCGCAGCGCGAAAAAACGTTCGTCCCACTTGGGGTGCACGTTGCCACCTGCGGAGCCGGCGAATGTGTCAAAGAAGAAACGTCGCCGAAAGTGCTCGGTAGCGTCGTCATCCAGTGGATCGTAGCGAGGCAACTGGTCCATATTCTGGTTCGCCTCGGCAACGTACAGATCCGCATACCAGCTGACCTTGTGTGCCAGGCCATTCAGGTTCAGCAATTCGCTCTGAATTTCCGGCCTGGCCTGCCACATCGGCAGGCTGGCTCTGACACCGGCCTGGCCGAGCAGCCGGGTCATCGACTGGCCATGGATATCGTTGCCATAGTAGCTCGCGTCACCAAGCAGGTAAGGCGCCAGCTTGAACATCTTCCAGCGAGTCGGCATGCTGATTTCCTGTCGGCTGCCGAGGACCAGCCCATTCGGGTCACCCTGCTCGCCGGCCAACAAGTCAAACTTGGCCGCTTCCACTGCCTGTTCAGGGGGTGTCGGTGTGCGGACGCGACCAAATCCAAGGCGGGTATGTTCATGCCATGTCAGGCGGTTGCCGAGGATCGATTGCCCCAGCATGTAATGGTCAAAGCGGGGCAGCCATTCGGTCTGGGTGAAGAAGTCATTCAAGCGGATATCGGCAGCCACGCTCCAGCTGGAATTCTCCACCAGCCGCTTCAACTCGATGCCTGTCCTCTGGTCCCGTCGTTCATCCCATTCCTGCTCGTAAAACTGCTCGAGAAAATTCCGGTCTGTGATCAGACCAATTTCCGCCGTCAGCTGCATTCCGTTACCGAGTAACTGGCGATGTGCCCAGAGCACGCGTCCGCGAAAGTCCTTTTCCGGGACCAGCGCCCGTCGATCGGCGCCCAGGTTGTCCAGTCCGTCGTCCTGCAGTCCCCAGGCATCCAGCCAGCCACGCGCCGGCCCCGGCAAGCGGAACATCCCTTCCACGTCGTAGCTGTACTGTGTACCGAGTGCAAATCCACGCTTGCTGAGGACATCCGTGGAGATCAGCCAGCGTGTCCCCTCGGGGGCATCATCGATGCCGAATAATTGGTAGGCATCCAGGTCTGCCAGTACCTGCATGCCATACACGCTATCGCTCTTGATCTTGAGGCGATCGACGTAATAGCTGGGACTGGTCAGGTCGGTCGCCATCACCGGCCAGTAGAAGATTGGCACGCCGCCGAGGTAGATGAAATTATCGCGGCTTGTCGCCATCATCCGGTGTTCGACGATCGGTTCGTTTGTGCCAGGATGCCGCAGGACCTGGCCAGTCAGCGGATCCTGCCGGACCTGCTGCCTGTCTTCCAGCGTGACTTCCTCGGCCTGGAACCAGTAACTTGGAACACCCATCCGGCTTGACGTGATGGCAGCTCCGTAGGCCCGAAAGTGCTGCTGATCGACCTGCTGTAGAACGTCTGCCTTGAGTCGCAAGAGGCCATCGTATTCCGCGATTGGCGTCAGCACTTCGGCATTCAAGACCATGCCGAAATCATTGTTGGCGTTGTAGTACATGCGGTCGGCATAGATCACTCGATCAGCCTGCCGAAAGACGATATTCCCTTCCAGGTACATTTCCAGCGGGACATCTTCCTGGTAGCCCTCGTCGATCGAGTTGGGATCGGTGGTCCACATCACCATACTGTCCGTTTCGATGATCACCCGCCCCAGCGGCTCCACACCTTCCAGTTCCAGTCCCTCGATGGTCAGCTTGATGCCATTCTTGGCGATCACGACAGCTTCACCTCCGGGCTGGATCGGCGGTTCCAGTTTGAAGTCCCAGTTGACGTTGCTGCGTCCATTGATGCGGACCTTCCGTTTACCGACGGAAAGCTGGGTTCCCTCTACGACCGGTGCCGGGTCATTGACTGGCTGCAGCAGCTGGGCGGGCCTGACTACACGGTCTCGCCGGCCACCTCGTGCAGCCCGGGCACGCTCGTAGATCGCTGCCGGATTGCCATCCAGCCGCTGTTCGTTCGCCACCTGCCAGCGGATGCCTGCCGTGGTTCGCAGCTGGCCGTACCAGTCGCTGCCTTCGAATACTGTCGGGCGGTCGGCCGACTCGTGGGTGATTGTCAGCCCTGGGCCCTCGAGGTAGACCAGCACCCGGTCGGCTTCACCGGAGCCCGGTTCGCCGTGGTCGACCCAGACGATCGCCTGCCTGCCCCGCGCTAGCATGTCGGCCTGGCGGACCTGGCAATTATCAAGCTGCCAGACCTGGTAGCCACCCTGGTACCAGCGGATGCCGTTATCCGCCTGGATTTCGATGGCCGAGCCGGTTGCCAGCAGAGGCAATTCAACTTCGGCCCGCGCAGTGGCCGGCAGGATGATTGCAGCCAGTCCCGCCAACAGCGCGCGCGACCAGGTCGACGTCCGCCTGGAGCGGTGTCGATGTCGACAATCATCCCTGGTCTGCCCGGGTATGTGAGGTCTGGCGTCCATGCCATCCAGCGCAAAAAGGGGTGGTCTCCGGCGTGCTATTCGCGCACGCCGGGCGCACATATGCGGGGCGGATTATAGGGCTGAACGGCCTCTGACGACAAGGTACGTTCGACGACATGGCAGCCCTGCTGGGACCAGCAACTGGCGGCCAACTGCACCAGCTCAGTCCGCAGCCTGCTCGTCCTGAGAGCCAGCCGCTTCGGGCTGCCAGCGTTGCGCCAGCAGGCGTGCTGCCAGCAAGGCCACGACCGGCATCAAGGGAGCTCTCATGCGCAGGGTGCTCCAGTAAAAAGTGTGCACGATGGAGAATGAGAAGCAGAGCAGCAGCCCCCAGCACCAGCGGTCGGATCGCCAGTCGGATCGCTGCTGCCAGCAGCTCCAGGCAGCCAGTCCCAGAATCAGCAGGTACCAGCCGGCCACCAGGTATCGCAGCAGTCGCCGGGGCGTTCCCTCCTCGTCATCCAGGCGGTGGGGGAAAGGACTCCAGAGCCTTCCCAGCCGGACCAGGCAGGACCAGGCAAACATCGACGGTTCTGCCGCAATCGACTCCAGCGCCAGCTGATAAGCAAAGCGGTCGCGAGCCAGCTCGTCACGAGCAGGGCCGGGCCTGGGATTCTTCCAGAAGCTGGTTCCGCTGTCGATCGCATGAAAGTTTTGGCTGAGGTGATTGTCGAAGTCTGTTGGATCCCAGCGGGAGCCCCATTCTGCGGTCCGCAGGTAGTCGTAAAAGTGCGGGTTGTTACCCAGCAGCAGGGTATATCCTCCGTGGCTGGTGGTTGGCACGGGCCGCCCCAGGACCAGGCTGTTCCTGATCAGCCAGGGCATAATTACCAGGCAGGCAGCGAGGCTGTAAAGTCCCAGCGCTCGCCACTGCCTGCGGACAGCGACCAGCAGCCAGGCGAGTCCGGCGAAGGCCAGGAAAGTTGGTCTGCAGAGGATCGCCAGTCCCACCAGGCCACCCGCCAGCATCATCATCCGCGGACAACGCCCGCCGCGGCTGCGCTGCAGGACTAACAGCAACAGGCAGGCCAGCAGCGTCGCCACTGTTTCGGTCATAATGTGGGCGGACCAGTAGACCAGGATCGGGTCAACGGCCAGCAGCAGTGCGGCCAGGCCATAGCATCTGCTGCCGGTCACCCCCTCGGCCAGTTTCAAGACCAGCAGCACGCTGGCGACACCCAGCAGCAGGTGCAAGAGGCCAACCTGCCAGGCAGAGACTGTGCCGGTCGGCGATGTCAGGGCCAGCAGGATCGGGTAAAGCGGAGGACGAAAGGCGGTCGGTTCCACGCCAGCTGGCCCGGCCCGACCCAGCTGGTGGTCACTGCGCAGTGTTTCTGCCAGTTGCTTGTACTGGTCCACATCGACCAGCAGTCGATCTCGAAAAACAACCAGGCTACCGCCACGGACAAGCAGGGTAATGACGACCAGGGCCAGCAGCCAGCGATGACGATCAGGACGAATCTCTGACATGAACCAGCGACCCCGGTGGCAGGTGTTCTATTGCTGCAGCCCAAACAGAATGATGTTTGATCCCAGCCGGGTGGCATCCTCGCGGGAGTATCCCTTGCACTCGGGCGAGGTCTGGTTCTCCAACGCACAGCTCAGGTCATGCGGTGAAAAAATGACGGCCAGGCGGCCATCCAGGGTCAGCCCTTCCAGCAGCGGGACGACCAGCGTTGCACGCGGTGCTCCCGTTTCCGCATCGCGGAAGGCTGGATCGCGAAGTGTCAGTTTGGTGACGTCATAGCCACCAAAGTCGTCACGTAGCAAGGGATGGCCGGCGGCGACATTGACCAGCGATTGATCCGGAAAGATCTCCTTCATCTCCCTGCGAAAGGCGCTGGCAAACTCCTCGCTGGCACAGATCGCATCGGCAAAGACAAAGCCACCCCGGCGGATATACGTTCCCAGCGCCTGCCGTTGCTGCTCATTCAATTGAAAATCGCGCCGGCCATGCAGGAACAGCAGCGGGTAGTCGGTCAGCTTGTCGGTCGGCTGCACCAGTTGCTGCTTGGTGCTGACCCGCATTTCCAGCTGCAGCCGCATCACTCCCAGCAGGTTCGTCAGAGAATTGGGCGCGTCGTTCCCGCCGCCGCCATGCGACAGCTTGGGCACAAACAGCGTTCCTCGCAGCGGCGAGTCGACGTCGGTTTCCTGGAACGTTGCCAGTGGCCTGTCGAGCTTGCGCTTGAGTTCCCGGTTGGTTGCGTAGGCAATCACGTTGCCACCGAACTTGATGTGGGCATCCAGTTGCTGCTGCACCTGCTCAGGATACTCACTTCGTCGGCCATGCTGGTAAAGGTCCCAGTAGCAGGAGAGATTATCGGGCAGGTAGACCACGCTGGTCCGGCAGCACGACTGGATCCCTTCCACACGTCCCACGAATTTCGGATCGACGTCATCCTGGGCAAACCAGATGGCATGATCCGGCGGCAGCGTTGTGAGCGGGCTTTCTGGGAACATCTCTTTCATCAGCAGCCTGAATTCACTGTCAAAAGCGGCATCACCGCAGCAGGATTCCACCAGCAGGAATCCACCCTGGTTTACATAATTACGCAGGTTGGTCTTCTCTTGCTCATCCAATTGCAAAGATTGGTAGCCGCTAATAAACAGCACCGGGCTCTCCATCAGGTCTGTCAGCTGTGCGACCTGGATGTCGGTGGTCTGCCAGGTCAGGTCCTGTTGCCAGCGAGCTTCCACGAAGCGAGTCAGATTGTGAATGCCACTGGGGTGCTTGTTCCAGTTGGCTGACTGGGGGTCGCCATAACGGAGCTTGGAAATCACCACCGGCCGCCGCCCCTTGGAGAGGAACAGCAGCGCGAAGGCTGAGTTGACCAGCGCATTACCCTGGGCTCGCCAGGACCCATCCAGCTTGTCCTGCCGCTTCACCAGACTGTCTGCACCCTGGCGGTACCAGTCGAAGCGGCCAAGGAATCGCTGGCCGGTCATCCGCCCGACGCGTTCCATGCCATACATGTAGTAGAGAAAATAGGACGAGCTGCCCGGGTTCTTTTGCACAGAAAAAGCCAGTCCGAGCCAGTCGAGCCCCTTCTCGACAGCCAGCTCAGCGGAGACATCACCACAGCACTGCACCTGGCCATTGACGATCGAGGCGGAGGGCTGGCGAGCGTGCTGCGAGGTGATCACCAGCGAGGCGATGCCGGCGCAGGTCATGCTGCCGGTGGCCAGCCCGAAGCGATTGTAAGACCAGGCACCGCTCGGTTGCTGGCGTTCCTGCCAGTACTGCTGGGCCAGCCGCCAGGTCTGCAGCGGTATTGTCACACCGACTCGCTCGGCCTGGTGCAGGGCCAGCAGTGCGAACTGGCTATTGGAAGGATCGTCCGTGGGGGGCCCCGAGTGGTAACTCCATCCACCCGAACGTTTGTTCTGAGCGTCGACCAGCCACTTGGCATATCGAGCGATCCTCAGCCGCTCCGTACGGGGAGCTGCCTTGGCCATCACCATCAGGTGCAGGGAGGTACTGTAAGTTGTGCCGGGCGTTTCGAATGAGCGGAGATAGGCCAGCGCCCTGCTGACCGCCGGGTGCCTGGCAGTCAGTCCACTCTCCAGCAAGGCCAGCGTACAGAGTGCCGTCACTCCGCCAGGATTGGTTGCGTTTTCTGACCAGTTTCCACGTTCCTGCTGCTGGTCCACCAGGAAGGCGGTACCCCGGTCGATCGCCCGCTTGACGCTGGCCGAGTCGATTTGGGCTGCGGCTGGCCTGGCCATCAGCACGAGCAGCAGGGCCACAAACACCAGCAGTCGCCTGCAGCGGCTGAATAAATAGAGCACGTCCCTGGTGACTGGCTGGGTCATCTTTCCTGATCCTGACAACCGGATCGCCGCCGCGAACCGTTTCTGCCACCTGCTGGCAGGCACAAATGTCTCCAGCAGGCGATCCAAAGTCTTACCACTCCTTAATTTAGGGGTGGTCGCCGACACAGGCAACGACAGTCTGCCTCAATTGCTGCTGGAAAGCGACACCGCTAGAATCAAGGCAGTTGCGGGACCACTCGGTTGGCCAGCCATCAGAGGAATTTGACGTGTCAACAAAACAACGAAGCCTTGGTGACATTCTGCAGGAATTCAGTCACCACCGACAGATCATGCGGCAGGAACTGCAGAAAGTGATCGTTGGCCAGGATGAGGTAATCGAGCAGCTGTTTGCAGCGATTTTTACCCGTGGCCATTGCCTGCTGGAGGGTGTGCCGGGACTGGCCAAGACGTTGATGGTGAGCACGCTGTCCCGCATCCTGGATGTCTCTTTCAACCGAATCCAGTTCACGCCGGACCTGATGCCCAGTGACATTATCGGCACCAACGTGCTGGAAGAAGATGACGCCGGCCGCCGCGATTTTCGTTTTGTGAAGGGCCCGATTTTCAGCAATATCGTGCTGGCTGATGAAATCAACCGGACACCTCCCAAGACCCAGGCCGCCTTGTTACAGGCGATGCAGGAGCGGGAGGTGACCGTTGGTGGCGTCACCTACCCACTTTCGCCACCCTTTTTCACGATCGCGACCCAGAACCCGATCGAACAGGAAGGGACCTATCCGCTCCCCGAAGCCCAGCTCGATCGCTTCATGTTCAATATCAAGGTGGGATATCCGAGTGCAGCTGAGGAGGAGCAGATCCTGATGAACACCTCGCGGAATGAAGAGGTGGAGGTCAACAAGGTGCTCTCAGCCAAGGCGATTGTCAACTTGCAAAAGCTGGTCGGCAATGTGGCGATCAGCGAGTACATCGTGCAGTACGTATCGGCCCTGGTCCGGGCCACTCGGCCAGACGATCCAACGGCTCCGGACTTTGTGCAGGAACTTGTCCAATGGGGCGCAGGGCCACGAGCCGGTCAATTCCTGATCCAGGGTGGCAAGGCGCTGGCGGCGCTGGATGGCCGCTTCTCGGTCTCTATCGAGGATGTCAAGCGAATCACCATTCCGGTCTTACGACACCGTGTGAATACCAACTTCCAGGCCCAGGCCGAGGGATTGACAACCGAGGACGTGATCGAGCGTCTGGTGGAGACAATTCCAGAACCGAAGATTCCCAAGTTTTCCCAGTAACCGTGTGGCGTGCCAGCCAGCCCTGCTGGCTCGCTCATTAACATCCTGGATCGAGCCATGCCGGCCGTTGAATCCTATCTTAAGCCGGAAGTGATCAACCAGATCAAGCGGCTGGACTTGCGCGCCCAGTTCATCGTCCGCGGATTCCTGCACGGCTTGCATGCCAGCCCCTTCCAGGGCTTCTCGGTCGAATTCAGCGAGCACCGCAAGTACACCGCGGGAGATGATCCAGCCGATATTGACTGGCTGGTGTACGCCAAGACCGACAAGTACTACATCAAGAAATTCGAGGCGGAGACGAACATCACCGGCTACCTGGTGATGGATCTGAGCCAGTCGATGTCCTACACCTACCGGCAGGAGCTGACCAAGTTCGACTATTCGATCTGCCTCGCCGCCTCGCTCTGTTACCTGATGATCCACCAGCAGGATCCCGTCGGGCTGATCACCTTTGATGAGAAGATTCGCAATAGCCTGGCGCCCCGTAGCAAACGCAGTCACCTTGGGAACGTGCTTTCTCTGCTGACCCAGCTGCAGCCGGCCGGCGAGACCAATGTTGCCAACAGCCTGACCCAGCTGGCTGCCATGTTGAAGCAGCGCAGCCTGGTGATGCTATTCTCCGATCTGCTCGTCGACCCCGAACCGGTCCAAAAGGCGCTCCGGCAATTGCGACATGGTGGCCATGACGTGATCGTGTTTCATGTCTTGGACGAAGCGGAAGTTGAGTTTCCATTTGATGGCATGGTCGAGCTACTCGATCCGGAAACCGAGGAAAAGATGACGATCGACGCCACCAGCTTCCGGCGGGATTATGTTGATGAAGTCGAGAGATTTCGTGAGGATTACCGACGCAGTTGCCAGGAGAGTGGTGTCGACTATGTCGAAATCGATACCAGCATGCGGTTTGACAAGGCCTTGCTTGAGTACCTGGTCAGTCGCCGCGCCCGTTTCTAGTCGGAATTTACAGGCGAGGCAGAGCAGTAACCGATGGCATTTGTGAACGCATCTTTGCTTGTCGGTGGCGCCCTTGTGGCGTTGCCGATAATCCTGCATCTGATGATGCGTCAAAAGCCCAAGCGGATGATTTTTCCGGCCCTGCAGTTTGTTATCTCGCGACGGGAATCCAATCGCCGCACCCTGCGACTACGACACTGGCTGCTACTGCTGCTGCGAATGTTGCTGATCCTGCTGCTGGCCGCTGCCCTGGCGCGGCCCAGTGTGGATGCCAACCACTGGGGCAGCTGGGTATTGATCGGCCTGGTCAGCCTGCTGCTGGTGATCGTCGTGGCTGGCTGTATCGCCGGCTGGCTGGCTGCCCGCGGGCCGATCCTGGTTGGCTTGCTGCTGCTGGCAGCCCTGCTGCTGGCGACCGGTGACGTCGTGCTGATCGGACGAGCGCTTGATCGTGAGGGGGGCGCCATGCTGGGGGACCAGGAAGCTCCGGTGGCGGCAGCCCTGATTATTGATTCCTCCTCGCGGATGGGCTACCGCGAGGGTACCGTCACGCGCCTCGAACAGGCCCAGCAGACAGCTCGCTGGCTGGTGACTCAATTGCCGCGTGACAGCGATGTGGCGGTGATGGGACGTGCCGGGCGACAGCAGGCATTCACGATCGATGTAGCGGCAGCTGGCAAGGCGATCGAGCGGCTCAAGCTGTCGACCGTGCCGCGACCGTTGCCCGATGTTATCCGCGACGGACTCGACCTGCTTGCTGCCAGCAACCTCGAGCGCAAGGAGCTCTACGTCTTTACCGACTTGAGTGAAGGTGCCTGGCCAGAATCAGCTCAACTCAAGCAACAGCTGGAGTCCCAGCAGGATGTACTGCTTTACCTGATTGATGTCGGCGTTCAAAACCCAACCAATGTGGCACTCTCGTCGATCCGCCTGGCCGAAGAGACGCTGACTACCAACGGCGTGTTCAAGTTGCAGGTGGATATTGATAACCTCGGCCCGGCAGCTCAACGTGAGCTTGAATTGCTGATTGAGCAACCCGATCCATCCCTGCCGATCTACCTGGATGGAGTCCAGCAGCTACCGAGTGCCAGCCCGCGAGGCCGCCAGAACATCGAGCTGGCTGCCAATGGCAGCAGCAGCGCGCAATTCCAGCTGCAAGGCCTCTCTCCCGGCGTTCATCATGGGACCGTTCGCCTCTCGGGCCTCGATCCACTCGCGGTCGATAATGTCCGCCACTTTACGGTCCGTGTGCGACATCCCTGGCGGGTCCTGGTGGTCGCCCCGGAAAATGTACCGGCCAAGTTCCTGCTGGAGGCGATCTCCCCCTATTCACTTCGTCAGATCGGCCAAGCTGAGTACGAATGCACTCTGGCACGCCAGCCGCCAGGCAGCGACGACTGGCTGGCGGGTGAACCGCTGGAGGATTATGCGGCCGTCTGCCTGCTGAATCCCTACCCGCTGTCTGAGGCGGACTGGCAGTCCTTGCTCGACTTCGTTAACCAGGGCGGTGGTGTCGGTTTATTTCTGGGACACAACGTCGAGCTGGAGGGTAGCTTCGCGCTGCCACAGGCCCGGCAACTGGTTGGCGGCCAGCTGCTTCGGCAGTGGCGGGCTGAAGGGAGTACCTTTCTCTCCACCGGCGACCAGGAACATCCAATCCTCTCCTCTTTTCGCTCGATTGTGACCAGCGTGCCGTGGCAGGACTTTCCGGTCTATCGCTACTGGCAACTGGCAGCAGACAACGGTGTCCTGCCCGTACTGACTTATGCAAACTCAAGCCATCCGGCCCTGCTGGAACAGAAACTGGGGTCGGGACGGGCGCTGACCATGACCACACCGATTTCGGAGGCTTACCAGATTGCCGGTCGGCAGCCATGGAATGACCTGGTGAGCGGAGAAAACGCCTGGCCCTATTTCGTGCTCATCAACGGCGGCCTGCGGTGGCTGGTAAGCGGTGGTGAATCCAGCTTGAATTACCTGGCGGGCGATACCGCGGAGCTGGATAACGACGAGGGTCAGTTTGAACAGAGTTACCAGTTGTTTGCTCCCGAGGGAGAGCCGCAACCTGTCACGGCAGTCAATCAGAAGGTCACCATCCGGTTTACCGAGCAGCTCGGCAGCTACCGGCTCAAGTCGGAAAGCGAGCAACCGGTGTTGCGGGGTTTTTCGGTCAATGGCCATGCCAGCCAGAGTCGGCTGGCGAGGATTGCCCCATCCCAGCTGGACCAGCGGCTGGGTGAAGAACGCTACCAGCTGGCCCGCAGCCGTAGCGAGATCCAGTTTGGGGTTCGACGCAAGCGGCTCGGACAGGAGTTCTTTCCACTCCTGATCGGCCTGGTGGCACTTGTGCTGGCACTTGAATACGTGATGGCAAATCGTTTTTACGGTCGCAATTCGATGGCAACCGATACGGCCCTGGAATCCAGCCCGCTGGAGACGGCATGAACAGCTGGTCACTCGATCCGGTTTTCGATAGCTACCTGGTGGTCGGCCTGGCGGGCGCCGTACTACTGGGACTGCTGCTGATCGTCCGTTACGGCGCGGGACTCAACTGGCGACGCCGCATGCTGTTGCGCGGCCTGCGCCTGCTGATTATCGTGCTCGTGCTGCTGGCGATGTTAAGGCCGACGCATGTCAGCTCGTCTCGCAAACCGCAATCGGCTGTCTTGATCGTTCTTATCGACCAGACAGAGAGCATGGAGTTTCCCAGTTCCGAGGCGGGTGTTTCTCGCTGGGAACACCAGCTGGATATTCTTAGGCGGGTGGAGCCACTGCTGCAGACCCTGCACCAGTCACTCACAATCAAGATTTACGGCTATTCCGATCAACTTCACCCCATCGCCTGGGATGGGACCCGCCTGGAGGTCCCTGGACCACCACTGGGAGAGCGTACCGATATCAGCACGACAGTCTTCCGGGCCCTCGAAAGAGAACTCAACCAGCGGCTGGCAGCTATCGTCTTGCTGGGCGACGGTACACAGACAACTTTTGATCCACCAATCGAGATGCGCAAGCTGGGTCAGGAAATGCAGCGACTTGGGGTCCCGCTCTACGCCGTCCCCTTTGGAGATGGCGGCTCGCCCGAGTATTCGAGAGATGTCGTGATCAAACAGCTGGCACAACAGTACACCGTCTATGTCAAGAACCAGCTGGCGGTGCGCAGCGTGGTTGAGGTGCGTGGCTATGTGAACCAGCCAATCACAGTCCAGATGGTGGTCCTCGATCGGCAGGGAACCGAGACCGTTGTCGAGACCCGCCAGGTCACAGCCCACCGCGATGATGAACAGATACCGGTGGCGATGACCTACATACCGCAACAGGCTGGACAGTACACGCTACGGATGAGGGCAGAACAGCAGGATGGTGAGTTGCTCTGGGAGAACAACGAGCTGACCGCTTTCCTGAACGTGATGGAAGGGGGACTGCGGATCTACTATCTCTACGGGAGCCGGATTGGCGAGCAGCTGGAGTTGCGGCGCAGTATCGCGTCGTCTCCCTACATGGAAGTTGTCGAACAGTTCATTGGTATCGCCGGCCGTGCACGTTGGCCCGATCCCCGTGCCGCGATAGAGGAGGACCAGCCATTCGATGTGATCATTATTGAGAACCTCAATGCCAGGGCGATTGGTACTGAGCAGCTGCAGCAGATCGCCACCGCCGTAGAAAACGGAACAGGCCTGATGATGGTCGGCGGCTATCACAGCTTTGGGCCCGGTGAGTACGCCCAAACGCCCCTGGCCGCCGTGCTGCCTGTTGAAATGCAGGCCTTTGAGCGCCAGCCACTGGGCCTGGCTGCCCGACTGCAAACCGATTTTCACGTGACCGGTGAAATTGCCATGGTGCCGATCCGGCCACATGCAGTCAGCATGCTGGCAACCCCACAGGAGAATCGACAACGCTGGAGCGAGTTGCCGCCGTTGCAGGGTGCCAACCGGATTATCAGCAAGAATACCGGCCGGGTACTGGTAGCCAGTGCGAATAACGATCCACTGCTGGTGGCTGGCGATTATGGTGCCGGCAGAGTGCTTGCTTTCGCCGGCGACTCTACCTGGCGATGGCGACGCGAGGGATTTGAGACAGAGTTGCACAGGTTCTGGAGGCAGTCGATGCTCTGGCTCGCGCATCGTGATGAGCAACAGCACCATGATGCCTGGATTCGCTTGCAGCAGCGCCGCTTCCTGCCAGGTGAGGATGTGCCGGTCATGGTTGGATTGACCTCCTCCAGTGGTGCAACCAGCCCGGACGCCAGCTGGGATGTCAGCTGGCAGGGACCGAGTGGCGACAGGCAGCCACTGCAGGTGTCACCTGACGGCGATCATTGGCAGGGCCTGATCGCCAAGGTCCAAGAGCCCGGGGAATACACCCTGACGGTCAAGGCGATGGTCGCCGGCACCCTGGTCGGGCCGGTGGAGGCCAGTTTTGAAGTTATCGATCAGAAGCCAGAGAAGAGCAAGGCGGCCGCGGACCTGGCCCAGCTGGCACGGTTGGTGCGCTGGACAGAAGAAGCGGGCGGTCGAATCGTGGCACCCAACGAACTTCCCTCCCTGCTGCAGAAAATGAATGACGATCCGCCGGAACTGGATGTCGAGATTCAGTCGCGCTGGCAGCTGGGGCAAACCACCGCGGATGCCTGGAGCTTCTTCATGCTGCTTGTGGTGTTGGTTGGTGGCGAGTGGTTCCTGCGGAAAAAGTGGGGACTGGTCTGAAGTGGTCAGCGGCCAATGGCTGGGAACTGGTTGTGCCTGGCCCCTCTCCTCAAACACCTAGCTCCCCGTACCGCTCGCCCACCAGCTGCTCGGTTCTTTGCTGCGGCCAGTCATCGCTGCTGGGCTCTGCCTGCCATTGTTCGATCAGCATGCCCTGCAGGCTCGCCACGTCCAGGTCCAGGTTGACCACGAAATCAGAGTGGGAGCGGCCGGCGCGATAGTCGGGCTGTCGAGGTGGCATCCGCAGCAGCTGCGAGATCAGCGGCAGGGGAAAGTCATACAGCAGCGTACCGTGGTAGAGAATATGCCTCCGTTTCGAACGCAAGCTGTTGCCCGAGAACTTTCGTCCCTCGACGGCCAGGTCGCTGGTGCCATCCAGGCCCGCCGGGCACCCCAGTTTCCTGAGTCCCGCTGTCAGCCGCTGGAGCACAAGCAGGTGCGCTTCGCCGGGGATCACCAATTGCGGGTAGATTTCGATTGAGAGCACGAGGCTGTACATCAGGCAGCCGGGTCCGGCGACCACAGCAGCACCGCCGCTGCATCGTCGAAATACCGGCAGCTGCTGCCGCTGGCACTCGGCCAGGTTGACTTCCAGGTCGAGTTTTGAAGAGCGACCGATCACGACCATCGGTTGTGAGGGTTCCCAGAGCCGCAGCCATTCAGCTGGACCCTGCTGTTGATCTGCTTCATCCAGCAGAGCTTCATCCAGCGCCAGGTTGGCAGCCGGGTCTTCCAGGGTCAACTTGAGCAACTTCATAACGATCATCCAGGCAGCGTTTCGACAGCGCGAGAGGGCGCGGGTTGACGCCGCCAGTCACCAATCTACACTTTACAGGATTCCTCCCGATGCGGGATCCCAGCCAATGCCTGATGTACCTGACAATGCAGCTGAAGCCGTGGGTGGCGACGCGGAAACGATCGAGATTCCCGCCAGCCCGACGGACGGTACGGATCAGCCGTCGCTGCCGCCAGTACAGCCTCCCAGCGGCGCCTTTATCCTGCAGTTGTTCCTGATCCCGATGTTGATCGTGGGTATCGTGGTGATGGTCTGGCTGACATTCAGCTGGCTGGCTCACGTCGGTAGTGATCCTCATGATCTCGTTCGTGATCTGGAAAAGTTGAACAAGGGGAGCTGGCAAAAGGCACTCACGCTCTCAAACTTGCTGCGTGATCGCAACAATGACCTGCTCAAGGATGACAGTGCGCTGGCGCAGGACCTGGTCAAGGTGCTGGAGAGCGAACTGGAAAACGCCAGGATGTCACCGGAGCGGATCAAGCTTCGTTTCTTCCTTTGCCACTGTCTGGGAGAATTTCGGCTCGTCGATGGAATTCCCAGCCTGGTGAAAGCTGCCAGGCTGGAGCGAGATCCAGCTGAGGCGGAAGTCCGGCTGGCGGCGATTGCCTCGCTGGCCAAGTTGACTGTCCAGATAGGCAGCGACCGCATGCGCGAGCATCAGCAGGTGTTCGATGTACTGGACGAAGCGAGTCGTATTCGGGAAGCCAATCCTTCACTGCAACATCGCAACCGCTTGCCTGCTGCCGCCGCTTACGCACTCGGCATGATCGGTGACGCAGCCTCATTGGAGCGTCTGGCTCAACTGTTGATTGACGCCAATCCGAGCATCCGCTTCAACGCCGCGACCGGCCTGGCACGATATGGAGACGAGCGCGCCATCCCAGTTCTGCTGCAGATGCTTGATCTCTCCAATGAGCAGGCGCTGGTGGGCACGACAACTCCCGAAGAGCACCTTCAGCAGCGCGTCTTCCTGGTCAAGAATGGTATCGAGGCCGGTCGGCAGTATGCCCGCATCGCGGGTCACGGTCCGGGTGTCTCCCGTTTTGCCGAGGCACTGGAACGGGTCATCGATAGCAACTTGCCTACCGAGTTGCGGCTGAGGGCCAAGGCAGCCCTGCTGGAACTACGAGAGTAACGCCGCTTGCTCAAGCCTCTCGGTGCGGTAGGATGAAGACGAGATCCACGGGGGGCGTGTCTGCCGGAGTGTGGGTCGGCCAGAAAGGAAGTCCATGTCCAGTATTCACCTCGCCAGCCCGCTGGAAGGCAAGCGAGTAGGTTTTATCGGCAAGCTCGGCGGACTGAATCGCCGTGAAGCCCAGCAACTGGTGCATCGCCAGGGTGGTGCGCTGGCCGATTCGGACTTCATCGAATCTGCCGATGTCGACCTGGTTATCATCGGCGCCGATAGTTGGCCGCCAGCCAATGCACAGCAGCTGCTGGGGCCGGCCATCGAGTCAGCCGTGGCTGCCGGACGCGTCGAGGTGATCAGTGAGACGGAACTCTGGCAGCGACTCGGACTGGTCGACGACGAGCAACACATTCGTCGGCTCTACACGCCAGCCATGCTGGCCGAACTACTCGATGTCTCGATCGCCGTGATCCGTCGCTGGCATCGGCGCAAGTTGATCGTGCCGGCTCGCGAGGTACACAGGCTGCCCTATTTTGATTTTCAGGAAGTAGCAACGGCCCGCCGGCTGGCGGAGCTGCTGGCAGCTGGTGCGACGCCCGCGGAAATCGAGCGACGGCTGGATGAACTGGCTCGCTTCGTCCCCGGCGTGGAACGACCAATGGCACAACTGTCGGTGATGGTCGAGGGCCGCCAGATTCTGCTGCGCCAGGGAGCGGGGCTGGTGGAACCGGGCGGACAGCTGCGAATTGACTTTGATACGCTCGATCAATCGTGCCCGCCGTCGCTGGAGTTGCAGGTGGATGAGCCAGCGGAAGAAGAACAACAGCCGCCAGATGACGACTTCCCAGCGACACTCTCCTTTGACCTGCTGAGCCAGGTTCACCGCGCACTGACGCCTGACGACATGCTGGCAGAAGCGACGTCGTTCGAAGACCAGGGACGCTTGCCAGAAGCGATCGAGGCGTACCGCTCATTGCTAGTCGCAGTTGGACCTCACGCCGAAACCTGTTTTCAACTGGCTGAATTGCTGTTTCGCGTCGGTGATCATGGGGCAGCTCGCGAACGCTACTACATGGCGATTGAGCTGGACGAGGACTTCGTCGAAGCACGTGCTAATCTTGGCTGCCTGCTGGTTGAAACGGGCGATCTGGAATTGGCAGTGGCCGCTTTCCAGGGTGCGCTGCGACATCACCCGGATTTCCCCGACGCTCATTACCACCTGGCCCGCCTGCTTAAGAAATGTGATCGCCACGAGGAAGCCCTGCAGCACTGGAGAAGTTTCCTTGTGCTGGCACCGGAAAGTCCCTGGGCCGACGAGGCAATCGACCAGGTTTCACGCCAGTGGCGCGATCAGCCCGTGGGAACTGAGTAGCACCTAACTGGTCTCTTAACTATCCTAGCAGGTAGCCGTTGCTGGCCCCGCGCGGGGCTGATTCTTGACGGTCACTATGTTGGGGATGAGTCACGCACAGCGTGGCGCAAAGTGCATGAGCGACATTTTTCTTCAGTTCGAGAAAGTTGACCCGACAACTTTTGCCGTGCTCTCGTCGTTTCTGACGATCAGCCTGTTCTTCAAGTTCAATCGCTTCTGGAGCGCGCGAAACCTCGACATCGTCCTGATGATCCTGCTCGCTCCAGGACTGCTGTTGATTAACCAGGGACGGCATGACCAGGCACTGGCCGCTGCCTCGTACCAGGCCAGCGAGTTGCCGGCAGGGGCTGAAGCGGAGGATCAAGATTCAGCTGAGCAGGAGAGGCAACGAGAACAGGCAATCGCGGCCCTGCCAGACTATGTCACCGGCCAGAACCAGGAGTTTTACGGCTTTCTCGCCCTCTGGGGGGTCGGAGCCTTGCTGCTCGTCCGTATGCTGCTCGATGCCACCATGGTCCGCCGGCCATTGCTTGAGCCGAACCTGACCGCTGGCGGGCTGGTGTTCCTGTCGATCTGCCTGTTCACCCTGATGGCAGCGAATGTGATCATGGCAGGACAGGCTTACCAGCAGCGCGTCAGCTCGACGCCAGTGGCACTCAGCCAGCTGGAGAGTGTGGAGATGGCCGAGCGGCACGCTCCCGGCTTTGCGCTGCTGGAAACGATGCCGGTGATTCCGGTTGAGTTCTGGCTGACCGGTCGTGGAGATGCTGGTTCACGACAGCTGAACGTCGATATTCGACTGGTGATTGCCATTGTGCTGGCAGGACACCTGCTGATTGTGATTGGTATGGTGCTGACCTCAGCCGTCCACTTCCACAATTTTCGCATGGGGATCGGAGCAGCCACGCTTTACCTGATGTTGCCCTACACGTTCCAAATGGCGGGGCAGGCAAGCCATGTCATTCCTGGCGCCCTGCTGGTCTGGGCGATTTTCCTGTTTCGCCGACCGTTGCTCTCAGGAACACTGATCGGGCTGTCGCTCTGTATTTACTATCCACTCTTCCTGGTACCGCTCTGGGTCAGCTACTACTGGCGCCGTGGCCTCTGGCGATTTATCAGCGGATTGCTGATCGGCTGGGCCGTGCTGGCTGGTCTGCTGCTGTTGGAGACAGCCAATTCTGTGGAGTTTTTCGTTCAGCTGAAGCGGTTGTTCGGCATCATGTGGCCGCGGATGGAAGGGATCGAGGGTGTCTGGAACGTCGGCTGGGATCCCGTCTACCGCCTGCCTATCCTGGCGGCATTCGTGGCGCTCTGTGGCACGCTGGTACTCTGGCCGACACAAAAGAACATGGGTACCTTGCTGGCCTGTACAGCAGCAGTCATGGTGGCGACCCGGTTCTGGCATGGTCAGGACCCGGGCCTCAACATGGCCTGGTACTTGCCCCTGTTGCTGCTGACCATCATGCGACCCAACCTCGAGGACCGGATCGCGCTGAATATGGTCAGCGGTTAGCTGATCGCCTGCGCAGCTGGCCGACGGACTGCCCATTCACGGGTGAATCCAAAGAAGCTCACCGCAGAGACGCTGAGAGCGCAGAGGCCAGCGTGCGAGCTGGATCAGCTTAGGCCCGCAGGGGCAGCACGCACCCCAGATTACTCTTGTCCGTCAGCCGCTTCTGACAATTCGAATTCCGCCCAGACTGGCAGGTGATCTGACAGTGCTAGTGCCTGTTGCAGTGACAGGTTGAAGCGGCGCATGAAGCGAAAGCTGTCGGACCTGCCTTTCAATTCAGCGGTGGCAGTTGTGTGAACAATGATATTGTCAACTTGTTGGGACAGGCGGGTGTCGGTGAACTGGCCCTTGTCGAGTGTGCTAGCCAGGCCGGCCGGTCCCAGGATGGAGTCGAGGGTTTCACTGTCGGCCTGGAAAGTCCCCAGCACGATCACGTCATCCTCAGCTCGTGTGCCGTTGGCGATGAGGGCATGGACCTCGTCCAGCAGTTCCAGTTCCCGGTCAGGGTTCTCCGCATCGATGCGGACGTTGACCAGCGTGAAGCTAAACGGGGTCTCGGAGTGTTCCTCGCGCACCTGGAAGAAACCGACGAAGGGTGGATGCTCAAACAGGTCGTCGGGATCCTCGATAGCGCAGCAGCGTGCCAGGTCCGCGTGCAGTAGCTGCCGGTTATAGATGTAAGCGTACTGCTGCTTGTAGGCGGAACGACCGAGCGGTCTGCTGGACAAGTAACTGTACTGCGGACCAAAGCGGTTCATCTCCTCGACCAGCAGGGCCAGCGCGTCCTGGCCGGGGCCGGCAACCTCCTGGATCGCAATCACATCGAACTGGCGGCAGATACGAGCCAGTGCCTGCATCGTCGGCAAGTGACTTGACTTGGTCCTGCCAAACACCTGCAGGTTGAATGTTGCAATCCGCAGCCGGTCGCTGGAACGTTCGGTCAGCACCGATTCAGCCTGCACCAGGTTGTCGCCACGACGTCGCAGCTGCAGCTGGTCCAGGCCCTCGAGCTGGAATTGCTGAAAGAACAGGACCAGGCCAATCGAAAACAGAACCAGTATCAGGCAGAGTCGTCTTGTGCGCATCGTGCAAACTCCAGAAATACGATCATCCGCTAGAGTTTTCTTCGGATACCGCGGGAAGCGAGCTTGAGCGCGGTCGCTCGCTAGGACGTTTCTAGTGGCCAGGGACTTTGCCAATCGCCCCAGTTATCCAGATAGTGCTGGTATACCGGCTGCTGCTGGGACTGCTGGTCCAGCCAGCGACGGGTCTTTTCAACCAGCTTTTGCTCTCGATCGAGCGTGATCCAGCCAACCAGGACGGCGGTGCGGAGGAATGCAAAGTAGGTATCGAGCACATCACAGCGACAGTAATCGTTGATTTTCTGCAGCTCGCCCTGCTGATAAAGCTGTTGCACCATGCTCCCATCGACATCCATTTTCCCAGGTTTGCCCAGCAGGTTGGCGATCAGGTTCAGTCCTCCGTTGAACCGCGATGCGCCATGGTTGGTCAGAATTTCCATCAGGTCCAGGTGGCTTGAGACGTTATAGCGATGCCGCGGCTGATCGTATGAGCGGGCGTGAATCGCAAACCACTTCTTCAGATTGATGCCGAAGCGAAAGGCGGACAACTCCAGCAAGGGAATGTCAAATCCCCGTCCGTTGAAGGTCACCAGCGTGGGGTACTCGTAGACTTCCCAGCCCCGCCAGAAATCGCTCGTGACCATGTGTGGTCGAAAGTTGGGCGCGTCGAGTGCCGCCACATCTTCCAGTTCATGGTCCTCGTTGACCTTGCCCACCACCACTGAGACTGGCACATGGAAGGTGTACGGTATGAAGTCGTTGCCGCGCTCTTCCAGTAACTCTGCCCGGTATCGCTCAACGGCCTCCTCAGCCGTCAGTTGATCGCCTGGATAGCGAACTTTGCCGACCAGGTCACCGTCCACGATGCTCTCGACATCGAAGATGAAGTACCGGATCGAACTGGGCATGGCGAGGTCCTGGCGACGGGTTGCATGACAACAGGCAGGCTGGTTTGATCTTAGGGTATTGCATCGGACGAAGAATGGAAGCCACTTGATCAACGGAGCCGGGTCATGAACAGGGAACGACTGCTCGAGAGATTCCTCCAGTACGTCTGCATTGAATCGACATCCGATGAGGAGACCAGTGACTATCCCAGTTCCAGCGGCCAGCTGGAGATGGGTCGGTTACTTGTTACCCAGCTCGAACAGATCGGGCTGGCTGATATTGAGCAGGACCAGTACGGGCTGATCTGGGCCACGCTACCAGCGAACTGCGACCACGCGGTCCCCACCATTACCCTCAATGCGCATCTTGATACCTCCCCGGAAACCCCGGCCGTCGATGTCAAACCGCAGATAATCGAGGATTACCAGGGGGGCGACATCGTGCTCTCTGGAGCTGCCGACAAGGTTATTCGCGTCGCCGAGTGCCCGGAATTGGAAGAGATGATTGGCCGCACCCTGATCACCACCGACGGTACCACCTTGCTGGGGGGTGACGACAAGGCAGGTATTGCGATCATCATGGAAGCTGTCAGCCACCTGGCGGAGAACCCGCAGATCCTGCATGGCCCGGTGCGCGTGCTGTTTACCTGTGACGAGGAAATTGGACGGGGTGTGCAGCATGTCGACATTGACAAGCTGGGATCTGTGGCAGCCTATACGCTCGATGGAGGTGGTGCAGGGGATATTGACGTGGAGACGTTTTCAGCTGATCTGGCCACGGTCACGGTTCGGGGAGTCAACCTTCATCCCTCGATTGCCAAGGACCGCATGGTCAACGCCCTGCGAGCCGCCGGGAGCCTGCTCGACCAGTTGCCGCGGGACACGCTGGCCCCCGAGGTGAGCGACGGTCGCGACGGCTTCCTGCATCCCTACTCGATTGAAGGTGGCGTCGCGGAAGTCACAATCAAGATCATCCTGCGCGATTTTGATACGGAGAAGCTGGCCGCGCAAGCCGAGCTGATACGGCTCGCTGCCCAGTCGGTGCAAGAGTCATTTCCTGGTAGCGTGCTCGATCTGACAGTCCGTAAACAATATCGGAACATGGCAGACGGGCTGGACAGTGAGCCGCGGGCCGTGGAACTTGCTCGCCAGGCACACCAGAACCTGGGGTTCCCGGTCAAGCTGAGCTCGGTCCGCGGCGGTACCGACGGTTCCCAGCTGACCGAACTGGGACTTCCCACCCCCAATCTCTCCTCGGGTCAACACACGCCGCATTCGCCGCTGGAATGGGCCTGCCTGGATGAAATGCTCGAGGCCTGCCAGGTCGTGGTCGAAACATTACGGCTGTGGGGCGAACAGCAGCTGGCGGATTGATCAATTGTCAGCCAGCGAGCTCAGCAGCTGGCGAAATTGTGGTTCGGCACGGATCGCGTCAAAGTCGCTCTCCGCGTCAACCAGATTCAGGTAGTGCTTGTCACTGCTCGACGCCAGTCTGAGATAGTCGAGGGCATTGTCCAGTTCCCCAGCCAGACTCCAGTAACAGGCCAGGTTGTATTGCACCAGCGTGTCATCGGGATCGACATCCAGTGCCTGCTCGAGGGCTGCGATTGCCTGCTCAAGTCGACCACAGCGTTTCTCGCACCAGCCGATCGCCAGCCAGATATGAACCTGGCCCGGCTGCTGACGCGTGGCCAGCTCGAGAAATGTGATAGCCTCCTCATGTCGCTGCATGGCCCGCAATGCCTCGCCGCGGTAGTAGAGGCATTCTGTATCCAGCTGGTTTTCCTCGGGCAGCTCATCAAGCGTTGCGAGGACTCGCAGTGCAATCGGATCGCGCGTTGAACTATCAAGTGGAAAGCGGTCTGCCAGGATCATGATCAGCTCGAGGTAACCCTCGATCTCACGCAACACCAAGGGTGCGACACTCGTTGGCGAACTGGCCATACCCGACTTTCCGTGGCTGGAGATATAGGACGCTGCGATTGAGTTGCAGCAGAGGGTTCCACTTTTATGTCGATTCCAGCCTGTTTCGTCCAGAGGGCTTTGCCGCTGACCACCGGCTGGCTGGAGCCGACACCCTAGCCGCTATACAGCTCGGCGAATTCGACCACCCAGGTATCGATCAAGTCGGTGAATTCCGGCACATCGACTTCCTGGATCTTCTGGAAGAAGTTCCGATTGAATGCTTCCTTGTTGCGGATCGTGGCCTTTCCAGCGAGATCGATCAGGTGGTATTCGGCAAACGGCCGGACGGTGATTTCCAAGCGACTGTAGTCGTTGGAACGTTTGCCCGATCGCTGGGCGCGAAAGTCATCGCGGCTGCAGGCGGCACCCCAGCCCCGTTCGCCATAGATCGTCTCGGTCTGGAAACCGGGCAGATAGCTGGTCAGCTTTTCCAGGCAGAGTTCAATGTACTCGGATATTTCAAGTCGCTGCCGGGAGTGCTGTGTCTTCAGCTCATCCTCGGTCCACTGCCGCTGACGCTGAGCACTTTCCTGATGCTGGCGGCGCTGTTCACCACGCTCGATGGCTTGCCTGAGTCGATCTTCGAATTCTGTCATGAGCTGGTCACCAGCTGGCCGCAGGAATTTGTCTGGATAATCCTGATTATTGCCAAAGTTTCAGCTGCCGGGAACCGAAACAAGATCTCATTGCACTACAGAAGTCCCAATGTTGCACAAGGACGTGCTTGTTTCGAGGGGCGATGGTGCAAAAATCTCTCTCACCAACTAGCTCACTAGCGTACCGGAAAAGGATGTCATGGTAGCTGCTCCGCGAATTCTATCGACTAACTTCCAGCACAAAGCAAGCTCTCCGGCGAATGACCCGCAGGTCACAGTCACGCTGGCCGAGATTCATCAGGCCCTGGCCGACGCGGTCTATCATGACCGGGCCTGGCTGCAGGACTTCCTCGACGACGAGATCACAATCTCACGTGATCTTCACCAGGTTCTGCGACTCTACGACTCGATTCGCCGCGCCGCCTGAACACGTGGCCAGCAGCCGGTCCGCCCGCTAACATGAAGGCAGAGCGGCCAGCCGACAGGCTGCAGATGCCGACCAGGCACGATCCGAGCGAAGGGTGCAGTCCGTGACGAATGATAACCAGCCGTCGACCCCGGCGGATGACCGTTCCAATGATGAACGAGTGGATGACTTGATTCGGCGCATCAAGCAGTCGGCCGATCGGCTGGCAGCAGATGGTCCAGCACGCGGCGACTTGAAAATACTCAGTCGCACCCTGCGTGAACTGCGCTATGCCTTCAAGGTCTTCGCTCCCTATCGAAATCAGCCCAAGGTCTCGGTCTTCGGCTCCGCGCGCACGCGGCCCGACCAGCCGGCTTATATCCAGGCAGTCGAATTTGGGCGGGCCATGGCCGAGCGCGAGTGGTTCGTGGTCACCGGAGCAGCCCAGGGGATCATGGAAGCAGGGCACGTGGGAGCGGGTCGAGAGAATTCGATGGGGCTCAATATCATGCTGCCCTTCGAACAGGAAGCCAACCCGGTGATTGCCGGTGATCATAAGCTGGTCAACATGAAGTACTTCTTCACCCGCAAGTTGATGTTTGTGAAGGAATGTGACGGGGTCGTCTGCCTGCCAGGTGGCTTCGGCACGCTGGATGAAGCTCTCGAAGTACTCACCCTGTTGCAGACCGGCAAGCGCGATATGGTCCCGGTCGTCCTGCTGGACGCTCCCGGCGAAAACTACTGGAAGGCGCTGGACGAGTTTTTCCGCAATCACCTGCTGGCGGGTGGCATGATCAGTCCACAAGACCCCAGCCTGTACCTTGTTACCGATGACTGCCAGGTCGCGGTGGATGAAGTTGTGGGTTTCTTTCGCGTCTATCACAGCATGCGGTTTGTCGGTGAACAACTGGTACTGCGACTGAAAGAAAAAATCTCGGATGACCTGCTGGACCAGCTCAATAATGACTACCAGGACATCCTCAACGGCGGCAGTATCGTGCAGTCCGCTGCACTCGACGACGAGCAGAACGAGCCCGAGCTGGCGGAGATGCCGCGGCTGGTGTTTGATTTCAATCGTCGCAGCCACGGCCGCCTGAGACAGCTGATCAACCAGGTCAACAGTTCAGCGATGTGAGTCGCAGCAGCAGCGGTTGTCGCTGGCCTCGCCCCACCCTTAACTCCGCTGGCTCAACTCGTGCACCGCCCGGACCAGCTCGATGGCGTTTTCCACTGGTGTCTGTGGAAGGACCCCGTGGCCGAGATTGAAGATATGCCCGGGCCGACCGTCGGCCTGCTGGAGTAGATCTGCTGTGCGGCGACGAATCTCCTGCGGGTCTGCCAGCAGGACAAGTGGATCCAGGTTGCCCTGGATTGCCTTCTGCGGCCCGATCAGCTGCCAGGCTTGATCCAGCTCGATACGCCAATCGACACCGACCACCTGCGCACCTCCTTCAGCCAGCAGCGGCACGAGTGCCGGGTTGCCCGTGGCAAAGTTGATCACCGGCACGCCCGGAGTAATGTCGCGGATGATGCCCTGGACATAAGGCAGCACGAACTGCCGGTAATCGGTTGGAGAGAGGCAACCGGCCCAGGAGTCGAATAGCTGCAGGCATTGTGCGCCGGCCGCCACCTGCGCATTCAGATAGCGGGTAACGGCGCGTTGCAGCCTGCTCATCAGTGCATCCCAGGCACCTGGATCGCGATACATCAGGGTCTTGGTGTTCAGATAGTTCCGGCTGGCGCCACCTTCAATCGCATAGCTGGCAAGTGTGAAGGGTGCTCCGGCAAATCCAATCAGGGGAATGTCGGCCGGCAAGTCGGTCCTCGTCAGCCGGACCGTTTCCATCACAAAATCAAGGGCGTCGGTGTTTTCCAGTTCCAGCACACGATCGACGTCCTCGGCATCCCGGATCGGGTTGTGAATGACCGGCCCTTCCCCGGCGGCAAATTCCAGCTCCAGCCCCATCGGTTGCAATATCGGCAGCAGGTCCGAGAAGATGATGGCTGCATCGACATTCAACTTCTCCACCGCAGTGATCATGATTTCGGCGCACAGGTCGGGTCGCCGACAGAGTTCCAGGAAGCTGATCTTGTCGCGAATCTGCCGGTACTCTTGCATGTAACGGCCCGCCTGTCGCATTAACCAGACAGGTGTTACGTCGGTCGGTTCTCCGCGACAGGCTCGCAGGAAGGGACTGTCGTACCAGGGAGCTGAGGTGTCGGTGGGATCGGAAGCGGGGCCGGACAGCATGGCGTGAATTCTCTCCTTACGAGCCAGGATAGCATGACTTTGACGAGCCGCGGTGGCTACCAGCGGTCCCATCTTGGGATGCTGCGGCTCGACATCAACAGGGAAACGATGCTCTCGCAACCGTTCACTGGTGGTGGGACCGACCGAGGCGACCACCAGTCGAGGTAAGCTCTCCAACAGATCATCCTCGAGGCCCAGCTGGCTTGCAACTGCCAGCAGGTTGGTCGCCTGCTGCGCCGAGGTTACCAGCAGCACGTCGCGCTGACCAGCGATGATCGCCTGTACATTGTCGGCCAGCGCCGAGGTGTCAGTTGGCAGATCCCAGCGGTAAATCGGCACCCGTATTACTTCAGCGCCGCGAGCCTCCAGTCCCGCCACCAGGCTGGCATTACTGATCCCGTATTCCTGGATTGCTACCACCTGGTGATCGACCGGGCTGTCTTGATCCAGCAGTTGCAGCAACTCTCGCCAGGTATTGGGTTCCGGTACTTTGAAAGTGGGTGCCAGGCCGAACTGCTTCATGGCGGCCACAGTCTTGGGACCGCGCGCCACCGTGGTAATATCTGCCAGGGAATTCAGGAACCGGCCCTGGTCAACTGCCTGCGAGACGACCGTCAACATCTGCTGGAAGCCGACGCCTGTCATCAGGAGCACGATATCGATGCCACCCGTCATCAGGCGATTGGCAAAATCGATCGCGGCCGTGTTTTCATCGAGTGGGACCTCGCGCATCGAGGGGCTGACATACGCCTGGCCGCCGTATTTTTCGATCAACTGCCGCATTTCCTGGTGACGGCGGCTTTCCAGTGCTGCTACACGCAGGCCGCGGAAATCGGCGTTCGAGTCATGGTTCGATGGAGTCTCCATGTGTTCATGCTACTGCCACGCTGCGATCAGAAAAAGGCTTTGACGCCGGTCCGCCGGCCGACGCCCCCATTCTCCACACCCCGGTGCTACTCCCGCCATCGGCCTGCTGCTAGGATGATAGCTACCGTACCACAACGGGTGGCTGATACTGTTTTTGTCCTGGCTGGCAGTGAATTCATGACAACTACAAAGACACAATTTGAAGATCTGGAAAATGCACTTGAGCAAGGTGGCACCCAGGGCGTGCTCGATCAACTAGTAGGCCAGCTTGAGCAGGAAGCCAAGTATCATGAGATCTTCGAGGTCCGCAAGATGCAACTGCGGAATCGACTCGGCCTGCCGCTGCTCTATAGCGACAGCGGGGATGAACTTGCTGAACAACAGAGGATCAAGCTGGAGGATGGCTTGATTGATGCCTGCCGTGAAGTCGGTACGGCCTTGATGGAGCGGGGACAGCTGCGCGAGGGCTGGATGTACCTGCGGCCCGTGGGAGACAAGATCGCTGCTCGTGAATTGCTGGAAAAGACCGAGGTCAGCGAGGAGAACATGGATGAGTTTGTCGAGATTGCCCTGCACGAGGGAGTCTCTGCGGCTCGAGGTTACAAGCTTGTGCTGGATAACTATGGCACCTGCAATTCGATCACAATGTTCGAGTCGCTAGGACAGCAGCTGCCGCTGGAGGATCGCCAGCAACTGGCCGACTTACTGCTCAAACAGGTCCACGGGGAACTGACCGGTACCGTCAAAGCGGATATCACGCAGCAACGAGGGCAGGAACCGGAAGGTGATAGCCTGCAGCAACTGGTAGATGGCCGCGAGTGGCTGTTTGGCGAACACTCCTACCATCTCGACACCACGCACCTGGCATCCACCGTCCGCTTCGCTCGCTGCCTGGCAGATCCCGCGGCATTGAAAATGGCGCTGGACCTGACCTTTTACGGTCGACAGCTGAGTGAGCAATTCCAGTACGACGGTGATGAACCATTCGTCGATATCTATCCCAGCCATGCACTTTTCTTCCAGGCCCTGCTGGGTGAAAACCTGGAGGAAGCCCTGGCCTACTTTGCCGAGCGAGCTGAGAATGTCTCGGCTGATGAGTTTGGGACGGGTGCCATTGAGATCTATGTCGATCTACTGGCTCGTGTCGGCCAGTTCCAGCAGGCGGTTGAGACAAGCAGCCGCTTGATTCCGCCCGGTACGCACGTGGCAGGACACGCTCCGTCGCTGGTCGAGTTGTGCGAGTTGGCCGAAGATTACGACTCGCTGCTGGCACTCAGCCGAGAGCAAGGGGACTTGCTCGGTTTTGCCACCGGGCTGCTCAAGGCTGGCACGCGCAAAGGCTAGTGGGCCGCAGTCGCCCACGGTGTCAGCAGGCGAATTCTCGGCTTGTAGTGAGTCGGCAGACCATCTGCTATCATGAATCTGCTGGTTCCGAATGAGGGTAAGGTAGTAGATGCAAGAACAGGCCACCCGCGGTTACGAGGTCGTGGACTTTGCTGCAATCGAGGGGCAGCCATGTCCCTGTGGATCAGCTCGGCGGGCTTTCGCCGACGTGGCAGACTTTCCCGGCACCATCCATGTGACAGAGATTTCGACCGACGCACAGCTGCACTACCATAAGCGATTAACCGAGACCTACTACTTCCTGGAATGTAAACCTGGGGCCCGGATGCAACTGGATGACGAGCAGATTGATGTTCATCCCGGGATGAGCATCATCATCCGACCTGGCACACGGCACCGGGCTATTGGAGAAATGAAAGTCCTGATCGTGGTGCTGCCCAAGTTTGACCCCCAGGATGAGTGGTTGGACTGAGCAACGCTGCTGCCACTTCCAGGCCGACGAGTTGTTTTCACTGATGAATGCGAATTCAGCAAAGGTGTTATCGATGACCACGCAAACCTATCTCCCCCGATTCCTGTTGGGATCGCTCGTGTTAGCCAGCTTGACTTTCGTCGGCTGCGGCAAAACTGAGGAGACCGGCGGGGACGAGGGCAAAACCAGCCAGTCAAAGCAGGCAACACCGGTGGCGCGGGTTCTGCAGGACGAGGCGGCCGCAGCTGACCAGCAGGTCGGGCAGGACTGGGCCTACTGGCGCGGCCCCAACTTTAATGGCACCTCGACAGAAACCGGGCTGATCGATGACTGGGATCCCGCCGGCGGCGAGGGCAGTAATGTCAGTTGGAAGCGAGAAGATGTTGGCGGACGAAGTACGCCGATCGTGATGAATGGCAAGATCTACATGCTCAGCCGGGCCGAGCCTGAGTCTCCGCGAGAGGGCGAGCGAGTGATCTGCCTGGATGCAGTCAGCGGCGAGACGATCTGGGAAAACCGCTTCAATGTCTGGCTCTCGGATGTGCCCGACACAAGAGTCGGCTGGAGCAGCGTCACCGGCGACCCTGCCAGCGGACGCGTCTATGCACTCGGTGTCTGCGGCTATTTCCAGTGCCTCGATGGTGAGACCGGCAAGGCGATCTGGTCGGTTCCGATGCACGAGCGGTTTGGTCTGCTTAGCACCTACGGTGGCCGGACGAACTTTCCCATCATCTGTGATGACCTGGTGATCATCAGTGCGATCGTGATTGGCTGGGGCGAGATGGCCAAGCCGGCTCATCGCTTTGTGGCCTTCGACAAGATGACCGGTGAAGTTGTCTGGTTCAATGGAACTCGCCCGCTGCCCTATGACACAACCTACAGCGGCCCCTCACTGGCTGTCTTTAATGGACAAAAAGCACTCGTCTTTGGATCGGGTGATGGACAGGTCTGGGCGATCCAGCCCCGCACCGGGAACCATATCTGGAATTACTCATTTTCCCGCCGTGGCCTGAATGTGGCCCCGCTGGTTGTGGGTGATCGGATCTTCACGGGACATAGCGAGGAGAATATTGCTGGTACGGCGATGGGCGCCGTGGTGGCGATTGATGCCAGCGGTACGGGGAATGTCACCACCTCAAACGAAATCTGGAAAGTCGAACAGATGATGATGGGCAAGGCCGCTCCGCTGCACATCGGAAATCGACTGTATTGTTTTGACGACCGAGCCAAGCTGCATGTGCTCGACGACAAGACCGGTGAACCGGTAGCCCCGCGTGTGGCACTGGGGACTGTGATGCGCTCCAGCCCGCTTTACGCCGATGGCAAGATCTATGCATTCACGAATAACGGTCGCTGGTACATCCTCACACCGGATGAAGAACGTGGCGCCGTGCGGACCAAGTACGGTCGGCTGCCGAGTGGTGAGAGCTGTGATGCCTCGCCAATCGTGTCGCACGGCCGAATTTATCTGAATACCTCCGGCGGACTTTATTGTCTGGAGGACAAGTCAAAGCAGAAGGGTGATAGCGGGGCTCCAGCAGCGGCGGTGGAAGCCAACGTGGCGGATGATACCACGCCAGCTCACCTGCAGCTGGTCCCGGCAGATGCCCTGCTGCGGCCCGGCCAGATGCAGAATTATCGAGTCCGACTGTATAACGCCGCAGGTCAATTGCTGGCCGATGCAGCCGGGGATGCCACGTTTGGCGTGGCCGATGACTCAGCCGCCATTAACCAGGATGGTGACCTGACGATCGCCAAGGATGCCGGACATGGTGCCCTCCAGGTGACCGCGACGCTGGGAGAATTAAGTGGGTCTGCTCGCGTCAGGACCGTGCCGGATTTGCCCTGGTCCTTCAGTTTTGAAGAACAGAATACGCCGCCCGTCAGCTGGGTTGGCGCCCGCTATCGCCACGTTGTTCGTGGTATCGAGGGTAACAACGTGATGGTCAAGATCTCGACCATTCCCAAGGGGACACGTAGCCGCTGCTGGTTTGGTCATTCTGACCTATCGAATTACACGGTCGAGGCCGATGTGATGGCCGCCAGGACCAATGAGAAGATGCCGGATATTGGGCTGATCGCCCAGGGCTATACACTGGACCTGCAAGGTAACGGCCAGAGATTGCAAATCCGTAGCTGGGTGCCGCAGTTGCGAATGGCCAAGGAAATGCCCTTCAGTTGGCAGCCCGATACCTGGTACCGGATGAAATTCCAGTCCACGGTGGACGGCAGCACCGCTGTGTTGCGTGCCAAAGTCTGGCCCCGTGATCAAGATGAGCCGAGTGAGTGGATGTTGGAAGCCCAGGACGATGTTGCAAACCTGCAAGGAAGCCCCGGCCTGTTTGGAAATGCCAAGGATGCAGAACTGTTCCTGGACAACATTACCGTGACGGCAAATGAGTGATTGGGCATAATGAACGACTGAGCCGCCTGGCCCAGCGGTCGCGACAACGACGAGTTTCAGCAATTAAGCAACACAATCAGGTAACAGAGGGATCGGTCGCGGCGAACTGAATCGCACTGGCCCTATTAACGGAGTTCGAGAAAGTCATGAAAAACGCACGTAGTATCCTGGTCCTGGTTCTCTGTTTCCTGCTCGGTTTGGTGACCGTCAACCTCCTGACCGGCTGCCAGGCTAACAAGCCTGCCGACAGTAGTGCGCCCGATGGAGGGGATGACACCAGTTCGGATGATTCCAAGACCAGCACAGAAGATGTCGATGATGTCGCTCCGGACGATGCGGAGGATACGAACGTGACGTCGGACACTGAGCCGGCAACAAGTGCCACGGTAAAGGCCGCTGAGTTGGGCGACGGGGGATCTGGCCACGAACTTCTGTCGTTTGAACTGGACGAGGATGGCAATCCGGTGATCGTGGCCGGTGACTGGAGCCAGTGGGGCGGGACCTCCTATCGTAATAACGTGCCGGTCGGAACGAATATTCCCACCAGCTGGGCAATTGGGTCTTTCGATCGCAAGACCTATGAATGGAATTCGGAAGGTTCAGAGAACATCAAGTGGGTTGCCCGCGTTGGTAGCCAGACTTACGGCAATCCCGTCAGCGCGGCTGGAAAAATCTATGTTGGTACCAATAATAGCGCCGGCTACCTGGCTCGTTATCCCGCCGCAGTCGACCTTGGCTGCATGATCTGCTTCGATGCCAAGGATGGGTCTTTCCTCTGGCAGCATTCGAGTGAGAAGCTGTCGACTGGCCGCGTGCACGACTGGCCGCTGCAGGGCATCTGCTGTGCTCCGCTGATCGAGGGTGAACGCATGTGGTTCGTCACCAGCCGAGGCGAAGTTGTCTGCGTGGACACCGAGGGCTATTACGATGGTGAGGACGATGGTCCGGTCAAGAATGAACGAGCCAAGATCTTCAGCATCCGTCGTGGTGAGGATCCGGCCACCGACAAGGTCGGGCCAGCTGTCGCAGCTCTGAACGATGGCGATCCAAACGACTATATCCTTGAGCAGTTCAAGAAGGCAGGTATCGAATTCGATAGTGATAAACCGATCGGTATGAGCGTCCTGGTCGACAACAAGGGCTGGGACATTGAGGTCTCGGTCGATGGCCAGCAACGCAATTTTGAACTCAGGCTGGCTGGCCCGCGACTGAATGCCTTCAAGGTTGTTACGACAGCAGATACCAACGAAGCGGATACGATCTGGCGATTCAACATGATGCAGCAGCTGAAGGTCTCACAGCACAATATGTGTAGCTGCAGTGTGACGGCACTGGGTGACATTCTCTTCATCAATACCTCCAATGCCCTGGATGAGTCGCATATCAACTTGCCCTCGCCTGACGCGCCCAGCTTCGTTGCCATGGACAAGAATACTGGCGAGGTCTACTGGACCGATAAGTCACCGGGCACGAACATCCTGCATGGCCAGTGGTCATCGCCCACCGTGGCGATCTTTGACGGTGTTCCGCAGGTCGTCTTTGCTGGCGGGGATGGCTGGGTCTACAGTTTCCGCGCTGACGAGGGCAAGGATGGTGACCCCGAGTTGCTCTGGAAGTTCGACGCCAACCCGAAGGAATCCAAGTGGGTGCTGGGTGGCCGTGGGACGCGAAATAACATTATTGCCACACCGGTTGTTTACAAGGGCATGGTCTACGTGGCTGTCGGCCAGGACCCGGAACATGGTGAGGGTGTCGGACACCTCTGGTGCCTCGATCCTAACAAGCGTGGTGATGTCAGCCCCGAGCTGGCGATCAGTGTGGAAAGCGGGGAGCCGATTCCCCACCGACGACTGCAAGCTGTGATTGCCGAAGAGGGTGAAGTGGCTCGCGATAATCCCAACTCCGCCGTGATCTGGCACTACAGCTCATTTGACCAGAATGGAGATGGTGAGTTCTCGTTCGAGGAACAGATGCACCGAAGCTGTGGTACCGTGGCGATCAAGGATGATATTCTCTTCATCGCCGACTTCAGTGGCCTGTTCCACTGCCTGGATGCCATGACCGGAAAGGTCCATTGGACCTACGACATGCTGGCAGCAGCCTGGGGATCGCCGCTGATCGTCAACGACTATGTTTATATCGGTGACGAGGATGGCGATATTTCCATCTTCCCGCTGAGTGCCGATAAGGATGTTGCGCTGAAGGACGGCTTTGAACCCGGCACCGCCGAGATCAATATGAGCAACTCGGTCTATAGCACTCCGATCGTGATCGACAGTGTCCTCTACATTGTCAACAAGACGCACCTGTTCGCCATCGAGGCAGCGGGAGATGCTGCTGCGGCACAAGAGGAAGGCAGCGAGTAGCGGCTGGCAAGAGAGCCACTGGACAAGCAGAAGCGACGCGGCTGGTCAGACTTCCTCTTCGATGACTTCCTTGTCTTTCTGAATGAAGTGCGGGAACTTGCCCAGCTTGCTGAGCGCCTCGCGCTTCTTTTCCGCAGCCTTGTGGTCGTGGTATTCGAACATTGCCACACGCTTGAGCGACTGGTTGTAGATCCCCCACATCGCTTTGTAGCGAATCTCAACCGGTTCCTTCTTGCGCGAACGTGTCGCCTTTTTGGGCGCAGGCTTTTTCCCTTCAACAGCAGCGTCCGATTTCGCTGCCGGCTTCTTTTTCTTTGTCGCAACTGGCTTTTCGGCTGTTTTCGACTTGGTTTCGGTGGCTGTGTTCTTGGCCATCGTACCTCTTATGGGGGGAATCCGTATTGAACGGAATATCGCCCGTTTCCTGCAGGTTTTGTGATTGGTGGCCTATCATATCGGAACCGCCGGAGAATTGACACAGGTATTTGCCAGACCAGAAAAAACAGGTCAATTTCGGGCCATTTCCCGCTGTTTGTCCCAAGAAACTCTGGCCATTGACCGCCAAAGCCACCCCGCTGGCTGCTACTCCGTTCCGGTTGCCAATCGCAGTGCAATCTTGCAGGCCCGTTGAAACTGTTCGACATCCAGCTGTTCGTTGACTGTGTGGGCATTCATTTGTCCGCAGCCGAGTGAAACTGCGGGGATACCATGTTGGAACAGCCAGTTCGCATCGAGGCCACCATTGGCGATTGCCAGCTCGACTGGGTAGCCCAGCGATTCAGCTGCTGCCTGGGCTACCTGTACACAGGGCTGATTGGATTTGAGCTGAAATGCCTCGTAATCAAGTTGTCCTTGCCAATGGATCTTTCCCTTTTTGCCGTCGCTACTTTTCACCCTGGCGCAGGCTCGCTTAAACGCCTGGCGAATTTCGGACACGATTGTGCGTCGAAACGCGGGGTTATGGCTGCGTGCTTCGGCTCGCACCAGCACGTGATCTGTGACAACATTTGTGGCAGCGCCACCCTCGATAACCCCCACGTTGCTGGTACCGAGATTCCCTTTTTTCTTGATCAGTCCGTGCCACCCATTCCGTTCAAGGTCAGCGATCGCCAGTGCGGCGATGGCAATCGCACTGACTCCCCGCTCGGGTGCTCCCCCCGCATGGCTTGCCAGCCCCTCGATCTCGATGCGGATCCGAAAGCCACCGGTGGCGCCGATCGTCAACTTGGAGGCACCACCACCATCCCAGTTAAATGCCAGTCTGGGATTCCCCAGCATTCCCTTGCGGATCTGCCGTGCTCCGTGAAGCCCGATTTCTTCCTGCACGAACCAGCAGAAGGTGAGTGGTGGATGGGGCAGCTTGTGCTGCAGGATCTCGATAGCGGCGGACAGAATTGTCGCCACGCCGGCCCGGTCATCTGCCCCCAGGCCGGTGGCTGGATCTGCCGAATGCACCCGGCCGTTCTTCAAGGTCGGCTGCGAACCAATACAGATAGGCACGGTGTCCATGTGCGCGGACAGCATTCGCCGGTCTCGGCGCAGTGTACCTGGCAGCCGCAGCACCAGGTTCCCCTGGTTGCCGGACAGGGGTGTGCGTCGTTGAGCTGCATCGCAGTGGATCGCTGCCGCGGGAGCACCAGCGGCCCGCAGGGCGGCGACCACATAGCTGGCCACGTCCGCTTCATCACCGCTACCTCCACGGATTGCCATTAATTCCATAACCCGCTGCAATGCGGCCTTTGGATCCGGGGAGGGTGCCGCGGCCGAATCGACTTTATCTGCTGTCTGGGAACGCTTCACGTGACTACTCCGGTAGATCTGGAAACAGTTAAGGCGGTCGCCGCACCTTGGTTTTCTCGGCAACTGGCCGTATTCTAGAACGATCTTGTGGATCAGCCTAGCAGCTCGAAATCCAGGGAGGCACGCGTGCGGTTTTTTATTGCGGGAATCATGCAGGGATCTCATCCCGGTGCCACGCTTCACGGCCAGGAGTACCGTGAACGGATCACCGAATTGATTTGCCGATATTACCCTGACGCCGATATTTACGATCCGCGGGCTGAGCATTGTGATTCGGTCGAGTATGACGACCACTACGGTCGCGAGGTCTTTCTCGGTCATAATCAGATGTGTGGAGAGGTGGACGTTGTTGTGGCCTATATCCCGGAGGCATCGATGGGGACGGCGATAGAAATCTGGGAGGCATTTCGAAACGACAAGGTGGTGGTAAGTATCAGTCCGCTTGAGACGAACTGGGCGGTTCGATTTCTTAGCCAGCTGGTGTTGCCCGACATCGAGGCTCTTGCTGCCGCGCTGGCTGCTGGCGACTTCCAACAGGTTGTCGAGGAGGCCGGCAGATGAGCCAACTACTCGATCCCAACAGCCAGCAGCTTGAGGAATGGCTGTCGGAGCATGACCAGCCCGGCTTTCGTGCCCGGCAAGTTCGACGCTGGCTAGCCGCTGGCCGCGCCAGCTCTTTTGCAGACATGACTGACCTGCCAGCTGAGCTGCGCGACCAGCTTCAGCAGCAGCTGCTGATCTGGTCAGCAAAAATCAAGGCTCATCGCAAGGCCAAGGATGGTACCGAGAAGCTGCTGTTGGATTTCGACGCAGGTGGGCAGATCGAATGTGTGCTGTTGCGAGACGGCGCTCGCAGAACGATATGTATCAGCAGCCAGGTGGGCTGTGCGATGGGCTGTGTGTTTTGTGCCAGCGGACTCGATGGAGTCGATCGCAATCTCACCAGCGCGGAGATTATTGAGCAGATGATTCGGCTGCAGCACTGCCTGCCAGCAGAGGAGCGGTTGAGTCATATTGTCGTGATGGGGATGGGTGAACCACTGGCGAACCTGGATAACGTGTTGCCGGCACTGAAGTTTGCGAGCAGCGAGGATGGCCTGGGAATCAGTGCTCGCCGCATCACCATATCGACTGTCGGCTTGCCGTCGGCGATCCGCCGGCTGGCGGAGGATGATGGCGGGTACCAGCTGGCGGTCTCGCTGCACGCAGCCGACGATCAACTGCGTAACCAGCTGGTGCCGGTTAACCCGAATACCGGACTGAGCGAGATCATGGCGGCTGCCGACGAGTATTTTGAGCGATCCGGTCGTCGACTGACCTTTGAATATGTTCTGCTGGCCGGGGTCAATGACCAGCCAGAACATGCACGTCGCCTGGTCAAGTTGCTGGCTGGCCGGACCGCAATGCTCAACGTGATTCCCTACAACCCGGTCGCCGGCTTGCCTTACAAGACACCGGGGCGACGAGCGATCTGGCGATTCCGCTCGATCCTGGAGGATGGGCAACTGAATGTCCAGCTACGGCAAAGAAAAGGGGATGACATCGATGCCGCCTGTGGACAGCTCCGTCGCACACTGGGCTCACCGCCGGGCGACGAACGTTCTGGCCGCGATGCTGGCATTCGTTTAGACTGACCATAGGTGCCAGCAGCAGATGTCCCGGCTGCCAGGTATACTGATCTGTTCTGGGGGGTTTTTCAGGATGGATATCTTCGGGCGGAGAATGCAGGTAGATGGCCGCCAGACCGATAGTTGCCAAAGACTATGAACAGCTGGATCCCGATGTGCGCCTGATGCTGCAGGTAAAGGATGACCAGGCAGCGGCGTTTGAAGAACTGGTACGACGCTACCAGGTCCGCCTGGTTGCTATCTTTCAGCAGACACTGGGTAGCCGCGAACAGGCCGAGGACCTGGCCCAGGAGGTCTTCCTCAGGATCTACCGTGCTCGAAAAACCTATGAGCCACGATCCCGCTTCTCGACCTGGCTGTTCACGATTGCCAATAACGTGGCCCACAATGCACGTCGCAGTCGGGCGAGACGTAAGGAAGTCCAGTTGGCCGGAAGGAAAAGTTCATCGATCCTTGCCGGGTCCCTTTCCCAGCTCGTGGAAGCGGCCAGTGGCCTGCTGCCAACAAGATGTCTCGATCGATCGGAGCGAGCGGAGCTGGTCAACCTGGCAATGGAGACACTGAATGAACGACAGCGGATGGCCGTCCTGCTCTCCAAGTTTGAGGGTATGAGCTATGCGGATATCAGCGAAACAATGGGATTGAGTGTTTCGGCAATCAAGAGCCTGCTGTCGCGGGCACGTGGCAACCTGCGTGAAGTGCTTGAGCCGTACATAAACGAGGGTAATCTGCCGGCGGCCATGGGCGCCGCCTTACAAGATTCCGGAGAAAATGAGAGCGTCGAAATCTGAGTCGCGGTGTTAGATAAGCAGCGAACAAGAGGGCCAGGAGAGCATGGCCCCTGAGGGTGCAGCAGGCGGTAAACCGACAATGACAGATAATGGCGACAATCCGAACAACCTGGACCTGATGGAACAGGAAGAGCTGGTTGCTTACCTGGATGGAGAGCTGGATGCAGCTCGCAGTGCCATTATCGATCGCCGACTGGCGGAAGATCCCGAGTACCGCGTGCGGTTGCAGCAACTACAACAGGCCTGGGACTTACTGGATGAGCTGCCGCGGCCCAGGACCGCCGAGGACTTTACTCGCAGCACGGTCGAAGTGGTTGTGGCCTCAGCCAATGCAGAGGTCGATCGGCTGGCGGCAATTCCGCGCTGGCGACGCTGGTTGCCCACACTGATGGGAACCACGCTGCTGCTGGCCGCCGCTGCTGGTGGATTCCTCTTTAGCTGGCTGCAGGTGACTGCCGAGGATCGTCAGCTGTTGCGGGACCTGCCGGTCATCGAAAAACTTAATCAGTACCGGTATGTACCGAGTGTCGAGTTCTTGCGCATGCTGCAGCAACAGGATCTGTTCAGCTTGGAGGCGAGCGATGAATCCTGACATCCGCCAGTGGAAAATGTACTGCCTCGTGCTGCTGTTGCTGACCGTGTCCTGGTTGGCCGCCGGTGCCCTGGGAGAGGCCACGGGCCGCCAGCGGATTGCCCGGATGAGCGTGGCGGAGAAGCAGGACTTACTGGACAAGAAACAGCTGTTCTACGGGTTGGATGCAAGTGAGCAGCAGCGTTTGCGGTCGATTCACCAGCAGATTCACGAGGCCAGCGATCGGCCGCTGTTGGAAGCGATGATGAAGCGGTATAGCGAATGGGTCCAGACTTTGCCTGCGCCGCAGCGGGTGGAGCTATCGAGCATGCAGACGGATGAGTGTGTAGCAGCGGTCCGTCACATGCTCTCGGAACTCGAAGAACGACGGCTCGCTGAATTGGCCACGCGCCGATTGGACCTCGAAGATATGCGCAGCGTCTCCAGCTGGCTGGATGAGGTTGTGCGACAACATGAAAGCACGCTGCAGCCACTGCTTGAAGAAATCATCAAGGACATGCCGCAGCTGCAACGCAGGCAATTGAGTCGGATTCGGAAGCCGTCCGAGCGGGCCAGGGTGCTGACTGCCAGTATGATCATGCGAGCAGCCAACAGTGGTGAGCCAATGGCTGGCCCGCTGCAGCTGGATCAGCACTTCACGGACCTGATCAGTCAGCTCTCGCCAACAGGGCAGGACGCTTATACCAGGGTCGCGGATGCTCGTGAACAACAGAGAATGGTTGGCCGCTGGATCATCACCGCAGCGCTCTGGAGCCTGACGGCAGTGAGTGATGAGGAACTGGAACGTTTCTACCTGGAAGACCTGGATGTCAACGATCGGGATTACATCGACCAACTCTCCGGTGTCCGTTTTCGACAAAAACTCGTGGAGCTCTACCGGCGTTACCAGCGTAGCCAGTCGCGGTTCGATACCGGCCAGGAGGGGGGCGCAGGTCGACCCGGTCAGGCACCGGGACGAAGTCGACCGGCTAACGGGCCGGCTGGGAATCCGCTCCCGTGATCAATGCCGGCAAGGTTGTGGTCAGGTAATAGCGGCGCGGGACACTCAACTCAAGCAGCGCCTGGATGCTTCCCAACGGGTTGTTGGCTTGTATCAGCGGGTTAAAGTCGAGCAGGCTGCGGGGTTCTTCAAACCACACGGCGCGGACATTGTCCGGATCGAGTGATTGATCCTGCTGGCGGGCAAGTTCAAGTGCCCGCTCAATGGCGTCCTCAATAAAGCCGATCTTGTCGACCAGTCCATACTCCAGTGCCCTGCTGGCAGTGAATATCTCGCCGGTGGCGATGTTGATATCGGTACCGACGGCCAGCAGCTGGTGTTCGTCGTTCTGCAGGGCTGGCCGGCCAGCCATCACGATCTGTTTGAAACGCTGAAATGCATCGTTGACGTGGTCCTGCAGGATCTCACGGTGCTCGTCGGAAATTGGCCGGGTCATGCTGAGCATCTGCTTGCGCTGATGGCTGACGATGGAATCATCCTTGATGTTCATTTCTGCCAGCAGGCCGCTGAGGTCGTAGTGCGGAATGATGACGCCGATCGACCCGGTGGTGGTTGTCGGTTCTGCGTAGATGCTGTCCGAGTCACTCCCGACTGCCATCGAAACGTAATAACCACCACTCGCCGCGATCGCTCCCATACTGACGACCATCGGCAGGCTGGTCTCCTGCTTTAACTTCAGCAAGTGGTGATAGATATAGTCTGAGCCGGTGACTGTTCCGCCTGGGGAATTCACACGCAGGACTACCGCCACCACGTTCTCGTCGTTGCGAATCCGTTCGATCTGGCGGCGGGCCGCCTGTCCGCTGCCGATCACCCCCTCGATCTCGAGGATCGCTATTTTCTTGCGGCCCTGTGGGGAGAGTGAATGAAAGTGTTCTTCCAGCCCACCGCTGGTGTCAAAGTAATCCTCTGTTGCGCGCCGCTGCAGTGCATACGAAATCAGGCACAACAGGAACAGGATCCAGCCGGTCCTAGAAAACAAACGACTCTGTCGCGATGGCGGCGCCGACTGGATTATGACCGTCGGAGCGCCCCCGGGGGATGCTGGGCTGATCGCTTGATCGTTGGGCGAATCAACTGGGACCGCGTCGTCTGCCTGGTCTGCCATGTCTGTCTCTCCCTGCTCTCTGACGATGTATCCTGGCCAGTGCCAGCCGATTGTGCCGACACGTCGCCATTATTCTAGTACTGCATGTTTGCAGCGAACAGCGCGGTGGTGTTGCCAGCATCCCCAGACTGCCAGTAAGCTATGCGGATTACTGATGACGGGCCAGGCGATTCCTGGCCAGGCTTTTCTTTTCTGCAGGGACGTGGATTGTGCTTATCGCGGCAACAACGGACTGTTTCCGTCAACTTCCTTTCCAGGATGCGGTCCAACGCATCATTGACCTGGAATACACTTCGGTCGAAATCCCCATCCGTGAAGGGTCGCAACAGGTGACGCCAGCCCAGGTGGCGGCTGACCTCGAAGCGGCCATTACCATCTGCCACAACCCCGGCCGCCTGCATGTGGTTGCTTATTCGCTCGAGTCCTTAGCGACCGGTGAAGAGTATTTCCAGCAATTTGAGGCGATCTGCAAGATGGCTCGCGCCACGCGAGTAATATCTGTGACAGTGGAATCGGGCGTGCTTGGGACCCCCTTTAATGAGGAAGTTGAACGGCTGCAGCAACTTGTCGAGATCGCCACGACCCAGGGAGTGCTCGTCAGCATGTGCACCAAGATTGGTTGCCTGAGCGAGGATCCCGATACCGTGACCGTGCTCTGCAATCATGTCACCGGCCTGGGTTTGACCCTCGACCCGAGCTTTTATGTACATGAATCCGGCCAGGGCCGGAACATGGATAAGGTGATCAAGTACGTCTATCACGTGCGACTACGCGATACCAGCGAGTCGGACATGCAGGTCCAGATCGGGCAGGGGGATGTCGACTTCAGCAGGCTGCTGACCCAGTTGCGATTGCAGGGATACCAACGGGCACTCAGTGTGCACATCGATGACGCGTCCGGCAGCGATCAATTCGGTGAAATGCGGAAGATGCGACTGCTGCTCGAAAGCCTGCTTTAGTCACGGCCGCCCGTAGTGATTCGCTCCAGCACCGACTTTCCCGGCCCCCGCTGCTGGATTACCATAGACCGCTCTCGTCGCTGTGGCGATTCACAGGCTCAAGGCGTTGTCTTGTTTTGGAGTTATGGTATGTCGAAGCTGCACTCTGCCGTGCTTGTTGGAATCGTACTGATGACCACCGTGATCGTCTCCGCGCTGGACGCTGGAGAAGGCCTGCTCGGCCGGCGAGATCGCGACAAGCGGGGAATGAGTGTCGACGTCACGTCGTTTGGCAGTACGGCAGATGGCCAGCAGATCGAACTCTACACCTGCACCAATGCCAATGGCCTGGTCCTCAAGATGATGACCTATGGCGCCATTGTTGTTTCACTGGAAACGCCCGATCGCAACGGCTCGCTGGCAAACATCAACCTGGGCTTTGACAAGCTGGATGGCTACCTCGCCGGTCACCCCTATTTCGGGTCCACCGTGGGACGCTATTGCAATCGAATTGCCGGCGGCATGTTTCAACTGGATGGAAATGACTACACGCTGGCGACCAACGACGGCGCCAATCATCTGCACGGCGGTGAGAAAGGTTTTGACAAGGTCGTCTGGGATGCCAGGCCGCTGCGCAGTCGCCATGGCGTCGGTGTCAGGTTTCAGTATCTCAGCCAGGATGGCGAGGAAGGCTATCCGGGAACCGTCCAGGTGACCGCGATTTACACGCTCACCAATAACAATGAACTCAAGGTCGAATTGAGTGCCCGCACCTCAGCGGCCACGCCCATCAACCTCACCAACCATTGCTACTGGAATCTTGCCGGAGCCGGGTCGGGGTCGATCCTCGGACACGAGCTGGAAGTGCAAGCGGACAAGTTCCTGGAAGTCGATGAGACGCTGATCCCAACCGGGAAAATGCTCGACGTGAGCCAGACTCCTCTCGACTTCACCACCCCCCACACGATCGGGGAACGTATCCAGGCGATCCCTGAAATCGAGGGATTACCGCAAGGCTACGACCACTGTTTTGTGCTCCAACGCGGCGGCAAGTCGATGGCCCTGGCAGCTCGTGCCAAGGATCCAGTGAGTGGACGTGTGATGGAGATCTACACGACGCAACCTGGACTGCAGCTCTACTCGGGCAACTTCCTTGATGGTGAAGCTGGCAGTGGTGGCTTCAAGCAGTACGAGGGGTTCTGCCTGGAAACACAGCATTATCCCGATTCGCCCAACCAGCTGGATGTTTTCCCTTCCACTATTCTGCGGCCCGGCCAGCGCTATCGACATACCACGCTGCACCGTTTCCTGGCCGAATAGCTGGCGGTCCGATCTTGTCGCGGCTTGCCTCCTGCGGCGGGCGCTTGATCAGATAACCGCCAACAATCCGCATTGACACTGTACACCCGTATATTATAGTGTCGATAAGCTTGATAGCGTCGAGTGGGCCCTCAACTGCGGTCGGGAGCGGTCCAATCGAGTTGTCTTGGCCGTGAAACGAGCGATCACACCGTCAGGGAGGATTCCCCGCGTGGCACCAACTGATCAACTTACAGCCCGTCAGCTTGAAGTCTACGAACTGATTCGCGACAGGATCCTGTACCGGGGCTATGGCCCTACCGTTCGCGAGATTGGCGAGGCCTTTGGAATCCGCTCACCGAATGGCGTGGTATGTCATTTAAAGGCCCTCGAGAAGAAAGGGCTTATCATCCGCAGTCCGCACAAGTCGCGAGCGATCGAGCTGACTGCCGAGGCGCTGGAAGAAGAGCGAGGCTTGCCGCTGGTAGGTGTGGTCGCTGCGGGTAAAACGGAACTGGCATTTGAACAGGATGACCGAGTTGACTTTAGTGCCCTGTTTCATGGCAGTGGCCAGTTTGTGCTTGAAGTCCGTGGTGACTCGATGGTCGACGCACACATTTCCGATGGCGACTATGTGGTCATCAAGAAGCAGGCCACGGCCAGCGCGGGACAGATGGTTGTGGCCCAGACGGACGAGGGGGAAGCAACGCTGAAATACTGGCATCCAGAATCCAACCGAATTCGGCTTCAGCCTGCCAATGCGACGATGGACCCGATCTACGTACCCAATGCAACAGTACTGGGTGTCGTCGTGGGCGTCGTCCGCCAGGTCTGAACCTGACCCCGGCGATTCTGCCGGCCGATCCCGTGCTACGCTGCTTCGCTGTTGAGCTTATTGTAGAGCGTCTTCAGGCTGATCCCGAGTTCCTCAGCAGCCATTCGCTTGTTGTTGGTGTGACGGGCCAGGGCGGCATGAATCGCCTGCATCTCAAGTCCGCGCAGCGTCATATCAGCCGCCAACCCAGCACCAGTCGGGCGCTCTCCCCCCTGCTGGAATCGTTCTGGCAGATGCCGCGGCTCAATCGGCAACTGGTCGCAGAGGATAGTTGCATGTTCAATCGCGTTGACCAGTTCTCGTACGTTACCTGGCCACGAGTACATCTGTAGGATCGCCATGGCCTCCTCTGTGAACACCGATTCTGTCGTCGGCAGGAACCGCTCTGAGAGGTGCTTTACCAGTTGCGGAATATCCTCCACGTGCTGACGCAGGCTGGGGAGAGTAATTTCGAAAGCGTTGATACGGAACATCAGGTCCTGGCGGAATTCCCCGTCGGCGACCATCGTAGCGAGGTCACGATGGGTAGCGCAGATCACCCGCGCGTCGATTTCAAACACCTGGTTGTCGCCGACGCGTCGTATTTCACCGCTTTCCAGCACCCGCAACAGCTTGGCTTGCATGGACCGCGGCAGCTCGCCGATTTCATCGAGTAGCAGGGTGCCACCATCGGCAACCTCGAACAGCCCGCTGCGGTGTTCCTCGGCACCGGTGAAGGCTCCCTTGCGATGGCCAAACAGCTCACTCTCGATCAGGCTTTCCGGCAGCGCGCCGCAATTGACTGCAACAAATGGCTGATCTTGTCGCCTGCTCTGCTGATGAATGGCCCGGGCTACCAGCTCCTTGCCGGTTCCCGTTTCACCCAGCACCAGGACGGTGGAACTGGTCGGTGCAACTCGCTCGATCATCTGGCGGATGTTATCCATGCAGCTGCTGTCGCCGACCAGGTCGGGGGACCCTTCGACTCGCAGCAACTGTCTTTGCACTGCTCGGAATTTCTTTTCCAGGCTGCGCTTCTGCGCGACTTTCTCAAGCAGCATTTTCAGGTTGGCCAGCTTGCAAGGCTTTGTCAGGTAGTCAAAGACCCCATGGCGGACTGCGGCAATGGCACTTTCGATCGACGATTTCCCGGTCAGGATGACCGCTTCAATGCCTGGCGAAATTGCGCCGGCTTGTTCGATCACCTCGATGCCGCTCAATCCGGGCATATCGAGATCCACGATCAGGCAATCGAAGGCCTGCTTGGCCATCAGTGTGAGAGCTTCATGGCCATTCGCGCAGACGGAGACACGGTGCCCCATACGGGGCAGTTCCAGGCTCATCAGTTCCCGCAACGACACTTCGTCATCGGCAAACAGGATATGCAGCGGATCAGGCGACCCGGGCGTGCTGCTGTTGTGCATGTGCTTCCTCAGCAAGGGGTAAACAGACCTTGAGTACGGAGCCCTGTCCGTTTCCGGGGCTATCTGCCGTGATGGTGCCACCGTGATCGGTCACGATTCGGTAGCTGATGGAGAGTCCCAGTCCGGTTCCCTGTCCGTCGCGTCGGCGGGTGAAGAAGGGCTCGAAGAGTTGTTCCAGGACATCGCTGGTCATACCACAGCCATTATCTCGCACCACCAGGACTGCCTGGCGGCCCTGCCGGGAAAGATCGATCCAGACAATACCGCCATCGTCCAGGCTATCGAGTGCGTTGATGACCAGGTTCAGCACGACCTGCTTCATTTCCTGGGAATTCACCATAGCAACCAGTTCGTCCTCCTCGACAAACACAACTTCCTTGTTGCGGTAAGTGCCCAGGTGCTTGACCATTTCTACAACTTCGGCAACGACTTGCTGGAGCTGCGTGGCCTGTCGGGTCACGGGGCCGAGTCGGGAGAAGTCGAGCAGGCGTTCGGTGATCCCCTTGCAACGGAACGCCTCGGATTGAATCCGCTGCAGGTACTGTGAAACGAGCTGGTCGTCATCGTCCTGCTGCTGGCTGTCCGCTGTGGCGGTGTTGTTTTCCAGGAAGCGTGACTCAAGGGATTCAGCGCACCAGGCGATAGTAGCAAGTGGATTGTTGATTTCGTGGGCCACGCCGGCTGCCAGGAAGCCGACGCTGGCGAGTTGTTCGCTCCGTACCACCTCGCGCGTTCGCTGTTTGACCTGCTGATCCAGGTCATTGTGGATGCGCTGGAAGTTGCTGGTCATGGCGTTCATCGCTGCGGCCAATTCAGCAACTTCATCTTCGGTATCAAGTTGGATGCGATGATCAAAATCCCCCGAAGCCACCCGCCGCGAGCCTGTGATCAGGGTCTGGAATGGCCGCAACAACCACTTGCTCAATAGCCGCAGGACCTGGAACAGCACCAGCACAGTAAGAATGCTGGTGATCCAGGTCATCACGATCAGGGTGCGATAATCGGTTCGCACCTGGCCAGCAAACTCATGCATTCTTGTTTGCAAGTGGCTTGGCAGGCTGCTAGCACGTTGATTAATCGATCGCAGGTCCTCCCGTAGCTGGCGAACCTGGCCACTGTCGGATGTCCAGCCGGGGCCAAGGTCGACCTTTTCCAGCCTCTTCAGCGACGATTGGACCTGGTTGACGATCCTTAACTCAGCCTTGGTATCACCGAGCATGTTGCCAGCGGCATGGGCGGCCAGCAGCTGTTGTCGATAAGCCTGCAGGGCCGTTGTCGCCCTGGCATGTTCTTGCTTGAATTGCCGGGCAACCCTGCTGGCCCGCTCCGGGTCGCTGTCCGACAGCAGCTGGTCATCGATCTCCAGTTGCAGGACCCGTTCCAGGTCGGCCAGCCCGACGGTCAAGTCTCCTGAGAGCGGTAGTTCACTTGCCCGTTGGCTAATACTGCGAGCAAGTCGTCGATACGAGTAGACCCCCTGAAAGCCCCCGAAGGCCAGTGTGGCCACAATCAGGAACAGCAGGCTGATGCAGAACAACAGCTTGTAGCGTATCGACCAGCGGGAAAACACGGTTGGCATCTCCTCCGAATCAGTTATCTCTGTGAGTCAGGCGGCCTGCTTTTGCGACAGCGGCTGAACAGCCGTTGCCTGGCATCGTTCCAGCAAGCGTGCCAACCTGCGAGCGGCTCGCCAGCGGTCTGCACGATGGGAGATGATGGTCCCGAGGCGGTCACGCAGGTATCGCCAACGCAGGTGGTATGTGAGGCGGTTGTATTTGCTGAGTGCCTGCAGCGAGCGGTCGCGTGAGGTCGTGTTGTCTGGCAGCTGAATCGGTCTGGCGGGGCCTGCCGTCTTGCGGAACAGCATCTGCAAGTTTTTGTCTCCCGGTTGAGACAGCTGTTGCTGCAGCACGAATCCGCTGGACTCTGCCAGCATGGCGAGCGTATCTGCTGTGTAGTTGTAGATGTGGGCGAAGTGGAATTGTCTGCCCGGTGCTGCATGCGGCGCTGCGAAATTCGGAACCTCCAGGTAACACAGCCCGTTGTTGGCAAGTAACTGGTGTACCGTGCGGAGCGAACGGGCGGGGTCGTTGAAGTGTTCCAGTACATGGACTAACAGGACCAGTTGCTGGTCATCTCCCGCAACCAGTTCTTCCAGCGTCTTCTGTTTAACATCGGCGTTGAGCTGGTCGCCTGAGAAACGGCAGAACCCTTCCCCCGGTTCGATGCCGCTGGCTCGAAAACCGGCCAGATCAAAGGACTTGACGGTACAGCCGATCCCGGACCCGATCTCCAGCACCCGATCAGCCGGTTTGAGTTGGTTGGCGAGTAAGGAGAGTAGCGCTTGCCCCCGTTTCCATTCACGCAACACGCGATAGGGAGAAGGAGTGAACTCGCCGTGGTAGTCCTCGCGGTACTCGCGGGCATAGTAATCGAGCAACTGCTGATCGTCCGGAATTACCTCGTGGGAGACCAGGCCGCAGTCGGGACAAAGTACGGTGGTCAGCGGATGTCCTCGGCGATCGAGCCGGGCGACCTGCAGAAACTGTGAGTTCTGGCAGAGCAGGCAGGGCTGTTGTCGGTCAGATGGCGTGAGGGAATTCAAGTCAGTCATGGCAGATTGGTAAAGAGGCCTGTTAATCCAGCGCGCAGATCGCCCTGGGAGCTGAAAAACGATAATCCAACTGGCCAGTCCGGGTCAATTCCAAAGCGGCCGACAATTGAAAATTGGCCGCAGCCAGAAATCCTGATTTCCCTGGATCCGGAAACCTGTTAGATTCTCTGCGCGGCATGGAAGCCAGTTTGTCTTGAAGGGTCCGGGACCCTGCGCCTAGTCAATGCGACACATCACCCGTTACGTCATACTTGAGCTGCTGAAGGTATTTGTCGTTGCCCTCGTGGCGCTGACAGTCCTGATGCTCATCATCGGGCTGGTTCAGCGTGCTGTGCAGGAAGGCATGGGTCCGCTGCCTGTCCTGCGGCTGATCCCCTTCGTGCTGCCTGACGCACTCCGCTTTGCGATTCCAGGCACGATGCTGTTTGCCGCCTGCAGCGTGTATGGCCGGATGGCGGCCGACAACGAGATCATTGCTATCAAGAGCCTGGGGATCACACCCTACGTGGTGGTCTGGCCCGCCCTGGTACTCGGTTTTGTTGTCAGCCTGGCAGCTGTCTGGCTCAATGACGTGGCGGTCTCCTGGGGTCGACTTGGTGCCAACCGGGTGATACTCCAGTCGGTTGAGGAGATTGCCTATGGCATGTTGCGCAGCCAGCGGTCTTACTCAACAAAACGATTTTCGATCCATGTCAAACAGGTGCAGGGCCGCGACCTGTTACGTCCGACCATCTGTTTCCATGCGACAGGCGACGCTCCACCAGTCACCCTGGTCGCCAGGCGAGCCCAATTGCGTTTTAACCCTGAGAGCAATGCCCTGCGGATCATGATTGAGGATACCGAATTCGATATCGGTACGACGACCCACGGTCACTGGCCGGGCCGTTTTGACTATGAGTTACCGCTGACTACAGTCTCCGGTGTGGATGAGACGCATCCCGGCCCGTCCCAGATAGCGATGCGAGCGATTCCGCTCAAGCTGGAACAACAGCGGCTGACAGTTCAGCGGAAGCAGCAGAACCTGGCCGCCACAGCTGCCTACCAGTTGCTGACAGGTGATTTTGCTGCGCTCGGGAGCAGTGAATGGGAATCCCGATACCAGGGTCTGCAAGGAGAAAAGTACCTGCTCAATCGGCTCAATACGGAACCCTGGCGCCGCTGGGCGAACGGATTCAGTTGCCTTGCATTTGTACTTGTCGGACTTGGTCTCGCCATGTTGCTACGAACAGCGGACGTCTGGAGCAGTTTTGGGCTCTGCTTCATGCCAGTATTGCTTGTTTACTACCCGGTCATGCAGTTTGGGGTGGACCGGGCAAAAATTGGCGAGTTACCAGCTTATACCGTTTGGATCGGCAATCTGGTGTTGCTGGTCTTCGGGATTATCTTTCTACGGCGGGCCAACCGGTATTAGTCCGAACGAGCAGACCGTAAAATGATCTCAGCTCACCAGAAATCCTCAGCAAATGTGGTAGGAGATGGCCGAATCGGACCTGAATAGGACATCGATGCTCCAGTACAGTGCGATCTCTGATCAAGGGATGCGTCGCACAAACAATCAGGATGCGCATGTCGAAGTGGTTGTCAGCGATGAGACCTCCTGGTTTCAGCGTGGGCACCTGTTCATCGTGGCAGATGGCATGGGTGCTCATGCCGCCGGCGAGCTGGCCAGTGAGATGGCAATTCAGCGGGTCTCGCACCTGTACTACAAGTACCTCGACCTGCCACCTCCCGAGGCACTCAAGAAGTCGATCGAGAATGCCAACGAGACCATTCATCGACGTGGACAGGACAACCCCGACTTCTACAACATGGGAACGACAATTAGCTCGCTTGTGCTGTTGCCCCAGGGAGCGATCGTTGGTCATGTTGGAGATAGCCGTGTCTATCGCTTGCGAGGTGCCGTGCTTTCCCAGCTGACATTTGACCACAGCCTTGTCTGGGAACTGCGTCGATCCGGCCAGTTGCCGAGCGACGGCAGTAAGGACGGGGATATTCCCTCCAACGTGATCACCCGCTCGCTCGGTCCTCAGCCGCAGGTTCAGGTTGATGTGGAAGGCCCTTTTGACATCCAGCTGGGTGACGTTTTCATGCTCTGTAGTGACGGCCTCTGCGGCCCGGTGCCGGAGGGTGAATATGGTCCGGCACTCAAGCACCTGGAGCCCCATGAGGCGGCCCAGTACCTGATCGATACAGCCAATATTCGTGGCGGGCCGGACAATACCACGATCACGGTCGTCAAGGTGGACAACGAGGTCCTGGTGACTGATCAGGGCCAGTTGATACCGGTGCCATTGCAGACCAAGACCAAGTCTTCTGGGGCGCACCCAGCGTTCTGGGCCGGCGGCATTGTCGGACTGCTGGCTGGCATAGGAATGTACCTTTCAATCAGCCCACTGGTTGGTGGCCTGCTGGCTGCACTTGGGGGCGCCTCGCTGATCTTCGCGGCCGTCCAATCCTTTATCACAAGCAGTGACAACGTCAGCTATTTCCTCGATGAGCAACTCGGTGGTGGCCCCTATGTCGAGCGTGCCGGCGAGGTGAACCCGGACATACTGGGTGTGATGGTGGAGCGGACCAACGAGCTGCGCAAGCTGTCAACGGCGATGCCCGAACGGATCGACTGGAATTCCTTTGATGAATTGTGCTTGCGAGGTGCGGAACGAGATCAGCAGGACGACATGATCGGTGCCTATTGCCAGTACGCTCGCGCCATCCTGTTTATCATGCGGGAGTTCCGTAATCGCGATGGCGATGGCGATGGCGATACCGGCCAGCTGTCAACTGTCGATCACTAATATCCGCTACTGACCGCAGGGCGAATCAGCCTGTTCACTCGGTCCGCCGCTCCCTATACTCCCCAGCCACTATGGGACCTGCGGAAGGGATGAGCTGGCGCATGAAAACAACTCAAGCCACGTCGGGCCTGCTGCAGCTGTTGATGGTTGTGGTCTGCCTGCTGATTGCCACGCCTCAGCTGGAAGGTAAAGTCCGCCGTCGCCTTACGATCAAGAGTGATCCGCCTGGCGCGCTGGTCTATGTCGATGACCAGCGGATCGGCATAACGCCTGTCTCTACCTCATTCACTTTTTATGGGACCAGGAAGATCCAGTTGATCAAGGATGGCTACGAGACCATTACCGTGATGCGAGCGATACGTCCGCCCTGGTACCAGATCACCCCGCTGGACTTTTTTACCGAGAACTTGGTGACGACGGAATTTCGCGATGAAAGGCTGTTGCAGTTCAAGCTGCTGCCGCAGCGGATTCGCACGGACCAGGAGTTGCGTCAGCGCGGGAACCAGCTGAGGCGGCGTGCAACCGAGCGGATTGTTGTGCCACCGCCGCCAGCGGCAGATCCTGCCAGCCGCCAGCCGCCGGAGAATCGTTCCTTGCCGGCAATTCGGCCTGCTCCATCAGCTGCCGGGCCGTGAACCCGCCATCAGGTCGGTCAGACGCTGGCAGATCGATTTGTGGGGAGTTCCTGGAGACGATCAGGCGGGGACAGGATTTGACGTGGAGGTTGTTTTCAGGGGAAAGATGTACTTTCTCTCCGCGGCTGGGGACAAACTGGGGATGCAAACGCCCGCACCGGGTCGAACGTGGTGGATATCCTTGAAAATGTCCAACTGGCGGGGACAGGATTCAGCTTTCCTCGCCACTCTCTTCAGCTTCATCTTTCGACGCTGTGACTGTCTCTTCAACCGGTTCCTGATCCGTCTCTTCTGACTTATCCGACTCCTCAGGTTCATCCGGTTCGATGAAGTCGCCCACGAAGTCGAGCCGCAGGATCTGTTCGTGGTTTTCATCCCAGAAGGCATCGACAACAATCCGGTTCTTGCCTTCGAAAGCACCGCGTAACAGCTCTTCCGAAAGTGGATCCTCGACGCGGTTTTCAATTGCGCGACGAAGTGGCCTGGCACCGTAGTCAAGGTTGGAGCCCTGCTTGATCAGGAATTGCTTGGCGTCGTCGGTGAGCTGTAATTCCAGCCCTCGCTCGAGCAGTCGTTCGCGGACCTTCTCCAGCTCCAGCTCGACAACAGTAGAGAGGTCGTCGGACGTCAGGTGACGGAAGATAATAGTGTCATCGAGCCGGTTGAGGAATTCCGGTCGGAACACACGTTCGATCTGTTCGTTCACACGGGCCTTCATCGATTCATAGTTCGAATCGCCATCGGGAGCCTGGAAACCAAAGGCCGACTCGTTCTTGATCGCCTCGGCGCCGGCATTCGTGGTCATGATCATGATCGCGTTGCGGAAATCCACATTGCGGCCAAAGCTATCAGTCAGCCGGCCTTCTTCCATAACCTGCAGCAACATGTTGAAGACATCTGGATGGGCCTTTTCAATTTCATCGAGCAGGACTACGGCGTAGGGCCGGCGGCGGATCTTCTCAGTCAACTGGCCACCTTCCTCGTAACCGACGTAGCCGGGAGGTGCACCGATCAGGCGACTGACATTGTGCTTCTCCATGTATTCACTCATATCGATGTGAATCAGGGCATCGGCATCACCAAACATGAATTCAGCCAGTGCCTTAGCCAGCAGCGTCTTACCGACACCTGTCGGTCCGGCGAAGATGAAACAGCCTGTTGGCCGCTTGGGATCCTTCAAGCCACTACGGCTACGACGTACCGCCTTGGCGACTGCCTCGACTGCAGTATCCTGGCTCACGACCCGTTTGTGCAGGTCCTCTTCCATGCCCATCAGCCGCAGGCTGTCCTCGGTTGAGAGCCGTGTCAGCGGAATGCCGGTCATCTTGGAGACAACTTCAGCGATCACTTCCTCGTCAACAACTCCATCAGTCTCCTTCGACTTCTCCCGCCATTCGCGTGTGATCGTTTCTTTCTTCTTCCGCAGCTTGTCGGCACTATCACGCAGCGAAGCGGCTTTTTCAAAGTCCTGATTGGCGACCGCTTCTTCTTTTTCCTTGTTGAGGCGCTCGATGTCCTCGTCGATATCCTTCAGGTCCGGCGGCCGTGTCATCGTCCGCAAGCGGATGCGGGCACCCGCTTCGTCAATCACGTCGATGGCCTTGTCGGGCAGGCAGCGAGCGGTGATATAGCGTTCCGACAGGTCAACGGCGGCCTTGATGGCGTCATCGGTGATCTGGACTCGGTGATGTTCCTCGTACCGTTCGCGCAGGCCGCGCAGAATTTCCACTGTCTCATCTTTGTTGGTCGGATCGACCATGATCTCCTGGAATCGACGAGCAAGGGCACTGTCTTTTTCGATGTACTTGCGATACTCATCCAGCGTGGTGGCACCGATGCACTGGATTTCGCCACGAGCAAGTGCGGGCTTGAGCACGTTGGCTGCGTCAATGGCACCCTCAGCGCCACCGGCACCGACCAGCGTGTGCAGTTCGTCGATGAACAGGATCGTGTTCTTGGCGCGTCGCACTTCGTTCATGACCGCCTTGATTCGCTCTTCGAATTGCCCACGGTACTTGGTGCCGGCAACCATCATGGCCAGGTCGAGGACAACAATACGTTTTTCGGCGAGCAATTCGGGGATGTCGCCGTTTATCACGCGCTGGGCAAACCCCTCCACGATGGCTGTCTTGCCGACACCTGCTTCACCCAGCAGAACAGGGTTATTCTTTGTGCGACGACAGAGGACCTGGGTGGCCCGTTCGATCTCGCGTTCTCGCCCGATGACGGGGTCCAACTTGTTCTGGCGAGCCAGCTCAGTCAGGTCACGACCGAAACTGTCGAGCGCAGGTGTCTTCGACTTGCTACCCTTGCCGGAAGGTGATTCCGAGCCACCCGTGTCGCGACCGCCTCGATCAGCAACTTCATCGTTCTCCAATCCGTGACCAAGCAGGTTCAGTACTTCCTCGCGGACTTCTTCCAGCTTCAGGCCCAGGTTCATCAACACCTGAGCGGCCACGCCTTCTTGTTCACGCAGCAGGCCCAGCAGGACGTGCTCGGTTCCCACATAGTTATGGTTCAGGTTGCGAGCTTCCTCCATCGAGTACTCGATGACCTTCTTGGCGCGAGGTGTCTGGGGCAGCTTGCCCATGGTGACCATCTCGGGACCACTCTGGACGAGCTTCTCGACTTCCAGGCGGATCTTCCGCAGGTCGACCTCCAGGTTCATCAGCACGTTGGCAGCGACACCGCTGCCCTCTTTGATCAGCCCCAGCAACAAGTGTTCGGTGCCAATATACTCGTGGTTGAATCGCTGAGCTTCCTGGTTGGCAAGTTGCATTACCTTGCGAGCTCGGTCAGTAAATCGTTCGTACATCAGGTTTCACCTTCGTGCTATCGTACGGATGGTCTGTTCTTAAATCCGCCGTGATTACTCATAGTGCTGTTTCAGGCTGCCGGCCGAATTTCTTCTTTCAGCGTCGCGCTGTCGTCGTCGGATTGGTCCTGCAGTCGGTCGTGCTTGATCTGCTCGCGTTGCTGCTCGTTTTCGTAACTCCATTCGTCGGCCCGGTCGCTTCGACTCACCTGCTGCAATTGCTGTTCGGCTTCATCAAGCCGGCCCGTGTGTCGGTACAGGGCAGCTAACATCAAGCGAGCTTCAATATCGGTTTCGCAATCATTCAGTAGCTGAAGCAGGAGCATCTCTGCTTCGTACCAGTTTTGTTTCATGTACTCCCGCTGGGCTGCTGCGAAGATGTTCGCTTCAGCCGGCTGTTCCTCGTTGTCCGCCCTAGCCTGCGCCCGTTCGGACACAGGATGGATACGCATTGTCGGCAATTGTCGGTAGGACTGCACCAGGCCATAAAGCCAGTATCCACCCACCAGCGGCCACAGCGACCAAGCGACACCTGTCGGCAGTAGCTCAGGCCATATCAGCTGGCTGAGAACAGCCATGTTCAACAGCCCTGCGAAGAGCAGGGCAGACAGCAAACCGGACCACTGACCCTTGATCCAAAGCTGGGACAAGCCAGGCCAGCAACATGTCAGCCAATATGCCCGTTGCATCCCTACAAAACTCCGGCATCCAATGCCATTTGAGCCATTTTGAAGCCTGTTTACGCCTGCCGCGTCCGTGCTTGGGAATTCTAGCTTGCCGTCATCAAGTGGACAAGCCAAGTTGCTTTGGCGTTGCGGTTTAGGACCCTTATACCTGTTCGATTGTCCTCCTGTTCCCGTCAGTTTCTGCTGCCCGTCCATGCCAATATGGCACACAAGCTGGCATAATAAGCCCTGACGAATCCAGTCCCTACGCCCAATCTGTCTTCATGTGACACTCCACCTCCCCCCGGGGTAAAGAAGGTTGCAAATGGCATGCCACAGATCTACCACGTGGCTGTCAGTCGCTGACGTAACATTGCTGGTAGAGGTCGTATTGCCAGCTACCGTTTCAAAGCCGGAGCGTTAGAACACTCCCCCCTTTTACCAGCAGCTGATGAATTCCAACTCACTAACACCCGACGACCAACCACGAACCGATTGGCCGGAAATCGCCCGGATCATCGATGCCAATGCCAACCGGGCAATGGAGGGTCTCCGCGTGCTGGAAGATTTCTGCCGCTTCGCCCGAGATGACCGATTCCTCAGCGAAAAACTGAAACTACTTCGTCACCTGCTGGCCACCACGCTCGACCGCCTGCCCGGCGACAACCCGGTCCTGGCACGGGACACGAGGGGCGATGTCGGTACATCGATCGAAGCTGACGATGAGTACCGTCGCCAGGATCCAGGCGCCGTTGTGATGGCCAATATGCAGCGTGTGCAGCAGTCGCTGCGATGCCTCGAGGAGTACAGTAAACTTCTCGACTCGCAGACCGCACAGCAATTCGAAGAGGTCCGTTACCAGGCTTATGATGTTCACCAATTGCTGCTGCGAGCCGAGCGATCAGATACCCTGCTGGCCGATGCTCGCTTGTACGTTATCGTCGATGGCTGCCACAGCGACCAACAACTTGCTGACCGAACCCGTGCCCTGGCAGCTGCCGGCGTCGACATGCTCCAGCTGCGGGACAAGCAGCTGGATGATCGCGATCTGCTCCGCCGCGCCCTGGTGATGCGTAACACGCTGAATGAAATAGCTGCCAGCGGCAGTCACACGCCACTGCTGATTGTCAACGATCGGCCCGACATCGCCCGCGCCGCTGCAGCCGATGGCGTGCATGTCGGCCAGCAGGAATTGCCGGTGGCCGCGGCCCGGCAGGTTGTGGGACCATCGTCGCTGGTCGGCGTCTCCACTCACTCGCTGCAACAGGCTCAGCAGGCTGTCGAGGATGGAGCTGACTACCTCGGTTGTGGCCCGACATATCCCGGCCAAACGAAACAGTTCGATGCCTATCCAGGACCCGCCTTTCTGAAACAGGTTCAAGCCTCGGTCCAGTTGCCATGCTTTGCGATTGGCGGCATCTCGCTGCAGAACCTGGCCGATGTGCTGGCTACCGGTTTCACCCGGATTGTGGTTGCCGGAGCCATCACCAATAGCGCCTCCCCAGCGGATGCGGCTAGCCAGTTTCGTCAGCAGTTGCGACCAGCCAGAAATTCCCAACAGGCTTCTTCCTGAATATTGGAGCATGATCGGATGCCAACTGCTAGCTACGAAGTTGAACAGAAGTTCCTCGTCGTTGACCTGCAGCAGGTGATCGATCAGTTGACCGCCCGTGATATCGAGGTCAGCGATGCGGAACGTCAGCTCGATACCTACTATGCGCATCCTTCCCGGGACTTTGCCAGCACCGACGAGGCGCTGCGTATTCGCCAGGTCGGAGCCAGCGCCTGGCTCACTTACAAGGGCCCGAGAATAGACGCAGAGACCAAGACGCGACAGGAACTGGATGTTCCCTTGGGTCCAGGCAGCCATGAGTCATTCGACCAGCTACTGCAGTTTCTCGGTTTCCAGCCAGTTGGCAGCGTCAGCAAGAATCGCCGCACGGCCGAGATCCAGTCCCATGGCTGGACCGTCGTGATTGCCCTGGATGAAGTGGATTCGCTGGGGTTTTTTGTCGAACTGGAAATAATAGCTGAACAAGAGCAGCTGCCCGATGCCCTCCAGATACTGAGTGAACTGTCCAGCGAATTCCAGCTCAACCAGGCTGAACGAACCAGTTACCTTGAACTGCTACAACAATCCAACTGATTTTTCACGCAACCGGCAGCGTGCAGCCGGGGTATATTACCCTAGCTGAGCCAACTTGTCCGAGCACCTGTCGGATGGCAGAGCCAAAAGGGGGCGGAGAGTGCAACGGAGTAGGAACCATGATTGAGAGCTTCAAACGAATCTTCCTGACATGTGCTGTTGTCAGCTGTCTGCCCAGCCTGCAACTCGCTGCCCAGCAAAGGCCCGCGACCCAGAACAGGAACTACGCTGAGCTGCTGAAGCGTTTTGATCGCAATGGCGATGGCCGCCTGGATGAACAAGAACGCCAGGCCCTTGGAGAAGAGATTCGGCAGCGTGCTGGGCAACGTTCTGCCCAGGCACCAGCCAACCGGCCAACGCGTGAACAACTGATCCAGCGATTTGACCGTAATGGTAACGGCCGACTCGATGCAGACGAGCTTGCGGAAGTCAGGCGACAAGTCCAGCGACAACCGAATCAGGCCCGTCCGCAGGGGGTCCAGCGAGCTGTGCTGGAACGATTCGATACCAACCGAAATGGTCGCTTGGATCCGCCCGAACAAGAGGCAGCTCGCGAGGCATTTCGACAAAGAACGTCGCAGCGCCCCAATGACAGGCCAGCACCGGCTGGTAATGCCAACGACGCGAATCGGCAGCGATTCCTGGAACGATTCGATACCAACGGCAACGGCCAACTCGATCCCGCTGAACAGCAGGCTGCGCGGCAGGCAGCGGATACCTTCCGCCGGCGGTCTGGCCAACAAGGAAACCAGCGCTCGGGCGGGTTGTCAGAACGTGCCGAAAGAAAGTCCCGGCTTGATACGACCCGATTGCTTGAGCAGTTCGACCTGGATGGCAATGGCCGTCTCGATGGTGATGAACGGGCCGCGGCACTTGAGGCAATGAGAAATCGCACGTAGAGCCAGGCTAGTTCAGCGACACTTGTGCCGATCCTTTCGGCTGATCGGTCGCCTGTTATACTGGCCGAATGCCGCTTCCCGATGCCCTCCCAATTCCTGCTGCTGGCCAGCCATCGCCTCCCGACGTTGAGATGCTTGCTGGCGGCGGTCTGAGTTCAGCCCGCGGAGCGGAACTCGCAGCTCCGGCAGAAGAGCACCATAAGCACAACCTCTTCGTATCGGCCCTCTTTCAGGTCATTCTCCGCTGCGGCTGGATCTTCAAAACCGAGAGCATCGTGATACCTGCCGTGATGAACACGATGGGGGCCAACGGCTGGCTACGTGGCTTTCTACCGACCTTGAACCGCTTTGGACTGAGTATTCCACCGCTGCTGGCGGCCGGCCGTATTCGTGCCATGCGGAAGAAGAAATACCTGCTCTGCATCTGCACATCGGTGATGGCCGCCTGTTTCCTGGCCCTCGGCGGAGTCATGTACCTTGTGCCCCTGGGTACCTGGTGGCTACCGCTGCTGCTGCTCGTGCTGTATGCCATCTTCTTCGTGGCGGTCGGTATCAATAACCTGACTGGCAACACGGTCCAGGGAAAGTTGATCCGGGTCCGGTCTCGCGGCAGATTACTCAAGCTGGCCAGTGGATGGGGTGCCGTGGGTGCCATCCTGTTGGCCGGGTTGCTGATGCCCGGCTGGCTGGAAGGGACGCCAAGATTCTACCTGGTATTTTCCTTTGCTGGATTCTGTTTTGCGATTGCAGCGATCTGCGTACTGCAGCTGAAAGAGCATGATGACCAACGTGTGGCTGAGAAACGCGGCCCGCGTGCAGCACTCGGAGATGTGCTGCTGACACTCCGCAACGACCACCACTTTCGCCGCCTCTGCCTGGTCGGAAGCCTGTTCAGCTGCTCGGTCATGCTCTTTCCACATTACCAGCCATTGGGAAGTAATGAGCTGGATTTTTCGCTTAACAGCATCGTCCTCTGGGTGATCGTCCAAAACGCCGGCACCGGCGTGTTCAGCCTGGTGGCGGGACCGATTGCTGATCGAGTCGGCTATCGGACAGTTTTACGACTCTGTCTGCTGCTGGTTGCAGTCACGCCCTTGCTGGCGATTGGCCTGGCCAGTGCGCCAGCCAGCTGGCACCAGTTCTACTGGTTCATCTTCCTGATGGTGGGACTGACGCCGGTGGTACTCAAGACTCTCCAGAACTTCACACTCGAATTCGCTGCCCCCGAAGATCACACTCGCTACCTGGCAGTACTCAGCCTCTGTGTCTCTGGTCCGCTCATGGCCTCGCCGCTGGTCGGCTTGCTGATTGACAAGTTCAGCTATCGACCCGTGTTCATCGGCGTTTCGCTGGTCGTTGTCCTCAGCTGGCTGATGACGTTTCGCTTGCGAGAACCACGACTGGCCGAAGCCTAGAAACTAAAGACCGCAGGCCAGCAGCAGGGAGGGGCGTCATTGATTTTGTCCAGCTGGCTGGCCTGTGATACGATAGCCACTAGTCAGCCAACGAGAGGGGTGGCAGATAGCACCGCGCAAGGAGATTCAAGGTGAATAACTGGAAGTTGCTAGTTCGAGAAATCACCCATCGCAAGATGAACTTTGCTCTCACCATGGTGGCCATCACGGTTGCTGCCACGCTGTTCGTGGCCGGACCAACCTTGATGGAAGGGTACCAGCGAGAGTCCAGATCGCAACTCGAGCTGCTGCACCAGGAGACCGAGGAGACACTCAACCAGATTAAGGCTCGCGCGGATGACGACTTGACCAACCTCGACAAGCGTACCAAGCGGATCATGCGAGACCTCGGCTTCAATCTCCGCATCATCCACAAGAACACGGACCTCTCCAAGCTGTATGCGAATTTTGTCTCCTTCGATATGCCAGAGAGCTATGTGCAGCGACTGGCCGATTCACCGGAGATCACCAAGATTGTTCACCTCGTTGCCACGCTGCGGCAGATGATCGACATCGATGGCAAGCCCCGCTTGCTTGTCGGCTTCGCCCCGGAAGCAACGCAATCCCATATCGAGCAAAAGGCTCCAATGGGCTTCCGGATTGTGCCAGGGACCGTTTACCTGGGACACCTGGCTGCCGACGGACACAAGGTTGGAGATACGCTTGAGATCCTCGGTCAGGAATTCCAGGTTGCCCGCATCCTCGCACCGCGCGGAACCCGGGAAGAAGACATCGCAATTGCCATGCACTTGAAAGATGCCCAACGAGTGCTGGATAAAGAAGGCCTGATCAGTGAGATCGTGGCGCTGGGCTGCAAGTGCAAGACAATCGACCGCGTGGAGGAAATCATGCAGCAGCTGGAATTGGTCTTGCCCGAAGCCCAAGTGATCGAATTGACCGACCGAGCAGTTGCCCGTGAGCAGCAACGCAAGCTGGTCACAAGACACTACGAACAACAGATGGTGTCCTACACCGAGGGACGAGATTCGGTTGTGAGCCAGCAGAAAGAGAGCCACTCCCAGGTGATGAATGTCCTGGCTGGCCTTAACAACAAGGTCATCCCAATGGTGGTGCTGGCCTGCATAACCTGGGCAGGCCTGCTGGCCTGGTCCAACGTGCGACAGCGACGAGTCGAGATTGGGCTGCTCAGGGCACTCGGTAAGGACTCCTTCAGCATCGTCTCACTGTTGCTCGGCAAAGCCGTGATTGTTGGCGCGATTGGTGGAGTGATCGGTTCCGGACTGGGTGTCGTGCTGGCCGGTCAACTGGGCCAGTCAAACATGCTGGCCGTTTCGACACAGAGTTTCCAGGTCCCCGGTCTGCTATTGATCATGACCTGCGCCGGAGCCCCCGTGCTGTGCGCCCTCGCCAGCTACCTGCCAACCCTGCTGGCCGTACAACAGGATCCCGCCGTCGTCCTGATGGATGAGTGATGGACCTGCTAGGCCGGCCAGCGTGATCTCTCTCACTCAGTAACCTGTTCATCCCCTGGGTCACGGCGGTGCCAGTAGGATGCCAGTATCGTGCCGGTCAACATGCAGCCGAAGGTGTAACAGGCAGCTGGAATTGCTGCACTGTCCCCCAGTAGCCGAATCGCCAGCAGTGTACCGACGCCAGCATTCTGCATCCCAATCTCGAGTGTCAACGCTCGCCGCATGCCGTTCGGCAGACCCATTGCCCGGCCAGTTGCGTTGCCGATCAGGTAGCCCCCCAGGTTGACAATCAGTAATGCCAGCAGCAGCGAGGCATGGATCGTCTCCAGGCGATCCCTGTTGCGACCCACCACAGCGGCGATGATCGCCAGGATCGCGAGGTTGGCGACCAGCGGACAGATGGTTCGAGCCTGGGATTCCCAACGCCGCAACAGCTGGCCGGCAAGAAACCCTGTCAGCACTGGCAGCACCACTGTGTAACACAGCTTGATACTGGACTTCAGGTAGACGTCATTTCCAGCAGCGTCTTCCAGCGTGGTCCCGCCGCTGGAGATCAGTGATGACGCCAGTCTCAACGCCAGCGGAACTGCCAGGGGAGAAAGTAATGTGGCCGTGGTTGTCAGGCTGACCGAATAACTCGCATTGCCGCGGGCCTGGATGGTGAGGATGTTGGAGGCCATCGCGCCCGGAACACAACCAACCATGACGATTCCCAGCAGCTGATCGTCGGACAGCTGAAACAGCAGACCACAGCCGATCGCCAGCAAGGGCATGGTTGTGTACTGGACCAGCACCCCGCCACAAATCGTCGGCCAGCGACGACTTACCTGCATCAACTCGCGACGCGGTAACATCCAGCCGATTGCAAACATCGTGACCACGATCAGCCAATCCAGGTAATAGTCACTGATCTGCTTGGAGAAAGGACTGACCACAGACTCCGGCCAGAAGTAGGCAAGTAGCGATGAGCCGACAAGCAGCGGTAATAGCCAACGCTGGATCATGGGCCTGTCATTTCTGGAGAATTCGGCGGGTAAAAAGTCGCGACGTCCAGTCTACCAGCGTCCAGCGGATCTGCATCCCCGACCGGCACCACCCTGATGGGTGGTAGGTAATACTGCAAAAAAGACCGAAGTTCTTTCGGACACGGTTTGACGTGACCTGCTTGGTGGGACGATAATTGACGCATCCCAATGTTCATGGTTGCATGCATTTGTCTGTGGGCTGAGGGAGTTGCAACGTTTTTTACCACGTGGTTTTACTTACAAGAGGAGTTTCCTCATGAAACGTTTTTTAGTATTGATCGCAGCAGTTGCATTTATCTCAAGTGCTTCGCTGCATGGTGCCAAGGAAGTGAAGCTTGACGGCGTCAAGTGTCCGGTTTCGGGCAAGGCTGTCAAAGCTGACCATGCCGTGGCTTACAAGGGCGCAAAAGCATTCTTCTGCTGCCCCAACTGCCCCAAGGCTTTCGCTGGTAACACAGCCAAGTTTGCGGCAAAAGCCAATCATCAGCTTTACGTGACGGGTCAGGCCAGTCTGGTTGCCTGTGTCCTCACCGGTAAGAAGCTGAATGCGGCGACGAAGGTAGAAGTTGGTGGCAAGGCCGTCACTTTCTGCTGCAACGGCTGCAAGGGTAAAGTTCTCAAGGCTGAGGACAAAGTAGCTCTGGTGTTTGCCGATAAGACTTTTGCCAAGGGTTTCAAGGTCGGCGCTGACAAGAAGTAGTTCTTCTCAGTTCCCCGACCGATTGCACTTGGGCAATCGATCAGGCGGGATGTCAGGTCTAACCTGGCATCCCGTTTTTTTATGCGCTCGTCTGGAGGTACGATAGTGCTGCCTCAAGTGGAACTGAACTATCCGCAACAATCCCCATCTGCCATACTGCCGCAGCGCGATTTCAGGAGCTCTTGTTCGGCTCCTTCCGGTCCTATCGAAGTCTGATTCGGCTGCAGAAGTTCATGAAGATCTTCTTTTCTGTCGGCGAGCCCAGTGGCGATCTGCATGCCGCCAACCTGGTCCAGGTCATGCGAGACCGCTGGCCGCAGGTCGAGACCGTCGGTTTTGGTGGCCCCCGGATGGCCGCAGCTGGCTGCCAGCTGGAACTGGACCTCAGCCAGCACGCCCTGATGGGCTTCCTGCCGGTGATTGGCAAGTTGCCAATGTTCTATCGATTCATCAAGCAGGCCGAACGTTACTTCATCGAGCATCGTCCTGACGCCGTTGTGCTGGTCGATTATCCCGGCTTCAACTGGTGGATCGCCCGCAAGGCGCGCAAACATGGCATCCCGGTTTTCTACTACGGCGTGCCACAAATCTGGGCCTGGGCGCGCTGGCGAGTCCGGAAGCTGCGCCGACTTGTCGACCACGTGCTCTGTAAATTGCCCTTCGAGGTCGACTGGTACAGCCAGCGTGGCTGTCATGCCAGCCACGTCGGACATCCCTACTTTGACGAACTTGCCACTCGACAACTCGATCAACAATTCATCCAGAACCTGCAATCCGATGGCCAGCCATTGGTTGCCATCCTGCCAGGATCCCGGCGGCAGGAAGTTGCCGCTCAGTTGCCGGTCTTCCTCAAGTCGGCTCGGCTGGTGAAACAGCAATGTCCCGAGACCCGCTTTGCGGTGGCCAGCTTTAACGACAAGCAAGCTGAGATGGCACGACAGATGGTCCTCGACTCCGGCCTCGAAGCCGAGGTCTACGTGGGACGCACCGGTGAGTTGATCGAAGCAGCCGATTCGGCGCTGGCCTGTTCCGGAAGCGTGTCGCTGGAGTTGATGTATCATCAAACACCCTCGGTGATTCTCTATAAAGTGAAGCTGATGAGTTACCTGCTTAGCCACCTGATGATCCGTGTGCGATACATGACGCTGGTCAACCTGATGGCCGGAGAACGCCGCTTCGACTGGTTCTGGCGAGACTACGACCCCTCAAATATGGATGATGCCGAAGTGCCGTTGCCGGAATATCCCTGCTTGCGCGATAAGTCAGTGGAAATGTCCAAGCACCTGATCGAGTGGTTGCAGAACCCGGCGAGTCATCAACAGGTGAGCTCCTGGCTGGGCGAGCTGAAGACCCACTATGCTCGACCAGGCGCGTCGAAACGCGCTGCAGAGTACATTGGAGATGTGCTGGGTATCTGTTCGAAATCGACAAGCGATCGGGCGGCATAAAGCACCGCGCAGCGAGATATCCCCAGCAACTGGATGCTGAATCGATAAGGGGACCAACCCACGTGTTTCTCGGTGAACCTGGCCGCACAGGCTATGATCTGCACTTCCGTCTGCTGGGGATTGCCATTCGCATTCACCCGGGCTTCTGGGTGGTCGCAGCTCTGCTCGGCTTTGGCAGTGGCGATAATGCACCGGAGACGATCCTGGCGTTCGTCGCGGCTGTCCTGATCTCGATCGTGATACACGAACTGGGTCACGCCCTGCTGTTTCGCCGCTACCGGATTAGCTCCAAAATTGTGCTCTACCACTTCGGTGGGCTGGCCATCCCCGACTCGATGGAACATCTCAGCGGATCGTCGCGACGTAGTCGCTGGCAACAGTTGTTTGTCAGCGCGGCTGGCCCTGCCGCCCAGCTGCTGCTGGCTCTCGTCGTGATCGTTGCCCTGCGACTGGGCGGCTTCTCCGATGGCCTGGTGTCACACTACCTGCCGCCCCAGTACACAGCGGATCCGGTACGCTCGATCGCCTCCCTGGACGAGCAGGCACGAGCCGATGGAGCACTGGTAGAACTGGAAATACCGGCCAGCGAAGAAGGCAAGCAGCCAACCATCGTGCCGGCCATCAAACTGGAACTCCTCAAAGGGCTGTCCGATGTCGACAGTCGCGCGCTTGAAAAATGTGATCGTGATGGCAACCAGATTGTTGATGAAAACGAAATCCAGTCTCTGCGGTTCGCCTACATGATCCCGAATCCAACACTTCGTTGGTTCGTCTTCTCGCTGTTGTTCGTCAGCATCTTCTGGGCGCTGCTCAACCTGATGCCGGTCTACCCGCTCGACGGGGGGCAGATTGCCAGGGAGCTGTTCCTGGTCAGTGGCGTGCGATCGCCGGTGGAAAAGTCGCTGATGCTGTCGGTGGCGACGGGCGTCCTGATCGGCATCTGGGCTCTCTCCACCCGCCAGTCGATGGCTGGCTTGATGTTCCTGATGCTGGCCTGGTCAAGCTACCAGTTGCTCGATCAGTTCCGTCGCATGGGTGGCGGTGGCTACGGTCGCTATTGATGTCGAGGCACGCTAGTCGAGTACCGGGAGCTGTGGGCGGGGTGGGTCTTCAGCGACGGCTGCAGCCAGGTTATTAACCAGCACGTTGATAATGCTGTTGTAATAGCCCGCGGTCAGCTCGTCCTCGAAATTGACGTCAGTCTGGCCTGCGTCACCACGTTCACGAATAGCAACGTGGATGGGAATCTCGCCGAGCATCGGGATCTCCAGCCTTTCAGCTTCCCGCCGCGCTCCTCCGCTGCCAAAAATGTCGTGCCGCGCATCGCAATCGGGACAGATAAAGCCACTCATGTTCTCGACCACTCCCAGCACCGGTATGTTGACCTTGCGGAACATGGCAATCGCCTTGAGTGCATCGATCAGGGCGACCTGCTGCGGTGTGCAGACGACGACTGTGCCAGTCAGCGGCAGCGACTGGGACAGTGTCAGCGCAATGTCGCCCGTGCCCGGCGGCATGTCGATGATCAAATAGTCCAGGTCTCCCCAGTTGGTATCTCGCAGGAACTGGGTAATCGCCCCGTGCAACATCGGCCCGCGCCAGATCACTGCCTCGTCCTTTGGCACCATGAAGCCAATTGACATCACAGGTATGTCGCCAGCCATGATCGGTTGGATCCGGTTTTCGACAACTTCCGGTCGCCCCTCGACGCCCAGCAGCTGCGGAATGCTGGGACCGTAGACATCAGCATCCATCAAGCCGACCTGACAGCCGGCTCGCTTGAGACCAAGTGCCAGGTTGGCTGCCACTGTGCTCTTGCCGACGCCCCCTTTGCCACTGGCGACCGCAATCACCGACTTGGCCGTCAGACCAATCTGGCCCAGAGGCTGAGGTGGTCGCAGATGCTCGACCCGCTCCACGCTCACGTCCGACAGATCCGGCAGGTTATCCAGCAGTAGCTGGCGGACGTTGTTACAACAATCGTCCCAGAGAGGCGCGCTGTGGCTGGTCAGCCCCAGTTTCACGGCAACCCGGTCGCCCTCGATCTGAACATCGTGGACCTGGTTCATGACAACGATATTGCGGCCACTCTCCGGATCCTTGAATTTCGAAAGCACGTCGTTTACTGCAGCCAGGTCCGTCATATTTTCCACCTGTAGATTACCCTCTTTGTTGTACAGTCATGCTGATCACTCGTGGCCAGCAGTTTCTTCTTCCGCATTCTTGTTAACCAGGTCCCAGCTCCCCTTCATCTCCTCGCCCGTCACCGTGCACTGGTGAGGAAAGTCCAGGTTGCAGTCGGAAACCGGCTGCCGCAACTCGGGATCCATCAACTGGTGGATATCAAGCCGCATCCCCTCGCGGGTGTACGATGCCAGGTCCAGGATCCCCGTGTCCATGCGAATTGCATCCTCAGGGCAGACCTCGACACAATATCCACAGTAGACACAGATTCCCAGGTCGATATCGAAACGGACAGGGAATTTCTCCACGTTGGGATCGGGGTGCTCGTCTGGCACGATCGTGATGCACTTGGCCGGGCAGACCGTTTCGCAGAGCATACATCCGACGCAGCGAGGTGAACCATCGTCGCGCAGAGTCAGCCGGTGACGACTGCGGTAACGTGACATCAGTGGCCTGAGTTCTTCAGGATACTGGTAGGTGACAGCGGCACGACGATTGCGGAACATCCCCAATCGATGAGAAATGTGCAAAAACAGGTTCCGGAAAAAGTGGATCGAGGTGATCTTGAGTCCGGACAGGATCTGGGGGATATAGAGTTTCTCCCAGAAAGTCAGTTCGGGTCTGCGGACAACTTTCCTGGTCATCAGACGGTCCCCCCGATCATGTAGAGCACGATTGCCGTGACAATAACGTTCGCCATGGCAATTGGAAACAGCCCTTTCCAGCCCAGCGTCATCAATTGGTCATAACGGAAACGGGGCAGGGTCCAGCGGATCTGCATGAAGACCCAGCAGAACACTATTACCTTGAAACAGAAACTGCTGATGCCCAGCAAGACGTAGACCAAATTGGAAACCAGGATTTCACTTCCCCAGGGGAAGTGAAAACCGTCGGGTCCCAGGTAAGGCACTTGCCAGCCACCGAAGAAAAGCGTGGTCGCCACACAGGCCACCATGATCGTCTCCACAAAGTCGGTGAACAGGAACATACCGAACTTCATACCACTGTATTCCACGAAATAGCCGATGATCTCCGACTCACCCTCGGGCAGATCAAACGGCGCCCGCTTGGTTTCGGCCAGTGCAGCCGTCACGAAAATCACAAACGCTACCGGCTGGACAAAAATACCCCAGCCCGGGAGCCAGCCACCGATCAACGCTCCCTGCTTCTCAACCATGGTGCCCAGGTCCATCGTTCCATAGACCATGATCATACCGATCACGGCAATCCCCAGGGCGATTTCGTAGGAGATCATCTGGGCCGTTGCCCTCAGCCCACCAAGGATGGCAAAGTTGTTTCGCGAGGCAAAGCCGGCCAGGATCACGCCGTAGACTCCCAGCGAGAGCATGGCAAAAATATACAGCAGGCCGACGTCAATCCTGGCTACCTGCAGATCGATCGTCTGCTCTCCAATCTCCAGCGGAGGGCCGAAGGGGATTGCAGCAAAGGCCACCAGGGCGAAGAACATCGAGAAGATCGGGGCCAGCGTATGCAGCGTCTTGTCCGCGCCCTTGGGAATCAGGTCTTCCTTGAAGAACATCTTGATAGCGTCGGCCAGCGGGTGGAAAAGTCCCATCAATCGAAATCCGAAGATGCTGGCGCGATTGGCGCCGATCCGGTCCTGGATCAGTGCCGACTGTTTCCGCTCGATCCAGGTGTGCAGCCCCGCGAAGTTCATCACCATGAACAGCACGAAGGCAGCCAGCAGGAGCTTGATGGTCAACAGTCCAATCATGATAAGGCAGTTCCTTCAGCTTGGACCTGGACCCCCTGGGCCCCCAGCGCTTTGTAATCAAGGCCCTCGAGAGCCGTCAGACTGTTGGCCAGACCGGCAAACACCTGTTCGGGGTCCTGCCATTCGAATGGCTGGCCCAGCTTGTCTGCCAATTCCAGCAGGATACTCCAGTCCTCGCGCGATCCAGCCAGTGGCGCGAAAGCACGACCGATCCGCTGCAGCTGGCCATGACAGTTGATGAAAGTACCGTCTTTCTCCACGTAAGCTGCAGTTGGCAAGACCCAATCGGCAGACTCCGCCGTGGCACTCTCGTTCGTTCCGGAGTAGATCAACAGCGGTACCGACTCGGCAAGCTGCTGTACCATCTGCTCTCCGAACATCGCTACCAGGTCGTGTCCGAAGACCCAGAGGAGATCCAGTTGTCCAGCGATCCCCTCGTTGACCAGTTGCTCGGCAGAAGGGGCCTCGTGGCCCGTCAGTCCCAGCAGGCTGGCAGCCAGCGTGTTGGGGTTCTTGTCCGCCTTGATCAGGAAGTCATCAGAGAACCCTTCATCCTGCGGGACCGATGCTGTAACCTGCCCACCCAGCCCGTTGCCGAACAACTCGCGAATCAGGAAAAGCTCCTCGCTGGTCAATCGCGCAGAGGCAATCACACCGATACGAGAGCCCTGCTCGACGGCACTCAATCCTGAGGCGATCGATGTCAGTGCCTGCTCCCAGTCCGGCTGGTCGGCCGTCGGGCCGCTGATGTCGGTCAGCCGGTCCTGGTCCAGCCAGCCCAGGCCGTAACGACCCTCGTCGCACAGCCACCACTTGTTGACCTCTTCATTAAAGCGAGGCTTGACCCGCACCAGCCGGTCGCCATCGTTCAGGTGTGGCCGGTCCAGCACATAGTGCATGTCAATATTGCAACCCTGGCTGCAACCATTGCAGACAGTCGGAGCACTGGAGAGATACCAGACGCGTGCCTTGAAGCGAAAGTCCTTCTCGGTCAGGGCGCCAACGGGACAGATGTCGACCACGTTTGCCGAGTAGGGATTATCGAGCACATCGCCAGGATAGATACCCAGCTCGGACCGGTCGCCGCGGTTGAAGATGCCGAATTCGCCAGTCCCTGTAATCTCGTCGGTGAACCGTACACAGCGAGAGCAGAGGATACAGCGCTCCTGGTCCAGCATCACATGGGGACCCAACTCCACCGCCTTCTTCTTCTTCACCTTTTGTTCGGCGAAGCGGGGGTTATAGAGCCCAAAGTTCATATAGAAGTTCTGCAGGTCGCATTCGCCGGACTGATCGCAGACCGGGCAATCGAGCGGGTGGTTCGCCAGCAGGAATTCCAGCACGCTGCGGCGTCCCTCCTCGGCGACATCACTCTTGGTTTTCACAACCATGCCATCGCTGACTGGCGTGTTACAGGCGATCTGTAATTTGGGATTGTTTTCGACTTCAATCAGGCAGATCCGGCAGTTACCGGCAATCGAGAGTCCAGGGTGGTAGCAGTAGCGGGGGACAAAGATCCCCAGTTCTTCTGCTGCCTGGATCACCATCGTGCCCTCGGCAACTTCAATCTCTCGGCCATCGATACTCAACTTTGGCATGCCACCTGCCCTTTCGTTTCTTCGCTGGCCCCGTCAGAGATGAACTCCTCGAACTCCGTGCGGAATTTGGAGATATAGGACTGCACCGGCCAGGCGGCAGCGTCCGCAAACACACAAATTGTCTTGCCTTCCATGTCCCCGGCAATACCGAGCAGGTCGTCGAGGTCCTTGAGGCTGCCCCGTCCCTGGATAATTCGCTGCAGGATGCGATGAATCCACCCCGTTCCTTCTCGGCAGGGCGAGCACTGACCACATGATTCGTCGGCAAAGAACTTGGATGCCGAGTCGAGTGCCTCGACCATGCAGGTCGTCTCATCCATCACGATCACGCCACCCGATCCTGCCATCGTGCCTGCTGCCAGCAGCGAGTCGAAGTCCATTGCCACATCGATCTCATCGGCAGTTAATATCTTGGCTGAGATTCCACCTGGGATGACCGCCTTGAGTTTCCTGCCCCCTCGCACTCCACCCGCCTTCTCGATCAACTCTCGCAAGGTAATCGTAACTGGCTCCTCGTAGACGCCAGGCTGCTCAACATGCCCGCTGACGCAGAACAGCCGCGTACCTCCCTGCCGTTCGCTGCCGATCTCGGCAAAGCGTTCTGCCCCCTGGCTGAAAATGAAGGGGACACAGGCGAGCGTCTCAACGTTGTTAACAATCGTGGGGCACTGGAACAGACCGGAGATGGCCGGGAAGGGTGGCTTGAGCCTGGGAAATCCCTTGCCTCCTTCTAGCGACGTGAGCAGGGCGGTCTCTTCGCCGCAAATATAAGCTCCCGCTCCGCGATGAACCACAACGTCCAGGTCAAAGCCAGTTCCCTGGATGTCGGTGCCCAGCCAACCCTCTCGATAGGCTTCATCGATGGCCCGCTGCAGTCGCTGTGCCGAGCGAAAATACTCGCCCCGGATGTAAACGTATGCCTTGTGGCTGCCGATGGCAAAAGCGGAAATGATCATGCCTTCCAGCAGCGCGTGCGGATCCCGCTCCATGATATAGCGGTCTTTAAACGTGCCCGGTTCACCCTCATCGGCGTTGACCACCAGGTACCGCGGCTTGCTCGAGTCCTTGGGAACAAACGACCACTTTCTGCCGGCCGGAAATCCTGCCCCGCCGAGGCCACGCAAGTTGGCGTCCAGCACCTGCTGAATCACATCATCCGGCGTCATCGAGCTGAGCACATTACGGGCAGCCTGGTAGCCACCATCGGCAACGTAGTCTTCCAGCCAGGTCCCCTCTGGATCCTTGAAGCGGGTGGAGAGGACCGGTCCGTCGCTGGAAATATGCGGTTCGGGTTCGGGTAAGGTGATCGCCTCGCCAGGGCCAGCCATGGCAGCGGTCAGCACCCGCTCCAGCGCCTGCTCGTCGAGCGGACCCTGGAAGGTTTCATCCAGTTGACACATCGGCGACATTTCGCAGGCACACAGGCACTCCACCTCCGTCAGCGTGACTTCGCCCCCCGCGGTCGTCTCGCCGGGTGCCACCTGCAAGTGCTCCTGGACCTTCCGCATGATCTCGCCCGAACCCCGCAACAGGCAGGGCAGGCTGGTGCAGACGCGGATTTCGCGACGACCCACCGGCTCGGTATGGAACATGTTGTAAAAGGAGACCACCTCGCGGACCTGGGACCGTGAGACAGCGAGTCTCTCTCCGACCCAGAGTTCCGCCTCGCGCGAAATATACCCCTGGTTCTCCTGGACCAGCCATAACAGCGGCAGCATGGCTGCTCGCGGCTGTTCATACAACTGCAGGATCTCTGCAGCCCTCGGTTCTAAGTTGGCAAGCGTCACCGGTCGAGTTCTCCTCCGATCATGTTCACCGATCCAAATGTAGGAATGATGTCGGCAATCATGTCCCCCTGCAGCAGCAGCGGCAATGCGGACATGATGGCAAAACAGGGGGGGCGTACCCGCACCCTGTAGGCCTGCCCAGCGGCATCGCTGACGATGTAAAATCCCAGTTCTCCGTTGGCTCCCTCCACCGGGAAGTAGACTTCACCCTCCGGTGGCCGCAGGCCATGGCCCATCATGACCAGCTTGAACTGCCGCATCAGCCCTTCAATGTTCCCGTAAGCATCTTCCTTGGCTGGCAGCGAGACACGCTTTTCATCCGAGGCAATCGAGAGGTGATGAGGCCCCGAGGATCCCTCCAGCGTCGGTCCCGCCACGGCGCATCCGCCCGAGATCGACTCGATCTCTCCCATCTTGGCAAGGTCCACCATTTCGGCAGCTGGGATTTCACGGCCAGTCTCGGAGTTGACCAGCACCGCGCCACCCGGGATATCGCGGAGCGCAGCTTCCACGATCTGCATCGATTGTTCCATCTCTTCCATCCGCACCAGGTACCGGTCCATGTTGTCCCCGCGTGTGCCGACCGGGACGTCAAACGGCAACTGGTCATAAACGGCGTAAGGACAATCCTTGCGGACGTCATACTCCTCGCCAGTTGCCCGCAGGAAAGGTCCGGTGATGCCGTAGGAAATAGCCTCCTCGGCCGTGATGATTCCCGTTCCATCCATCCGGTCGACAAAGATCCGGTTGCGGGTCAGTAACTTGTCCGACTCGGCAATCACCTTGCGGACTTCCTTGAAAACCTCGGCACAGGGCTCGCTGAAATCCGCAGGCAGATCGGCCTTGAGCCCTCCGACTCGACAATAACTGACCGTCATGCGTGCCCCGGTAACCTTTTCCACCAGCTCCCAGAGATACTCGCGGGCCTTGATCATGTAGAGGAAGACAGTGAAGGCACCAAGCTCCATGGCGGTTGCCCCCACGCAGGTGAGGTGGTCGCCGATTCGTGAAATCTCAGAGAGAATCACGCGGATGTAATGGCAGCGTGCTGGCACCGAGATGCCCACCAGCTTCTCCACCGCCATGCAGTAACCCATGTTGTTGATCAACGGGGAGACATAGTTCAGTCGATCGGTGTAGGGAATGACGCCGTTGTAGTCCACCTGCTCAGACATCTTCTCAAAGCCACGATGCAGGTAGCCGATCTCCACATCGGTATGTTCGATCTGCTCGCCGTTCAGATCGATCACAATTCGCACAATTCCGTGCATCGCCGGATGGGCTGGTCCCACATTGAGCATCATGTCCCGCGTCTGGAGCTCTTGGGAACTCTCGCTGGTCGCGTCGGTATTGATTGTCTTGTCAGTTTCCATGGTTTTAGCTAGTTGATCGGCCCGATCAGGGGCTGACGCTTGTTAACCGGGTAGTCCTTGCGCAAGGGATGTCCCTTGAACTCCTCGTACATCAAGATTCTCTTCAAGTTGGGATGGCCGCGGAAACGGATCCCGTACATGTCCCAGACTTCTCGCTCAAGCCAGTCGGCCGCCGACCATAAGGGTGTCAGCGAGTCCAGCTCGGTGTCCGACTCCTCGATCGGTATCACCAGCCGCAGTCGGTGCTTGTGGACCGTCGAGTAAAAGTGGTAGACGACTGCGAAACGGGCTTCGGCAGGTGGTCCGGGCCAGGGGTCTCCGTCCGGAATCCCTGAAGTTGGCCTGACCTGGACGCCCGAGGAGGCAAAAAAAGCGGTCGCCGGCTGCTTGCCAAAAACGGAATAGTCCACCGCTGTCACGTCCACCAGCAGGTTCATCTGTAAGTCCGGCTGCTGCTTGAGATAACTGGCAACGTCGACCAGCCCGTCTCGCTGCAGCACCACAGTCTGATCGCCACGGTAGGCATGCGAGGCGATTACCGCGTCGGGAAACTGGTCAGTTACAGTCTGGATGAGGGCTTTGCTCATACTTCAAATACCTCCGGGCGAGCCTCGGGCTCGGCCCTGCGACCGTTTGCCCGATGGTCCTGAATCTTGTCCTGCAGCTTCATCAGTCCATCCAGGACCATCTCCGGTCGAGGGGGACAGCCAGGGATATAGACATCCACGGGCAAGAGCGTGTCAATTCCCATCACGGTCGCGTAGTTGTCATAAAAACCACCGGTACAGGTACAGACACCAAAGGCGACGACCCACTTGGGATCCGCCATCTGGTCATGAATTCGCGTTAGAACCGGTGCCATTTTGTGACTGATTGTGCCGACCACGAACAAGACGTCGGCCTGGCGAGGCGAAAAACGGGGCAGGCCTGCACCGAAACGATCGACGTCGTAGTGAGAACAGGCGGTCGCCATGTACTCCATGCCGCAACAGGCCGTCACGAACGGATACTGGAAAATTGAGTACTTCTGGGCCCAGCCAATGGCCTTGTCCAGTCGAGTGGTCAGAAATGATGGGTTGCTTTGCATGCTATTGCCAATCCAGGGCTCGATTGCTCCAGGCGTAGACGTAGCCCACCAGCAAGATACCCAAAAAGATCCCCATCTCCACGAGACCGACCAAGCCAAGCGTACGGTATACAACGGCCCACGGGTAGAGGAAGACTATCTCCACATCGAACAGTATGAACAGGATTGCAGTCAGGTAGAACTTGATCACCATCTGGCCGCCAGGCAGCGAATAAGGTGTCATTCCACACTCAAATGGCTCGGCCTTGATGGCCGTTGGGTTCTTCTTACCAAGCGTGGAAGCGAGCAGCACAAACACCCCGACCAACGCGCCGGAGAGCAGGAACAACATCACCACGCCGGTGTATTCGCTGATCACAGGATTCTCCGCTTGCTGCTGATTTGTGATTGTCGCATGGTAACTCTCAGTACGTAAAACAGTCTGGTTATGGTGCCTCAGCCCAGGATGTCAGGATCGCAGGCAGGATTCCTCCAGCCAGTGTGACCAGCGCGGCCACCGACAGGGCCGCCGCGATCGCCAGCGGTACCTGGGGGTCCGCCTGCGAACCTTCAGCATCGACGGGCTCTTGCATGTACATCTTGACGGCCACGCGCAGGTAGACAAAAGCCGAGATCACGCTGCAGGCCACCGCCAGCACGGCTACCACCCAGTGGCCTCCGCGGGCCACATCGAGGATGACTGTGAACTTGGCCACGAAACCGGCCGTTGGCGGGATGCCGGTCAGCGATAGCAGGAACAGCAACATCAGCGCCGCCGTCAGCGGAGATCGGACAGCCAGTCCCCGGTAGTCGTCCAGCTTCTCGCCCCGTTCCTCGAGGGCAATCACCACGCCAAAAGCACCCAGCGTCATGAAGACGTAGAGGTAGGCATAAGTCATCGTCGCCTCAACTCCGGCCGATGTCCCGGAAATGTAACCCAGCAGCGCATAGCCAGCATGGGCAATCGAAGAGTAAGCCAGCAGGCGTTTCATATTGGTCTGGGCCATGGCAGTGATCGTTCCCACCAGGATCGAGAGCACGGCCAGTCCGGTCAGGAGGATGCCCAGCAGCTCGGCCTCGCTGCCGAATATCGACAGGCTGACCCGGCCCAGTGCCGCCAGGCCCGCAACCTTCGACGCGGTAGCCAGGAAAGCTGCCACCGGAGCGTGCGCACCCTCGTAGGCATCCGGTGCCCAGGCATGAAATGGTACGGCCGATATTTTGAAAGCCAGTCCGGCTATCATCAGGACCGCTGCCACCAGCAGCATGGGGTCACCTGCCAGTCCACTGATCGCCAGCTGTGCGGAAATATGCTGGAAGTTTGTTGAGCCTGTGGCACCGTACGTGAGCGCGATCCCGTAGAGGAACAGGCCCGAAGCGAAGGACCCCAGCAGGAAATACTTGATGGCAGCCTCGTTGGCCCGTGGCTTGTCGACCGTGATGCCGACAAGTACGTACGAGCAGAGCGTGGTCAGTTCCAGGCCCAGGTAGAGAGTCAGTAGATCGACCGCTCCGACGGCAAACATCATGCCGGTTGCCGCCAGCAACAGGAGCGCATGGTACTCCGCCGGCCGAATATGCTGGTCGTCGACACGTCTTACCGAGAGCATGACCGAGAGGCCCAGAGTGGACGCAATCAGGACCTTGAAGAACTGGGAGTAGCCGTCAACCTGGATCATCCCGACAAACCCCACTTGGGACGATTCAGGGGTCAGCAGGACGGCAGCCAGGACTGCCGCCATGGCTGTCATCAAAGTGGCAATCGTGACAGGGGCAGATTGTCGGATTCGACTGGAAACCAGGATCAGTACCAGCGCCATGCTGACCAGAATTAACTCCGGCACGATCAGGCCCAGGTCGTGGATGTTTACAGTGTTCATGGCGAGACTCCGATCGAAAGGAGTTCACGGACCGGAACATGCAGGTAGGAGAGAACTCCCTCGGGATGCAGACCAAGGTAAAAAGCCAGCAGGGCAAGCGGCATCAGGATCGCAACTTCACGACCTGTCAGCTCGATATCCAGCCCCTCCAGGCCCGGGTTCAACTCGCCCATCACCATGCGGTAATAGAGCCAGACCATGTAGGTGGTGCCTAGCACCACACCCCAGATTGCCATTGCCCCTAGCCATGGTGCGGCCTTGAAGCTGCCACCCACGATCATGAATTCACCGACGAATGAGTTCAGCCCCGGGAATCCCATCGCGGCAAGGCTGAACAGGGCCAGCAGCACAGCGTAGACCGGCGCCGTCCTGGCGACCCCGCCGTAGTCCTTGATCTCTCGCGTATGGGTGCGTTCGTAGATCATGCCGACACACAGGAAGAGAGCTGCGGAGATGATCCCGTGGTTGATCATCTGCAGGATTGCTCCCTCCACGCCACTCGTATTGAGCGTGAAAATGCCGAGCGTCACAAATCCCATGTGGCTGACACTGGAATAGGCAATCAGCCGCTTGACGTCTGTCTGGGCAAGTGTCAGGTAAGCTCCGTAGATGATCGCTATTGCCGAGATCACCATCATCGGCATTTGGAAGATCAGCACCGCTTCGGGCAGGATTGGCAAGGCCACACGGAGGAACCCGTAGGCGCCCATCTTCAGCAGGATGCCGGCCAGGATCACGCTGCCCGCCGTGGGAGCTTCCGTGTGAGCATCCGGCAGCCAGGTATGAACCGGGAACATCGGCACCTTGACCGCGAAGGCGGCCAGGAAGGCCAGGAATAACCAGACCTGCAAGGTGTTGCCCAGCGAGCTGCCAGTGAGTTGCTTGAAGTCGAGCCCCGCCTCGGGAACTGTGACCGCCAGCGCGACCATGCCGATCAGCATCAAGACACTGCCGGCGAGCGTGAAGAGCAGGAACTTGACGGCCGCGTAAATACGCCGTGGACCTCCCCAGATACCGATCAGCAGGAACAGAGGAACAACCATCAGCTCCCAGAAAACAAAGAACAGGAACAGGTTGGCTGCTGCGAACAAGCCGATCATGGCTGTCTCAGCAACCAGCAACGCGGCGTAGAACTCTCTGGACCTGGTCGAGATGGCGTTCCAGGAGACGCCCACGCAGAGGATTGTTAACAGCAGTGCCAGCAGGATGAAGGGCAAGCTGATGCCATCGACCCCCAGGCTGTAATCGATATTCCAGACCGGGATCCAGGTCAGTGACTCGACAAACTGCAGACCAGACTGCTTCTTGTCAAAGTCGGTCAACAGGGGGATTGCAGCGACCAGCGTGGCCAGCGTCGTTGCCAGCGCAATCCAGCGAGCCCGTTGCTCTTTGCCGAACAACAGGATCCCCGCTGCCCCCAGCAGGGGCAGGAAAATGACCAGTGATAGGACAGGGTAGGATGTCATAATACAAACAGTGCCAAAGCCAGCAGCAGCAGGGCGCCGACCGCCATAATCAAAGCGTAATGTTGGACATTTCCAGTTACCGTGGACTTCAAAATCCGGCTGATGGAACGCGTCAGCCGACCCACGCCGTGGATCGCATAATCAATGACTCGTGTATCGAAGCTGCGCAGCAGACCTGCTGTACCCAGCACGATCCGCTGCATGATGAACTCGTAAATCTTGCCAACGAAGTTGTTTTCCAGACGAGCCAGCGGTTTCTGGCAGCCCTGGACAAAGACAGCTGAGCCGCGGCGGTACAACCAATCTGTATCCAGGCTGACCTTCGGTTCCGGGTCCAGTTGCCTTAGCAAGAAGAAGAAACCAAGCGCTGTGAAAGCCAGCATGCCCAAGCTCGAGGCGATATGGGGGAGCGTGTAAGGGACGTACTGGGCTGCCATCGGAAGATGCTTGTAGAGCAGGCCGGGAAAGACCCCGATCACAATACAGGCTGCTGCTGCCAGGGCCATCGCCACCAGCATATTGGTCGGTGGCTCCTTGGCGCGCAGACCCGAATCCTTGCCAAAGAACATATAGTAGGGCAGCTTGAGCCCGGTGTGCAGGAATGTACCCGCAGAGGCCAGCGTCAGCGTCAGGAAGATCCAGGGTCTCGGGATCTCGGCGCCCGCACCCGCCGCCGATACGACCATCGATTTGCTGACGAAGCCGCTGAACAACGGCACCGCGGAGATCGCGAATGCGCCGATCATGTAGAGGCCCAGCGTGATTGGCATGGTCTTGTAAAGCCCCCCCATCTCGTTGAGCTTGCGGACACCGGTGACCTGCAGGACCGCTCCGGCGCCCATGAACAACAGCGCCTTGTAAAGTATGTGGGCGAATGCATGCGAGCTGGCACCGTTAATGGCCAGCGCCGTGCCGATGCCGATGCCGCAGACCATGTAGCCGACCTGGCTGATAATGTGAAAAGCCAACAAACGCCGCGCGTCGTTCTCCAGGACAGCGTAAACCACGCCGTAGACGGCCATGCCAGCTCCCAGCCAGATCAGTAACTCAGTACCGGCAAAACCGCGGATCAAGACATAGACGGCTGATTTTGTCGTGAAAGCAGTCATGAAGACCGCTCCCGTGACACTCGCCTCCGGGTAGGCGTCCGGCAGCCATGCTCCCAGCGGCGGGACTGCCGCATTCAGCAGGAAAGCGATCAGGATCAGGACCGGACCCCAGCCCGCGTCAGTCGCGAATGGTTTCATCTGGTCAAAGCTGAAGGAGCCAACGTCGGCGCCGTGGATCATGATCCCGGCCAGCAGGATCAGCCCCCCCACGATGTGGACCAGCAGGTAGCGGAAGCCGGCCTTGCCCGAACCTGGCTGGCGACCCTGCCAGACCAGCAGTGCCGAGGAAATCGCCATCAGCTCCCAGAAGATGTAGAGCGTAAGCAGGTCGCCGGCAAACGTAACTCCCAACGCACCCCCCGCGTAAATCAAGGAGGCCACGTGCTGGGAATCATTCTTGACATGCAGCGCATAGATCATGCCCAGCAGGGCCATGATCGAAAAGACATAGGAGAAGAGCAGGCTGAGCTTGTCGACCCGTCCAAACTCCAACTCAACCCCGAGAAAGCTGATCTCGCCAAAGCTGCCGGTGGTCATCTGCAGACAGAGATAGACCGCTCCGGCGGGTATGGCAATCATTGCGGCGCGCTTGACCGTGCCCTTGAGCAAGGGCAATAGCCAGGCGCCCAGGATCAGTAACAGTCCCGGATGCAACCACTCTGGAGTGATCGACTCAAGCGTCATAGTAGTCTTCCTGGCGCATGAGCCACTTCTTGCCAATGAACTTGGAGACCACGATGATCACGATGCAGGAGAACAACCCGTAGATCGATCCCCAGGCTGGGATCTGCTCGAACCAGAAGTGAGCGTGTTTGGCGTCGGGATCGGCCGTCATGAATAACGGCGCCAGGATCACCACCGCTTCGAACAGGGCAATCACCGCCAGGCCGATATAAAAGTAGCGTTTGATGCGAGCCAGTCGCAGAGGATCTTCCAGTTGTCTTTCCAGGAAGCTCATATTAGGAACCCCCTATGGCAAACAGGGAGTCACGGATGGTTGAGGCTAAATCCAGCACCGGCGCCGGGTAAATACCCAGCAGCAGGCTGGCAGCGGCACTTATCACCAGCGGCACGACGACCCAGGAGACCTCGCGGACCGGTTCGTCGGTCTCTTCCGCTTCTTCAAAGTAGGCCTTGTAAATGATCGGGCCAAGATAGGCGGCGCTGAGCAGGGAACTGGTCAGCAGGACGGCCAGGATGGCGTAGTTGCCTTGCTCGACCGTACCCATCACGAGGAACCACTTGGAAACAAATCCCGACGTCAGCGGGATGCCAATGATACTCAGCGAGGCCAGCGCAAAAGCTGCCATCGTCCAGGGCATCTTCTTGGCCAGGCCGGAAAGCTGGCTGATCTCCGTCTTCCGCGTGGAAACGTAGATTGAGCCGGCACAGAGGAAGAGCGTGATCTTGGAGACAGCGTGGTTGGAAATATGGATCATCCCTCCCAGCACGCCGCTGGCAGTCAGCAGGGCTCCGCCGAGGATGATGTAGGAGAGTTGACTGACGGTGGAAAATGCCAGCCGGGCTTTGAGATTGTCCTGGGCAAGTGCCAGTACCGAGGCAACCAGGATTGTCACCGCCGCAGCACAGATAGCGATTTCATCCGCTGGCAGCGCCCGCATTGTTTCGGTGCCAAAGATGAAGAGGAAAACCCGCAGCGTGGAAAAGACGCCGGTCTTGACCACCGCCACCGCGTGCAGCAGCGCACTCACCGGCGTGGGGGCCACCATGGCCGCCGGCAGCCAGCTATGCAGAGGCATCAAGGCGTTCTTGGCGAATCCAAACAGGAACAGCACGAAGATCATCGTGAGCAGCATCGGTTGCTCTTCGGCCTGCAGCGAGGAGAAAATTCCGCCTTCCTCAAAATCAAGCGTTCCGGCTGTGTTGTACGTCAGAATGATGGCGGCCATCAGCAGCAACTTGGCGCTCCCCAACAGATAGATCACGTACTTTCGTGCACCCGCTCTGGCTTCATCCGTCTCCTTGTGGCCTACCAGTGGATAGGTCACGAATGTGAGGGCCTCGTAGAACAGGAACAGGGTGAACAGGTTGGCGGCAAAGGCCACACCAACCGTGGCTGTCAGGGCCAGGGCGAAGCAGGTGTAGTAGCGCGTCTGAGCATGTTCCTGAAGCGATCGCATGTAGCCGATCGAATAGAACGAGGTCAGGACCCACAACAGCGATGCTCCCAGGGCAAACAGCAAGCCGAAGGCATCGACACGAAATGCCAGCTCGATACCAGGCAGGATCGTGAACAGTACAGACTGGGGTGTTTCACCTGCCATGACCGAGGGGATCATGCGGGCGATCGTAGCGAACATCACCAGCCCCGCTGCTACCGACCAGAATTCCCGCAGGTTCGCTCTCCGCTCGCCTGTGCAGGCGATCAGCAGTGCGCCCAGTGCGGGAACCAGCACCGGTATGACGGGAATCCACGAGTCCACGATGGTCACCCCTTGAGATCCGTAAGATCCGAGACGTTGGCACCTGGCTTGTTGCGGGTCAGGGCAATTAACAGCCCCAGCCCGATACCTGCCTCAGCGGCGGCAATCGCAATCACGAACAGGGCCAGTACCTGCCCGCGAGCATCCCCGGAATAATGACTGAAGCCAGCCAGGCTGATGTTGACCGCAGTCAGCATGATCTCGATTGAAATCAGCATCAGGATGATGTTGCGCCGTGCCAGGAATCCAAATACGCCGATCGAAAATAACACCGCGCTCAAACCCAGCACCACGTTTAATGGAATTGTCATGTTGTCACTGCCCTCCTGCGAGCCAATACAACAGCACCGATAATGGCTGCCAACAATACAAGTGAGACGATCTCGAAGGGCAGGGCGAAGGGGCCAAACAGCTGCTGACCGACCCAGGCAACGCTTCCATGTTGAGTTGCCTCACTCTGCACGACAGCCGTATCTTCTGACTGCCGGCCGCTCTCAACTTGTGAGACCATCATCAAGACAATAAAGATGACTCCCACGGCGGCTGCCAGTGGCCATTGCTTGCCAAAGCGTGGGCGAGCGTGCTCGCCGGAAAGATCCAGCAGCATCACGATGAACAGGTAAAAGATCAGGATCGCGCCTGCGTAGACAATGACCTGAACGGCCGCCAGGAATTCAGCCCGCAGGAGCAGGAAGACGCCGGCCACATGCAGGAACAAAGCCAGCACCCAGAGCATGCTGTGGACGGGGTTCTTGCGAGTCACCGCCAGCAAGGCACTCGCGATGCTGGCAGCTGCCATGTAGTAGAAGATGGCATTGGCAAGATTCATGACGGCGTCACAACTCGGTTCGCTTCCATCGAAGCTCGGCATCCGGTTCGAGCCGGAATGAAATCAGTGCAGAAGGAACGTACCGAACATGGGGGTTTGTGAAACAATTCACAAACATTGGCTTCAGTTTTCGGGAGTCTGCAGTCTCAACTCACCACCATTGTGAAAAAAATAACGAACTCCGACAAGCCGTTCAGGATGACGTTTTCGATCCACCGATGGTTAAGCAGTGTTCTGCCCGTCAGCGTGTGCCAGGATCAGGCGTTCGATGATCCGGGTCGCCTCCTTAAGTTGTTCAATCTCGACCCACTCGTCGACCGTGTGTGCCTGGTCAATCGAGCCGGGACCGAACACGACGGTAGGAATCTTGCGCGAGGAAAAGGCGTAGGCGTCGGTGCCGTAGGAGACGCCTATCTGGTTGCCGGGATGACCGCAGTCCCGGATCACGCCGCTCAGCAGGTCCGCGAAATCGCCGTTGCATTCGTCCGCCAGGCCCGGCTTGGAGTGATACGGTGGGTCAAATTCGATGCCTTCAATTCCCTCTGGCGCATCGCTTCGCAGCTGTTCCAGGATGTGATCGACCGCATGCTGGTAGGCAACCAGCGGATCGTTGCCTGGTAGCACACGCCGATCGATTTCGATCTGGCACTTGTCCGGTATCGTGTTGACGCTGATACCCCCCTCGATCAATCCCACGCTGATCGTCGGTACGCCGACCAATGGATGATGGCCCAGAGTGCCGACCACCTCGGCAGCGTACTTTTCGAAAGCCTGCAGGACGTGACCCATGCGGTAAATCGCACTCACTCCCAGCTCCGGCTGGCTGCTATGTGCCGCCTTGCCATGCGTGTGGCAGTGCCAGCGAGCTGTCCCTTTGTGGGCCACGACGACATCCAGCAATGTCGGCTCGGCAACCAGCACAGCATCAGGGACTTGTGGTAACCAGTCTTCTTCCTCCCACAGCGCCGCCATCTGCTGGGCGCCGGAAAAGCCATATTCCTCATTTACCGAGCAGGCCATGACCAGCGTCGGCATGCCGGCTGGCCGGTCCTCGACACAGCGGGCAAAGTTGACCAGCATGCTGGCCATGCCTCCTTTGATGTCACACGATCCGCGACCAAACATCCGTCCTTCACGGATTGCCGGATCAAATGGATCGATCGTCATGCCTTCCACCGGGACGGTGTCCTGGTGGGCCTCGAGTACCAGGATCTTCCCTCCCTCCTGAGGCGGAGTATCGCCATCAATGCGGGCCAGGATGTTACTCCTGCGGGGCTCTATTTCCTGCCGCACCCAGGGAACACCAAGTTCTTCGAACCATGATTCCAACTGGTTGGTGACATTCTCCTCGAGGTACTCGTCCCCGCTCACGTTCCGGCCCATTGGATTCACACTGGGGATGCTCACCAGCTTCTGCAAAACTTCCACAACGTCCCATGACATGCGAATTTTTCCTTGTATTGGTCTAACGGAGTCCGGCTCCGCTTGTGGCCTCAATCATAACGACTCCACGGTCATTTCGGTCCTCCGGACCTATACTTATCCAGCTCTCAGCGCGTCTCTGCGATCTCGGCGTCTCTGCGGTGAGCTTCTGTTGGATCCAGTTGGGGCGTCGCTGCGACGTTTGAACTTTGCCGGTTTTGGCGAATATTCCTTAAATACGGGATCTGCCGGTTGCCGATCTTGAAGGTAGAAACTCGTGTTGCAGTGCACGTCGTGCATTGGCGACACGAGCCTGGCAGAAGACACAAACAACGACATCCGGGGGGGCCCCCAATCATGCGTCGCAGTATTCTGATCATCTGTGCGATGCTGTTTTCAGCAAGCCTGTTGACATCCAATCTTGATGCCGAAGAGCGGGCCTTTGGCCGCACCTGGGGTACGGCACATAGCAACCAGAACTGGCAAAAGTTCTACCACTATCCGTACGTCTACTACCCGCGCAATTTCTGGGGCCAGGAGTACTACAAGAGTAACCAGAGCCTGTACCACCGCTATCCGCCAGAAATGCGGGTCCCGGTCTACAACAAGGCCTGGCACAACTACTATCCCAATAGCCGCCGCTATCACTGGGGTCATCACTTCATGCTGGACGTCTTTTAAACCGATCCGTCCAGCTGCCCGGCCGCCCTATTGCGGCATCCGACCTTCGGCGATTTCCCGCTCCCACTCGTCCATCAACGGCCAGTCGATGGCACAGGTGCCGAAGTCGGCCATGTGCAGGTAGGTTTCCAGTCGTGCGATGGTGCGATCGATCAGCTCGTCGTCCTTGCGAAAGATCGGTCCGTGGCTTGGCAACAGCCACTCCACATCGCTGGCCCGGATGCGCCTGAGCGACTTGATGAAGTCCGTCAAGTTGCTGCCGTGGTGAGCGTCGATGGCTCCCACGCAACCGTCGCGGTAGATATTGTCTCCGCTCATCAAGAGATTGCCGAGCCGAAAAGAGAGTTGGCTATCGGTATGTCCCGGCGTCAGCCAGACCTCGAGTTCCAGGTCACCAATCGTGATCCGATCCCCCTCGTCGATCGTAAAATCGACTTCCACGGGTGGCATCTCGAGGTCGATTCCCTGAGCCTCGATACTCGCGAAGGTCAACAATTTGTCGCCCCGGGCAAGCGGTTCGGCTGCCCGAGGGTGAGCTACCACGTCCGTACGCAGCAGTTGCTTGGCGGTCGCCAGGCCCTGGATGTGATCCACGTCTGCGTGAGTGGCAACCAGGGCCTTGCATTGAGATAGTGGGAAGTCGAGTTGTCGAATCAACTCCACGATCTCATTGACTGTCTCCTCGTAGCCGATGTCGATCAGCAGCCACTCATCCCGGTCATAGACCAGGTAGACGTTACAGCCGATCAACTCACCCGCCTGGTAGTTGATCTCGATAACGTTTGGAAAAACAGGCTTGCGTTCGATCATGGTTAAGATGCCACAGGGGTAACGATCGACGCGATTGTAAGACGCAGCTTGCCGCTCTTCAAGCTGCCCCGGGGTCCGAAGAGTCCCCTCCGGCCTGCAGGATGTCAGCCAGGCCGCCGGCAAACGAGTCGAAGACGATCACCTCTCCCAGCAAATCCAGCAGTTGCCTGTTGGAAACTCGCTTGCTGCTACTGGCTCGCGCCCTGTCCGTCTCGCTCTGCTGTTGCTCATCAAAGCAGGGATCGGGAGCATCCAGCTGGCGACAGAGCTCAGCAAAGTACTGTTGGCGTCTAAGTGGCGTACCGTCGGAGACCAGCAGCCGGTCTGGCAGCTGCCCGGCCGTTGCTGCCGCCAGCACGACTCGCACGGCATCCTCGACGTGGATCAGGTTCAGCCAACCATCGGCAGGGGCCTTGATCGGTTCGCCAGCCAGCAGGGCATCCCGGCGCGGCAGTCGGCCTGGACCGTAGATCCCGGCCAAGCGCAGGATACAGCTGTCCAGTTCTGCACGCTGCTTCTCCAGTTCCTGCTCTGCTGCCAGGCAGGCCAGACCACCGGCACGCTCAGGCTGGCAGATTGAAGACTCATCAACCCACTCACCAGCCGATTGTCCATAGACGCCGGTTGAGCTGATATACAACAGCCGCTGCCTCGGTGCGGGCAGCTGTGCCAGCACGTTCTGCAGTCCCTGAACGTAGACGTCAGCGATCGAATGCCCTGACAGCCGGTCAAAACCCACTGCGTAGAGGACCGTATCGACCTCGGGAAGATCGACCAGGCTCTCGGGCTGGGTCACGTCGGCAACGATCGGCAGCAGGCCATCCTGCTGCATTGCCCTGGCCGACTGCTCCGAGCGGCTGACGGCGAAGACCCTGTCTCCGCTCTCTAACCAGCGCTGGGCGACGCGATTACCCAGGTACCCACAGCCAAAGACAAGTCGGTCCATCTTTCTACCCTACCAGTCTCTGCAAAGTGCACGGTGGTGGCCTAACCGGTATGACCTGTCCAGTTGCGGCTGTCCAATCCTAGGGTCTTTTCGGACCGCCGTCGAGAACTTCGGCGCCATTTCGATTATGATGGTAACAGCTGCCCACGGCCGACACCGGACGTGCCAATTTCGGCAGGCTGTTTCTGTAATCCAGTGCAGGGAAAATGACCGTGAAGCGAAGAAACTTAGCTCGATGTACCTTCCTGATGCTTTTCACATTGCTCGGGTCATATTCCTTCGCACCTGCCCAGGACGACGAGCCAGCGGCCAAGAGCCAACAGGAAGTTCGGGCGAGCCGGAAAGCTCAGCCGTTGCTGGCGCCCAAGGGGCGGCTGCTGAAGATCTTCCAGGGCCAGTCGCCGCGCGACGGACATGATATCAAGTCGATGCAAAAACATGTCCAGATGCTGGTCGAACAACTCTCGCCAGCGACTGTCGGAGTTGGCGTCGGCGCCGCACAGGGTAGTGGTGTGATTGTCAATGAGGATGGCTTTGTCCTGACCGCCGCTCATGTGGCCGGCCGGCCGGGACGCAGCGCCCGTATCTTTCTGCCAGATGGACGCAGCCTGGCCGCCAAGACGCTTGGTATGAATCGAGCCATGGATGCCGGCATGCTGCAGATCGTGATGCCGGACTCCGCCGAGGCACGAGCAGACCTCGACCTGCCGATTGTCGAGATTGCCAAAGACAGCTCGATCGAACTTGGCCAATGGTGTCTGGCCCTCGGCCACCCCGGTGGCTTCCAGGCCGACCGTCCTCCGGTGGTCCGGCTGGGTCGAATTGTCCACAAGTACAAGGATGTGATCACAACGGACTGCACGCTGATCGGTGGCGACTCCGGCGGTCCACTGTTCGACATGAGCGGCCGGGTGATCGGAATCCATAGCCGGATTGGTCCTCAACTGGTCCACAACGTGCATGTGCCGATCCAGGCTTTTGAAGAATCCTGGGATCGCCTGGTGAGCGGCGAGCTGTGGGGTAACCTGCCGGGCCGGCCCTTCATTGGTGTTCGTGGCAGTGAAACATCCGACGATTCGATCGTGACAGAGGTGGTCGAAGGTGGGCCAGCGGAAAAGGCCGGTATCCAGCCTGGCGACCGGATTGTCAAATTTGGTGATCGTGAAATCACAACCTTCGAACAACTTGTGCTGGCTGTCGGCGTCCGTCGCCCTGGTGAGAAAGTCAGCGTGATCGTGCAGCGCGAGGATGACCGCGTGGAAGTCGAAGTTGAAGTCGGCCAGGCGGGTGGAACATCGCAGACCGCACCCGCGCCATTTCAGCAGGTTCGCAGCAATAGCTATCCTGGCCTGCTGCAATATATCTCCATGGTCCGCAGCCCGGGTGTGAATGAAAAGAACCACGAGACGATTCGAGGCGCTTTTGCAGGTATAGCTGACACAGCCAGTAAGGCTACTGTTCGCATCAGTCAGGACAATAAGAAACTGGCACTGGGTGCGATCGTGGACTCCAGCGGACTGATCATTACCAAGGCCAGCCAGGTAGTCGACAAGGACGGCAAGCTGCGTCCCGTCACCTGCCGCTTACAGAATGGCCGTGAGTTCGAAATGGAACTGATCGGAGTTAAGACACAGCATGACATTGCACTGCTCAAGATTGACGCCAACAAGCTGCCCGTTATTCGCTGGACCGACGAGGAAAAACCCCCCTCGCGCGGTAGCTGGTTGATTACCGCTGGAACCGGTGACAAGCCGGTTTCGATTGGAGTCGTGAGTGTTAACCCGACAGAAGTTCGTGGCGGTGTGCTCGGGATCCTGCTGGGTGAAGCTGAAAAGGGCGCGGTTATTGAGCGGGTGCTGGATGGTGGCGGTGGTGCCCAGGCAGGATTGAAGTCAGGGGACGTCGTACTGCAGGTCAATGGCGAAGAAATGGCGGATCGTCAGACCTTGATCGATACCGTCCGAGCTCACTTGCCCGGTGAACAAATCACGCTGGAAATTCGCCGTGAGGACGAACAGCTGACCATCAAGGCCACGCTGATGCGGCTCTCCGACGTGACCGGAGGTCGGCCCGTGGTCCAGAATAATCTCGGCGGACCGCTGAGTGATCGTCGCACAGGTTTTGTTTCTGTCCTGCAGCATGATTCGGTCGTACAACCAAATCAATGCGGTGGCCCCGTGCTCGATGTGAATGGCAATGCTATCGGTATCAACATCGCCCGCGCTGGCCGAATTTCAACTTACGCGCTGCCAGCCAAGCTGGTACTCGAAGCGATCAGCGAACTCAAACCCTGACCCGCGAGCACCTACTCCAGCGATCCCGGCTCAGCACCCAGGTTGTCCGAGTCGAGGAATGAGCTGAGGATCAACTGGGCTGCCACCTTGTCGATGCGCTTTTTGCGTTTTCCACGAGTCAGGCTGGCTGCACCAAGCAGCGACTCTGCCTGCACCGATGTGTAGCGCTCATCGTGATAGGCCACCGGCAGACCCGTGAGTGTCGCCAGCCAGCTGCCGAATTCACGCGCCTCAAAGCTCTTCTGGCTTTCATCGCCGCTAGCATACAGCGGCAACCCGACCACCAGCCCCACCAGGGACTCCTCAAGTGCCAGCTGGCGGAAATAATCGGCATCCCGTTCGTCATTCTGCCACTCATAGACACTCAGCGGACTGGCCAGAATGCGACTGGCATCACAGACAGCGATGCCGATACGTCGTGTGCCAAAATCAAAGCCAGCCAGTCGGCCGGTCGTCGGTATCGGCAATTGCTGGCCCTCAGTGCCTGTCACGATCCGGCTCCTCCGTCCGAAATCGGCTGACGCTTCTCGTCGCTGATGAAGTGCCCATGGCGGAGGAAACGCAGCGTGCACGACATGGCCTGCGGATCCTTCATGAGCCGTCCGTGATAGGACTGCACGACAGTAAAGTCCCGGGCACCCGCCAGCCGAGTCTCGGCCACGCGCAGGACCAGATCGTCGTTGCCCTTGATCAGCGGATTGTCGAACGGCGACTTGAGATTGCCCCCGGCGATTATTCCGAATTCGCAGGCGGGCGTAGCCAGTTGCTGCATCAGCCCCTGCCAGTCGTCCGCAAGCTCCTCGCCGCTCTCACCCCAGAAGATCTGAAAGAGATGGTTGTCCTTGAACAATGTTGCCAGCGACGATCCCTGGTTGGGTGGTGCCAGCATCACGATCCTGTGAATTCGAGCATCCGTCTTGTCGGCACTCTTGAGGTATCGGCGGATCACCAGGTTGCCCAGGCTGTGCCCCACCAGTTGCACCTGTTTGGCATGCGGGATGTTCTTCAGCACGCTCTGCAGGGCACGAGCATGTTGATCAAGCGATGCCCGTGTGCTGGCATACGACAGGCTGATGACCGTGCTTCCACTCTGTTTCTGCAGGTACTCTTGCAGCTCGTCCATCGAACTGCGGGTGCGGCCCAATCCATGTAGTAAGAGCACGACCGTGCCGGTCACCTCCGGCAACTTCTCCCGTTTGACAAGGTAGTCCAGTGCCTTGCGACACTGCGAGAAAGTGCCCCAGTGGTGGCGATAATTTCGATCATCGAGCAGCCGGTAGTGATTCGTGACTTCGTTGCGCTGGATTCGCCAGTCGTGTCGGACAAGGTAATCCGTCCAGAATTGTTTTCCACCCAGTGTTCTGGTGCGAATATTGAAGCGAAAAATCGAGTCGGAGAACCTGTTGATGACATCCCGGGCCTCTGCGCCACCACGACTGATGCCGTCCTCCGGATTGTCCGCACTCACCACACTGACTGAGGCCAGCAGCATTACCACGATCAACCTCGTGTGCCAGCGATTTATCATCTCAACTCTCCCAGTTGGCAACAGTCCCCCCCACAGGTACTGCTCAGACTAGCAGCCAGCCAGCCAGCGTGGCTACCGGAATCTAACAACGGAGCCCGACGGCTCGCAGTAACTCGCGGGCCGTATCCTGTCAGAGGTAGTCTTCCAGGCCGTCTTCCTTCAGCCGCTCCACAATCTGCCGCAAGGCAGCTTCATCGCCGCGCCGCGCCACCAGCGTGGCGTCTGGCGTGTGGACAATGATACAGTCCTCCATCCCCACGGTGACCACCAGGTGGTCTTCCGCGCTGCGGACAATCGTCCCTCGAGTGCCAATCCCGACGTGCTGGCCAACGATCGTATTACCATCCTCGTCCTGTTCGTGAATTCTCTCAAGCGACTGCCAGTGTCCCACGTCGTCCCAGTCGAAGGGAGCCTCGATGACCAGCACGTTCTGGTAATGCTCCATAACGGCATAGTCGATGGAAATCCCTTCGATGGCCGTGAATTCCTTTGCCAGAGTCTGCTCATAGTCGGCGTTACCAATTGCCTCGCCGATGGCCCGCAGGTGATTTCGCAGGACCGGCTGATGTTCTTCCAACGCGGCCAGAATCGTCTCAGCTCGCCAAACAAAGATCCCGGAATTCCAGTAGAACTGGCCCGATTCGAGATACTCGCGGGCCACCTCCACAGTCGGTTTCTCACGAAATCGTGTGACCTGGAATGACGTCGGCTGACTGCCTGCGTCTGCCTGCTGGGCACCGCGTTCTATATACCCGAACGACTCGGCCGGATACGTCGGCGAAATTCCAAAGGTCACGATCCGACCCGGATCGTCGGCGACCAGCTGATTGGCATGCCCGACCGCCGATTGAAACAGCTCACTGGCGGCAATCAAATGGTCTGCAGGCATGACCAGCATCGTGGCGTCGGGATCTGTAGCCAGCACGATCTCAGCCGCCAGTCCGATACAGGGAGCTGTATCGCGACGACATGGTTCTCCGAGAATGTTTGCGACCGGCAATTGTGGCAGCTGTTCGGCAATCGCAGCAACCAGTCGCTGGTTGGTGACCACGTGCGTGTGCTCAGGCTCAACCAGCCCAGCGAGGCGGTCTACTGTTGCCTGCAGCATTGTCTGCTGGCCGTCCAGCGCCAGCAGCTGTTTTGGCTTGGCTGCGCGACTTGCCGGCCAGAAGCGAGTGCCGGATCCGCCAGCCATGATGATCGCGTGAAGCATTTATTCCTCGCAGATGTCCTGGTCGCTAGCCAGGTAAGTTGGTTCGCTGATCGAATCCGGCAGGTCGGTTCGCTGCCGTACCTGCTCGGCATCGCGTGCCCAGCCGGGATGGATCTCAATGGGCAAATCGTCGTCGATTCGAACGCCGGCGGCAAGCAGCCAGCTGCGATGCAGGTTCACGATCGCCTGCTGTGCCAGTTCAGCTGTGTCGGATTCGGCCGAATCATCGTTCTTGATCGGTGCAAAAGCTGCCTGCCGTTCCACTTCCACTAGTAGCGGATTTGTGGCCCGCGGCAGCAGGTCAAAGATGAATCGCTCGAACTTGATGGCTGTCCTCTCAGTGGCTGCCAGTAAATCGTTCGCTGGCGGCAGACACTCGACCTGCTTTTGTGCGCGGTGCAGTGGCAGCCAATCCGCCTGGCCCGCTGCCTGTTCAAGCAGCTGCCTGTTAAACAGGTGCACAGCAATACTGCCGGCCCAGAAACGCAGGCTGCCGTCCTCTTCGCACTGTTCGGCCAGGGCCGACGGCAACTCGCTATACTCGACCACCCGTAGCTGCCCGGCATGCGAGACAAGGTTGCCGGTTCTTTCCAGGCCGTGAGTTTTTGCGACCACCTGGGTCGTCATCTCCGAATCGGCGGCCAGGTGGTGCCCGATGAACTCCGGCTGGCATACCTGGACCAGCGGATTGTCGACCTGGGCATAAAATAGAAGATCGGCACCGAGTTCCTCGAGCTCGCTCAGCAGGCCGCCCGCCTGCATCGCCTGCACCAGCCCACCATGACCATCCGGGTTGGTCAGCAGCTGACCGGGCTCAGCCAGCAGCAGCGACCCGCTGCTGGAATCGAGTGTTGGCAGAACAGCCTGGCAGAACAGCTGACATTGCCCGGGACTCATGCCGAACTGCCGGTGCTGGTCAAGAAATTCCGCGGTCTGCTGGTGCACTGCCGGGCTGGTCATGATCCGCAATGGTATTTCAACATCGTATCGCCGTCCCACGGCCAGCAGCTGGTCGATTGCCATTTCCAGCAGTGAGCGTTCGCTGAGGGGGCCAACCGGCAGCATACACTTGGGATAAGCAACTCCCAGGCGGCTTCCCTGGCCGCCTGCCACCAGCACCATCGCCAGTCGGCCGTCGCGCAATGCTGCTTCACCAAGCGTCTTGGCCTGCCCACGATCGCTCTCTGGCAGCGCGTGGGAGCTGGCCTGGTCGAGTCGAATGGCCGAGGCCGGTTCGAATTCTGCCGCCTCTGGTCCGTCGTTTGACTGGTCGGACTGCTGCTGAGCTGCCAGCTGGTCGAAGTCCAATTCCATCAACTGGCGAGCGAACTGGTCGCGGCGGGTGGGGTCGAGGGTATCCCAGCCAGCCAGCAGGTGCTGCTGCTGATACGGTGCCAGGATGGCTTCGAGTTGCTCAAGCGTCGGCTGGGTCATCCCGCCCCCTCGGGCTTGGGCAGTGTCAGAAAATGAAGCCACGCACCCATGCCCAGGCGAGCAGGCAGAGGAGCGGAAAGAGAATAAAGACCGAACCGTAGGTGAAAAGCGTCGTCCAGGCATGTTTTGGCCAGCGTGCCATCTTATTACGGCTCCTCGCCGCCGATGGTTTGTTTGTTGGCTCTCGGCGACCCTGCTAACATAGTCGTGGAGTGAATGGAGTCCAAGAGGAACGTTCGCTCCCACTCGCCCCCTGGTTTTTCGCTTGCTGGAGTCCACTCATGTTGCGACCAATCCATTCCCTGTTGTCTTGCCAGGTTGCCCTGCTCGTGCTTGCCATGGCCCCAGCCCTGGCCACAGCCGCACCGGCTGACCGCTGGCCGATGTACCGGGCAAATCCCGCCCGTACAGCGCACGTCGAGTCGTCACTCGATACCAACCTGGCGGCCCGCTGGGTCTACCGCGCCGAGCATGCGCCACAACCAGCCTGGCCACGCAGTCCGAGAATGCCGTTTGATCGTGCCCAGCATGTGGTGATCGCCGATGGCAAGGTCTTCTTTGGTAGCACGGTGGATTGCCAGGTCCGCGCGCTGGATCTGGAGTCGGGTAAGCAAGCCTGGTCGCTAACCACCGCAGGCCCGATCCGGTTTGCACCGGCAATCTGGAAGGACCGCCTGCTGGCTGTCAGCGATGACGGTTTCCTGTATGCCCTTTCACTGGACCAGGGCCAGTTGTTATGGAAGAAGCGAGGGGGTCCCGATGACAGCACGATCCTTGGTAATAACCGACTGATTTCCAAGTGGCCGGTTCGAGGTGGCCCAGTGGTGATCGATGATGTGGCCTACTTTGCCGCCGGTATCTGGCCCACCGATGGTATCTATTTGCATGCACTGAACCCGCAAGACGGGGAGCCGATTTGGGTCAACAGCGAATCTGGATCGCGTTATATGGCTCAGCCCCACGGCGGCGCGAATGCCAAGAGTGGCGCCTCGGCACAGGGTTACCTGGTCGTCAGCGGCAATCACCTGCTGGTCCCCACCGGCCGTGCAGTGCCAGCGGCATTTGACCGCGAGAAGGGGGAACTGGCTTTCTTTCATCTGCAGAAATTTGGACACAACGGTGGCACGCCGACAATGGCGATTGGCGATATGTTCTTCAACAGTGGCATTGGATTCAGTTCCGAAAGTGGCGACAAGCTTTCCACAGTCGGTACGGGCCAGCTGGCCGCGACCAGCGACGGACTGGTGCGGGCCGCCGGCGGTGTGGTCACAGGCTACAAGTTTGTGGAAGCTGAAAAGCCGGATCGCAAGGGCAACCTCGTCAAGGTCCAGGTGCTTGAGCCCAGCTGGGTCGTCAAGAATGTGCACACCGATGCCTCGCTGATGGTGGCTGGCCAGCATGTCATCTCCGGATCGGCAGGGCACGTCGACATTATCGATCTGGCAGAACACAAGGTGATCCAGTCGTTGCCGATCGATGGCACAGCCTATGGCCTGGCGGTAGCGTCAGGTCGATTGCTGGTAAGCACCGACACCGGCTCAATCCACTGCTTCGCCGCCGATAATGGCGAGCCCCTCGCGACAGTTGGCAACAAGCCGCCGGCGACGCCTGCCGACAGCGATAGCGAACTACGGCAGTATGCTCAGCAGGTGCTCAAGCGAGCGGATATACGTGCTGGTTTCTGCGTCGATTTTGGCTGCGGCGACGGGGCACTGGCCGAGGCACTCGCGGACCAGACGAACCTGCAGATCATTGCCATCGATGATGATCCTGAAAACGTCCAGCGAGCCCGGCAGAGACTGATCGCACGCGGATTGTATGGCAGCCGAGTGATTGTCCTGCTGCGTTCACTGGAGAAGAGCGGCCTGCCGCGTTACATGGCGGACCTGGTCGTTTCACAGCGATCCTGGCAACAACCACTCAAGCAGGACTGGATCACGGAACAGGTCCGGCGGATTCAGCGACCGCACGGCGGAACGATCTGTGTTGGTGCAGCCGACCAGCTGGTTGTCAATGTCCGCGAAGGTCTGGACGGCGCTGGGAGCTGGACTCACCAGTATGCCAATGCCGGCAATACGCTCAACAGCCAGGACGACAAGTTGAAAGGGACACTCAGCATGCTCTGGTTCCGGGATATCGCGTTTGATATTCCCCAGCGGCATGGCCGTGCCCCCGCACCGCTCTATGACCGCGGCCGACTGTTGCATCAAGGGCTGGATGGAATTATCGCAGTCGATGCTTATACAGGCCGCGAATTGTGGCGGTATGAAATCAAGAACCTGTTGCGTGGCTACGATGGCGACCAGTTGATGGGAGTTGCCGGGACGGGCGGGAACTTCTGCCTGCATGGTGATAGTGTCTTCGTCCGCGACGAAACGCGCTGCCTGAAGATTAATATCAAGACAGGTGAGCTGGAGGGAGAATTCAAGCCACCCCCGGGCAAGGATGGGAAACCAAGTCGCTGGGGCTATATCTCCTGCCTGGATGGCATCCTCTATGGATCTGTCGCGGATCCCGAGCACGTCGTGACCTTCCGCTATGTTGAGCGAGGCGGGGATATGAAGCGGCTGCTGACGGAATCCCGAACCCTCTTCGCCCTCAACCCGGATAACGGCGAGTTGCTCTGGAAGTACAATGCGACCAACTCGATCCGGCATAATTCGATCGCCGTGGCCGGTGGAAAAGTCTGCCTCATCGACCGCCCGCAAGCACTCTTTGATCGCGTCAAGAAGCCCGAGAACAAGTTCCAGTCGGGAGGCACGCTGGTTGTGCTGGACGCGAAAACAGGCGCTCCGATGTGGAAGAATGATGAGGATATCTATGGCACGACCGTTTCCGTGAGCGAGAAGCACAAAGCACTGGTGATGAGTTACCAGCCAACTAGCTTCCGACTCGATTCTGAGATTGGCGGCCGGATCTCGGTTTTCAGTCTGGAAAATGGCAAGCGGCTCTGGGATGCCAAAGCGGATTACCGGTCGCGGCCGATGATCAATGACAAGGTGATCTATGCACAGGGCGCGGCCTGGAACCTGCTCTCCGGTGAGACTATTCCCTTTGAGTTTTCACGTTCCTACGGCTGCGGTGTACTGGCAGGAGCCAGCAGTATGATGCTGTTCCGCAGTGGCACGCTCGGCTACTTCCACTTTGATGGCGACAATGAGGTGGCCAACTACGGTGGCATGCGACCTGGTTGCTGGGTCAATGCAATTCCGGCTGGCGGTATCGTGCTGGTTCCCGATGCATCGGCTGGCTGCCAGTGCAGCTATCTGAACAAGGCCTGGATTGCACTCCAGGGCGAAGAGTAGCAGAGCTGGTACAGAGCTGGCCCGCTTCAGATCGAGCAGCTCAGGCGGCGTGCTGACGCACGGCGGCCTGGCTGGCTTCCGTCGCTTCGAGGTGCACGATCACCTGTTCCGGCTGCTGCGGTACAGAGCTCAGTCGTATTTCCAGGCGCACGCCGATCTTGATTGCCTCGGCGACCTTAATCGTGCAGCCGGGACCCGCCAGTTGATGGCAGATGACGCTGGGTGATGTTGCCATTGCGGGATAAAGCTGCAGATGAGCGAACTGGCTGCGCTGACCGCTGTCAAACGAGATCCGCATCAGTGCTTCCACGGTTTCATGTCCCTCAGCCGAGCTACAACGAGTGAGTTGCAAGCTCGTGTCGGCAGGTAGGATCTGGTCGAGTTCCTGCTCGTCATCCTCCATGATCAACTCATCTGGCTCGGCCTCCTGGGGAGAATACAACAGCGGCTGGCTCGGTTCCATTACTGCCGGCACGATCGTGCCCGTGGTAACCAGGCCGGCTGATACGACCCAGCAGGCGTACCAGCCAAGTTCACTGGCCAGCAGCAGTGCCCAGGCCATGCCGGAACCAATACCGGCCACGCTGCCAGGACTGGCAAGCGAGACAAGCAGGCAGGAAAGAGCTGGCAAGGACCAGGTCAAGAGCGAGCTGCGTTGGCCCTGCGGTGTGGCTGCCAGGATCAGTAACCGGATGGCCGCTGCGGCTGATGCCAGCAGCAGCGTGATTGTGAGTTGCCCAGCAGCTGACATGTGTGTTGCGCCAGCCAGTTGCTGATGACGAATAAACAGGCTGGCCGAGACGGCCAGCATCAAGAGGGCACTGATTCGTGCGCAGGAAGCCAGCAGGCGAGTGTCGATTCGCTGGCGTGTAGGGATTGTCGATTCCATGCGGTTTCCCGGCCCAGTTCCCTGGGCTCGGCCGCTGGATGCGGGCTACGACCCCAGGTGATCTCGCAGCTCTCCGGCTCGATCTGTGGCTTCCCAGGTAAAGTCGGGATCGGATCGTCCGAAGTGTCCGCCGGCCGCTGTCTTGCGAAAGATCGGCCTGCGTAGGCGGAGGTAATCGATAATGCCTGCCGGGGTCAAGGGGAAAAAATCTCTCACCGCCTGACAGATCCTCTCGTCGGGAAGCGATCCGGTCCCTTCCGTGTCGACATGGACACTGACGGGATCCGAAATGCCGATTGCATATGCCAGCTGGACCTCGCATCGATCAGCCAGCTCGGCGGCCACAATCAACTTGGCCACGTGCCGCGCCATGTAAGCGGCGCTGCGGTCAACCTTGGTTGGATCCTTGCCACTGAAGGCACCCCCGCCGTGGCGGCCCCAGCCACCGTAAGTGTCGACGATGATCTTGCGGCCGGTCAGGCCACAATCGCCGTGCGGTCCGCCGGTCACGAATCGGCCGGTCGGATTGATGTGGTATGTAATCTCGCCCTTGATCAGCTCTTCTGGCAGCGAAGGTTTGATCACGTCGTCAATCACAAAAGAACGGATGTCGTCGTTGCTGACCGCTGCATCATGTTGTGTACTGACCACGACTGTGTCGATTCGAACTGGCGTGTTGCCGTCGTACTCGACGGTCACCTGGCTCTTGCTGTCGGGCCTGAGCCAGTTGACCTGTTCGGAAAAGCGAGCCTGGTTCAGCTTTTCCAGAATGCGATGCGAGAGAGCGATTGGCAGAGGCATCAATTCCTGTTTGGTATCTCGACAGGCATAGCCGAACATCAAGCCCTGGTCTCCAGCACCGACCTGCTTGCCGGATTCTGCATTCTCGTCGACACCCTGGGCGATATCCGGACTCTGGCGGTCGATCGCCGTTAGTACCGAACAGGTATCGGCGGAGATACCCATTGTCTCGTCGGTATAGCCCACGTCACGAATGACACCGCGTATGACCGTTGGATAATCGACGATCGCCTCGGTCGTGATTTCACCTGAGATGATCGCCATCCCGGTCGTGACCATCGTCTCACAGGCGACTCGACTCGAGGGATCCTGTGCGAGCAACGCGTCCAGAATGCCATCAGAAATCTGGTCAGCCAGCTTGTCTGGGTGACCCATGCTGACCGATTCGCTGGTGAACAGGTAGCTGCCAGATGCCATGAAAAAGTCCCCAGGGCGATAAATAGATCGTCTCGTGCAGGTCCTGCTACCTCTGCCATAATCCACCCAGTTTAAACTGCAGGGGCAGAATTGGAACAGGGTGGGAAGATCTGGGCGGTCCGCCTACGGCGCAGCGGCAGTTGGGTACAGAGTTCGCAGGACTGACAGCCTCGGTCAGTTCAGTATCTGCTCGATCAACTCGACCGTTCGAGCAGTCGCTCCCTGTTGTTCGGCGACCAACTGGCATGCTCGCTGGCCCATCGCTGCAGCCTGCTGGGGATCGACCAGGCATTGCTCGACCCAGCTGGTAAATTCCTGCTGGTCGTGGATCACACGTGCTGCCTCGGCATCCAGCAGCAGCTGAACTACATCACGAAAGTTCCTCGTATTGGGTCCGAAACTCACTGCGGCGCCATAGGCTGCCGGTTCGATCATGTTCTGACCGCCACGAGACCCGAAGCTGCCGCCCACGAGTGCGATCTGTGCCGTACCCCACCAGGCCTGCAGTTCCCCCACGGCATCTACCAGCAGCACTCGGCAATCTGCCTCCCCCTCCAGCTGGCTTAATTCACTGCGGCGCTGCCACTGCAGCCCTGATCGATCGAGCATGGCTGAAACTTCAGCAAACCGTTCAGGATGTCGCGGTACGAGAATCAGCCGTAACTGGGGGTGGCGATCCTTCAGCTGCAGAAAAGCTTCCAGGGCCAGCTGTTCTTCTTCGACTTGTGTGCTGCCAGCCAGTAGCACCGCGTCTGCGGGCTGGATACCAGCCAGCTCGGCCAACTGCCTGGTCTGCTCGTTGTTACGATCGGAGATTGCTCCATCGAACTTCATTGAACCGGTGACCTGGACTTGCTGTGGGCAGGCACCGAGTTTCAGGAAACGGTTTGCATAAGTTTCATTCTGGACGGCGATCAATGACAGCCGCTTCAACATGCCGGCGACCACTGGCCGCAGCCGCCCGTAGCCCCGGGCACTTGATTCACTCAGTCGGCCATTGACCACGCCCAGCGGGATACCCTGCCGTGCGGCGAGCTGAATCAAGTTGGGCCATAGTTCGAGTTCGACGAGCAGGATCAGGTCCGGTCGTACACGTTTAAGGACTGCTCGCACGGCCCAGCTGAAATCGAGCGGACTGTAGAAGACCTGGCGAGGCGCGTACTTCTTGACTGCCAGTTCAAACCCTGTTCGAGTGGTACTGGAGATGACAAATTGCCAGTCCGGATGCTGCTGCTCCAACTCAGCCAGTAATGGCTCCAGCAAGTTGACTTCGCCGACACTAACGGCGTGCAGCCAGCAGCAGGGCTGGGTTCCTGTCCGGCGAGGCAGTCGTCCCAGCAGTCGAGTTGCCAGTCCCCGTCGATACTTGCCTTGCCAGATAGCACGGCTGATCAAGACAGGCGAGACAACGACCAGCAGTACCAGGTAGACCAGGTTAAGCAGGTAGGGCATGCGAGTCGTTTCGCAGATTAAGACATGCAGCACTTCTTGTACTTCTTGCCACTTCCACAGGGGCAAGGATCGTTGCGACCGACCCGTGGGCCTGTACGGCGTGCTGGCTGGATCTGAATTTCTCCCCCGCCGCTGGCATCGATCGCCGCTTCCTGCTCGGCGGCGAGATCGGAGGCGGCCGATGCTTCTGCATGTGTGGCAGAGGTCTCGACCCAGGTCGAACCGACGAAACCTTCGTCCAGCTGTTCCATGCGGAAGACCAGGTCGGTGACACGTTCGCCAACCGAGGTCCACATCGCGTCGAACAGCTCGCGTCCCAGTCGCTTGTACTCCACCTTCGGATCCTTCTGAGCGTATCCCTGCAGACCAACGGCGCTGCGCAGATGGTCCATCCCCAGCAGGTGATCCTTCCAGGCGGCATCCACGATCTCCAGCAGCAGGGTCCGTTCCATGCGGCGGATTTCAGGCCGAAAGCGATCTTCCACGGCATTCAGCAGTTTCAGTTCCAGCCGGTGCCGGTTGAGCCCTGCCAGTTCCTCGCTGTCGGTTTCCCTGGAGAGCCGTTCGCCGACCCAGCTGGCGAGTGACTCGAGTGCACCGTTGCGATTGGCGAGCATGCCTGCGGCGGTCTCCTCGTCGGCGTCCTCGAACAGCTGGTCAACGCGCTGGACAACTTCCTCCAGCAATTCCTTTACCTTGCCCTGGTTTCTGAGGCTGCATTCCAGCAGGATCTCACGAATTTCGTTTCGCTGCTTGCCACGCAGCGTCTCCAGGTCGATTTCAGCCTGGAACCTCTCCTGCGCCCATTCGACCAGCCCTTCGCGGTCCAGTTGAGCGGTGTTGCCGCCCCCGCCGGTGTAGCGCAGTAAGCCAGCCATCACCGGGTATTCTGTTTCCCGTTCCGTGTAGGCCTGCTCGGCGCGATCAAGCACGAACTGTTTGATCTGTTGCGCATCGTCTTCAAAGCCCTGTAATTCTGCCGGATCGATTTCGAAGCCGAACTTGTGCTGGACCCAACCGAGTGCCGTGCCGACGGGATATCCCGGTTCGAGAAAGATCTCCCCTTCGGACATATCGACCTTGGCGATCGACGTCTGGGCAAGTTCGATCAGGTGTTCGGCCAGTCCGTCGTAGCCAATCTTCTTGAGAGTGCGATCCCGCACCGAGAGTCCCCACTGGCGATTGGCATATTGGGCAAGTGCGTCCCAGTTCCATTCGCTGGACTCGGCATCGAGGTCAAAGTTCTCCTCGATGGCGTCCTGGATCATCGTTTCCGACTGCCGGCGGGCCTCATCGAGGGCGTACGACTCTGCCATCGTGAAGTTCATGCTACGGAAATCACGACCATCGAAACTGATACCGAGTCGTGCTCCAGCCCACTCGGCGAAGGACTCACAGCTGAAATTGATGTCGAGGAAATTCTCAATATGCAGTTCAATCTGCTGCTCGATATTCTCCAGCACGAGCTGTTGGACATTCTCGCCATCGAGAATTCGCTGGCGATACGAGTAGACTGAACTCCGCTGGTAGTCCATCACCTCGTCGTACTCGAGCAGGTTTTTGCGGATTTCAAAGTTCCGCTCTTCGACTTTCTTTTGTGCCCCCTCGACGCGTCGCATCACCATGCGGCTCTCGATCGGGTCGTCTTCCTTCATACCGAAGCGTTCCAGGAAGGAGCGCATCCAGTTGGGTGCGAAGATCCGCATCAGGTCGTCTTCCAGCGAGAGGAAGAAGCGGCTGCTGCCTGGATCCCCCTGGCGACCGCAGCGTCCACGCAATTGCAGGTCGATGCGGCGGGCCTCGTGCCGTTCGGTACCGATGACATGCAGGCCATTGATCTCTTTGACTACCTCGCCCTCTGCGCTCATCTGGAGCTCATTGTCGACGTCGGCGACCGTCTGCTCCCATTCCTCGTGTGGAATATCAAGCCGTGTTTCGTACTTGTTCTGTAACCGTGACCAGGCCATCGTATCGGGGTTACCACCCAGAACGATATCCGTACCACGACCGGCCATGTTGGTGGCGATCGTGACACCCGATTTGCGGCCTGCCTGGGAGATAATCTCGGCCTCACGCTCGTGCTGCTTGGCATTCAGAACCTCGTGCTCGATGCCGCGCCGAGTGAGCAAGTCCGAGAGAAGCTCGCTCTTCTCGATCGAGACCGTACCGACCAGCACGGGCCGCCCGTGCAACTGGATTTCTCCAATCTTCGAGCGAGGAATGCTATGCGACTTCTTTTCGCCGCGCGGCCGAAACTGGATCTTGTCGTCCTCTTCCGCGACGATCTCTCCGAGCCATTCCTCTTCGCCTGTGTCGACAATGTCCCACTTGTTGAGCCGCTCGATCTCATCGGCCACGGCCCGGTATTTTGCCTTCTCAGTCAAGTAGATGACGTCCGTATACTCGGTCCGCCGGAGTGGGCGGTTAGTGGGAATCACCACAACATCCAGCTCATAGATCTTGTAGAATTCTGCGGCTTCCGTGACCGCGGTACCGGTCATGCCGCTGATCTTGCTGTAGAGCTTGAAATAGTTCTGCAGCGTGATCGTGGCCAGCGTCTGCGTTTCCTCCTTGATCTCGACTCCCTCCTTGGCCTCCACCGCCTGGTGCAAACCGTCACTCCACTGCCGACCCTCCATCAGCCGACCGGTGAAGTCGTCGACGATCACGATATCGCCATCCTTGACGACGTAATGGACGTCCAGCTTGTAGAGGAAACGTGCCTTCAGTGAGTTGTCGAGCAGGTGCGGCCATTCCATGTTGCCGGCCGTGTAGAAACTCTCCACCCCGGCCAGTTTTTCTGCAGCCCGGACTCCTTCGTCCGTCAGGTTCGCTGAGCGGTCTTTTTCATTGAGCTGAAAGTGCAGGTCCTTTTTCAGCTGCTTGGCGACCCGGTCCGCGGCAGCGTACTTGCGGACATCGTCATAGGCCGGGCCGGAGATGATCAGGGGTGTCCGCGCCTCGTCAATCAGGATGTTGTCGACCTCGTCAATAATGGCGAAGTGCAGGGGGCCCTGCGATTGCTGCTGTCGCTTGGCAAACCGGTCGTCCCCGCGTGCCGCTGGTCGCATGTTGTCGCGCAGGTAATCAAACCCGAACTCGTTGTTCGTGCCATAAGTAATGTCACAGTCATACGCCTGCTGACGTTCATCCACGCTCATGTTGCTCTGGATCGCACCCACCGTCAGACCCAGGCCCATGTAGACAGGAGCCATCCATTCCATGTCACGACGCGCCAGGTAATCATTGACCGTCACCACGTGCACACCCTTGCCCTCAATGGCATTCAGGTAGGCAGGCAGCGTCGCCATCAGCGTCTTACCCTCACCGGTGACCATTTCCGCAATGCCACCCTCGTGAAGTACCATTCCGCCAATCAACTGGACATCGTAATGCCGCATTTGCAGGTAACGCTTGCTGGCTTCACGGCAGACAGCGAACGCTTCCACCAGCAGGTCGTCGGTGCTCTCTCCGGCCGCCAGTCGCTCTCGGAACAAGTCGGTCTGCTGGATTAGCTCCTCGTTCGTCAACTTCTCGTAGGTTGATTCAAGGCCCCCAATGATAGTGGTCCGCGGTTCCAGCTTCTTCAGTTGCCGGACATTCGCCGAACCGATCACCGTCGTGACAACTCGCTCAAACAGGCGCACCAGGCCGCCGCCTAGAAACGAGATGAATTCCCAGATTCGCTGCAGGATGGGCATGGGTTAATCAGCAGGAATGGGGTCAAATGGAGGACGCACAGGTGTGGCTCGACGCGGTGAATTCACCGCATGCTCGTCCGCCGAAAACAGGCGGACAACTCGTAACAGCTGCAAACATCGTAGCTTATAGCGGTCTCCCAAATGGGTCAACTCCGACCGGTAGAGCGGAACGTGTCAGCTGCCAGAAGTTGCTTTTTCACGCCCCAGCCGCTTGTCAATGCACCTCCCGACCGCTTAACCTGCTCACAATTCGCTGTTTTTCGAGATTCGGCACCCTCGACGTGATTTCATGGCCCAGTCCCAGAAACGCCACAATCCACTCAGTCGAGATATCCAGGGGCAATTGATCCTGCTGGGGACCGGCACGTCCGTCGGAGTTCCGGTGATCGGCTGTGATTGTGACGTCTGTGGCAGCGATGATCCGCATAACAACCGCACTCGCTGCAGTGCCCTGCTGGGATTGCCCGCGGGTAACCTGCTGATCGATACACCGCCCGACCTGCGCACCCAGCTGTTACGAGAAGGGGTGGGCCGCATCGATTCCGTACTTTACACCCACGAACACGCCGATCACGTGTTTGGACTCGACGACCTGAGGATCCAGCAGTTCTACCTGGGGCACCCGGTTCCGATCTACTGCCGGGAGATCGTGGAAGATCGAATCCGAACCTCCTTCGACTATGCCTTCACCCCTCGCACTCCCACCCACCGGGGCTCGATTCCGCAGCTCGAATTCCAGACTATCGACCTGCATCCATTTGAGCTTCTGGGTGAGACGATCACTCCGCTTCTGCTCAAGCACGGCCCGCGGTTCGATGTCCTGGGCTTTCGCATTGGTGATGTTGCCTACTGCACCGATACCAATGAGATTCCACCAGCGAGCATGGCCTTGCTGGAAGGACTGGATGTGCTGATCCTGGGGGCGCTCAGACACAAGCCGCATCCGACGCACTTTAGCCTCGACGAGGCAGTCGACGTGGCGAGGCAACTGCAGCCGAAGCAGACCTACTTTACACACCTCTCGCACCAACTCGACCACGACGCGACGAACCAGCAACTGCCGGACAATATCCAGCTGGCCTACGACGGCCTGCAGATTCCACTCTCAGCTCGCCAGAGCCGCTGAACTGAGGCCTAGGGCGCGCCGGCAACCTTGCGGCCACCAAGCAGTTCCACATAGTCGGCCGTGATATCGAGGACTTCGGTGTTGTAGAAGGTGTCCGCGAACACGTCGTCGTCCGAGTCATTGCGTTTCTCAAGTTGGCGACGATTTTCGCTTTCCACATCAAACTGGGCCCGTTCGGCCAGGTACTTCTCCTCGTTGATCGTGACGGTCTTGCGATCACGCTGCACCTTGTAACGCTCGATGTCCTCCAGCAGGCCGGCAAACTCCTCGGACTTTCCAACTCGCTTCTGCGACCGCCTCCGCAATCGTTCGATCAGGGCATTATCGAGCATGCCGAGATTGACGTCGGTGGCTGAATCTACTTTGTCAAAGGCGACGGCGTAGTCGAGGTCCCCTTCTCTGATCTTCATATGATCGGTGATCGAGGGGAGTACAACATCGGAGGGGACGCCACGCATCTGCGTGCTTTCGCCATTAGGACGATAAAACTGCTGCATCGTCAGCTTGAGGGCTCCCAGGTTGGGTCCGTTGTTGATACCGAAGAGCTGTGAACCGAGGTCCATCAGGCTCTGGACCGTGCCCTTGCCGTGAGTCGACTCATCGCCCACGATCAGTCCGCGCTGATAATCCCGAATCGCTCCCGCCAGGATTTCACTGGCACTGGCACTGAAACGGGATGTCAGTACGACCAGTGGTCCATTCCAGCCCATCCCTTTAGCAACGTCCTCGTATTTCTCTACCTTGCCATCAGGACCTTTGACCTGGACCACCGGACCGGTGTCGATGAACAGGCCAGTCAGGTTGATAGCCTCGGTCAGGCTGCCGCCGCCATTCTGGCTCAGATCCAACACCACGACGGCGACGTTCTTGCTGGCAAAGTCGTCCAGGATTACTTGCACATCCCGCGTGGTGCTCTTGTAATTCTTATCGCCACGACTGGCAGCTTGCATGTCCATGTAAAAGCTGGGCAGATCGATCACACCGACCTTGAGTGTCGCGTCGCCTGAACCGAGCTCGTGCTCGATGATCGTGCCGCGTGCTTCGCTATCGGTCAGGCTAATCTTGGCGCGCGTGATGTTGTAGATCTCGGTGTCGCCATTTTCGACAATCACTCCCAGCCGGACGACTGTGCCGGCCTTGCCACGAATTCGAGAGACCACAGCGTCCAACTTCATGTCCAGCACATCTTCCATCTCGCCCTCCTCGCCCTGGCCGACACTGACAATTCGATCCTGGGCCTTGAGCTTGCCGTTCAGGTCCGCAGCACCACCCGGGATCACCCGCGAGACAACCGTGTAACCGTCGATCAGCTGCAGCGCGGCACCAATGCCTTCCAGCTCGAGTCGCATCTGGATGCGGAAATTCTCCAGCGTACTGGGGGACATGTAAGAGGTGTGCGGGTCGTAGCTGTTGGCGACCGAGTTGAGGAACATTTCCAGTAACTCGTCGCTGCTGGTCTGGTGCATCTGCTTGGCGAAACTTGTGTAACGCCGATGCAATCGCTCCATTACTTTCTCGCCCTCCATCTCTTCACTCTTGAGCGAAAGGATGTTGTACTTGATCCTCTTGCGCCAACGTTCCCTTGCCTCAGCAGCATTCGTGGCATAGATCACGTCCTCCGGATCGCTGATCATCTCCTCATCGGCGGTGAAATCATGCTCCTCGTCAATCAGCTCGTTGGCCACGAGAACTCGCTCATCAATCCGCTGTAGCAAGCGAGTGAAGATTGTGTAGATGAAGGTCACGTCGCCCTTCGTCACCATGTCATCCATTTCATGCTTGTTGGCATTGAACTCATCAACGTCGGCCTGCAGAAAATACAGCTTGAAGGGATCCAGTCGCCGGACCAGTGACTTAATCGCCCGCTCCGAGATCTCGTCATTGAGCGGATGCTTGGAAAGGTGCAAGTCCTTGAGTCGCGAATGTACCAGCAGGGCAATCCGGCGGTCTTTGGGTGAGGGTCCTCCCAGCTCGTCGCCCTGCAAGGGAAACAGCAGCGCGGCGAGGGCGGCGAGACCAAGTACGGCAGTGATGGATCGTCGACGCCAGCAACTTTGGAAGGATGACCGAAGGCTCATGAGGTACCTGTTGGGTTAAGAGCGAAAGAGCAGTAGGGAAATCCGTGGTGACGCGTCCGTCGACCGCACTGAGTGGTCAATAATATCGGGATTCAAACGGTGAAACAAGTCACATCGAGTTCCCTCTGGCGAGCCCTCGCTGGCGTGCTGCCAGACGATATCAACAGAATCACTCCGCTGCGGATCGTTCACCCGGTTTGGCATTTGCTTGACGACCGAATTGAGTAGTGGCCTGGGTTTTATTACGATTTCGTTGGACGCTTCGTTCACCTGCTTTCCCAGCGACCTGGCCTGCGGCGAATTCCAACTCGACTACCATCTCAACTATGAGGATGACTTTATGATCCGGCGACTCTGTTACCTGTTCGCTACGGCGATCCTGCTGCCGCCCGTCAGTTCTGTCGATGCCCAGGAGTGGACCCGATTTCATGGACCAAATGGCCAGGGGGTCAGCACGCTGAAGTCATTCTCGGCTGAGTGGACAGAGGATGACCTTAACTGGAAAATCAAGCTGCCGGGGATCGGCCATTCGTCTCCCGTCGCCTGGGGTGAACAGCTGTTCCTGCTCAGCGCAGACCCGGAATCCGCGGAACGCTATGTGCTGGCAGTCGATACCGAATCTGGCAAGATCAACTGGAACCGCACGTTCGAGTCCGAGCACCACCATTTGCACGTCCGTAGCAGCTTCGCCTCCTGCACGCCGGCCGTCGACGAGGAACGCGTCTACATCGCCTGGTCGACCCCCGGCCAGACCACCTTCAAGGCCTTGACGCATGCTGGGGATGAAGTCTGGAGTCGTGACCTCGGTCGCTGGGTCAGCCAGCATGGTTTCGGTACCTCGCCAATGATCTACAAGGATCTTGTGATCCTCTCCAACTCGCAGCAAGCCAACAAGCTCAAGCCTGGCCAGGAACCTGGCGACAGCTTCATGATGGCCTTCGACCGCCGCAGCGGGGAAACCCGCTGGTCCATTGACCGCGCCAGCGTCAACGTCTGCTACTCGGTCCCCTGCATTTATACTCCCAAGCGAGGTAAGCCCCAGCTGATCTGCACCAGCACCGGCAATGGCATGTTCAGCCTCGATCCAGATACCGGCGCGCAGAACTGGTCCCTGCCGGATGCTTTCAGCATGCGTACCGTCAGCTCGCCGATTTTCGCCGGCGACCTGATCTATGGCTCGACTGGCTCAGGTGGCGGTGGCAATTACCTGGTCGGTATCCAACCCGGTGAGCAGGCAGAGGTGGTCGTCAAGATCGATCGGCAGGCTCCCTACGTGCCGACATCCGTGGCCCGCGATAACCTGCTGTTCCTCTGGTACGACAAGGGAATTGTCAGCTGTATCGATGCGCGCGACGGTACGCTGCACTGGCGCAACCGACTCGATACCGCCTTTTCCGGTTCGCCGATTCGCGTCGGTGACAAGATGTTCTGTATCGACGAAGCGGGAACTGTCTGGGTCGTGGCGGCAGAGAAAGAGTACAAGCTGTTGCACAAGTTTCCGCTGGGTGAAGCCAGCCGCGCCACGCCCGCCGTGTCCGGCGGACGGATGTTCCTGCGGACCAACTCCCAGCTGTTTTCGATTGGTGCAAAGTCGCTCTAATGGAGCCGCCAGCGAATTCGTCAGACCGGTGGGACTTCTGGATCGATGTAGGCGGTACTTTCACCGACTGCCTGGCTCGTCGACCCGACGGCAGGCTGGTTCGGTACAAACTGCTCAGCAGCGGTGCCAGCTCGGGAACAATCTCGCGCAGCGAAGGGCGTTTCCTCTGGGATCAGAATGCAGCGACCGGTCCGGATCAGTTCTGGCAGGGAGCCCGGCTGACAATTGAGAATGACGACGGCTCGCTGCTGTTCGATACAACCGTCCACTCGGCGGATACCAGCCAGGGCCGCTTAACCCTGGACGATCCCCTGCCGGAGGACGTCCAGGACGGTATGAGCTACCGGCTGCAGACGGAGCTCGAAGCACCGCTGCTGGCTATCCGCTGGCTGCTCGGGCTGGCTGCCGACCAACCTGTTCCGGACTGTAACGTGCGACTCGGTACCACCCGCGGCACCAACGCGCTGCTGACTCGCAGTGGCGCTGATATCGGGCTGCTGACCACCCGCGGTCTCGGTGATCTGCTGCGGATTGGCAACCAGGACCGCCCGCAGCTGTTTGACCTGGCCGCCCGCAGGCCGGCACCGCTGTTTAAGGCCGTGGCTGAAATCGATGAACGAGTCAGCAGCGACGGTGAAGTGATCCGGCCGCTGGATCTCCAGCAGGCCCGGCAACAACTCGAGCAGCTGCGCCAGCAGGGGATCGATTCGCTGGCGATCAGCCTGCTCAATGCGTACCGGCTGGATATCCACGAACAACAACTTGGCGAGCTGGCAGCTGAACTCGGTTTTCAGCATGTCAGCCTCTCCAGCCAGCTGGCACCGCTGATCAAGCTGGTCTCGCGATCCCAGACAACTCTCCTCAACGCTTACCTCGATCCAGTTCTCGTCGATTACATTGCCAGGCTCCAGGCGGGACTCTCAACTGACTCCAGCCTGCGGCTGCTGACCTCCGCCGGGGGCCTGGTCTCGCCCGCCGCCTTTTCCGGCAAGGAGAGTATCCTCTCTGGTCCGGCTGGCGGCCTGGTGGGTGCGGTCGCAGTAGCTCGCCAGGCAGGCTTTGACCGCTTGATCGGGTTCGATATGGGCGGGACCAGTACCGATGTCTCTCGCTTTGATGGCCAGTTCCAGTACGACTATGAAACAGAAAGGGCAGGCGTTCGTATCGTCACGCCGATGATGGCCATTCAGACGGTGGCCGCTGGCGGCGGATCCATCTGCCGGTTTGATGGAGTCAAGCTGGTCGTTGGTCCAGAGAGTGCCGGAGCCGATCCTGGCCCGGCCTGCTATGGCCGCGGAGGTCCGCTCACAGTGACCGATGTTAACCTGCTGCTGGGCAAGCTGCGGGCAGAAAGCTTTCCGTTTCAACTGGATCCAGCAGCCAGTCGAGACAGGATGTCGGAACTGCTGAGCCAGCTTGACCAGGCCAGAGGTCAGTCGCACTCGTCGACCGAAGTAGCCGCTGGCCTGTTGCGGATTGCCGATGCCAGTATGGTCGAGGCGATTCGGTCGATCTCAGTCGCGCGTGGCTACGATCCACGCGATCACCTGCTGGTCGCCTTCGGCGGAGCCGCCGGACAGCATGCCTGCGAAGTTGCCCGTCAGCTGGGGATTCGCACGATCCTCAATCACCCCGATGCCGGTATCCTGAGTGCCTATGGGATTGGCGTGGCAGCCATCAGCCGACATCAGCAGCTGGGTATCTACCAGCCGCTGAGTCAGCTTTCCAGCGACAGCCTGGAACAGATGCTTGAACAACTCAGCCAGGCTGCGCTGGCGGAACTGGAGTCCGAGGGAGTGCCACGCCAGCGGGCCAGCGTGGCCAGTTGGGCTGAAGTCCGCTACCAGGGAATGGAGGCGGGGCTGGCCCTGCCCGGCCCGCTCGATGATCCAGGGGCCGAGTGGCTGGCCTCGCTACCGGACGCCTTCGCAGCTCAACACCAACAGTATTACGGCTACCTGCATGACGACCGTCCGCTCGAATTGGTGGCGCTGCGAGTCGAGGCGACAGGTCAATCGACCGAGCTGGAACTGGTTGCCGACAAGCCGAACTCAGTTGAAGCAGTGACCACTGAGCTGCCGTCGGCTGAAAGTGTGGAGGCACGATTCGCGGGTCAGCTTCATGCGACTCGGCTGTTGCAGCGCAGCTCGTTGCAGGCCGGCCAGCAGGTCCCCGGCCCGGCGATCCTGCTGGAACCCTATTCGACCACAGTCGTGGACCCTGGCTGGACAGCGACTCTGTTGCCCGCAGGTGAGTTGTTGCTGGAGGACGAGCGGCAGCAGAGCCGACTGCCGACAGATGATGATCTGACGGACAGCGTCGATGCCGCCAGCCTGGAGGTCTTTAATAATCGCTTCGCCGGGATCGCAGAGCAGATGGGGATCACGCTGCAAAACACCTCCTCCAGCGTGAACGTCAAGGAACGACTCGATTTCAGCTGCGCCTTGTTCACCGCGACTGGGGACCTGGTCGTCAACGCTCCTCATATCCCAGTTCACCTGGGTGCCATGGGCGAGACGGTGCGATCGATCCTGGCAGACTATCCCGATATGCGGCCGGGCGATGTGTTTGTCAGCAACGATCCCTACCGTGGCGGTTCTCATCTGCCCGATATAACTGTCGTGACACCAGTTTTTGACCAGCAGCCTGACCAGTCGCCCGTCTTGATGCTGTTCACGGCCAGCCGCGCCCACCATGCAGAAATCGGTGGAATTTCGCCGGGCTCGATGCCGCCGTTTTCTCAGAATCTTGGCGAGGAAGGGGTCTTGATCCGAAACCGAATGATGCTCCAGCAGGGCCAGTGGCGGGGAGATGAGTTGCGAGAGTTGTTGCTGAGCGGACCTTATCCGACGCGCAACGTGGAAGATAACATGGCAGACCTGCGAGCCCAGGTAGCTGCCAATCACCAGGGTCAGCACGATATCTGCGAACTGATTGACAGCCACGGCCGGCAGCAGGTGCTGTTCTACATGCAGCAGATCCAGTTGGCTGCCGAGACAAAAATGAGGGCTGCGCTGGACCAACTTGATGATGGAGAGTACCCATTTGAGGACTTTCTTGACGATGGAGCCCGGATTGCGGTCAACATCACCATCCGCGGAGACGAGGCGGAAGTCGATTTTTCTGGCACGGCAGGGCAGCTGGCTGGCAACCTGAATGCCAATCGGGCCATTGTCCAGGCGGCAGTGATGTACGTCATGCGCTGCTTGATTGATGAAGACATTCCACTTAATCAGGGTGTGCTGACTCCCCTCACGCTCAAGATTCCGGCCGGACTCTTGGCCCCGGAGGGGAACGATGATCCAGCCAGCTGTCCGGCGGTTGCCGGAGGTAATGTGGAGACGTCCCAGCGGGTTGTGGACGTCCTGCTCGGGGCGCTGGGGCTGGCTGCCGCCAGCCAGGGGACGATGAACAACCTGCTGTTTGGAAATGACCAGTTCGGTTACTACGAGACAATCTGCGGTGGAGCGGGTGCGACGCCGACAGCAGCCGGCCAGTCCGCGGTTCACACGCACATGACCAATACCCGGATCACCGACCCGGAGGTACTGGAGCAGCGATACCCGGTCCGCTTGATTGAGTTCTCGCTACGTCGCGGCTCGGGTGGAGCAGGGCGGCATGCGGGCGGCGACGGCGCGGTGCGCTGTATCGAGTTTCTTGAGCCACTGCAGGTGAGTATCCTCTCGCAGCGGCGCGGGGACTATCCACCATTCGGGCTGGCGGGTGGCGAGGCGGGCCAGGTGGGGGAGAATCAGCTTAGGCGAGCCGACGGGACGACCGAGGAGTTGGCTGGCCGGGCACGGATTGACGTTGTCGCCGGTGATCGCCTGACAATCCGAACTCCAGGTGGCGGCGGCTGGAAGCCCGCACGAGCTGATCTATGACACCCAATCGATAACCTCTAATCTGTAGCTGCTAACTCTCTTGGGATCCCAGGCAGAAGAAGAAATGCGTAAATCCGCCCTGCTTGTCATTTTCCTGACCGTCTTCATTGACCTGCTGGGATTCGGCATGGTCCTGCCGCTCTTGCCGCTGTACGGCAAACAGCTGGCTGGCAGCATGACGGAAATGCAAATCGGAGTCGTGATCGGCTTGCTGATGGCGAGTTACTCGATCATGCAGCTGTTCTTTGCCCCCATCTGGGGCCGGCTCTCTGATCGTGTCGGCCGGCGGCCAATCATCATGGTCGGTCTGACGGGATCGATCATCTTCTATGCAATGTTTGGCCTGGCGGCCCAGCAGCAGAGCCTCGTCCTGTTGTTTGTCTCGCGCATCGGGGCAGGAATTTTCGGGGCCACGATTACCACCGCTCGCGCCTACATCGCCGATGTAACTCCGCCAGAAAGACGCGCCTCCGGGATGGCGATCATCGGAGCAGCCTTCGGCTTGGGGTTTACCTTCGGACCGCTGTTTGGATTGCTGGCACTGCCGGAAGGCGACCAGGCGATGAGCCCCTGGCCTGGTTACGCAGCAGCGATGCTCTCGGCAGTAGCCCTGCTGCTGGCCATCTTTCGATTGCCCGAATCACTCAAGCCGGATAGCACGTCCGGTGGTCGAAAGATTATCGACTTCCAGGCCTGGAAGCAGGCACTGGCAATTCCATCCATCGGCCTGCTGCTGCTGACCTCGTTCCTGTACGTCTTTTGCTTTGCCACCCTGGAAGTGATTCTCTCGCTGTTCCTCAAGGAGGAACATGCTTACACGACAAAACAGCTCTTGCCGGTTTTCACTTTTATTGGACTCGTGCTGTTCATCGTGCAGGCTGGCTTTGTGCGGCGAATTGCCAAGCGCGTCAGCGAAGCTTCATTGGCTACCGCCGGCTCGCTGGTCATGATCGGCGGTTTCCTGATGCTGGCATTGCTGCATGACAAACAGGCAACGCCGGGCAGCGTCCTGTTCATCGGCCTGGCGGTGATTGTCTGTGGTTTTTCCTGCATGCGGCCGGCGCTGAATTCACTGATTTCCCGTCGTACGGACCCGACACAGCAAGGCACCGTGCTGGGCCTGGGAGACAGCGTGGGGGCGCTCTCCCGAATCGTCGGCCCGCTGGTCGGTATGCCGCTTTACCACGTGCTGGCGGTGGGGCCGCTTTACCTGGGAGCGATCCTGATGAGTTTTGGCGTGGTGCTGGTTCGTATGGCAGTCTCCGGGGGCCAGGACTTTCAAAAGCAGCAACCTGCTGAAGCGGCGGCTGACGGGGACGCATAGCGAGCGGACGCGGCAACTCGTATCATGCGGTGATGGTCGACAGTCAAGCCGATCGGCGACGAGAGCAGGAGAAAATGCCGCGGCAGGCCCTGCGCGGCTGGCAACTCGACCGCCTCAACCAGCTGCTCGATGAGATCCTGCCGACCAACCAGTTTTATGCCGACAAGCTGGCCGGACTGCAGCTGCCACTCAGCTCACTCGACCAACTCGGCTCGCTGCCGCTGACGACCAAATCGGAGCTGGTGCCGACCGAAGCGGACTCCGCACGGTCTGCCAATCATACCTACCCAACCGAAAGGTATGCCCGACTTCACCGGACTTCCGGCACACATGGCCAGCCGCTGGTGATCATGGACACCACGGTCGACTGGCAATGGTGGCTGGATACCTGGCAGTTCGTGCTGGACGCAGTCGAGCTGACGCCCTCCGACCGGGCCATGATGGCATTCTCCTTCGGTCCCTTTATCGGTTTCTGGACGGCTCACGAGGCCGTGCTGCAGCGAGGAGCGATGTCGATCCCGTCCGGGGGACTCAGCAGCGAGGCGCGACTGCGCCTGATCGACGAGATCGGGGCGACCGTCATCTTCACCACACCCACCTATGCCCTGCGACTGGCCGATGTGGCCAGCCAGCAACAACTTGATCTGGCCAGCGGATCCGTCTCCCGGATCGTCGTGGCTGGTGAACCTGGCGGCAGCTTGCCTGCTGTCAGAGCACGGATTGAACAAGCCTGGGGTGCTAGGGTCATTGACCATGCCGGTGCGACTGAAGTCGGTCCCTGGGGCTATGCCGATCCGCAGCAGACAGGACTGCACGTGATCGAATCGGAGTTTATTGCCGAGTTTGTCTCGGTCCAGAGCGGAGAGCCGGCGGCCGACGGAGAGCTGAGCGAATTGATATTAACTCCGTTGGGACGCAGCGGCTGTCCGCTGATCCGTTACAAGACAGGGGATCGAGTCCGTCCGCGCTGGACGCACGATTCAGCAAGCCAGTTCGTCTTGCTCGAAGGAGGTGTGCTGGGACGAGCTGACGATATGCTGGTGATCCGTGGTGTGAATATCTTCCCTGGTACCATGGAGGAGATCCTGCGGTCATTTTCGGCGGTTGGGGAGTACCGGATCACCGCCACCCGTGAAGGTGAAATGGACCAGCTGCGGGTTGAACTGGAAGAGCCCTGCGAGATCGCGGACGACGTAGCAGCTGAGTTGCAATTGAGGCTGGGACTGCGCATCGATGTCAGTACAGTGGCGGCAGACAGCTTGCCGCGGTTTGAAGCCAAGGCACAGCGATTTGTGGATCAACGCGGTTAGAAAGAAGGACCTGGCGATGAGTGAGTTGTTTAGCGGGATCTGCCGGGACCAGTTTCCCGCCCTCAGACGTGAGGAGAATGGCCGACCAGTTGTCTACCTCGATGGCCCTGCCGGAACCCAGGTTCCCCAGACAGTGATTGATGCAATCAGCCAGTACCTCGGTAATCGCAATGCCAATCACCAGGGGTTGTTTGCTACCAGTCGCGAGAGCGACGAGATGCTGGCCGAAGCACACCAGGCTTTTGCTGACCTGCTGGGAGTGGACGATCCGGGCGAGACGATCTTTGGTCCCAATATGACAACGCTGACATTTTCCCTCTCTCGTGCGCTGGGAAAAACATGGAACCAGGGCGACGAGGTGATCGTCACCCGGCTGGACCACGATGCCAACGTGGCTCCCTGGGTACTTGCTGCTCGTGATGCCGGAGCCACCGTCCATTACGTGGATATCCACAGCGAAGACTGCACACTGGACCTGGAAGATTTTCAGTCCAAGTTGAGTTCCCGGACACGGATGGTGGCGGTCGGATGCAGCTCGAATGGCTCCGGTACAATCAACCCTGTCAGACAGATCTGCAGCTGGGCTCACGATGTCGGCTCACTGGTCTTTCTGGATGCAGTGCATCATGCGCCGCACCAGTTGATCGATGTGGCTGAGTTGGACTGTGACTTCCTGGCCTGTTCTGCCTACAAGTTCTTTGGGCCGCATATTGGCATTCTCTGGGGTCGTCGTGAGTTACTGGAATCGCTGCAGGCCTACAAGGTGCGGCCGGCGTCGAACCAGTTGCCGGACAAGTGGATGACCGGTACACAGAACCATGCCTGTATTGCCGGAGCCCTGGCGGCGGTTGACTACCTGGCCGATACAGGCCGACAACTTGACGGTCAGGACGGACTGGACCGCAGGGCCGCACTGGAAATAGCGTTCGCCGCGATCGAACCCTATGAGCAGCAACTGACGGTACAGCTATTAAGCGGCCTGGCGGAGATGGAGAATTATTCGGTGCACGGTATTACCGACCTGCAGCGAATGGACGAGCGAGTTCCCACGGTCGCGATTACCCATCGGGAGATTGCGACCAGTGAGTTGGCCCGTCGACTGGGTGAGCAGGGGATTTTTAGCTGGCATGGAAACTACTATGCCCTCTTGCTCACCGAATCTCTGGGCCTGGAGCCCGAGGGGATGTTGCGGGTTGGGATGGTACATTACAACACGGCCGACGAAGTCGATCGCCTGCTGGCCGAACTGGCGAGAATGGATAAATGAGTGAGTCGATGGACTATTATCCCACAGATATTCAACGCAGCGATGACGAGACGCTTGAGATTCACTGGAGCGACGGTCAGCGACGCAGCTATTCTATCCAGCAGTTACGGGACAGCTGTCCCTGCGCAACCTGCCGTGAAAAGCGAGCGGAAGTGCCGACGGATCTCACAGGGGGATTGCCAGTGATCAGTCTCGAGGAGGCACAGCCGCTGCGAGTGGCCGGCATGCAGCCGGTCGGCAGCTATGCGTACACGATCGCCTTTAGCGATGGTCATGACACAGGCATCTTCGAATTCTCGCTGCTGCGTGAACTGGGCGAGGAGCTGTAAGGAGCTCCGATTCACCACACAATCCTGCTGCGCTTTGCTGTGTCGAGCTGTCCAGAAATTGAGCGAGGTTGTTCCTGACCCCTGGACCGCTTGATTACGGTTGAGGCAGACCTGGAGGCGGCGGTAGCAGGCCAGAACTTTCGAGGTCGCGGAAATTACCGAGGCCACCGTCACTGTCTTCTTTCGCTTTGACAATGTCGCTGATCCCCAGTCGCAGCTTGTTGTAGGTTTCCTCGCTGATCAGGTAGTACCATTCGGCGAAGCGTTCATTCAGCACCTGCACACGCTGAATGGCGTCATTCCGTTTCTGCCCGTGTTCAGCCAGTTGCATTTCGAATTCTGCCTGGCGAGCTTTTTCTGCTTCAGCTGCCGCATCCACGTCGCTTGGCTCATCGTCACCCTCTTCGGTAGCCGGTTCGTCGTCCGTACTGTTCTCAGCGGGTTCTTCAGCGGGTTCTTCAGCGGGTTCTTCAGCGGGTTCTTCAGCGGGTTCTTCAGCGGGTTCTTCAGCGGGTTCATCCTGGCAGCCGTTATCGTCAGCTTCGGCCGGCTTATCGCTGGCAGGTTTATCACCCTCATCTGCCGGCGTATCGCCTTCATCTGCTGGTTTGTCACCATCTGCGGGTGGTTCGTCAGCGGGTTCCTCGGCGGGAGCGTCCTCAGCGGGTGGTGGAGGGTCCAGGCTTGGAGGTACCAGCATGGATTCATCCAGTCGAGCGGTGACGACCATGTATCGCTGGATATCATCGGCATCGGCGGAGATATCACCGACGATTTCGCCAAAACGCAGCACGTACTGCACGCCATTCTGTAATGAGATGTGCATTTCGCCGTTGGCGGAAAGCAACTCAAAATTCTCACCTTCACTGCGTGCGACCGGGAAGAAACCGAGTTGTTGCAGTGAGCGAATTCCATCTGGATTGGTAGCCAGGTCCGCTTCCACAGCCAGGTCGGCGCCGAGACCCTCGGGCTTCCGTTCCACGCTGTCGATTTTCAAATCATCCAGGGCAAACTTGAGGTCGTTCAGCGACTGGGCATTCAACTCCTCGTCTTCCAGCAGTCCTAACTCGGTCGGTGTCTGCTCATCACCCTTGTATTCAATCATGCTGTCCAGCACCCAGTTGCTCTCATCAGCATCCCAGCGCAGATGGATATCCGATTTTTGCTGCAGTCGCAATCCCTGCTGTCCCGGGATAATGGCATAGTCCTTGAGCAGAACTTTGCGAATATCAAACGAGGCCAGGTCGAGTAGATCGGTATCGATCCAGTCGGTAAAGTCGGTCTTGAGCTTGGTCGTATCAAGGCGGACAACGTAGATCACGTTGTTACCAGGCAGGCGGGTATAACGCAGTCCTTCCTGGCCCGGCACTTCATCGCCGATAATCAGCCCGGCCAGTTCGCTATTGGAATCGTCCCAGACTCGAACCAGTGTGCCGACACCCTCAGTCGCGGTGCTGAGTTCATCGATATCGGGTTCAATCACACGGCATTCCTGGTGATCACTGACTGCCTCACTATGCACGCCGACCACTTTCAGGCCAATCATGCTGGTCAGGACATCGGCCAGCTGTTGCTGGTTATCTGCCGGGTATTCGCTGGGTGGAATAATCCACTGACCGGAACTCTGTCGCTTGACTTCAAAGGGCCGCAGCTTGCCGAGCTTCTCGTTGTAAGTGACGATTTCCAATCGGCCTGCCGCAGCGGCGTCCGTGAACTCTTCGAACAACGCAGCGCCTTCCATATCATCCAACCGCACATCGAGGTCCGATGGTTTGGTGATAAAAGCGGCGGCGACAATCACGACTGCAAGTCCGGCAAAAATCCCAGTGCGGGTGTTTTCGTTCATTGGGAACAATTCCTCGTCAACCAGTGGTTGTGAATGGGTCTGTAGCTTATCGCAAGCGGGTAATTGCGACACCTTCGCGTTCCCTGACTCGGCGCACAAAGAAGACAAACATGCCAATCAGGAGCGGCAAGATGGGTGGAAGAATGACCGCGGTCAACTTGTATTGCTTGTGGATCGAATCGATCTTCTCTTGCGAATCGGTCTGGATGCGACCGAGTTGTCGTTCGGTATCGGCATCGATCCGCTCCTGCTCAATTGTCAGGCCGCGAGATCGTTCGACCTGGCGAGTTCGCTGCCGTAGTTGCTTGAGCTGGATTTCGATTGCCAGAGCGCGAATCGCGGCCACATCGACATCTTCAGAATTGCTGGGATCACGAAGTGTATTCAGCTGATCTTCCAGGATGGTAATCTCCTCGGTCGTCAGCTGGTCTTCTTCTTCGGTTTCCCTGGTGTAGTTGCTGATAGCCTCGTCCTGCGCTTCACGCAGCTTGCGAGACTCCTCGTACTCCCGCTTCCGCTCATTCTCGGTCTGGGCAGCAACCGCCACCAGCGTGCTGTGTCGCGGCCGCCGCTTGCGGATTTCGATGAAGCGATCCTCGCTGGCCAGTTCATCGATGATATTCAGCAGGAAGGTAACATTCTCGAATTGCCAGGTAATATCCTGGAATTCATCGGGTCGTGCTCGAATGCCAAAGATGGGCGTACTCATGAGGTCGATATCGGCCACATAAATGACCTTGATTGATCGAGTCTCGTCGGCCGTCTCCTCGTCTCCCTGCTCGTCCTTGTCGTCCTCATCCTTGGCCTCGGCGACACGGCTTTCAATCAGGGCTGCCAGCGTCTGGGCAGCGTTTTCGATTTCACCCTGGGCAAGCACCATCGCCTGTTCGCTGCCGGTTCGACGTGCCAGCTGGTAATTGCTGGAACGCATCACGCCGGAATCCTTGGTTGTCTCGACCAGCGGCGTGAAGGTCAGCCGCCCGGTCGTCTTGTGTCGGATGGTTCCTGGCACGGGGAAGAAGATCTCCTTCAGGCCGGAGCTGATAACGTGCTTGTCATTGAGGCTGGAGGAGGGTGCGAAAACCCAGGCTTTGGGAATTCCCTGCAGCTCAAGAATGGGATAGGGATTGTCGTTCTGCCAGGCGACGACTGGCTGGGGGCCGTCCAATCCACCCATGCCTGGCATCATTGCCATGCGGGGATCTTCCCGTTCGTTGGGGTCTTTTGCCTGGTGCGGTATTTCCAGCTCGAGCAGATTCCAGAGCTGATCGATGTCGCATTTCGGCGCAGGGGCTGGTCCTCCCATCCCTCCCATCCCGGGCATACCACCAGGCGACGGTTTGGGTTGGCGAGTTCCCGGCACCCATCCCATGAACTCGGGGACGGGATCCTCGAAAATGGCCGTTGGCACGCCAGCCTCGATAGCCCGCATTAGCACGGGCAGCTGTTCGGGGCTGAGTGAGGAGGGCTGAACTGCCAGCAGCATCGAGTACTGCGCGGGGTCAATTTCCTCAGCCAGTGTGACGGTCTCAATGTCGTACTGTTTTTCCAGTTCGGTAAACAATGCCTGGCGGGGAATGTTCTGCGGTTGCTGGCCGGTCATGATAAAGCCACCCTCGATGCGGGCATCGGTGCTGATCACGCCAATCGTCTTGCGCTGGTTTTCGGCCACCGTAGAGATTGACCGAGCCAGCTCATATTCCACCGGGATGCCATAGTCGAAGAAGGGGACCACGACTTGCTGCAGACCGCACTGGAAGGCGGCGCCAAGAATCACATCCTGGTCGGTCATCTTTTCGTTTTCGCGCACGCGGACCATCTGGGGACGGATACCGTAGCGCTGTTCAGCGACCTCAACCTCCTTGGAGAAGGGTTGCAGCTGGTCAAAAATCTGTAATCGAATTTTACTGGAGCTGGCTGCAAACTCACGCAGCATGGAGATCAGCTCCAATCGCGTTCGCACGTATGCCTTGGGAACCTGCTCGCCGATGTAAGCCCGAATGACGATGTCGTCTTCGGTTTTCAGGCCACGCACCAGGTCCAGTGATCGACTGGAGAGCGAGCTGATCTTGCCCATCGTCATGTCAGCTCGAATGAAATCATTGTGCTGAAAGGTGATCGAGGCGCTGGCAGCGATCACGACCATCAGGATGGCACGGGCCAGGAAGTGAATACCCATCGTGGGGCCGCGTGTGCCACTCACCCAGTGCCGGCGGCCGATCATCACCATGCTGATATACAGTCCGATCGCGATCAGCATGGCGAAGTAGCTGATCGAGGAGAGACTCACCACGCCCCGGCGGAAGTCCTCAAAGTGGGCGGCGATACCCCAGGAGGCGATGCCCTGGGCCTGGGTTGCATCCGGCACGATCACGTCGATCCGGTCAAGCAGCGCCAGCGGGGCATTGAAGGCCATCCCGAACACGAAAGCAATCGTTGGGTTGCTGGTCAGGAAAGAGGCGACCATACCGATCGCAAGCATCGCCAGGCCGATCATCCAGTAACCGAAGTAATTCGTGGCCAGCAGGCCCACATCCAGGTGGACCGCTCCCTCGGCGTCGGTTGCCAGCGATGCCAGCATCCAGAAGTTGGATATCTCGGAGAACAGCAGCGAGACGGTGAAGACCAGCGCCGCCGCCACGTACTTGCCGAGCACAATGTCCAGGTCCTGGGTCGGCAATGTCAGTAGCAGTTCGTCCGTACCGTTGCGGCGCTCGTCGGACCAGATTCCCATCGTGATAGCGGGAACAAAGACCAGCATGATGAGCGGCAGGTAGTTGTTCAACTGGTTCAGGTTGGCCAGGTTGGCGTTGAAGAAACCGTGCGGCCAGAAGGTTGCCAGTGATGTCAGCAGCACGAACACGCAGAGGAACACATACCCAATCGGGTTACTGAAGTAACCGATAAAGTTACGCTTGATGATCGAAAATGTGGATCGTCGCAGATAAGCCAGCGGTAGCACGCTGGCCAGCAGCAGGATGATGATTGGCAGGTTGCGAAAAACCAGCTGCAGGATAGCTGTGAAGATATTGCTCGAGGTGTCCATTTTCTTTTCTGCCTGTGACCTGGGAGGTAAAAGTTGTGCTGGGAGAGAAAGTTGTTATGGGACTGTCGACTCAGGATGTCGTGTTCAGCGCTGTCAGTCGTCGGAAGGCGTCATCCAGCGATTCGTCACTTTCCGAGATCGCATCAATTGGGCCATCATAAACCAGTTGCCCCTCGTTGATCATGATCACGCGACTGGCCACTGCGGTGACTTCCTGCAAAATATGGGTCGACAGCAGGATCGTGCGGTCCTTCCCGAGTCGCTGCATTGTTTCCCGCACCTCCTGGATCTGGTTAGGGTCCAGGCCCGAGGTCGGTTCATCCATGATCAGGACTTCAGGTTCGTGCAGCAGCGCCTGGGCCATGCCGCAGCGCTGGCGAAAGCCACGCGAGAGCTTGGCAACTGGCTTGTGTAACACGGACTGCAGGTTACAGAGGCTGACGACCGCCTCGACCCGTTCCTCAATAACCGACTTGCTCATGCCGCGTGTTTCACCGAAAAATCGGAGCAGGGAATTGGGAGTCATGTCCGGGTAGAGCGGGCCGTTTTCCGGCAGGTAACCCAGCTTCTTCGATCCTTCGAGCCGGTGAGTCGTCATGTCGTGGCCGGCAATCCTGGCTGTCCCTTCGGAGGGCGAGATATAGCCGGTCAGCATCTTCATGGTGGTACTCTTGCCAGCCCCATTGGGACCCAGGAAAGCAACCACTTCTCCCTTGTGGATCTTGAAGGACACATCCTGGCAGGCTACGAACTTTCCGTAGAACTTGCTCAGCCCAGCTGACTCGATCATCGCCGTCTCTTGTTCGTCGACAGTGCTCTGTTCAGCCATCTCTGTGTTCTCGCTTGCCATTGTCTATCCTGTTCTCGTGCTGAACTGTCTGTGGGGTTTCAGTGGAAGGATGTACGCTCTCTGAACGGCGGCAGTCACTGGTTCGGCTGTTGCCAGCACGGGTCTGTGGGACGTCTGCGTGCCGTTGTCGGCTGGCTTGATACATGGCGTGGTTCAGACCAGGTCTGACATCCTTGTGTTACGCCATGAGCAGGAGATCCGTTCGTTCGTGCCAGTCGGTCTACCTTACTGTAAGTCCTGAAAAATGATCCGGCAAGTTGACCGAAGGGCAGAGCTCGCCAGCCCTCCCCGGGGAGTGAAGGTTATGACGATGATGCCACGTGCGTCGTGGCGCTGGGGTCGGGGCCGGGAACCTTGCGGATAACATGACATTGCCAGTTGTCATCGTCCGGCTGCGGGCAGTCGGTACGAAAATGGACGCCTCGCGACTCGGATCGCTGCAGGGCTGAATCGGCTATCAGGCGTGCCACGATCAACATGTTCTGCAATTCCCAGCCATTGGGTTGATCAAACTGGTAGGGCAGCACGTACTGCTGCCAGAGGTCAATCGAGTTGATCGCCTGCTGCAACTGGGTTGCATTGCGGCGAACACCCACTTTTCGCCACATCAGGCTGCGAAGTGAATTGCGGATATCGTTCTGATCCAGTGCCTCCGCCGCTGGATTTACGACTGGCCCTTCCAGCGGGTAGACCTGCCTCGCTTCGTCGGACGCCGCTGCCGCTGCCGCAGCGCCACCGCCAGCACGATCACCGAATACAAGTCCCTCCAGCAGGCTGTTGGAGGCCAGTCGATTGGCACCGTGAAGACCTGATGAGGTGACCTCGCCGGCCGCCCACAAGCCGGGCAGCGAGGTTCGTCCCTCGGCGTCCACCGTGACCCCGCCAATCATGTAATGGGCTCCCGGCCGGACCGGAATGCGGTCCCGAGTGAGGTCCATGCCAAACTCGTCACAGGTCGCCGTCATACCGGGAAAGCGTTGCTTGACAAAGTCCGCATCAAGGTGACTCATGTCGAGGTAGACACAGGAATGTCCAGTATCTTCCATGCACTGGACGATCCCCCGTGAGACGATATCGCGCGGAGCCAGTTCGGCCTGGTCGTCAATCGCCGGCATGAATCGTCTGCCATGGCAATCGACCAGGTGCGCCCCCTCGCCCCGTACCGCTTCGGTAATCAAGCTGCGGCTGCTACCGGCGATATATAACACGGTGGGATGAAACTGCATGAATTCCATGTCCCGCAACTCGGCCCCCGCTCGGAAAGCCATGGCGTGACCATCGGCTGTGGCGACCGCTGGATTTGTTGAATCGCGGTAAATCTGGCCGGCACCACCGGTACAGAGGATGGTCTCGCGAGCCCACACGATCGTCCGCCGGGAACCTTCGGAAATCAGTGCTCCCCGACACTTTCCTTCGCTGGTCAGCAGGTCCAGCGTGAAAGTGTTCTCCATGATCTCCACGTTGGGCAGCTGGCGCGTCCATTCAATCACAGCTCGCATCACCTCGCGTCCCGTGGCATCACCGTGAGCATGAACCACGCGGTGTCGAGAATGGCCTCCTTCACGACCGAGTCGCAGGCTGCCCGCCTGTTTGTCGAATTTGGTACCCCACTCGATCAACTGGATGATCTTCTGCGGACCCTCGCGAACAACACTCTCCACAATCTCCTCGTCACAGAGGTTACCACCCGCCATTACCGTGTCACGGATGTGGTCCTCGTATCGATCGTCCGGATCCAGTACACCGGCGATACCGCCCTGGGCATAGCTGCTGTTGGACTGCTGCAGGGCATCTTTAGTGACGACCATGACCAGCTGGTCTGGCGGGACCTGGTTGGCAGCTTTCAGGCCAGCCAGCCCACCACCGATGATCAGCACATCGGTGAAGCGATGGTTGTATCGGCGCGGGTCCAGGGGGACCAGGTAACGAGGAATCGGGATCGTCATACGAGCTGAGTATTTGAGGGCTGAGAATAGAAAGGCGGCTGGAACTATTCGTCCGACAGGGCCGTCCCTTTCTTGAACGCGTTGAATTTGTCGAGCAAACCGGCGGGCGGCTGGCTACGCGTCCCTGCGTTTGACACTCCCTCGATCAACCGCTCCGGCCGACGGTACTGACGCGCCGAACGACCACTGCGGGGATTCAGGCCAAGACTCCGTAATGCCTCTTCCAGATCGCGTTGGCCTTCCGCGCTGGTCTCGGCATTTCTCTTCAGCCGCTCGTAGCGACTGACCATTTCACGCAACTGTTCGGCGCTCAGACCACTCTCTTTCAAGAGCTCAGGATCGGGATCGTGCTGCTGGTCCTTGAGGTATTCGAGAACCAGGTTGGTTGCCTTCTCGGCATAATCCAGCCGTGCTTCGTCCGACTCCGGAATATTATCAGGCAGGCCCACCACGTCGTTGGAGACCTCTTCCGATTCCTGCTGACCAGTTGCATGAGCATCCGGTTGTCGGTTACCCGATTCCCCCATCCCGCTGGGATTGTCATTGGATTGGCCAGGCGCACTGCTGCCGGCTGCACCGGAACTGGCGGTGCCGGCGTTGTTGGCAACCGATGAGCTGTTCGACTTGACCTCCTGAGCATCGGGCTGACCCTTGTCGCCCTCCTCGCCGGGCGTGCTGGCTGATTCCTGGTCGCCATCGGCGCCCTCGCCCTGTCGCTGGTCGTCGGGATTTCCCTGGCCAGGCTTATCGGTTGGTTTCGGAGCGTCGTTGCCCTCCTCGCCAGGCTTGCTGTCGCCCCCTTCGTCGGGCTGGTCACCAGCGGCCGGTTTGTCGGCGTCGTTTCCATCGCCATCCTCGCCGGCTGCAGGCTTGTCACCGTCCGCTGGCGTGCCCGTTGGATTTTCACCGGGCTTCTTGGCAGTACTGCTGTTGTCGCCGGGCTTTTCGCCCTCGGCAGGTCGCTGGTTGCCGTCCCCGTCCTGCCCGGCGCCTGGCTTGCGCTGTCTGTCTGTTGGTTTGTCGTCGGGATCTGCGTTGCCAGCCGGTTTCTTGTCGCCGTCAGCTGACTCGCCACTTGGTTTGCCCCCCTCACCACCTGCTGCACTTGCCGGCTTGTCGTTGTTACCGCTGGGGTCATTGCCCTCGGAGCCCTGGCTACCAGCTTGTTCACCAACCTGGTTTCCGGGGTCTCCATCAGCAGAGTCCTGTTGATCGCCACCGCCATCCAGCTGCTGCTGCTTTTCTTTCTTGATCCGGTCCAGTACTCGCTGGATCACGTCGCCGTCGTGGGGATCGCCAGCGTCCGAGTCCTGCTCGTCCGCCGCGTTGCCGTCAGCCGGCTTATCCTGCTGACCACCGTCGGCCGGCTGGTTTGGATCATTCTCGTCGCCACCCGCCGCGGGCTTGTTGTCGCCGCCCTGTTCAGAATTGTCACCCGCCTGGGGCTGGTCGCCAGGCTGAGGGTCATCACCAGCTTGCGGCTGGTCACCAGGCTTGGGGTTATCACCAGCTTGCGGCTGGTCACCAGGCTTGGGATCGTTGCCATCGCCGGGTTGATCGCCCGTCTCGGGCTTGTCACCGTCGGTTGGTGTGCCTCCGTCTCCAGCATCCCCCTGGTCACCACTTTCTGGCTCACCAGCGCCATCTCCCTGGTCACCACTCTCTGGTTCGCCAACGCTATCTCCCTGGTCACCGTCGCTGGGCTTGTCACCATCTTCTGGCTTGTCAGGGTCAACTGGGTCGTTCATCTCTGTTGGTCGTCGGCCGCTGTTGTTGGAGTCAGCAGCTGTCACTTCGATCGTCACCGAGTGTGTGCTTGATCGATTCGGCTCAGGCTTGTCAAAGGGATCGTGGCGGTTGTCCTCGGCGACCAACTGGAAGGTATAGGTGTCGCCGACTTTCAAACCAAGTCGGGCTGGGACAAGCGAGAATCGCTTGAGGAACTGGCCGTCGAGGCCTTTGCTATCGCTCAGTAACGTGATGTTTGGCAGGTTCGACGTGTTTTCGACAGCCACTCGACTGAGCCCATAGTCCGGGTCGATGGCGCGAACTTCAACAGCAAGGCTGCCATTGATGGGGACTTCGACCGATGGCCGCTGCGGCTCAAGTAACTCAATTTCAGGCGCGAAGTCAGGAGTCACCGTGATCCGATGGCGGATTGGCGAGGAGCTTCGCTGCTTTTCTGAATTCGTGAATTCCAGCTCATAGCCCTGAAATTCAGCAGTTCGGTGATCGGCCAGCAGTTTCAGCAGCAGTTCATTGGCAGCCAGTTGATTGTCGTCGTTGTCCACACCCATGGCGCGAGGGAGTGGGCGTGACGCCTCGCTAGTAAACAGCTTCAGGTTCGCCGACAGGATCGGCCCGTTGGCCCTGCCGACGATGCTTACGCGTGTTCCTTCCACAGCACGGATGTCCGCCTTGTCCTTTACCGTGCGACGCTTGAGCCCGGTATAGCGCGGATAGGTGTAGGTGATTTCCTTGATCACGATCGTGGGCGTTGGCAGCACACTCAGCTTGAAGGTTGCGGAGACTGCATCGCCAGCTTCGAGTCGATAGTAGATGTCCTGCTGAAGACCCTCGTCCCCCGGTGGAAAATTCAGCTCAAACCAGGTCGACGTATCGGTCGTCAGCATCGCTACCCGTTGCTCCGGACCGGTCGTCGTACCGCTCTGGAAGACGACTTCAACCAGCTCTGTTTCACGTACACCGCTGACCTGGGTCTTGATGTTGACCGACTGGGAAAAGTAGATCTCGTCACTGCCGGGCGTGATCTCGAGGAATTCAACCCTGGCTGGACGAGCGATCTCACCCCAGGGAGCGAGTACTCGATGCAGTGTCTGCAAGGGGCTCTTGGGAGAGAGAATTGTGTAGATGGCAACACAGGCGAAGACGATGACCAGCAGGTATCCGCTGCGCAACGCCTGGCCGTGATCAATCACCTGTTGATCATCACACTCACTCAAGCGTGTGGCTGTACTCCTGCCGAGCGCTCCCAGTACCGAGAGATGCACCTGTTCAGGATGCTTGCGCAGCAAGACGTAGTTAATCAGGCCGTTCTTGAGCGAGGGGACCGAGCGTTCGATCTGCTCAGCGGCATAAAGCGGGTTGATCCGCCAGATCAAAAGCGGCAGGACCCGGAACAACAGGCCGTGGGCGGTGATCAGGCCCAGCAGCACCAGTGAACCCAGTCGTGCCCAGCCCGGCAAGGCAATCAGCCAGTGATCGACCAGGGCCAGCAGCAGGACCACTACCAGCACACGAGTGGCGACGCCCATCAGCGACGAGGCCAGGTCGATCGTGCGGACCTGGCTGAGCGTTTGCCGTAGCTCATGCTCGACCCGATCATCACACTGCTCGAGCACAGCGCGATGTTGATCAGCCACGGTTGGTTGGCGGGTGGCGGTGGACATGGTTGCCTGGTTATTGAACAAGAATCAGGTTGCTCGTCGAGCAGAATTGTATCGCCCGTAATCCCAGTTTCGTTATTATAGACGATTCTAGCGGGCCGATTGTTCCCCAGTTGAGAAACTCGCTCTCGGCGACGGCCAGTTGTCAGGCACCCCCTGAGCAAATTACAGTAGGCGATAGCAGTAGACCAGCTTAGTATTCATCGGACAGTGGGTAGCAGACGATTTATTCGCAGAGGCTCGAATTTCCAGAGGATTTGCTTGGCAACCGACTGAAATGGTGCCAAAAGTAGTGTCTTGACAGGGGTTTAACGCTCACAGGTGGCAGATGGTAGATAGCAAAAATTCGAACACCGTTCAGCTTCATAACGACGATAACGTGCTGGTAACTCTCGGCTCGCTGTCCGCCGGCGATATTGCCAGTAGCGGTCCGGCGGGTACCGAGTTGAGTGATACAGTTCCGATGGGGCACAAGGTTGCCTGCCAGCCAATTGCAACTGGCCAGTTGGTGCTGAAGTACGGTCAGCCAATTGGGACAGCAAGCGAGGACATTGCCGTGGGCCAGTGGGTGCACACCCACAACCTGGTCACCACCGCTCGCTCGGAAAGTTATCAGAAAGCGACCGACATTCCTCCGCCGCCAGCCCCGATCACAGACAGGACGTTCTTGGGCTATCGTCGTGAGGATGGCAAGGCCGGGACACGGAACTATATCGCGGTCATCTCCAACGTCAATTGTTCCGCTTCCGTGGCCAGTTACATCGCCAAGCGGTTTGATCCGCAGGCGCTCGCTGACTATCCGAATGTCGATGGCGTGGTGGCCTTTACCCACGGCTGGGGATGCGGCATGAAATATGACGGGCAGATTCACCAGATGCTCGCCCGCGTCCTCGGTGGCATCGCCAAGCACCCCAACATTGGTGGTTACCTGATCGTTGGTCTGGGATGCGAACAGAGTACCATCGGCTACCTGCTTGATAAGCACCAGCTGGTCCAGATCCGCGGCAACGAGACAACGCCCAGCGGTCCGCCAGTGTTGTCGATGCAGGATATGGGTGGAACACTCAAGACCGTTGAAGCGGGGATTGAGAAGCTGGTAGAACTGTTGCCGCGAGCAAATGATGTCGAGCGGATTGAGATTCCGGCCAGCGAGATTTTGCTGGGGACCGAATGCGGTGGTTCCGATGGAAATTCAGGTATCACCGCCAACCCCGCTCTGGGTGTTGCCAGCGACTTGCTGGTTGCCTGCGGAGGCACGTCGATCCTCTCTGAAACGCCGGAGATTTATGGTGCCGAGCATCTGTTGACCCGCCGCTCCAGATCTGTCGAAGTGGCAGATAAGTTGCTCGACAAGCTCAAGTGGTGGGAATGGTACGCCGGCCTGTTTGGCGAAGTCATGGATAGCAATCCCACGGTTGGCAACAAGGAAGGTGGCCTGACCACGATCGTAGAAAAGTCGCTGGGTGCTGTCGCCAAGGGTGGCTCAACCGCCCTGATGGATGTCTACGACTATGCCGAGCCTGTCACCTCGGCTGGCTTTGTCGTCATGGACACACCTGGATTTGATCCACCCAGCGTGACCGGGATGGTCGCCGGCGGTGCCAATGTGGTCGTCTTCACGACGGGCCGCGGAAGCTGTTTTGGCTGCAAGCCGACGCCATCCATCAAGGTCGCCTCGAACTCGCCGATGTACGAGCGGATGGTCGATGATATGGACATCAATGCCGGCCAGGTGCTGGAAGGTAAAACGGTTCAGCAGATGGGGCACGAGATATTCGACGAGATCCTGGCGGTTGCCAGTGGCAAGCAGACCAAGAGCGAAATCCACGGCATTGGCGATGAGGAGTTCGTTCCCTGGGCCGTCGGCGCACAACTCTGACTCGCCGCAGGAGATTACTCTGTCATCAACACGATGGTCTGCAGGTAGGCTTCCAGCGCCGGCAGACCCTCGACCACATCGAGTTCGATGGCCAGTGACCAGAGCGGCAGTCCTGCCAGTTGCTCCAGCTGAATCTTGACCAGGTCCTTGCCGGTACAGACGATGGCCACGGCGCTGGGAACCGAGTTGACCCAGTCGGCCAGCTGATCAATGTCCGCTCGTTCGAAACGATGGTGATCCGGAAACTCTCGACTCGCTGCCACAATCATGCCGGCCTCGGCAATCGTGCGATCAAAGGCAGCTGGGTTGCCAATCGCCGAGACTGCCAGCACCTGCTGACCGGCCAGGCTGGACAACTCACGACGCTCGCCGCTGGCGGAGACCAGTTCCCTGGGGCGATGTTGCAATTGCAGGAGTGGCACTTCCGGCGCCTGCCGGCCGATCCGATCCAGCACCAGCTGCAACTGCTGCGGTCTAACCTGGTCAACACGAGTGACACCGATCAAGCTGGCCCGCCGCAGCGACCGGGTCGGCTCGCGCAGCAGACCCCGAGGTAGCAGGTAGCCGCCGCCGAAGGGGTCGGTCGCGTCGACCAGTACAATATCGAGGTCACGACTGAGTCTGCGGTGCTGGAAGGCGTCATCCAGCACAATCACGTTGCTGCCGCACTCGGTGATCGCGGCCCGCGCCGCACGGACTCGGTCCGGATTCTGCAGGTGGGGAACATGTGGCAGCTGGCGTTCGAGTTCCAGTGCTTCATCGTTCGCCTCCCCGTTGGTCGATCCATAGCCACGACTGACCAGTGCCACCTGTAATCCGGAATCGGACAGCCAGCGAGCGATCCAGGCGACCAGGGGTGTCTTGCCGGTGCCCCCGGTGGTGATATTGCCGATGCTGATGACCGGTACATCGACCACCGTCGACTTGAGCAGCCGCCAGTCGAAGAGGCAATTGCGGATCAGCGTGATCAGCGCGAATGGCACGCTGAAGACCCACAACAGGGCGCGCGCCAGCGACGCCAGCAGGCCGTCGTGGTGGCCGCGAATCAGTTGCAGATAACTCAGTCGGTTCATGCCAGTCAACAGTACGAACGGACGGCCGTGGTGGTTGTTGGTTGCTTGGGGGCAGCAGCTAGAGCTTCATGCGTTTGAAGAGTGGTTCCGGAATACTGCGAATGATCCGCATGATCCAGCTCCAGTACCAGGGTGAGTAAACCTGGTTCTTGCCACGACGAATGGCGCGGTCAATGTCCCTGGCAACTCGTTCGGGAGATGCTGTCAATCGCGACGGCGACTGGCCCGAGGCCTGTAACATGGGCGTGTCTACCGGACCCGGTTTGATGGTCAGGACATGCACACCGTGGGGGAGCAGGTGGTTTCGCAAGCCGTCCAGGTAGGCAGTCAGCCCGGCTTTGCTGGCGCCGTAAATATAATTGCTGCCACGGCCACGATCACCCGCCACGGAGGAAATGGCGGCCAGGTAACCCCGGCCGAGTGGTGCAAAGCGGTCAGCCAGCAGATTGAGCAGGGAGATGCTGGCTGTCAGGTTAACCTGCATCATCTCGGCAGACATCTGCCAGCTGGTAGCGGCGAGCGACTGGGGATGCAGGACCCCCTGGCAGAGGATGGCACCCTGCAGGGACTCGTGAAATGCGCCCATCGCCCGGTCCACGAAGGCGGTATGGGAATCGACTTGCATGGCATCCACCGACTCGACGAGGATCTGCTGCTGGTAGCGAATCCGCAGGTCGCTTGCCAGTGACTCGAGCTCCTCGTTATCCCGACCAGCCAGGATGAGATTGCAGCCACGCGCTGCGAGTCGCTGGGCCAGGGCCCTGGCGATGGCGGACGTGGCGCCGACAAGTAAGACGTTTTCGCTCATGGCGCCATGCTGTCCGACAGTGCTGGCAACGGAGCGGCAAGTGTAGTGGACCTGTTTGAAACCGGTCAACAGGGAAGGACGCTGGCTGCAGTTGCTGAGCAAGTCAATCTTGGTGAATTTTGACCAGCAGGCTATAAACCGACATTCGCTGACATACGACAACTTCCCCGCCACCCGAGGATCGGCTGATGCGGCGCAAACTGACCGTGCTTATCACCTGCCTGAACGAGGAGCGTAATCTGCGCCCCTGCATTGAGTCGGTCAGGCCAGTTGCTGACGAGATCCTGGTCGCCGACTCGGGCTCCACGGATGCCACGATGGACATTGCCCGGGAACTGGGCTGCCGTATCATCGAGCGAGAATACAAGTTCGCTGGCGACTTTAAGAACTGGGCCATCCCGCAGGCCAACCACCAGTGGGTGTTGATTATCGACGCCGATGAGCGATTGACAAATGAGCTGGTGGCGGAAATCCAGTTGGTGCTGGACGATCCGCAGCAGGACGGCTACTGGATCTACCGCCATAACTTCTTCATGGGACATGCCGTTCGTTTCAGCGGTTGGCAGAACGACCGGATGTTAAGGTTGTTCCAACGCGACAGCGGCCGATACGAGGGAGATACCGATCACGCCGACGTGGTCATCACGACCGGTCGAGTGGGAAAACTGAGCAACCGCATGCTGCACTACACGTACTGGAGCTATGACCAGTATTTCGGCAAGATGCGGCGCTATGAACAGTTTCAGGCTGACCGCTGGTACCAGCGTGGTAAGAAAGTCAGCACGCTCAGTATGCTGTTCAGGATACCGCTGCGGTTTATCCAGAATTACATCTTCCGGCTTGGTTTTCTCGACGGACGGGCAGGACTGCAGGTCTGTTACCTGACCGCCTTCTA